>Ga0233412_10000814_pt1 | contig 17383 bp, 22 predicted proteins | sample Na_anoxic_4_MG_FD_180667 | JGI IMG/M metagenome (GOLD analysis project Ga0233412, IMG submission 180667) | Seawater microbial communities from Saanich Inlet, British Columbia, Canada - Na_anoxic_4_MG | ecosystem: Environmental > Aquatic > Marine > Inlet | place: Canada: British Columbia...
AATCCAGCCTGTCTTAACAAGCTTGACCTTATTTTCAGTCTTTACTATTGTCTCATTAAGAGTATTTATGTGTTTTTTGTTATTGTCTATTATAGAGTCTTTATAGATAACAATGTCTTTATAGTTCTCTACTATAGAATCACGTAGAATAAGCTCTTTCTCTTTTACTCTGATCACACTATCTTTTATAGTAAGCTGTTCAGTAGTAATTTTGTAAAGAGTATCACACTCATTAGCATACACAACTCTATTAGCAATACGCAATAGTTCTTCACTAGTATAACAAGTTAAGGTATCAGTGTTACCAGTTTGACCTAATAATGCTGTCCAACTGACCATCAGTAGAATGAATAATGTCAATGTATATTTTTTCATACTTTACTTTTACTTTTTCTTTTACTTCTGTTAAACTGTCATTACGCATTTCTAAAAGAATGATCTTATTAACAAGGTCTTGCTCTTGAGCTGAGTAAAACTTAATCAATGAATCTTTTTCGTTAATTAAGTTTTGAAACCGCTGCTCAATTTTTTTATAAGCACTAATGTTTACTTTTGTTTCTACACGGTTCTTAGTAACAAGAACTGCTAGAATACAAATTACAAATCCTAATATTACAATATTACTTTTTGTCACCAGGTGTCTTTTTAAAGTTTTTTACGATAGAAACACCTAACATGGTTGCAGCAAATAGTAAGATTGAATCAAACATGGATTCATTGATTTTATAAAATTCAAATCCGTCCATTAAAAATGCTAGGAATGCTAATGATGATGCAACAATACCTACTGTTTTCTTTGATGAATATTTACCTTCTTCTAATGATTCAGTAAAAATGTCTTTAATAAATTTCATGTTACTTTTGTATTAGTTAAACAATGCAATATAATATACACATTTTAAATGTAAAATTATGCCCAGTTATAGACCTAAAATTAATAAGAACAATTTAAAGCAATTAGAACATTACAAGTTTAATTTAGCTTTGTATCTTGAAAGTTCTGAATATAAATATGATTTGAGTAATGAAAAGCAAAGAAGCTTGTTAGAAGAATTAAACTACTTGACAATATATATTAACATTGCTAAACAAGTATTTAATTTATCAGGTACAGAAATACCTATTGTAGGTTGGGAACCTTATAATAAAGAGGATATTAAAAATGGTTACACTAAGATTTATCATTTTACATCTGCTGCTTTAGCTTCTCAGATACTACATTTAAATCCTTCTAAGGTTACTGCTGTATGCAAAGGTCGTAGAGGATCTACAGGAGGTTGGTTGTTTAAGTATCTTAGTGAGTATTTAGAAGAAGATGAAATTGTAGGAAGTATTTCACCTGATTTACCCTTTTATGAACTTATAAAAAGATAAAATATGACTGATAAAAGTTTAACTCCGTTTGATTTATTTATTGAATTAACAAATTCTAATTTATCACCTAACCAGTATTACATGCTATTATGCATAAAGAACTCTGTTTTAGCTTCTAATATAAATGTAGGAGTTGAAATGAGAATTTTATCTAATAACGGTTGGGTTGAAAACAGTCCCGCTAAACTTACACAGAAAAGTATTGATCTTATTGATCATATAGAAAGTAAGTTTAATGTGGAAGTTAAAGAAAAAGCTAAGAAAAAAGCTGCTCTTGATATGGAAATGATTGAAAAGTATGTTTTACTGGGTCCTCAAGGTAAATTAGGTTCAGGTAGACCGTGGAAATCATCTCCTACGAATTTAAAAAAAGTATTTATATGGTTTTTTAGAAACTATAAGTATGACTGGCAGACAATACTTACTGCTACAATGCTATACTTAGAAGAAAGTGAAAAGGATAATCATAAATACACACAACAATCACATTACTTTGTTAGAAAGAATGATTATAGCAAATTAGCTGATTATTGTGAGAATGTACTGCATGATAACTTTCATGATTTTAAAGAATCACATGATGAAAAAATTGTATGATGAGTAAGATACACGCGTTAATAATATCATTATTTATGTCTTATTTTATGTACGTTATTTTTAGTTCTTGTGTAAAAGAAATAACATTTATAACTTTTATAGGTTTAGAAATTCTTTTGATTTTTAAGCAGGTTTTTAGTATTTTTGTTAGTAAGAATTCTACTCAGAATTAACAAGTAACACAAAAAATAAAATTTAAATAATGCCAAAATGGAAAAGTCACAAACAGGCTTATAGTGAAGCTCTTCGCTATATTTGGAACAGACAACAAGGTACAATCACAAGTTTTAAAACCCCTTGGCCTAAAGTAAATGATGCAGGTATAAATGGGTTTGAATGGAACTCACTTATAGTTATAGGCGGGAGACCTGGTACAGGTAAAACATTAATTAAAGATCAAATTGTAAGAGAAGCTTATACTCATAATAAAGGGCATGATGTTAATGTTCTTGAGTTCTCTTTTGAAATGATCGGAAGAGTTAGTAAACAAAGAGAATTTTCATCTGTAATTGGTAAATCATACAAGTACATATGTAGTGCTGATGATAATGATAAAATTACTGATGCTGAAATTGCTAAGTTGAAAACTTATGCTAGTAGTGTTACATCTATAAAAAACTTTCCAGTTGATATAGTAGAAACACCTTGCACTGTAAATGAGTTTGCTGCTACAGTTAAAAAGTATATGGAGCAGAACGCTATTGAAAATCCTGATACAGGTGCTAAGAGATACATTAATACTGTTATTACAGTTGACCACTCATATCTTTTTAAAGCTGAAGGTAATGAAAGCAAAACAGAAATGTTGTATAATTTAGGTGAAGCCCTTACGGCTTTAAAAAGAGCTTATCCTATATGTTTTATAGTGTTATCACAATTAGGTAGACACGTTGAAGTTCCTGAAAGAAATGAAGACGGTAAGTATGGTAACTACATACTTGAGACGGACATCTTAGGTGGTGATGCTTTAATGCAACATGCTGATCTTGTGATTGGAGTTAACAGACCAGGTAAGAGAAACATCAAACACTACGGTCCTCAAAGAATTCCTATTAAAGATTCTAGCGTATTAGTATTTCATTTTATTAAAGTAAGAAATGGGGATACTAGGTTTAGTTTCTTTGAAGCAAAGTTTGATCAGATGAAGGTTGTTGAAATGCCGACACCACAAGCAAACACAGGTAAATTAAATATAAAAGTCTAAAAATTAATTTATGTCTATTAGTACAGTTAGTTTATTTCCAACACTAAATGAAAATTTAGATAAGTTGGATAAAAGAGGTAAAATTCAGTTGCTAGAAGAAAAGCACAAACCTCTATTTAAAAAGGAAGGTATAAATGGTCCTCCAAAGTTTATTCCTAGAATGGCTTATTATAATGAAGGTGAAAAGATTATCAGTCTTTACCCTTCAGAAATTATAGGCGGTCAGGATATTTATACTGAATTTGTAAGTAAAGAATATTACCCTGAAGATAAAGAAAGAAAACTTTATAAATGGGTGTTTAATGCAGATTTTGAAATTGAATACAAAACTTCAAATCCGCATCCTGTTACAGGAGATAAAAGATATATGATTCCGGTAGATGAACTTATTAAAGTTGCTGAATTACATGAGAATCAAAATATTATTGATCATTTTGATGCAGAACCTTCTGCAGGTACGGATGTGCCATATGCTGATATGACTCTTAGAGATTATGCAGCAATACAATTAAAAACTCCTTGTAGTAACAAGAAGTGGTTGAATGAAATTATAAATAAAACAAAGTAGAATGGCTGAAAAAACAAAAGAAAGTACAGGTATTGTTTTACCTATGCAGAAAGTTAAGGCTGAATCACAGAGCCCTAGCAATCTTATCATCTTTTCTAAACCTAAAGTCGGTAAGACTTCATTACTTTCAGAGTTAGAAGAATGTCTTATTATTGATTTAGAAGGAGGTACTAAACACTTTGATGCTGTAAAACTTAAGGCAAACAGTATTGAGGATATTATTGCTATTGGTAAAGAAATTATCAAAGCTGGTAAACCTTATAAATACATTGCATTAGATACAATTACAGCACTTGAAGAAATGTGTGTTCCGTATGCAGAAAAACTATATGCTAAGAAACCTATGGGTAAATCTTGGTTTAAAAGAGATGCTGACGGAAGCTTGTCTAAAGATAGCGGTAAAGCACAATATGGTAACATATTAAATCTTCCTAACGGTGCTGGGTATGCTTACTTAAGAGAAGCTATGACTAAAATTATTGAGTATGTAAAAACACTTGCTCCTAGAATCATTTTAGTAGGACACATTAAAGATGTTTTATTAGAAAAAGCAGGAGGTGAATTTACATCTTCAGACCTTGATTTGACTGGTAAAATCAAAAGAATTATATCATCTCAATCAGATGCTATTGGGTACCTTTATAGAAAAGGTAATAAAAATATTCTTAGCTTTGCTACTTCAGATTCAGTTTCATGTGGTGCTAGACCACCTCACTTAAGAAATGCAGAAATAGTAGTAAGTGAGCTTACAGATGACAGTTTTATTACAAACTGGGACAAAATATATATTGACTAATTTTTTAAAAAATTTTAATTATGGCTTTAAAGACAAAAGAGATTGCAGAAAAGAAATCAGGTAACATTGCAAAAGTTATATTTCCTGGACAACACAAACTAAAGTTAAACAGTTTAGAGTTAAAGAGATTTAGCTTTATGGAAAAAGATGCTGGTTACTACCTAGTAATGAATGTTGAAACAGAACCTGTTGGTGCAGGATTTGAAGGATTCTTTATTGATACTAATAATGAATCTAAAGGTAGATATGAAGGTCAAGTTGGTCAAGTAAAGACTAACAGATACTACTATAAAGATAATACTTTACCTTCAGGAGTTCAGATTAATAGAGATGAAGAAGTTTTAAAACAGATTAAGAATCTTTGTGTAGAAGCTGATTGTCTTAACTGGTTAGTAAATGCAGATGGTAAACATGATACTATTGAAGAATTAGTTGAAGCGTTTAACAATGATAAACCTTATGCTGATATTTACTTTAACATGGTAGTTGGTGGTAAAGAGTATTTGAATAAGCAAAATCATTATAACTATGATTTATACTTACCTAAATACAAGAAAGGTTATACTCTTTATGAGGCTGCTGATAAAACTTCTAGTAAGTTACTTCCTTATAGTGAATCTGATCATATAATAAAAGCTGAAAGAACAGACGTAGAAAGTTTCTCTTCTGATGATGCTGATGTATTATCTGATTTACCAACAGATGAAGCACCGTTTGATACAGAAGGTGATATGCCTGATTTTGACTTATAAAAGTTTTATATTTTGTTTTAATCTAATCAGGGGCGTAAGCCCCTTTTTAGGCTTAAATAACACGCATTATGATCAGTACTAATATAGTTACAAATATTGAAGAAGTTCCTGATAAGTGGGTATTTGAATATTACTTAAAGCTTTCTGAAAAACTTGATGGTCAAGATGTAAAAATGAAATCTATATTTAATCCTAGTGACACAAATCCTTCATTATATGTATTCTACTCTCATGAAAAAAATACATACATGTTTAGGGATTTTTCTACGGGATTTGGAGGCAACGGTCTTGAGCTAGTAAAACAGTTACATAAGTTAGAAAACAACTGGGTTACTATGCAAAAAATTATGCAAGATTATAACAAGTTCATTAAAGAACACGGTAAAACTGTTGACGTAAGGCTAAAAGTTGAAGAAAGGTATAAAGTAAAAGATTTTACAATAAGAAATTGGAATAATCTTGATGCTTCATACTGGGGACAATATAAAATTAGTTCCACTTTACTAGAGAAATATAACATAGCAGCTTTAGAAGATTTTACATTAACAAAACCTAGTAATGAATTTCAAGTAAAGACTCCTAGAATGTATGGTTATTTTAGAAAAGACGGCTCTTTATATAAAATATATCAGCCAGGTAGAGAAACAAAATTCTTTAAGGTTGCTAGTTATATTCAAGGTGTAGATCAACTAACATTTAAAAAGTCTTATTTGATAATCTGTAGTTCACTTAAAGATTGTTTAGCTTTCTTGACTTTAGGTATAAGTAATGCTGAAGTTATTGCTCCAGACAGTGAGAATATTATGCTGCCTGAAAGGATAATTAAAGTTCTAAAGGAAAAATACAAAAAAGTTATTACTGTTTTTGATAACGATGAAGCAGGTTATAAATCAATGCTTGAATATAAAAAAATATATGATTTAGATTTTGCTCATTTTAAATATGAAAAAGATTTAGCTGATTGTATTATGGTGCATGGTGTAAGCAATACAAGAGAGTTGTTGTACCCTGTATTAAAAAAATCTTTATCTGATTAAGTTATGAAAAAGTATATAGGAATTGACATAGGTAAAAAAGGTGCAGTAGCAATATGGGATGGTGAAAAATACATCAGCCATAAAATGCCTATGATTAAAGATCAAGTAGATTATGCAGGTTTGTATAATTTATTAGCTGAGTTTGAAGGTTTTAATGGAATTGTTGTTTTTGAAAAGTTAGGTGTCATATTTGGTACATCTAAGAAAACAGCATTTTCAATGGGACATCAAGCAGGAGCTATTGAAATGTTATGTATAGCATTAGCTATGCCTTTTGTTAAAGTGCCGGCAAAGAGTTGGCAAGCTGAAATGTTTAAAGGTGTTGAGGAAATCAAAGTATCAGGTAGTAAAACTAAACGTGATACAAAAGCTATGGCATTAGTTGCAATTAAAAGACTAGTACCTAGATTACCTCTTACGTTTGGCAAAGCAACTAAACCTCATGATGGTTTAGTAGATGCAGTATTAATGGCAGAATATGCTAAAAGAAAGTTTTAAAATATGTCAAAAAATAAAGAAGAAAAATTAGCAATTGTTATGACTTTATTACATAATGGTGTCAACTACGTAGGAATTACTTACAGTGGTGGAGGTGATTCAGGTGCAATTGATGAAGTATTTTTGTTTAATAAATTAGATGAAGAATTTATTCAAACAGGTGACTTACCAAGTGATATATCATATAATAAAGAAGATTATCCTAATACAGTAACTGTTGATAATAAAGGTTTTGATAAGAGTGCTATTGAAAATTTATTCTTTCCTCATTTAGATAACATTGAAGATTGGTGGAACAATGACGGTGGTTACGGTAGTGCAGTATTAGACTTAGAAAGAATGATGTTAGAAATAGATAATCATACTTACTATACACAAATTAATGATCATCGTAACTCAATAAAATTATAATGGCACATCCTTTTGATCATGCAAGATCCTCCGTAAAAAAATGGAGAGGATCAGAATCAGATTATTTACCTATCCACAACTGGTTTGATGAAACTAAAGGTTGGTTAGGGCACAGTAAACACAGAATGTTTCGTCATCATAGTGAAGGAATATTTGAAGCAGAAAGAGTTTTTGGTTTATATATCATTAACTCTGATGGTAAAAAAGTGTATGTGCGTTACATAGGAGAACAGCATGTAAGAGAAGATTGTTATGGATATATTCCTACAGCAAAAGAATGGGTTGACAATATAAATAGTAGTAACCCCCCAGAGTGGATGTTAAGAACTTTAAAAATTGAAACAGATTAAAAATGGAACTAACTAAAGACAAAATTAAAAACATCTTATCAATGTTTAATTCTAATCTTGCTGATGATAAACTATTAGCATTTGAAATAATAAACAATGTTGATCAGAAAAATAACCTTATTGCAATATTGTTAATCTATAAAGATAGTCATGGAGTAAGTATTTATGATTGGAGAAAAAACTGTAATGAGTTCTTTACGAATATTATTGAACCTTTAAACAGTAAAGGTATTATTACTTTTAAAGATATAAGTAGTATTATAAATGTTAATACAACTATTGATGAAATAGTTCTGTTTAAAGAAGCCGTAGAAGAATTTATTGCAAGAACTGTTAAAAAAGCTGGTATTGATTTTATTGAATCATTACATATAGATTTCAATGATGCAGTTTACAAAAACAAATTAGCTTATGACAAAGATAGAGTCGCTAGCCAAAGCTAGTAAAGAACTTATGTTGAAGGAGCCGTTTTACGGTCTCCTTCTTATGTCACTTAATAAAGTATGGAATGAGCAGATTCCTACTGCAGGCGTATGTCTGAAAGGGATTAATTATGAATTAGCAATTAATTCTGAGTTTTGGGATAGTTTACCTTTAGAACAAAAAGTAGGTGTTTTAAAGCATGAATTATTACATATAGGTTTCTTTCATTTAGTAAACTATGAAAAGTATGCTAATAAAAAGGTGCTTAATATTGCAATGGATCTTGAAATCAATCAGTACATTGAAAGATCATGGTTACCTCAAGACGGTATGTTTTTAGATACATTTCCTGATCTTGAACTTGAACCTAGAATGGGTACAAAATATTACTATGATAAACTGATGGAGAATCAGGAGTCAGAACAAGATCAGAATTTTTCAGTTGTTGTACAAGCAATGGCTGATGGTCAATCTGAATGTGCATTAGCTAATGGTCAAATTGTATCTCTTCCTGAACACGATTGGGAAGAAATAGAAGGTATGAATGAAGCTGTTAAAAAACTTGTTGAGTCTCAGACAGGACATATAATGAGACAAGTAGCTGATCAAGTTCAGAAAGCTAAAGGTGATATACCTGGAGAATTTGCAGAAATAATACGGAGGCTTAATGCTGTTGAACCTCCTAAGTTTGATTGGAAAGGTTATGTTAGAAGGTTTACAGGTAAATCTACAAAAACTTACACTAAGAAATCTAGACGTAAGTATAATAAAAGACAACCTGAATTTCCTGGTCTAAAAATTAAAAGGCAAAAGCACGTACTTGCTGCTATTGATACTTCAGGTTCTGTAAGTACTTCTGAATTACAAGAGTTTTTAGGTGAGTTATATCATTTAAAAAGAACAGGTTCTGATGTAACAATCTGCCAATGCGATACTGCTATATCTTATATAGGACCTTTTGATCCTAAAAAAGATATGAAGATTCATGGTAGAGGCGGTACAAGTTTCCAACCGGTAATTGATTATTACAATGAGAATCAGCGTAAGTATTCTTGCCTGATGTATTTTACAGATGGTGAAGCACCAGCACCTGATAATGCCAAGGGTAGTATTTTGTGGGTGATATCATCAAACGGAAGCAAAGATTATAATGATGTTTGGCCTGGAGAGGTAATTCAATTAGAAAATTAATTTATTTAAAAAGTTTAAGACATGAATCAAGTAAGTTTAGATGCTCAAGAAATGAAATCATTTTTGCAACACATTATTGATAACAATAGATTTATTCAAAGCAATGGTAAGAAACCTGTTGCAACAGAAATTATTGGTGAATCAGGTTTAGGTAAAACTAGTGTTGCATTACAAATTGCTGAAGAGCAGAAACTAAATTTAGTAAAATTAAATCTAGCTCAGATTGAGGAGTTAGGTGACTTAGTAGGATTTCCTATTAGACAGTTTCAAATGTGTAAAGAAGGTGAAGAAGTAGCAGCTGCACCTGTAAAGAAAACTGTTATGAAGAAAGTTACTTTACCTAATGGTAAAACATTGATGAAAAAGGTAGAGGTAGAAGAAGATGCTCCGGTTCAATCTAAGTGTTTATGGATTGATGAGAATGCTGTTGATCAGTATGCTAAACAAGGATACATATTTACTGGAGAAAAGAGAATGTCTTATTGTCCACCTGAGTGGATAGCTGATAAAGTAGGTGGTGGTATCTTAATTCTTGATGACTGGAACCGTGCAGACACTAGATTTATTCAGGCTGTTATGGAACTTGTAGACAGACAAGAATATATTTCATGGAAACTACCAAAGGATTGGCATATCTTATTGACTGCTAACCCTGATGACGGTAACTATATGGTTAATGCTATTGACACAGCTCAAAGAACAAGGTTTGTTTCTGTTGTAATGAAATGGAATCATGAGAGATGGGCTGAGTGGGCAGAGACAGAAGGTATTGATGGTAGATGTATTAACTTTGTATTAATGAATCCTGAGATTGTTAATGCAAATGTTAACCCAAGATCTATTACTACTTTCTTTAACTGTATTAGTTCATTTAAGAATTTTGACGACTCTTTACCTATGATTCAAATGATCGGTGAAGGTTCTGTAGGACCAGAAGTGGCTACTCTATTTACTACATTTATTAATAATAGATTAGACAAGCTTATTACTCCTAAAGAAATGTTATTAGATTCTGATGATAAAGTCGTAAGAGATAAGTTGCTTGACGCTATTTGTGATGGACAAGGTGCAGTAAATTACCGTGCTGACATCGCAAGTGTGTTGACTACAAGATTTATCAACTTTACATTGAACTATGCTGAGACTAACAAAGTGGAAGATAAAGTATTAAACAGAATCTCCTACTTGATTAAAGATCAGGATGTATTTACTGATGATTTGAAATACCATGTGGTAAAGAAAATGATTAACGGTAACAAAAGAAAGTTCCAAAAATTGTTGTTTGATTCTAAAATTCAAGAGTTAGCAACTAAGTAAATGAAAAAAGCTCCTCTTTTTAAGGAGGAGCTTTTACACAAAAATAAATTAAATAATGTTGCGTATGATTACTAGAAGCAAACACGTAGTCTTAGATACAGATTATGATGCATCTAATCCTATTGTAAAAGTAAAAATAATAAATGGTTTTTCCGCAAATAATTTAAAACAAACTTTAAACGTAGAAGAAGATCATTGGGTGCCAGACCCTGCAAATAATGTACTGTATTTTATGAGTGGTTGTTCTGTACCTAGATTTAAATTAAAAGATAGGTTTAAAGTCACAAGTAAAATTACAAAAGCAGATACATTGTTTATTTCAGATAGTGTAATAAGTGACAATCCGAATATCATAGTACACAAGAAGATGTGTGACATGCATAATTTCTATAAGAATTATTTAAATGATGAATTTGAAGAATGTTTAGAAAAAATAGAACAGTTTTTTCTTGACTTGATGAAAGCTTTTAAAGATTCTCCTAGAGAACACTATTATAAAAATCAATTAGTTTTATTTAAATCCTTGATGAAAAATCAAAGTACTTTTTATGTTACTGAGGATTTAATGAAAAATGCATATGATGTAAATTATGGTAGTTATTTTGAACCAGTAGAGTTTTATTCTGTAGCAAATCGGTGGTCTCTAAGATATTATATTAAAGCAAACCCGAAAATTAATAATCAGTTATTTGAAATTCCTAAAGATTCTGATTTATTAAATTATGCAGGTGAAGTTTACTTACAACATGAAATGTTAAAGCATATCAATGGTGATGATTTTGTAATAGACTTTGATAAGTACAAAGAGTTTGTTACAATGGCTAGAGCAGGTGAAGAAAATTTAATTCTTTGTATGGAGTTAATGGCTAATGCTAACTTTGAAAAAAGTTTTATTTACTTACTCTTTTTACTTTCAGAATTTTACAGTGAGATTTCTTATTTAAAAGAAAAAGATCATGTAAATTTTAAAAGTTTAGTAAATTTTGTATATTTACATGAACCTAGTAAATTGTATTTAAGTCTGCAAGATGGTGTTGAGATTTTGAAGAAACATAAAAAATATACACCTGCTAATCTTAGCATGTGGAATGAATTAAAAACGTTAGGTTATATTACTGAAGAAATATTATGATTGACACTACAGAAAAAGTAAAGAATGAATTGTTAGAAGCTGAGTTTTATAGCAAAGCTTATAACTTCAGTTATACTAGTTTAAATAAACTTATTACTTCTCCTGCATCTTTTTATAAAGAGTATATCTTAAAGGACAGAGAAGATGAGTTTAAAAAGTATCTGTTAGAAGGTACGTTAATACATTTTTTAATATTAGATAATGTTGATTTTGATTCTAAGTTTATTATCATGCCTGATAATTTACCTAGTGCAAACAGTATTGGAGTTGTTGAAAGAATCTTTGAAGAAAATTCTGAAAAGATAAGTTTGGATCCTGTATTACAGCTTGTAGATTTTGAAGATGAGATAGATGATATTTTAACTGATATAGGTCTACATCAAAATGTAAAGGATAAAGCAAAAAGAATTGCTAAAATTGTTGAGCCTAAAGCAGAAGAGTACTTTAATATTTTGCGTTCTAAAGGACGTAAAACAGTTATTGACTCAGCACTATTAGATAAGTGTAGTCGTAGGGCAGAAGTTGTTAAATCTAATCCTGAGATGCGTGAGTTATTAGGACTTGATCTTGTATCAGACGGTAAGAAGTACGGAGTTTATAATGAGTTAGAGTTGTCTATGAAACCTGAAAAAGATATGCCGTTTGGCTATAAAGGTATACTAGATAACATGGTTATTGATGTTGTTAATAAGGTTGTTAGAATCAATGACTTTAAAACTACAGGTAAAACACTTGTAGATTTCAATCAATCAGTAGAATTTTGGAATTACTGGTTACAATCAGTAATTTATATTAAACTTGTAAAGAATTATTTAGGTGACATTTTAGATAACTCATGGAAGATTGAGTTTAGGTTTATTGTATTTGACAAGTATGATCAGCTTTATGCATTTCCTGTTACGGATATAACAATGGGAGATTGGGAAGCTAGATTTATAAAAATTGAACAAGAAGCTCTATATCATTATGAGTCTAAAGATTATACGTTACCGTATGATTTTGCACAAGGTATTGTCAAATTATAAAACTATACTAAATGCAAGAAATAAAATCTCTTATTACAGATTACGTACAGAAAAGTAGAATCTTTTTATATCCTCAGTTGATGATTAGAAGAGGAGTCAGCGTAACACCTATTGAAACATATATGTGTTGGCCCGGTAAATATAGTATTAAGGACTCAGTTCTTATATGCTTATATCACGTAAGGGATGATTCTGATTTTAAAACTTTTGAGGAGAATTTTCTTTTTAATAATAAGTATTTTAAAGATTTCTTTATGACTGAAGAAGAAGATAAAGCAGCATATGTTTTTGATTTGTCAGAGTTTAAAGAAGAGTACCTATTAATTTTAAAAGGACAGTACAGTAAACTGCCTTCTGAATGCAAGAAGACTATATTAAACTTTTTTAAAAATCATAAAGCTCATTACAATAGAATTTACAGCTACTTGTATCCTATCAAGTATTATAATGATTATGCTAAACTCTTAAATGTAGAAAAATCTTTAATATCTAAAGTAGGAGAATTATGTAGTAAGCCGGATCTAACTAAGGAATGTTTAGATATGTCGGTAAAAAATGTTACTTTTGACACAATATAAAATAAAAGTTATGCAAAATAAAATTAATTATGGTAAAAATATGAAGTTAGTTTCTTCATATTGGGGTAATGATGATACTAGTTTTAAATTAATTCCAGTATCTGATGATTGCCCTTACACTGAGGTTGTGTATATTCCTGAAACAACATTGATGGTTGTTATCAGTAAAATAGCAAAACAGAACTTTCAAATGTTTAACACGCTTAATGATGATGGTGATATTGAGTACTCTAAGAAAGTTGATGCTAAAGGTAAAAAACAACCTAAGCAGAAGAGAACTCAAGTTGAAGTATTTCAAGAATATTACATCATTAATACTGATGAACAAGAAGAATTCATTAAAGAGTTTGCTGTTAATGCTGATACTTTTAATTACAATAAATTCCTAAGAGATATTGAAAAGGAATCTAAAGTAGCTAGAGTTGAGAAAGCTCCAATAGTTGATACTCAAGGAGCACCTATTCTTAGCATGAGTAAGTAATATACTTTTTATTTTTTGTTTAGAGGGGGATATTTATATCCCCTTTTTTTTATCTAAATATTATATCATGGACATAGATACAGCGACTTTTAATGAAAAGAAAAAAGTTTATAATGAACTTTTGAAACCAGTTAAAGAATATCCTAATAATCAACAATTAGGTGAAATGTTAAGAACTCACATTATTAATACAGTATCTGAATTAAATGCGGAGACTGATAACCCGGATCAGGGTAAATTAAACTTATAAAGTATGGAACAGAAACATTGGGTAATGGACTACGAAACCTTATCAGATTGTTTTCTAGGTGTGTTTGAAAATTATAATACAGATGAAACTCATGTTTTCACCATTGGTTCCTTAAGAAATGACTTAAAAAAGTTAGGGTTATTTTTTCAGCAAAACATAAATAATAATGAATGGCATATTTCATTTAACGGTTTAGGTTTTGATTCTCAAATTACTGAGTTTATAATTAAAAACTTTAATAAACTATCTGCTTTAGATGGCGTAGGATGTGCTAAGGCTATATATGCTCAAGCACAAGATTCTATAAAAAGATCTAATAACAGAGAGTTTCAAAAGTATCCTGAATGGAAATTGTCTATCAAACAGATAGATATTTTTAAATTGAATCACTGGGATAATCCTGCTAAGTCTTCATCATTAAAATGGATACAGTGTAGTATGGACTGGTATAATGTTCAAGACATGCCTATTGAACATACAGAAAGTATAACTACAGTTCCTCAAGTGCAGGAGATAGCAAAGTATTGTCGTAATGATGTTTCTAGTACTAAAGCTGTAATGAAGCTTTCTAAAAAGCAAATAGAGCTTAGACAAGACTTAAGTAATGAGTATAATCTAAATTTGTACAGTGCTTCAGAACCTAGGATATCAAAAGAAATCTTTTTGCATTTTCTGGAGAATACACTTCAAATCCCTAAAAAAGATCTCAAAGAGATGAGAACTTACCGGGATGAGATTAAAGTCAAAGATATTCTCCTACCTTATTTACAATTTGAAAGTGTTGAAGTATTTAAAGATTTACATGAGAAGTTCAAAGAGCTTACTGTAAATGGTAGAAATACTAAAGGTGCTTTCAAGTATTCTGTAAACTATAGGGGTGTACAAACTGACTTTGGTCTTGGTGGTGTACACGGTGCTAAAAGAGGTATCTATGAAGAAGATGAGCATATGATGATTATGTCTTCAGATGTTACCAGTTTTTATCCTAATCTAGCTATTAGGAATAAATGGTCACCTGCGCAATTACCTAAAGAAGAGTTTTGTCAATTGTATGAATGGTTCTTTGAAGAACGTAAGAAGATTCCTAAATCAGATCCTAGAAACTATGTATATAAAATTGTTCTTAATTCAACTTACGGATTAAGTAATGATGAGAATAGTTTTCTGTATGATCCTGAATTAACAATGAGAATTACAATTAACGGTCAACTTAGTTTGATGATGTTATATGTGATGCTTGTTGAAAGAATTCCTGGAGCAGTTCCTATAATGCAAAATACTGACGGTCTTGAAACTATGATTCCTAGAAAGTATGAAGCAAAATATATAGAGATTTGCAGTGAATGGGAAAAGCTTACTAACCTTCAGCTAGAGCATGATACTTACCAAAAGCTGATTGTACCTGACGTAAATAATTATATTGGTATAAACAGTTACAAGGAAGTAGATAAAGATATTTTTAAATCACTGATGGTAAGTGATCCTGAAATGAAATTCAAAAGAGAAAACGGTAAATGTTTTGTTGCTAAAACAAAATGTAAAGGTAGATTTGAATTCAAAAATAGGGCGTTACATAAAAACAAAAGTTTTACTGTTGTTGCAAAAGCGTTGTATAATTATTTTGTACACAACATAAAGCCTGAAGACTATATTAAAACAAACAAAAATGTGTTTGATTATTGTGGTCAAGTTAAGGCTAAAGGTAGCTGGAAGTTTAAAGCTTTATCAGTTGTCAAACAAGAATTGCACGTAGAAGATGTGCAAAAAACGTTGCGTTATTTTGTTTCTAACAAAGGGTGTAAGATTATTAAAAAGAATACATCTGATGAAAGAGAAATAAATGTTGAAGCCGGTAAATGGCTACAAACAATCTTTAATGAGTATGAGGAAAAAGATTTTGCTGATTACAATATTAATCTGAATTTCTATTTGGATAAGATTAATAAAGAAATAAAGCAAATGAGTCCTGAACTATTTCATACTCAATATCAGTTAGAATTATAAAATTTAAAGTTATGCCAAAAAAAATTGGAAGCGTTACTAGACAAGTTCTAGTAAACGCTACGTTGCCTGCTGCAACACAAACATATACTGTTATTTCACACCAGTTTGTAATTGATACTGTAATGGAACAATTACAGAATAACGGTTTTAGTGTAGAAAAAGAATTATATAAATGTACTGGAGGAGCACAAGTTGCTTCTGGCTTGTTTAAGCTAACATATGGTGATGATCCTGATTTGTCCTTAATGTATGCGTTTGGTAACTCATATGATAAGACAATGAAGTTTAAGTCTGCAATAGGTGCTTATGTGAATCAAAATGATGCTGTAATGATCAGTAGATTTAATGATTGGACAAGAAAGCATACAGGTAGTGCAGATGAAGAAACTGTTCAGACAATTAAAACTCAGGTTGAAGCTGCTAAAGAATATTTTGATGAGCTTAAAACTCAAAAAGATATGATGTCTCAAATTACTGTAAGCAGAATTGAGTTTGCAAGTTTAGTTGGTCAGCTTTATTTCTTAAAGTTTATTACAGCTGATCAGATTAGTATTGTGTTAAAGGAATATGACAATCCTACATATACATATACTTTACCTGACGATAATTTGTGGACATGTTATAATCATATTTTGATAGCATTGAAAAGAACTCATCCTAAAAACTGGATTGATAATCAGATTGCTGTTCATTTACATATTTGTAATACTTATAAGCTATTTGACTATGACAAAGAAGAAGAGGTTGATGACATTTTAGATGTTACTGAAGTTGATGAAGACACCGTAGAAGAATCTCTTGAGAGTATAGATCCTAAACTTACTACAATTGAAGAGGAATCTACAATTGAAGAGGTTGTCTTACCTGGATTTGACAACACATATACTCCTGATAATGAAGAAGAGATTAATAATAGAATGGATATTATTGGTCAAAACGGAAATGAAGGACTGCACTATGAAGAAGAGGTGGTTGAAGAAGAAACTGCTGATGAGGTTATAGAAGAGCCTGTAACAATTGAAGAACCTGATACGGATGTTGCATATGATTTAGATGCTGAAGAAGATGCTGACTGGGATAAATTACCAATAAATGAAGTAACTCCAGTAGAATCATTTACAGTTGAAGAAGAGCCTGTTGATGAATTGAATGAAGATGAACTATCTTCTCAATTGTATGGTGTAGATAATAATCCTGAATCTGTTATTGCAACTTTCATAGAAGAAGAAATTATTGATGAAACTCCAGTAATTGAAACTGAAGAACCAATAGAAGAACCTGTTCAAGCTGAAACATTCTACTTCATGAAAGAAGATTATGAAGGTGTTGAAGTAGGTGATTACATTGAAGAAGCAAACGTTTACTATGAAATCATTAATGATGAATCTGGTGATG
>Ga0233412_10000815_pt1 | contig 17377 bp, 16 predicted proteins | sample Na_anoxic_4_MG_FD_180667 | JGI IMG/M metagenome (GOLD analysis project Ga0233412, IMG submission 180667) | Seawater microbial communities from Saanich Inlet, British Columbia, Canada - Na_anoxic_4_MG | ecosystem: Environmental > Aquatic > Marine > Inlet | place: Canada: British Columbia...
TGAGCAAGACCAGAAGCGAACTTCTGCCCTCTCTTATTAATCTCGGTGTGAGATGGTATCAGGCGGAACCTCTCGAAAACTGGAGCCGTAGTTATTGTGCTTTCTATTCTAGCCCTCATCCAGCGCCCTGTGACGCCATTGATTTCTGTTGGATCCCAAGAAGCCGAACCCGAAATTCCGGCGTATATTCTTTCTTCGCTGTTTGCTCGGAGGAATAGCTTATTGGCGTATCTGTATTGCTCTTCGGACGATACAGCCATGGAACCGATTTCTGTCCAGCTTGAAGATGCGTTTTGATATTCAATAATGAAGTTTCCGGAACCAGTTGCTGCTGCGCCTATCTGATCAACCTCAAGTCCCCAGTGTTTTAGCGTCGTGTTCGAACTGTCCACTCTTTTTGTACACCACATGATTGAATGTCCCGCTGTTGTTCCTTGGAACGAGAAAGATGAGCCGTCCACGCTTTCTGCGGCTACGGATACATCGACAAAGCCAGTTCCATCTGCGCCGAGACCTGAAGCAGCATCTGTGGTGCCGTCCGTCGTAAAGACTGCGTTATTGGTGCTATAATTGGCTCCTTCGCCCGCAGAGAGACCAGAACCGAGTTCGGGATGTCCTATGATTTTTCTTGCTCCCCACAATTGCTGCGAAGCCTCAGAAGTGTCTGTCTCGGATGTAAAGAAGGTCCAAGCGTGGTCAGAGGGGATCCAAGTATAGGGAATACTAAATTTCCCGGACATAAAAGCAGACAACCTTGTTATGGAGCCGTCGCCGGTTAAGCCGGTATCAACTTTAATGTCATTGACTGTTGGCTCTGACAAACCTGATGTAACCAGAAGGCTGGCAGAGTTGGATGTTAGGTGGAAAGTGTTTTGAATGTTAAAGAAATTGACACCTTGCAAGACAACTGTGGATGTAGAGCCCACGACAATTGCGTCTTCTACGCTTGGCGCTCCCATATTAATGTCAATGCCTTGAAGCCTTCCTCGGTTGCCAACTCTGGTTGCGGAAGGACTGTTTGCCCTCATTCCAGCATCTACTGCTCCGGCACTGTTCGGGACGTGAACCCCTTCGACGGCTAAGATGCCATCGGTTACTTCAAGAATAGCATCGCAATCGCCGGTTGAATATCGTATTTCAAGACCAATAGTCTTTCCGGCGCCTGTGTTTCCATATCCAGAGCCGCGAAGGCCTGTTCCTCCGTAAAAGGACAGAAAGTTGATAGTCGCGGTTCCTGTGGCGCCGGCGAATTTAGCCCCATATGATCCCGTATCAGATGGGATGGCTATATTGAAGTCCTTTAGCAAACTATCGGCTGAGAGAACGAATACGTCGCCTAAGCCAGTCGAGGAAGAAACCTCTGTAACTTGCCAGCCGGCATTACCAATAACCGAAATCCCAGCGGGAATGTTGATTGGCGTGTCCTCTACATATGTTCCCGGTCCGACGCGGACATAATCCCCAGCAACCGAGGCTGCCACTGCGCCAGAGATCGTCAGGTAAAAGGTCTCTGCGCCCGTTGAATCAATCCTGCCAATTGTTCCAGATGGAATTGTAAGATTTGTCAGGTTTGATCCGTCGCCATAAAACGCCGAGCCGGAAACATTGCCAGATCCAGACACGACACCAGTCACTGTGAGTGTGGTACCGTCGAATGTAAGATTTGCTTCGCCTTGGACGGTATTTGAATCAGCAGCCGTTATGATAAAGTTGTCTGTTGCATTGTTATAATTCTGAACCGGAAGTCCAGTTAAATTAGATGCATCGCCATAAAAAGAACTCGCAGAAACAAGGGTCGACGCAGAGACATTTGTGACACTTATGGTCGCAGGGAGTCTCGCATTGTTTAATGTTCCGGCTGATATATTATCTGCGTCCAAGGCTGTTAAGTTTGCTCCTCCGCCATAGAAATCAGAACCTGAAACATTAACTGAAGCGCTGATGTCGCCTGTTACAGTTAATGTATTACTTCCGGATGCCCAAGCAAGGTCTGCGTCTGATCCAAAAGCTCCGTCGGCGTTGAATTGAACTTGAGTATTTGAACCTGCGGGGGATCCTGCAGGAGTATTTGTCAAATTGGATCCGTCGCCGTAAAAGAATGATCCCGAAACGTTCCCGGAACCGCTTATATCACCGCTGATGGAAAGCGTGTTGCTCCCCGTGAGCCAAGTAAAATCAGCGTCTGCTGCGGTTGTTCCATCTGCGTTGAATTGAATTTGTGTATTTGCGCCTGCTGGGGATGCAGTTGCTGAGACTCCTGTTAACCCCGAGCCGTCACCATGGAAAAATGCGCCTGAAATATTGGAAGAAGCGGTAATATCACCTGTTACGGTTAATGCGTTTGTTGTCTTGTTCCAAGTAAAATCTGCATCGCCGGTGAAGGCTCCGCCGTCGTTATATTGAACGGAGGTCGCAGGAAGTCCTGGCGTGGTAGAACCTCCTCCGATAATTGCGCTTGCAGAGAGAGAACCTGTGATCACCACGTCTCCATCAACAGTGAATGTCCCGTTGACATAATTCCTGCTTGGTGTAAATTTAGATCCCATTTTTTGCCCCTCCGCCGTAATTAGTTATCGCCATGCGATTATATCATCTTTTTCCAATTAGATCCTGCTCCTAATGCCATAATTCCGCTGATATCTACGCCCGGATCATTAGGCGCATAATTTGACAATGGGCTTTGACTCGGAGAGTCCCCTACAGAGCCACCTCTGGATAAAGGGGCGGTGTTTTCGAAAACGGCGCCGAGTCCAAGAGACTCTTCAAGCTTCCTTCTCTTATCTTCCATGCCTGCGCGTGCTTCTTCTTGAAGCTCGACTTGTTGTCGAGAGAAATCCTGCTGAGGCGGGCTGGCAGATTCAACAATCGTCTGTTGTCCTCCCAAGCCTTGCACAACTTCAGAGATGAGTCCAGATAGGACGCCTTCTTCGAAGATGACTTCTTTGATGCATTGCTTAATAAGTGGTTTTAGTACTTTCTTTAATTCGTCTTGTTTCATTTATCTCCTAAGATACTATTTAAAGCACGATTGATTCTATCTGCTTTAGTAAAAATGTTTGGTTCTTTATATTCTTTGCCTTCTTTTAAGCTCATGTAAGCATCAGGTGTCGATGGTTCCGAGACGAAATCAAAGCAGATAAGCTGAAAGTCGTCTTCGACAGCAACACATCCGTCAGACATTTCCCTGACAGATCCAAGACCTCGTGAGGATATCCCCAATTGAACGCCGCCTTCCACCAAAGATCTCAAGATTTTTCCAGATGGGGTGTCTAAAATTCGGACAGTGCCCTTAACTTCTGGACCTTCCATCCAAATGTTGGTAACAATATGAGAAGCATTTTTGAGATTTATAACTGAATCCTCGGGATGGTCTAATTCGCCCAAAGCTCGATTCTCTTTTACAAGTTTCTGATAAATCTTAATTTCTCTTGCGAGTATATCTTCTGGATATACCCTCATATTACCGTTTGGTTTGGCGGCGCACTGCATCAAACCGGTCAGATACATGGCGCCGTTCTTTTGTATATCTATTTTTTCCACCTCGGTCAAAAGATCTTGGCAGACACCCCCTTCGCAGAGAGCGTAGTATTCTTGCAGTAAAACTTTACTCATTTTTTAATCCTTCTTAAAAGTAGTCAACAGCCGTTTTTACAACGACGTACTCCACGCAACATCCATTTTTTTAACATTTACTCACCTCCCTTTTTATAGTGATTTATTTTAATGCCACAGTCGCTAAAAACCATGTTCAATATATATGATGTTCCTGAACTTATCCAACCGCAAATTAGTAAATTCAAAATTGAAAGTTCAAAGGTAAATAGTTCTGTCAAAGGGTTAACGACGCATAAAAATACACCGACCCAGAATCCTACACACATTGGACATGTCCAAAAATATCCGTCTGGTCTTAATCTTTCGAAAAGTTTGCCATAACAGAGCAGTTGTGTTAAACCATAGGCTGTTAAAATGAAGTAGAGGAGGGACATTAGTTTTTCTTTTTGTCTTCTTCAAGCATATAGCTCATCCAATATGGTTCATAATTAAATCCTGGCATAATGTTGCCTTTTTCAGCAGCTTGTGGAACTTCACCGAGTTCAGTTGAATCAGAATCCGTAGGTTCTGTATAATAATCATCGAGCATCTTTTCGTAATCTTCGATATAATCGTAATAAGGCTGCTCTTCCTTTAAAAATTTTGAAATGTTGAATAAAGCGTAATCGATTGTATTAACGTATTCGTCTTTAGACTCTTCCAACAACCCTTCGATCGATCCGTAGACATTTCCGCCTTTGATCGAGTCATATGAAATAATGCCTTTCCGCTTAAGATATGTGAAAAAGCGATCTTGAACTTCGTAAACCGTTTCCGAAAAGTCATCTTTTGCAAAAGTGACAATTTTCTTACCTGCAGGCATAATAACGATATCCATTTCATTGTGATCAAAAATCAGGATGTTTCCATCCAAAGATTTTCGAGCCTTAAGTTCCAAGGTGAACCTTTTCTTTTCGGCTTCTCTCCCAAAATATACATTAATTTCGGCCATTATCTTTGGATTTCCTTAACTAAATTCTGTATCTTTAAAATATCATGAATAAAAACATTGTCAACAGGTCTTTTGTGGAATTTATTCAGCATTTGCAATACTCTCTGCGTATTTTCAAGCATGGTTTTGTCTGATTTTATCTCTTTTAGAGTCAATGCGTTCTCAATAGATTCTTTAAGTTTAGGAATTTCTTCATTCAAGAAGACTTTAAGGTCTATTCCATTATCAACGAAGGATCTTATATATCTCCTAAGCAATTCTTTTTGCTCATCCAATAATTTAGAAGAATATTTCTCATTAAATTTCTTGGCGAACATCTTATAAGTTAGGTTGTCGATCGGCTTAAGTAATTCTTTCTCTTTTTCTTCTTCAGAGATCATCTTTTTTACTAAATAGTTTTCCATGATAACACGTTTTTTTGTCTTGGTCTTGGGATGAAAAATTTGAAAAATGGTAGCGACGTCTTTATAATTTGGGATAAAATTGTTGAAAACATCCGGAGATAGTTCCTTATTTATTTGGTCGATTAAAGCCGTTTGTTGAGCAAAGAGTTTTCGATTGTCAATTGATGATTTTTGAATTCGCGCCTCATAAATTATCTTTTCGGCTAGCCGGGTGGTCGCATGTTTTGTATCGATTATGGCTTTGTACAAATCTAGGTCTTTTGCTAAAAATGTATTGCTCTTAAAATTCCTTTTAATCATTTCAAGAATAATCTTCTTCTTTTTCTCTTCCTTTGAAATCATTGTTTTTGTCAATTCTCTGATAAGAACCTCAAAAAGAAAAGCAGTATTTCGCTTTTTATTATGCTTCATTTTCATTTATTTTAATCTCCGAATTTTCTTGTAGTTCTGTAATCAGTCTTCGAACGTCGTTATTAGACTGCATCATGATGTCCTCTTCCATGTCGTAAGTAGGCGTCTCAACCTCGTAAATCCCATGAGATAAAGATCTCATATCGCTAGATCCAGGAACAACGTCTTTAGGTTTTGGTATCGCAATCGCACTCAGGTGTTGTTCTCTTCCATTGCGACCGTCCCCGCCGCGTTGGCTTTTCTTTACATATCTTTTTCCTCGGGCACGAGTTTTCATAGAATTTTTAGAATATTCTCGATTGTGTTCATCTCGATGGGCTGGTGCGGCTAAAAGTCCTCCGCTGGCTTCATCGCCGCCTTCATCAGCGACTTCTTCATCCCCTTCTTCACCAGCCATGTCTTCAAGTTCATCGAATTCGCCTCCGAGATCGCCACCACCTAAGTCGTCTCCACCCATATCGCCACCAGCAGCTTCAGATGCTACCGCTTCTGCTGCAGCGTTCAGTTCTGCTTCAAATCGTCGATCATGAAACATTTCCCTTTGATTTCTAATAAATTCTTCATTGGAAAGGTTAAAAATAGTTTGTGCAATCCACCTGCGGCTGAAGAAGTTCTCAGTTGCTCCGCCTGCAATGTCAAATTTTGTCTTCCAGTGCTCCAATTCTTGTAGTTCGGCAATTTTCGAAGGATTATTTAACCTCAAGCGGAAACTTACTAAATCATCCCCTCTAAAGCCGAGGGTATAAAGATGCACAATGCCGATTTTTTCAAGTTCTGAAATAACCGCACGTTGAAGTCTTTGGATTGTTCTTGAAAAGCGGACGTCTTTCTGTGCCAACGTTGTTTTATCTTCTTGCGCTTGATCTGAGTCGCTTGATAAATAAGCCGCTGGTATCTTTATGGCTGAGAACAACTTGTCTCTCAGGTACTTAATATCGTCGATGACGCCGGTAAATTGTCCCCCTTGAAGGTTCTCAATTTTTGATTGTTCTCCGCCTCGGATGGGGATAAAATAATCTTCTTCAACTGAAAGTGGGTTGTAACGTAAGTCGACTCGACCGGTGTCGGCGTTAACGACTTGGTTCCTCTTCATCGAGGTAATCGTTTTTTGCACAAAGGTTTCCACGTCTTGAGGAGCGATATTTCCAACGTCAATGTAAAAAACCCTTCGCTCTGCAGATCGTACGACTCGATAAGCCATCATGGCGTCTTCCATGAGAACAAGTTGGCGCCAAATACGGCGCGCTGGCTCTAATACCGAGGTGCCGTACGGTGCATATTTGTCATTACCGAGGATTCGAAGATGAGCTACTTGCCAATTCTCGAAAGTCATTCCTGCAGAGTTCCACTGATATTGAACATAGTTCGGGTTTGTCGGGTCTTCACCCTCCAGTCTTTCAACTTCGCGAAGAGGAATCGGGATTGTTGCTTTAACTCCCATTCGATCATCGATATCTAAATAAATAATATGATCTCCGAACTTACACATTGATCGACACCAACCAAAAAGATTGTGGTTAACATTGATAACATTTTCGTAAAGAGATTTTAAAACTGTTCTTATCTCTTCATTCGGGCAATCAACTGTTAACATGGGACTCATGGAGGTGTGAGTTGTCATTTCATCGGCATATATATCTAAGGCAGACGCAAGTTCTGGCATATATTCCATTTGTTCATAGTCAACATATCGTTCTACCCGATTTTGTTGCGCCATGAGCTTTGTATTCATAACGTCAAAGGGACTATATTCTGATTTCTTGAATTGTTGTCCAGATGCGGTCTTAAATTGTGTGGCGTACTTATCCAAAGCTGAACGGCGAATCTTTCGATTCATCTGAGTGCGCCAGTTCACGATTGGACCTGAAAAGAGGCGAGTTAGACGTCTAAATAATTCAGATTGTGCGTTATGAGTATTTCTTTCTTGATCAGCCATTATTATCCTTTCAGTAGCCAAGAATATTGTTTATATTCTTCTTTTGCTTTAAACATTTCTTCGTTTGTTTCGTTTCTTCTGTATCCTTCCATTCCTGGAATTGTTGTGTTTAATCTTGTGTTGACTGCAACCATAGAATTCAAACATGCTTTTTTGTATTCGATTTCTTTTTGGTTAACTGTCAAAGCAGTATCTCGAACCCAGCATCCTATCGCTAAAGACATAATTAAGTCATCGTTATACCCTCTCATTGCTTGGGGTTTTCCGTTATGCCAAATAAAAGTTCGTAATTCATTAGAAAAACGAACCGAATATACTTTAATTAGTTTGTTTCTAACGAATTCTTCCAATTTTGCTACAATCAGGGGTCTAGTTTTTGAAGAAGTTGTAAATCCAGCGACAGCATTATTTTGAGATTGCCCTTGATGGCTCTCAATAAATTCATGGGTGCCCTTCACAGAATAATATAAGTTTGGATACTCTAAGTCTATCAATTTTTCCAATATCGATATTCCAATTCCCACATTTTCTACCACTAATAGACAGTTGCCGTATTCTTTTCCGGCTTGGGAGAGTACATTGCTATACATATCCAAGCTTGGCTTGCCTTGATATTCTGCTACGACCTCCATTGTTTCCAGTTTTATAACGTGAAATACAGAATAATCGGCTCCATCACCTCTTGCGACGTCGGCAACCAATAGATACGAACACTCTTGTTTATACTCTTCCCAAATCCACATGTTTCGATCAAAGCCTGTCCGGTATTTCGGATCACAAACACCAGATTCGAGCCATGCAATGTCGTCTGGGTGAATAACATTTTCACCTGAAGTATTGAAGTTGCACTCAAGCTCTTGTGCTATTTCTCTCCGTGACATGTTGCGAGTTTCTTTCTCAAACCATGCTTGATCTCGGTTTGGATGGATATCCCAGGCTAGGTGCACGGGATGAAAGTCGTTAGAACCCTCGACAGCTTCGGTATAAGTCTTGTGAAACCAGTTTCCAACTCCGTTTGGAGTCGACAGGGCAATTACTCGACCACCAGTTGAGATTGTAGGATATAAACCTGCCCAAAGCTCGTCTAAGTTCTCAACGTGGGCTGCTTCGTCAATAACCAGCAAAGAAAGAGCCTCTGAACGTCCTGCGTCTCCGGATGTTGAAGCTGCTTGAATCTGAGAGCCGTTTGAAAGCTCGAAAGAAGCTCGGTTATCGATTGAAATTTCCGCAATCCGAAGAAACTCTGGCACATTCTTCATGATGGCTTTGACTTTCTTAACAAGGTTTGAAGCTGTTTTAAACTTTGTGGCCATAACAAGAATGTTCTTGTCTCTATGATAAAGCATCATCCACACGATGTATGCTGCAGCAATCGTAGAAATGCCCAACTGCCTCGCCTTGAGGATTACATTAAATCGATAGTCGTTAAAGTCCGTTAAAAGTTCAGACTGATAGGGATAAGTTTTAAACGGAATTAATCCCTCGATGGGGTGTGAAATCCTTGCATAATTATTAATAAAATAATTTGGATCCTTACCACATTTCAGTATTTCAGTTACTATTTCCTTTTTGGACAGTGTATATGACATTTTTTACTTTTTAGTGAATCCGCCTTCTCTCAAAAATTTGTGATATTTGACAGCCATTGGATCTTCAATTCCTTCGCCAAGAGTTTCTACGTCTTTCATGCCGCCAATTTTAAAAAGTTTGTGTGCCATCACGAACGTTCGAACTCGGGAAGTGTTTTGTACGATGCACTTTGCTTCTCCTTCTGGAGTTAACTTGATCGATTTTCCTGTGATCACTTTGTATTCTTTTTCGAGGTAAGCAGCGATCGAATGAATTCGGCGTTCGCATTCTTCCTCGAATCCTTTTGCATATACGTCAGAGAGTTTGACATTCCCTTCGTAATTGATTTGGAGCATATTCCCGATGAATTTGACGCCGAAACCATCAGAAACACGACTGTCAACAATGGCACAGCCCTCTTCACGAGAAAGTCCTCCAATTTTTTTAACATCGCCATCTTTAACGAATCTCTCGTCATGGGCACCATCATAAGCATTTACGGCTGCTTGATTAAGACCTTGTATGATTTCTAATGTTGTAGCCATTATTTGTTTTCCTCTTTATTGGGGCGCCATCCAGATTTCCATCTTTCTTCACGCCTTTCTACCCACTGAATATAGCACTTAAAACAACAATCAAATTTTGTCATGTAAACATCATCTCGTAATTCAAAAGAATATGAGTAACAAACAGGACAAATTCTGTTATTATCTTTATTAATTAGTTTTTTAGATATTAAAACGCCATCAACTTCTACTTTTTCGCTTTTTTCTTGGATCTCAGCTTCTTTTGTGTACATATCCTTGACTTGTTGCTGATAATCTTTCTCTTTCTCGTCGTCCCAGTCTTTCTTAGGGTGCCGGATTGCTTCTTTTCCATATTTCTTGGAAATAGCATTCTCATATCTGGCAATTTCATTTAGATCTTTCTTCATTTGCTCGCAGCTTTCGTTATAGCTGCTGTTGCCCCTGCTCCAGCGATCAGTCCACCAACAATTCCCCAAGCTACGGCGCTTGATCCGGGTTTTTTATCGATAACTTTATTAAGTTGTTCAATTTCTTTGTCTTTCAAACTCAAAGTTGATTCATATTTACTCTTTTCTATATCTAAAGTAATTTGCATCTGGTCCAGTTTCAATTTATATGCCCATTCTTGAGTAGTAAGTTCATAAGCTAGCTTCAAACTGTATTCATCTCTGAGGAATTTGTTTTGTGCCAGCATCCTAGCGGTGGCCGCTGGGTCAAACAGAGTACCAGCGAAAGGCGAGGGTTGTTCAATCTGAACAAAAGTGAATTTTCCATCATCTGCAGATGCCGTACTTAAAAATCCAGTCAGTAATGATAAAATAATAAATTTATTTAACATATTCAACCCCAAATTGTTCTTCGATCTCTTGTGCCAGCTTTGAAGGCTGCAATTCAAAGTCTCGAATATACTCCTGGACACTCTCTTCTCTATCTATCTCAAGCTCTTCGAGAGAATTCTCATATTTTTCTGTTAATGCAGCGAGTTCTTTCTTATAATTAGCAATCGCGTCCTCTCTTCTTTGAATTTCTTCTTCATGAAGAGCCTGTAAGTTCATTAATTGTTCTTTGTAGCTCTCATTCATAACGTCCATGGACTTTTTGAGTGCTCCATAGTCGTTTTTTGTCAGAAAGAATAAGGAAACCATCACGATAAGTCCGATTGTTTGCCAGTTTTTAGCAAAAAAAGGTCCGAGATGTTTCATCGCTTCTCCCAGATTTAGGTTTATCAATCAAGCCCCCTTGAGTTTCACAATTGCGTCGATAACTGACTGCCCGCCGATATAAATCGCGCTCAGAATCAGCCAATCACCGCTATCAATCGTAGCGTTGAACATGAGAGCCGTAGCTGTACCCCAAACTAAAAGCTTTCGTGAGACCACTTTTTCTAAAACCCTATCAATAGTACCTCTTGCCATTTGTGTCATTGTCATTTTATCTCCTTAAACAACTATAATTAGTTAAACATTTACTAATGCGTATCCATTTTTCTTGTCGATCTCTATTTGCATGTCAACACAGTCTTTTAAACTATCTAGGTGAGATATAAGGAGGACGGTTTTAAAGTATGTCCTAATAATTGACAGAATATCGATAAAACCTTGCATGTTATCTTCGTCGAGGGCTGTCCCTGGTTCATCGAGAATAAAGATATCTGACTTCGGAAGATTTGAAACACTCAAGAGTGCCAAGCGGATTGCCATGGCAGAAATTGTTTTTTCTGCTCCAGAACCCATTTCGAGAGGTCGAGGCTCATACTGGGAATGTTTTATAAAAATATCCAGTCTTTTACCGTCGTCTTCGAAGAAAACATCAAAATCAACGATATTTGCCAATATTTTAGCAATTTCTTCATTGATGACTGGTAACTTTTTGCGTATAACGTCAAAAGCTATACCATTTGCATGCATAGCTCTCATATATAAGTCATATGCGGAGAATTCTTCTTCTAAGTCTTTATAAGATTGCTGTTGATCCTTGAGGTGTTTGATTTTTTGCTCCAAAGACCCTATAACTTTATAAAAGTCAAGAACTTTTTCGTTACAATCGTTCAATCTTACTTCGCTTTTACCTTGTTTGAATTTTGAGTTTTCTAATTCCGAGTTTAATTTCTCCAAGTTTTCAATTGCGTCCTTGTTTAATTCATATTCGGATATTTTATTGTCAAGAAGCTCGATTGCGATCATTAAATCTTTCATTGCTGACATATTCTTCTCAACTTTTAAATCATAAGTTGTAATCCCGTTTGAAAGTTCGTTCTTTTTGTCGACAATTTCATGATATTTCTCAATTTGAGACTTTACCTTAGTTGGATTAATCTCTTCAACCTCTGCGTTGAGTTCGCCCTTCTCACATTCAATGTCTTCTATCTTCTGCTCGTTAGCCGGAACGTGAGCCTTTGAAACATAAGCATCTCGTATGAATTTGCATCTAGGATAAGCAGTGCCACACGGGATCCCTTCGAGCAAAGTAACTCTCTTTTGGTTATTAGCTAAATCGCTCTTTTCTCTGTGTAGATTTTCTTCCAGATTTCGAACTAGTGATCGCAATTCCTCAAGTTTACCTTGTTTGGCGTAAAGACTCTTTTCATCAAACCCTGATAAGAACTTGATGATCATCTCATACTCTGCTTTATCCTCACTCCGGTTCTTTGTATACTCAATATTTTGATCTCTAAGTGCAATTACTTGATTTTTCTTACTAGAGAGTTTTCGCTTAACCTTAACAATATCTATTATTTCGGCTGGTATTGATTTTATCCTTTCTTCAATTTTATTAATCTTTCCCTTGTGGATTTCTATCTTCTCTTTGCAAGATTCACAAATTTTCTTCTTGGCGCTGAGCTTGTCAATACTATCATCAAGAAGATTCTGTACTTCTGCTGCTTCCGATACAAAATCTCGACCCTCTAGCTTCTTGAGGGCACCCCTGGTGATCGATGCATCATCTTTAGCCAGCTTAAACTTGGTTTCGAAAAATTCCAAATCGAGAAATTTGGCAAGGATTTCTTTTCTCTTTGTGGACCCCTCTTTAATGAAAGATAATGAGTCTAATTGGCTGGACATCGAGGAATATAAAAAGTCATCCAGTGTTCCAAACATCTTTCTAATGTTTTTATCGGTCCCATTCCTGGTTAACCCGTTTAAACTGATTTCCTCTTTAAGATTGTGATCATAACATGTGAATTCTGTCTTGGTTCGGGCTTCGGTGGTAGACTCCCCCTTTAAATTACGGGTATATTTCTCAGAATTCCTTGTAATATAAAAATCACGCGCTCCTGCTGAAAGTTTTATCTTCCCGCATGCGTGATTTTTGTTTTGATTTATGATATTCACCGTCTTTCTGTCATTTTTGGATGTTGAATTGAAGACAGTGTATAACATCGAATCAATAATACTTGATTTTCCTGTAAAGTTCTTGCCAAAGATGCCGACTATTCCTTCCATCTTATCAAAATTGATAGAATTCTTCTCGCCATAGTTAAAAAGATTTTCAAACTCAATTGATCGGAAGCTCCAGTTTACATTTCTTGAAACTTCCTCATTTTCTTCTGCCACTTTATTATATTTTGAGTTTAAATCAAGAATTCTCTTCATCAATCGTGATGTGACCTGATAATCCTTAAGATATTCTTTTATTAACGATTCCTGGATTGATATGTCTCTTAAATCTTCGATTCTAAGGGAGTCCGTCATATTATAGACGGTTCCCTTACGTCCAATAGAGCGATTTTGATAAGTTACACTTTCTGGATTAAAGCGTTGCTTTGCAATATCGGTTGCCTTTCTTAAAACGTCAATTGGTAAGTTGTTTCCCGAAGCCAGCCTTAACCGACAGTTTTCAGGTACTTTTACTCCCTTGGGAAACTTCCCTTTTGACGTCAAATCAACTGTTACAAAGGGACGAGGATTTTTAATCTCAAAATGTTTACAAGTAAAGTCCTCTTTGCTTTGGATATCCCATAGTAAAAAACCCTTGTCATTCGTTTCTCCGTGATTTTGCTGGATTGTCGAGCCGGGATATCGAATTCTTCCGTCTTCGTCAAGCCTTTGGTCAGTTTTATGAATGTCGCCCAAGAAGCCATAATCATGACCCTTAAAAATTTCAATTGGATGATCACCGTGTGTCATAACCCAGCCAGTATCGGTAGTGACCCCAGAAACAGACCCATGATAAAGAGCAATATTGACCCGGCTTAAATCCGAAGGTTCAACCCACCCTTCCTCATCGAAGATGGACAAAACATTTAGCGTTATATCGCCTTTTAGGGGGACTTCTCCCGATTTTTTAAGCAAATGTATCTTAGGGTGTGTCAGAGCTTCGACAATGGGTGTTAAGGCGTCTTGACGGGTGGAGTTTCGCAGGTTTCCATCGTGATTTCCCAAAATGATGTATGTTGGTGCGATATTTGCCAGATTACGGAAAAAAGTAGAGCACATTTCCACAAATTCTGGCGATATTTGTGTTTTTGTGTGTGCAATATCTCCGCAGTGAATGATGTAATCGACTTTTTCTTCTCGAAGAATCTCGTATAGCCTTTCAAAAACTATTTTATACTCATAATGATATTTTAAATTTCTAATGTGGGTATCTGCTATATGTGCAAATTTCAAAGTCTCTCTCCTTAAATAGTAGAAATGGCTGATATGAGATTATCACAATCTCTGATGAATGGAGCACTCATCGTCATTTCCTTCACTTCTTTTTTGGACATCTCACCGATGTCCCTGTTCTTATCGTTATATTTCATCTCTCTCACTTCGATTCCATATTTCAATAATAGTTTTTTTATTTTTTCGGACTTATGTACAACATCTGGGTCCAATGCCAGTAAAACCGGCGTGTCATTCTTAACAATTTTCTTAAATATCTTTGATGCCTCTCGAATTGTTGAGCCTAAAATCGGAATAGCATTTTCCGTTTTAAGAGCGTCAAAGACTCCCTCTACAATTGTGACCTCCTTGTCAAAATCAACATAAAGTTCGTTGAAAATAATATCCCTCGAAAATGAGGGGTTCATATAGCGTCGATAATCATCTGAAAATGTCCTTGCAATAAAATAATTTAAATTACCCTTTTCGCTAAACGACGGGATGATAACTCGATTTTTATATGGACCGCCGTTGCAATATCCGATTTTCCACTTTAAAATGTCGCTCCTATTTACCTCTCGACTCTGAAGGTATCTAATAGCGCGTCTGCCCGTAGCCGTAAGTGCCTTCGAAGTCAGGGTCTTAAAATTTGGGGGCATATCGATAACCTGTTCAGGTTCCTCGTTCTCAGTATCTTCCCAAAATAGATTTTCAAACTGGTTTAAATCTATTTTCTCCCCAGATACTGCCTTCCATGCCTCAGAATTTGAGAATGATCCGAATCGACGGACAATTCTATAGATGTTGTTTCCTCGGGCATCACAGATCCAGCACTTGTACACATTTTTTTCAATGTTAACTGAGAATTTATTCTTGTGATGTTTGCAATATGGACACGAAAAGAGGTGCTCTTCGTTCGAATCAAAATGTGACCCGAGGATATTGGACAGAATGTCTAACTTCTCTTTCATAGTACTAACAATATAACACATTAAAACCGTTCTGTCAAGCGTTATTTTAAGGCTACGGATTCAATATGTGATAAGCTGCGCGAGCGACGATAATTGAGTCAGCGATGTCATAGCAGTATTTCTGAACGTTGCCAAATTTGGTGTAAACTATCTCAAACTCTTTGCTCTTGATAAAATGTTCCATGACGACTTCTTTGGCTTTCTTGCCTCTCATAATTTTAATGCCGCATTTTGATCTTGCTGAAATTGGGGTTATATAGTTTGGTTCCATATCGAAGATTTGATAGGACTGCCAAGAGACGATCCCGTTGAATCTTTGAAGGACTGCCATTGTTTTTGCTGTTGAGCCCCCTCTGCGGAAGAACATCAGAGCTTGCTCAATGAAAACGTGTTCGATATTGTGATTTTTTCTTATTTTTTTTAAGACTGTCTCGACTTTTTTGGCTTTCTCGAAGAAAGAGCCAACCTTTCGCAAGTCGATGTATTCTGTATGGACGATTTTGTTGTCGTTCAAGACGCACACTCCGACTATGCTTGTGCTTATGTCTAATCCTAATATCATTTAGAAATCCATTTTTAATTTAAAGGTGAGATTGCGTTCTTCTGTTTTCTTAACTGGTTTTGAAACAGTCGCTATCCCAATAAGGTTTTGATCTTCATCATAGATCCCAACTTTGGTTATATAAGTTGTCTTCTCAAACGCTGCTGAGCCGCTAACATAAGGGGACTCTGTAGTATTCTTGATTAATAAATCGGGCTCCAGAACCCAGTATGAAGAGGAATTTATGGCTTGATTCTGCCCATATTCGACAAACGTTGGATTAGGAGTAAAATTCATATCTCCTCGATCTGCGTGTGCCAACATTGTCACAGTCGGGACAGGATTGGTCCCCTGGAAGTTCATTGAATAGCTTGAGGAGGGAATTGAGCCGGCTGCAACGCCATCTTGGGCGCCAACGCCATAATATAGCCACGAAGAGGTGACAAGTGTAGCAGTTCCTAAATAATCACGAGCCACGCCAGTTTCTAGTGGCCAGCTTCCCGTTAAAACAAAAAATCCTTCATTATAAAGGACGACACCCGCAACAGAGCCGGAGTTTGTGCTCCCAGAGGGTCCGACCTGAATTAATTCCCCATTCTGGTTTAAATCTTTAAGTTGCCCGACGACTGTTCCAGATATATAGAAGTTTAGATCAACGGTGCCTTTCTTAATGGAGGAACCATAGAATATTGAAGGGATTGAAATAAGATTGAGAGCCTGCGTAGCTTTATCTCCCAGGCTGGAACTATAAGCATAATGACGGCTTAAATATTTATTATAATTTAAAGTATTCTGAAGGGCTCCGACGTGTGGTCTAGAAGAGTTAAGAATAAAGGACTCACGACTAATTGAGGCGGTTAAAGGATAAGATCCTGTGATTATCCCGCCATATGGGTTTAACGAACTATTATAAAAATTTGACGTTGATACCGTACTAAAGTTAGAGAGGGTGCCGTCCTTTGTAATAAACGGATAAATTAGCCCTGTGCCATCTGCAGTTCTATCAACATTCATCTCATAAAGAGATATAAAACCAGGAGGAGAATTAGGAACGCTGTCAATGAATGCTCCGGACAGTTGAGGAATATTCTGTCTATAGATCTTTGAATCATATATCGCAATATTGATATATGGGTGAGTCTTTATTACGTTGTAAAAAACGTCATTTGGTTTAAATTTCTTAAATGCCATGGCATTTTTAGTAATCCAGGCGAACTCTTAAAGTGAGTTCATTTGTTTGATCTTTTCTAAGAGGTTCGCTTAACTTTGCAACAGCCAAGAGTTCATTATCTGCCGAATATAATCCGACTGTGGTGATATAGGCGACTGATGGGTCAGAAGATACGTTTTTAGTTGTAATTTTGCTTGAACTTAGATAAGTTGGGTTGGAAGAATAGTTATATTCGTTATTATTAACCCGGCAGAAGTAAATAGTTGAATTCAACTCCGTCGTGTTATTAAGATCATCATTTTCCCAAACTTCTCGGACGTTATTGGCAACACCGCTAATTTCGGTTGTCGTAGCCCATAGTGATGGATCCCATGTTGTAGCTGATCCAGAGAACAAGTCAACAGAAGCCGTTAGGACAGCGATCCCGGCTTGATAATAAAGGAGACCGACGCCCGTATTTTCTACTGCGAGAGAGGAAGTATATAGAATTCCATATTCACCAGTTGGCGAGTTGACACGATAATCGTTTTGCGCTCCATAATCGGAGATTGTTATCTGAGAAGAACCACTGTTAACAACAAGAGAATAACTTCCCTTTTTGATTTCATCTTTTGTTAAGAGTCTTGCATAATTCAAGAAAACACAATGCTGATGTTTGCCTCCGGTGGAGAAATTACCATCTGCGTCAAACTCTCTTATTTGTCCAGTTTGG
>Ga0233412_10000816_pt1 | contig 17376 bp, 13 predicted proteins | sample Na_anoxic_4_MG_FD_180667 | JGI IMG/M metagenome (GOLD analysis project Ga0233412, IMG submission 180667) | Seawater microbial communities from Saanich Inlet, British Columbia, Canada - Na_anoxic_4_MG | ecosystem: Environmental > Aquatic > Marine > Inlet | place: Canada: British Columbia...
ATCATTAAACAGCGCGGATGTACTCACGTCTCCGCTCACGCTTTCCGTTGTAGCTAACCTTACTTGTGATTCTGGTAGTCTTATCAGAGCTAAAGTAAAAGGTACGGCTGCTGATACAAACGACATGATCGTTTATTTGGCGAACGATAAGAACGACAGGGCTTACCTGTATATTAAAAACATCGAGCCTGAGCTAGAGAACTACGTATACTTACGTAACGAAACCGAAAGCGACACGGCTTTTTCTGCTAAAATTGGGGGTGGCGAATTTGCTTTTATCCCTTTAGCACCAGACAAGACATACGCTGTTCACGCTACAAAAGTAGACTCTCTGATTGAGTACGGTGTATTTGGAAACGACAACTCTGCTGTAATCTTCGCAGGCTCAGGAGCATAATAAAATAAAGACATGGCAACATTAGCAAATACAGGAGCGGCAAATCAGATGGCTTTCGGTCAATTCGGTTGCGCGTTTTTAGATACAGACGCTGGAATTTTAGTTCCGCCAAACGGAATGGTTGTAGTGTCAATTCAATGTCTTGGTGCAACAGAATTTGATATTCTTACTGCTGAAGATTCGGATAGATTTATTAATACAATCTCAGCTGCTCACGCAACGGCAGCAGATACCGTTTCAACAGGCGTAACGGCTGGAACGTTTATCGACATGGACGGTACTGCCACAGCTGAGGTTGGAGACTCTATGTATCTTTCTTCAACAGGTGCTTTTATAGCAAAGGTAAAGTCAGTAGGTACAGACTCTAGCGGAAGCGCAGATGCTTCGGCGATAGAATTAGACAGACCTTGTACGGTAACAGCAGCAGCCCACTCTTTTGCAAGCAACACTAAAGGTGGCGGAGGTCTTATACTAGATACAAGTAATGTATTTCCAAGCGGTATAACTATACACGGGAGATGGGTATGCGTGAGTCTTGCAGCCGATCAATTGAGCGATGGAGTAATTTGCTACTTTGGCCCAGCTAAAGATCCTAGCGCTACCCTTTGATAAAACACAACTTAATTTAATTTAATGGATAATAATCAAAACGAAACTTTTGAGAAAGCAGAGATCTTCAGTAGCCCTGAGGATCTTGCTGCTTCTATACAGGCCGATGCGCCTCAACAAGAGTCAGCAGGAGAACAGCCTTCAAACGAAACGATCATGGGTGGTCAAGCACCCCCAACAGGATCGGTTGTAGAAGGCCTCCCCGCTGAAGAAGCTCCCGCGCAAGAGGCGCCAGAGGAGCCACAACAACAAGGTACTAACGAGGTCCAGCAAGAGAACGCTGAACCTCAAACAAATACACAACCAGAGTATTCAGACGCTGAACTCGAAACGGCGGTTATGTCTTTCCTGAGCGATAAGCTCGGACGTGATGTAACCTCGCTAGATGAATTGACTGGATCTCAGCAACCTGGGGCAAATGCTTTAGATGAGAGGGTTGAAGCTATCGCAAAGTTCGTGGAAGACACGGGCCGCGCACCAGAAGATTGGTTTAGGTATCAGTCGTTGAATCCAGAGAGTATGGATGACATGACTGCGATTAGAATTCAAATGGCTAATGAATACCCGAACCTGTCTTTTGAAGAGCTAGATCTCCTCTCTAAAAGCAAGTACAAGCTTGATCCCGACCTCCATGATGAGGACGAGGTAAGGCTGTCTCAGTTGCAGCTTAAGATTGATGGCCAAAAAGCCCGCGCTGGTGTTGAGGAAATAAGAAACAAGTATTCTTCGCCAGAGCAAGCCGAACGGTCTCAATCGCAATCCGTAATTGACGATAAGTGGATTGCCGATATGTCGAAAGAAGTGGACGCCCTTACAGGTCTAGAGTTTGATCTAGGGGGAGAGAAGACTTTTGAATTCGGCTTAGACGACAACTACAAGTCGCAATTAAAAACAAAGAACGCTCGTCTCGACGAGTTTTTCGACTCCTATGTAGGGGATAGTGGGGCTTGGGATTATGATAAGCTGTCATCGCATATGGCGCTTCTTGATAACATTGACAAAATTGTTCAATCCGTGTACACCCAAGGGCTGGGTGACGGTCAGAAGAACATTGTGAATACAGCGGCTAATATCTCTACTCAGTCCCCTCAACAGGGAAGTCAAAATAATCAAACGTCTCCACTTGCAGACCAAGTGAGACAGCTCATCTCGAAAAATAACAAGATGAGTTTTAATAACTTTTAAAAAAATATAAATTATGGCTACTTTAGGTTCTACTAGGGGTACTGATATCCCTAATCTAGACGCGGCGGGTTCTAACTATAGAATCACGCCCGAATCCTATACTACCGTTGATTCACTGATTAAAGCAACAAAAGATGAGGTTATGCCTGATCTCGTTGAAACTTATGGTGATCAAGGTATTACTGGATTTTTAAAATTAACTGGCGCGGTAAACGCTGGTGGTGCTTCTGATCAGATCGACTGGTGGGAGGCAGGAAGACGTCACAAGTCTTTCACTTATGTAGTTGCTAATATCACAGACAACGGCGCTGACCTAACGGTCACAGCTGGCGATGACAGCTTCACTTCTAACGTTCAAGCTAATGACGTTGTAATGGACAGTTCTACTGGAACTCGTTTTATTGTTAAGTCTTGTGGGTTTGGAACAGGAAATGCTTCTAATGTTGTTTTAGCTAAGCTTGACGGAAGCGCAGCTACTTCTGCTGACTATGACGCAGTAGGTGGTGAGTGGATTGTTTTGGGCAATATGTACGCTCAAGGAACCAACCAACCAACCGCTTTCCGTGAAAGCTCTCTCGTGCGTTACAAAAATCCATTTATGATTGTTAAGGGGCGTCACGAAGTGAACGGTTCACAAGCAACAAACATCGGATGGGTGAACGTAGGTGGCGGTGAATACCGCTGGTTCATGTATGCTGAGCAAGAGGCGCGTAAGCGTTTTGAAGACCAGCGTGAGATGATGATGCTCTTCGGTGAGAAGTTCGACGGTGGCGGTGTAACTCTTGATAACGGACTCGCTGGTTCTGAAGGTTACTTCGCAGCTATCGAGGATCGCGGAATTCAAGTAAGCAACGCTAACGCTAACCCGCTCGATTCATTCTCTGAGTTTGATGACATCATTATCGAGCTCGACAAGCAAGGAGCGCCATCTGAGTACGCTATGTACGTAAACAGAAAGCAAGACTTGGCTATCGATGACATGCTCGCTTCTGGTATCTCTACTGGCGTTACTGCTGGTTTGCCAGGACAGTTTGGTGCGTTTAACAACTCATCTGATATGGCTGTTAAGCTTGGCTTTAAGTCGTTTACTCGTGGAGGATATACTTTCCACAAGCACGATTGGAAGCTGTTGAACGATCCTACTTTGTTGGGGGCATCTAACTACGTACAGGGGGCTATGGTTCCTATGTCACAGGTTACTGACGCACGTTCAGGCATGAAGGCTCCGTCTTTGGCTATGTACTACAAAGAGGCTAACGGCTACTCTCGCGAGATGGATCACTGGGTAACTGGTGGTGGCGTTTTAGGACACACTAACAACGGTGATGTAGGAACTGACCAAGCGGTCTTCCACTACAGATCAGAAGTTGCTTTGTGTGTTAGAGCTGCGAATCAACACGTAATGATTAAGGGTTAATCGTTGGTTAATCATTGATTACTAACTTTTAAAACTTAAGAAATTATGAGTTCAGGAAAATACATATATTTTAACACAGGCGCAGGGGCAAATGCAACTACTGAGGCTCTTTGTTTTACTGCGGAATCATTTCGCGGTATGGACACGGGTTCAGATTTGATTAGCATATACTTTGAGCCAATCACTGTTAGAACAGAAGCAAATCGTGCCTTAGTTCAAATTACAGTAGCAGATGGATCACAAGGCGAAGTAATGATTGCTATTGCGGAAGCTATTGCAACTATGAATGCGGGAATTTTAACAATCTTTGACGGCGATAACTCGTTGGCTTTGCATAGTGCTATTACAGCTATTGCAGCGGCCTCAGTTAGCGCGGCATAATAACTTCTAAAAAATAGAAACTATGAGTGGAAAATTTTTATACTTTAGCGAGGGGAACACAGACGGAGCATCTACGGATATCTTTCTGTACCCTGTAGAATCTTTTAGAGGTATTGATGTTGCAACTGGAGATCTTTTGATGTACTTTAAAGCTATGGAGGGTAACGCAACACATGATGTTGTTACTCTTGATGTAGCCGACACTAATCAAGATGCGGTTATCAAGGCAATTATGAAAACAATCTCGACTATGAATGCGGGAGTTCTTAAGGTTTGCGACGCAGACAACAGCGCTTTCTTGCATGCTAAAATCACAGGTTGTACTAATACGTTACAAGCGTAATAACTAAAACGTGAAAGGGGGCTTCGGCCCTACTTTTACACTTTAACTTTTAAAAAAAAACAAAAATTAGAAAACATGAATGAATTAGTTCTTTCAAAATTAGATGTTGGTAGGCTCGATAAGAACCTTACTCATCGTCCTGCGGTTCCTGCGGCTTTATCTGCTGCGGCACACACGTTGACGATTGCTGAAATACGCAACGAGATTATACAAATGGACCCTACTGCTGACAGAGCGTGGACTCTCTCTACAGCTGCTTTAGCTGTAGCTGGAACGCCAGGTTGTAAGGTTGATGATACTCTCGACTTCGTGATCATTAACACTGGTACTGGAAACGCTGACGAGATTATTACGTTAAGCGCTGGTACAGGTGGAACGCTAGTAGGCTCAGGAGCTGTATGTACTGCAAACGCAGTAAATGACGCTATGAGCACTGGAAGCGGATTATTTAGACTATACTTTGACAATGTTACTTCTAGTTCAGAAGCAATCACTGTTTATAGAATAGCTTAATGGTTACTTATAACTACTACGAGAAAGGCTCCTTCGGGGGCCTTTTTCTTTTTAGTATATTTGCATCATGGCTAAATTCCTACAGTTTATAGACGGATCCGACTCGGCTGTATCCTTCCCCGCCGATAGGCTTATCAGCATATCCTGTAGCTCGGACGGAGAGGTTGCTTTGCGTTTTACCCCTAGTACTGGGAGTACCGCAACAAGCGTCGCTCCCGACGTTGTGGATTTAGTTACTTTAACTATAATCGCTAACTCTGAAAAAACCGTTATCGACGCCATAACAAATGCTATATCTTTTAGCTCGGAAGGGGTCATCGTTGTAGCGAATGATGTAAAAAGCAATTACCTGAATCCAAACATAACGAACTGCAACCTATTATTTATTAGCCCTATGGTAGTAATCCTTAATGACGCCGACCAACCTCTAACTCACGCTACCCACCAGGGAAAGACCTTGGTTGTCCCAGCAATCGCGGCTAACAGAACGTACACTCTGCCTACACCAACTAGGGAGGGACAGCATTATAAGATTGTGTATGGAGGGGCTGCGGTAGAAGCGCAGAACGTGCTGATTAGCACAGGCACAGGTAATTCGGTATTTATGATAGGGGGTGTTGCGTGGATGAACTCTACAGATACGGTAGATAACGGCGAGGCTGTTCTCTCTGACGGTAATTCAAACGAGCTGCTTACCTTGGTTACGCCTGGGGCTTTTGAAATTAACTTGGTATCTTATAGCACGACTCAGTGGTATGTCTATGGGTGGGTTGTCTCCGACTCTACCCCAACAATGGGGGATTAATATGTTTTGTATATTTGCAACAGTTTAATTCATTGTAATGCAAGAAAAATATTTTCTGTTTCAGCGAGAAGATCCCTCTATATTGGGGGGGTTGTCCTTTTCTGATAACGGAAGCGGCATCAGTGTATTAGCTATACCCGCCTCTAATGTGGCGTATATGTCTGCTGATCGTGCTAAGATTGTTATTTTCTTTAACGATTCTTCTTTCTTTGAGGAGAGCGGCCTTGTGGAAAATGGCGAGTCTTTCGAAAAAACTAACGTCTCGGTTACGTGCGAATTAGGCAAAGAGGTAGAGCTTATAGAGGCTATTATCAATTTTATTAATAGAGATACCCCAAACAACTCCATGCGTTTCGACGCTACGGGGGAAAGAAATACTTTTACCCAAACTACAGCAACCCCTGTTATAGAGGCTAAAGTCAGGAGTAGAGCGTCGAAGAGAGGGTTTACTGGCCGAGATGCTATCGTAAAAGGGGTTCTACCACCAGCGGTGATAGGGGGTATAGATTTTATGTCTGGAGATAAAATACCCGTAATAGATATTGACGGGGAGAATATTGTAGATCTTACTGGAAGGGTTATAACCTCTATACCCAATGCGGGTAACGGGATTATATTACAGGGCACCTCTATCAGCCCTGACAACTACGACGCTAGACCAGAGTTAATTACAGCTGATAGTAGCGGGCCAGGGCCAATCTGTTTCGACCCCGATTCTGCCTGTTCAACAAAAACCGTAGGATTCCAAACAACGAAATCTTTGATCGATGGCACTGATATTTCAGGGGATATAACGGTTGTAAGTCTTGATGCTAGTCAAACCGATGTTCTCTCGACATCTTTAGGAACCGTCAGCAGATCCTCCGACGGAACCTGGGCTTTGACGGATTTCAGCCACCCTTCTGTAAGAATATCCACCGATGGCAGCTCTGCTATTACTGCCGCTACAATAGAGATCGGAGGAACGTATATAGAGGCAGGCGATGTGCTGACTTTCTTCATAGCGAATGGAGCTTTAGTTTATACCGTGCCTGCGGCGCATATAGGTACATCGGTGCATAACGTTGATTATTCTATGCTTCAATTAGGGGAATTGGCTCAGGGCGTATTAGGTGCCCCTTATTCTTTGAGTTTAAGCGATTATACCCTTTATATAACAGCGGTAATTCCTGATGGGGCGCTCTTTAGCCCTTTATACGGTACGGCAGATAACGACTCCTCTCTGACGCAAGGCCCATTCCCCGTAGAGAGCCTGGGTAACGAGTTTCAGTTAAATCACGGGGGCCATGTCCAGGGGAGCACAGACACCACTACAAGCCCTAGCTCTTATCCTTCTAAAAAAATAATCCCAGAAAAAGGTTCTTTTGCTTACAAGCGAGAGTTTGACGACACGCTTACAAGCGAGAAAAACCTGTTCTCTTTTGTGATCAGGAGAACTAAAAAGAACGATATCTATATATACGATAGGAGCGGGGAGCTCGTGTCTTATAAAGAGGCGAGCAGTGACACTGACGGTGTGTTAGATGTACGTATGCTAGGATTAATCCATCCATCGGATCTAACTCAACCTCAACCAAGGATCGCTAGATTCGGGGTTATCAACAAAGATATCGGTGACGATCACGCCAGAAATATTGCGATTCAACTCGACAACAAGTATCAAGCCTTAATTTAATTTATATTTAATATGACACAAGAAGTCAAAAGAGCCCCAGGGCGGCCTAGAGCCGTGGCTCCAGCTCCAGTAGCTGATGCCCCAATTAGAAAGAGACCCGCTATCAAGCGTAAAGAGTCTCCAGATGAACACAAAGAGTACGAGATCCCCAAAGCGGCGGGCGTAGTCTTTATGCTACCTCAAAAAGGGGTAACCGTTTATGACAAGGAGAAAGATACGGTTCGTGAGATCCGCTATTGCCCTAACGAGCCGTCCGTATGGTCGGATGAGCAAGGGGATAAAGCGACACGGCAGTCCGTAGCTTTTAGAGAGGGTAAGCTGTTTGTCCCTAAGGATAAGCCTAACCTACGGAAGTTCTTAGAGCTACACCCGCAGAATATGGCGAACGGAGGTAGTATCTTCCGTGAGGTGAATAAGAAGAGAGACGCTGAAAAAGAGCTTGAAAGAGAGTTCTTGGTCACTGACGCCATCACTTTGGTGCGCGACAGCGACGTACAGGCACTCTTACCTATCGCCATGTACTTCAACATCAATATTAATGCCCCTGTATCAGAGATACGGTTTAACCTCCTTAGAATCGCTAAGAACAAGCCTAAGGACTTTATTGAGTCTTTTGACTCCCCGCAGGTTAAATCCCGCTCTCTTATCCAGCAAGCTTCTGATTATCAGATTATTAACCTCAGAAATGACGGGGCCTACTGGTTTGACTCTAATAAACTCATTGTCTCCACCCCTGTAGGGCAGGACTCATTGGACGTTATGGTGCGTTTTTGCCTCACAGAGAAGGGCGCCTCGGTGCTTACAGCTCTAGAGGAACGCCTTATGAAACTAGGGTAACAGCCTCATTATATCACCAGGAAAGGCCGCTTTATTGCGGCTTTTTCTTTTTCGTATATTTGCGATATGGTAAGCGTATTACAGGTATACAATGCCTTAAAGGATCTGACTAATAAAGAGCAGAAAGGATTTATCACCCCGCAGGTGTTTAACTCTTTCGCGGCTTTGGCGCAGATGAATATATACAATGAGCTTTTTACGGAGCTTGTTGGCGCTAAGAAGCTAGGGCGCCAGAGCTTTGACCCAGGCAGAGATAAGTCGGTTCGTAAACAACGATTGGAAGATCTTTCCTTCTTTGTTAGACGAGTGGATTTAAATAACAGCATGGCTGATTATGGAGGGCTTTTAGGGGCACTAGCGGCTGGGGTTGTCCCAGGGTTTTATTTTAAACCTTCCAATCTATCTAAGATAATATCGATCACAGTGGGTGCGCCTTCATCCATCGGATCTGCGAACGAGCCGAGGACTTCGTGCGAAATTGCATACGATGTAGAGAAAATGGATAGGATTTTGGGCAGCAATCTTTCGACACCTACGGAAAGCTTCCCTGTGGCTTTGGTCGCAGGTGAGCAAATAGAAATCTTCCCTGACACCGTATCGAGCGCTGAGCTAACGTATTACGCTAAACCTACATCTTACAACTCTTCTGATGGGCTGCCCGATAGCGTTAACTCACCTAAGTATGCGTTTAATACTTTCCAATTCGGCAGCTCGGCGTCAGATGAATTCTTCGATCCGTTGAACTCGAAAAACTTTATGCTTCCGCCACACTACTTAACGGAGCTTGTGATGGAAATGGCCAAACTCCTCGGCGTTAGGTTGCGAGATCCGAGCATCCAAACCTTCGCAACACAAGAAGAAGCCGCTGAATAATGAGTCAAGTAAAAGTAAAACTAAACCAGATCATTAAGGATTTCATCATCACGCTTGATGGTGACGATTACGCAAGTAACGCCTCTGACTCAGCTATCCGCAACTTTGCGCTAAGAGGTATACGTGAGATAGGGTTCGACCTGGGTAAGAAAATCAAGTCATTGAAACTGGATGTTCAATCCAACGATACTGTCACTTTGCCAGACGATTTCGTCGATCTGCTTAAAGTAGGTGTTGTGGATGCCGATGGTATTATTAGGGTTTTTGGTAACAACAAGAACATCAACTATTCTAGACAAATATTACAAGACCTCACCGCTTTAACATTAGATGATGATGGTGTTGTTATAGCTGATGATACTATTAATACAACCGATAGCTCGGCTGGCCCGTTGAATATCGGTGACAATTTAATTCTTGATAGGGAGAACTCTAAGACAGCCACTTCTGGTTCTGGTGGCGCAGTAGGTAATTTTGGAGGCTTGACGGGGCCAGATGCTTATGTTTTTAGTAACTACATGACTCAGGGCGGTTCAGGGAGCCTATACGGTGTAGGAGGCGGTCATCTAGCGGGGGAGTACAGGTTGAACCTGGATCAGAACAGAATTGAGATAGAAGCCAACAGCGGGTACTCAGAGGTTGTTATGGAGTACGTCGCTGACGAAGCTAGGTCTACGGACCCAGAAGTACATGTATACGCTGAAGAAGCCCTTCGGTCTTATATGTACTATAAAATTATTGAAAGAAAATCAACGGTCCCTGCCAACGAGAAGCAACGAGCACGGGCCGAATACTACAACGAGAGGCGTAAAGCTAACGCCCGCTTAAGTAACTTTACTAAAGAAGAAGCGCTGAAGACTATCCGTAAGAATTTCCACCAGGCACCTAAGTATTAATGCCTATAGATAAAATCACACCCAAGTATTTGAGCTCGGACTCAGATAACAAGCTTGTACCTAAAAACGCAATGCTTGATGCGTTGAACGTGTACCTTGGTAGCGATGATATAAACTCAAGCTTATCTGGAGGTGAGGGGGTTTTAAAAAATATAAGAGGAACCCTGAAGGTTAACAAGACTGGCGAAGCTGATACGTTTCCGCCAAAGGGACGCGTTTTAGGCTCGGTGGAGGATACAAAAACCAAGATTTTATATCTTTTTGTTTGGTCTCCAAGGGCTGAGGACCAAGGGGTTTGGGCTTATGACTCAAAAGGAGTCTTACCTGATTCATCTCCAGGTGAGTTACGCCTTATCTATAAGAGCGCTCAGTTTAATTTCCCTAACGACGGGTTTGTGAAGGGGGATATAGTTTACTCTAATGCTGTCCGCACTTTTACTGATTTGAGCGACGACCTCGACAAAGATGCTATCCTCTATTTTACTGACGGTAAAAATGAGCCGCGTAAAATAAATGCATATAGAGCTTTTGCTGCTGGTGGCTCAAGCATCCATGACGCTGGTGACGTGTTTGCAGAGGCGGACTTTATAACGGCATGCCCTAAAGTGCCTCTTGTCCCCATTACGTTTCTCTTTGATAGGGATTCGGATAAATTAACAAGCAATTTCTCTACGTCTCCAGGTTTTCAGTTTGCTTACCAGAGCCTGTATATAGACGGCATGGATAGCGCTATATCCCCTTATTCCGATATAGCTTTCCCTCCTTCGGTATTGGGTCAAGGGTCTCAAACATATGTCGATCACTCCCCATACAACCGTTGTGTTTTAACTATACCGACGGTCGGCCCAGAGATCAAAAAGATAAGATTGCTCACGAGGCAAGGGAATACAGGGAGCTTCTTGATTATCGACGAAATTACCCCTGAGGATTTTGTGAACGCAGACAACGGGTTTGTTGAGTACGGGTTTTATAACGATAAGATTTTGATTGGCGTGAGCACAGACGAGGTAAATAAGCAATTTGATTCTGTCCCACGGAATGCAAAAGCTCAGTCGGTGTCGTCAAACAGGTTGGCGTATGGGAATTACTTAGACGGTTTTGATAATATCGACGTACAGTGTCAATCTAGTGTAAAGTATAAAGAGAAACCAGAAGATTTTCTTTCTTTCGATATACAAGCTACTCTTGCGGTCAGAGGCATTAATGCAGCCCATATCCCTGGGTTGACGGGTTTTGCAGCTGACGGCTTTAACGATGGGGTTGAAAATAAGCGAGGCCCCGCGCTGGCCACCCCTAACGTGCTTCTGGATTTTAGCGAAATGCCGAACGAAATCCCCGCTGGCACGGAAATCGGTTTCAATCTATCCCTCACACCTAACAAAAATTGGCATTTCTCGGCTGGCCTCCCCCAGACGCGTCAAAAGGGTCCTCAGTATCAGACTGGGCCTTCCGACGTACATACCTTTGACGGCATCAATGCGGCTCAAAGTTTGGCTCTTGAGAACGACGGCGATGAATTGAATTTTAATGCCGTTGGTCAGGGTGGTGGTGTGTCAACATGGCAAGCCAGCCCAGCAAATCTTGAGAACTATGACGGAAAGTTTTTCGCCAAGCCTGACACTTTTAATAATGATCCAACCCCAAATGGCGTAATAGGCGTAAATCCTGTTGGTGACGCTCATTGGAATAGAAAGATCACACCTGCTCTCGAAAATGCAGCTTGGCCCGATGCAGTTCAGCAAGCTCGGTTTGGCAGTCAGGCCCAGAGTCCTTTTATCCTTCAAGGTGCTCCTGTGGATTTTTCTGTCAGAATTATAGCAACCCAAGATATCGTGGAGGCGCGGCCAAAAATAAAAGAGTGTATCACTAGGGGTATATCCAGGGGTATGTTGGAGCCTGGCCATCAATTTTTTAGTATTGTCAGCAACTTTAGCAACGATGAATCCGTTTATTTAGGTTTCGAATTGGTGTCTAACAGCACGGTATCGGAATACAATATAGACACTGGCACAAGTAGCGGCGACCTGATCCCCCAACCCTATATAGGACAAGACGGTGCCGCCAATTTCAGGGCCTCCCTTATTATAGGGGTCCATACTCCGTCTGTTGAGGAGACGGGAAGTAAGGCTCCAGCGGGTTACTTTTTTGTGAATAAAGCCACACCTAGATTTAGGTTAGCGAGATTTCACAGGGGCTTTTCGGGAATCAACCCTCCTTCCTGGAATTTAAATGAAATCGATAAGTCTGTGGTCGAGTTGCGGCTTCTTGATTTGGAGGTTGATGCAGACGACGGGTTATTGACGTGTATCCATCAAACATCACCCGACCATACTCACGCGCACTCCACTAACTGGATAGCTATATCTAGGTCCGATATAGATGCTATCGCCAACGACGATCCCGAAGCGGAAAGTAACTATAATAGCATTGAGTCTTGGGGGGCATCCAAAGGTGTATGGGGCTTAACCGAGGAAAGTTTCGTCCAAACCCCGTTAAACGCCACGGGAGCGTCAATATCAAAGACCTACGGAAACCAATTAGGGTACCTGACATCGCTGAATGGCGATTTAGGTGCCGCCCTTATCACCCGCCCTATTGATCAAGTCTCGATTATTGGAGTTGGGATAGATTATACGAATGTATCAGAGCTCGGCGGCCCAGAGATGACGGGTTGGGGGAATTATTGGATGGGGCACATCTACCCGCCCAACGAGCCGTATGTGAACTGGAAGCAGTACTGGGGCCTGATGGACGGCGAAGGAGGACCAGGAGGGGGGCCCTCCAAACATGCGGGATCAGTATATAACCAATATGACATACTCAAGCTATACAAGCAGGGGTCCGTAACGGTAAACCCTTTTGTACTCCAGCCTGACGCAGACAACCCCACCGTGTATTATCATTATGAGGGAACGGTTTTCTATGGAGGTCAGTCTTTCATACTGAATTTTACATGGTACGATTTTGGCTCAGATGATCCGCTGATTGACTGGAGCCCCCCATCGCCCCGCGCCACAACCTTGCCCTTTTTGTTTTGGGATTCACCGCAATCCCCAACGCTTTATGGTTATCACATACCCGAAGAGAGTGAAACCATTCCAGGAAATCTGTCAAATACTTCCGTTAGTTTTAAGGCGTTGCAATCACCCGTGGAAGTTTCTTCCCTTAACACGATTCTTTCTTTTTCTACGAACGATAATGGGTCTTTTAAAACAAATGCCAATCATGAATTTGGTATAATCTACTATGACGAAAGAGGCAGGCATGGATTTGTAAACCCCTTGCCTTCGGTCTTCGTTAAAGGGTATTCTAATGCTGATAGGGGTCTTGGTGATCTCGGTAAAGGTAAGGTGGAGATAGAGCTTGGCCCGATCACAAGCCCTCCCCCAAGCTGGGCTCATACATATAAGGTCGCTTACGCCAAGAACAGCACGGTGCAGGACTTTGTCCAATATTCCGCTGGAGGGGCCTTCGTCGCTGACGATTTAGAAAACGCTGTCGCCGATGGGTTTAACAGGAATATTTACGTATCCCTGAACTACCTTCAAGGGCATCAAATTTCCTACGTCAGCTCTTTCGGTGCGCGAACACCAGAAGGGGGGCTTAACTTCTACAAATTCCAAGAAGGAGACAGATTAAAAGTTATATCTTATTTTGAGCAAGACTATAGGAAATACGTTTCTCACGAATTTGAGGTAGTAGGGGTTGTTAATTTAGGTAGTGAGAGCAACCCTCTCTCTCCCACAATCCCACCAGCCCCTAATCAGATCGGTGAATTCGTCATTCTGAAAGACAACGAGAACGCTAGCAACTTCTCTTTTACGGATGTTTCTGTTGGTTCAGATAGGTGGGGGGACAACTGTATCATAGAGCTGAGGACCCCTAAGAAAACCCTTGACCCCGATCAACAGATTTATTACGAAATAGGAGATTCTTATAGGGTTGTCAGAGATGGGGACGTTACGTCAGACACGTTCCAAGATCTTATACACGAAGGTAACCCGACGCACACTCTGTCTAACGGTGACGTCTGGTTCCGACCAGTAGCGGTTAACGCGAGGAACCTTGAAGACGACGGAGGTTACGACGACATTATCCCTGCCATCAATGATGAAGGACAATTAATCCTCTCTAATTTTAAAACCGTATATCTGGAGTCGCCTACCGCTTCTGACCTGTTCAGGGCTGATAGCATATCTATAGGTAGGCCCAACGTTGTTTTTGGGGACGCAGAAGAAACGGTTCGGGAGGCGACAATCACCTATTCAGACCCTAGTAACCCAGAGTCCAATAGAATAAAATACTCTTCCTTTAATAGCTCTTTGGCTAACTTTAAAGACCTACCAGAGGCTTACAAAGGGATTGATCACATATCGGATCAAGATGGGTTTCTATTTGTTGCCCAAGGAAACAAAAGCGGTCTCCTTCCTATTTACAAGAATATACTTTCTGATGTTTCGGGAAGTCAAAATATAGTTGCCTCTAGGAATGTCTTGGGCGAAGCTACTTTTTATCCAGGCCGAACAGGAAGCGATGGGAACCCTGAGGCGATTACGATATCCAACGACAGCATATTCTTCGCTAACAAATCTTTGGGTAAGATATATCGCTTCAATAAGTCAAAAGGAGTAGAGGTGATTTCGGATATAGAAATGTCGGCTACGCTAAGAAAAGCTTTTAGGGAGGCCGAGATGGAAACAACGACGGATCAATACCTAAGGGTGGTTGGTGGCTATGACCCTGTAAAAGAGGAATACTTAATCACTATCTTAAGCGGAAACCTCAGGATAAATGCTACTGGCGTTGTGTTTGCGGATCAACCACTAACAGCGACTGTCGTTCCTGACGGCGTCAAGGTGTTTGGATGTACGGATCCAGCAGCAACCAACTACGACCCTAACGCAACCGACGATGACGGATCATGCGACTTCACAGAAAACACACCTTTTGAAATGATACAAGACGCTATAGATTATATAAACTTACAGGCAGAATCCCCAAATCCAGCCGATCACATGACTGGTAGTCAGTTTCTGGAATTGACGGCCAAGATGCAGAGTCTAAACCCATCCGCCAACGCTATTATTTTTGACGGGGCAGATGGCGATGGAGCCGTTCAACGGGACGACCAAGCCCTATTCCTTTCCGTGCTTGGCGAGTCATACGACCCAGCGCAATCCGTATACGTCCAGGGTATAGACGTCAACGACGCCTCCCGTGCAGCTCAGATCCCACCGCCCAAGATGATGCCACCTTGGAAAACCACCCAGCAAGCTTTGGATTATATACACTCTGTCGGCACGATGAATATCGAGGAGTTTCTGTACTTCAGGTCGTTTTTAAGGGACCAGGTGGTTATGAGCTCTAATGGACAGATCGTGAATGTCCAAGACTTTTTGGCTCTTTTGTCCATGACCTTGGGCATTTACGGTAACCCACAAGATTCGGCTTATAACGACCAATTCACGGGTGGAGGGGAGACCCTCACTTTCTCTATCATGAACGCTATTAATTTTATAATCCAGACAGGGGACCTGACCGCCGCGCAGTATACCGCATGGCAAAACGCTGGCTCTGGAGCGAACCAAGTCACTCCTGTAATCAAAGGCACTTGTAGGATGGACGGCACCGAAGACAAACAAATCTCCACAGCTGACTTTCTGATCTTCTTGGGTGTTTACACTCAATCTCAGTCAACCCCGATTGACCCTGACAGCTCAGCATTTAACTTTTAAGTATCGATATGCCGAACAAAACTTTTGCTTTTTCTAATAAGTTTAACAAATGGGCTACGCGGTATAGCTTCACCCCTTCGTGGTATGGCTCTGTGGACAAGCATCTATTATCGTCTAAGGATGACACTGGGTTTGTATGGAGGCATGATGTAAACGACATAAGATGTAACTTCTACGGTGACGCATATAAAAGTAAATTAGTCGTAGCGTCTAATCAGGACCCGTCAGCAGTGAAGGTATTCAATGCTTTATCCCTCGAAACCAACAGCGATAAATGGGCGGCCAACATAAAAACAAACGAAGAACGGGACGTACAGGGTGGCTCGATTAGCAATCTAGATTGGAAAGAGAAAGAAGGTTTCCTTTATGCAAATATGCCAAAATCAACCACTCACTCTACTAGCTCTATCTCTTATGCTGGTTTAGACCCAAGAAGTTATGATGATGTTACAGCGGCTTGGACCGTTGTAAATGATAGTGGTGAGGGGTTTCAGCTTTCGAGCGGCTCATATTCCGATTTGATTGGGACAACTGAGGGTTTTACTATAGACATAAAAATAGATCGGTCCGAAGTGCCTTTAGCAACGGGGGATGGGTGCGAATTGATTTTTGACGTTACCTCAGCATTCGATGTTCCCGTGGATCCGATTTTGGATCTGGAGGGCATGCTCCATATGTCAGGCAACTCTATTGAACCAGCGCCTGGAGGACAGGGCACCCTCGGCACCTTGAACGAACTTGAATTGGTTGGGGTGTATGGGGATGTTTTGAGGATTAGATATAAAAACCTCACTGGCATAACATGGGACGATGAGGAAGAGAATCTATCTCTAGCGCTTGCTATATATTGGATTTACTACCTATGCCGCAACCCCATTTACGTTATATCCCCAACCAATATAAACGGGGACAGCTTAAGAGGGCCTTATGCTAAAATGGAACTTTCTTTTGATGAGAGCGTTCCTATGCAGGTGAACGCAATCAACGTAGACTATCAGTTTTCCAAGCTTGATGCTCGTTTAACTCAAAACACTTAAATTTGCTAGATTATGTCAGAATGGTGGAATAATTTTTTATCTGGTCAAAAGACCATCCCAGCGGTAGATGCTTTTAGTTACCCGACTACACAAACAGCGGCTGGGGCTGGTGGGTTAGGTGGGTTCGGAAAGGCGGCTACTGGGGTTTTAGCTCTTATGCAGAACAAAGGGCTTATAGGTGATCAAGAAACCCTCAGAGAAAAGATGTTTGGGGACGCAGACTCCGCTAGAAATAGGGTCTTAAACAACGCTTATGCGATGTCTGACGCTAATATGCAGCTCAGAAATTTGTATCGCCCTACGGATACCTCGTATTTAGCGGGTTCCACTGCTACTGGGCTGGACGCTTTAAGCTCCGATCCAAGGATGCTCGGAGGCAATGTACAAAACCTCCTCAATGCCCTCAACCAAGGTACGCTTGCCGCTCAGCAGGCTGACCTGAAAAACGAAATAGCAGCTGAGACAGCTTATGCTACTAAAGAGCAGACATACGCAGACAAAAACAGAGCGACAGAGCAAGGGTTTGATTACAACGACTACGCTAGGGGCTTAGCTGGTGGGGATACGGCTACTCAGAACATAGCGAATTTAGAGCAGGGGCAGAGGGATGCATGGGGGAATATTATTGGTGGTGGATTGGACGTAGCTTCTTCAGCGCTGTTTGCTGAAGAAG
>Ga0233412_10000817_pt1 | contig 17368 bp, 19 predicted proteins | sample Na_anoxic_4_MG_FD_180667 | JGI IMG/M metagenome (GOLD analysis project Ga0233412, IMG submission 180667) | Seawater microbial communities from Saanich Inlet, British Columbia, Canada - Na_anoxic_4_MG | ecosystem: Environmental > Aquatic > Marine > Inlet | place: Canada: British Columbia...
CCCAGACCCCAATACTGGTGACGGAAGCTGGAATCGTGATACTTGTTAGTCGGGGGCAATAATAAAATGCAAAGCCCCCAATACTGGTGACGGAAGCTGGAATCGTGATACTTGTTAATCTGGAGCAAAAATAAAATGCATATTTCTCAATAGTGGCGAGTTGAGAACCTTCTTCAAATGTAACATTTGTTAGTTCGAGGCAATAATAAAATGCATCCGTCCCAATAGTGGTGACGGATGCTGGTATCGTGATACTTGTTAATTTGGTGCAATATTGAAATGCCTTAAACCCAATATTGGTGATGTTAGCCTTAAACACCACTGATACTACATCGGTGTGACTTTTACCTGATGTAAAAACGCCGCCTTGATAAATTACAACTCCGGTTGTATCAGATGCTGTCGATACAGCTGCTGTAAAATTTGTAGCATCTACTAAAACATGGTTCCATTCATCTATATTCTGATTAAAATATAGGTTTTTTATTGCTACGTTGTGTGATTCCAATATCCAATCACCCATTGAAGATGAATGACCTGTTAAATCTATACTATAGCGAATAGTAAAATTATATTTTGTTTCATAAGATTTAATTGTGTTGATTACATTTGGTGAATTAATATTACATGTAAGCAAGTCAATTGTTGTAATATGTGAAGGTAATTGCATTAATAACTGTTCAAAACCAACTGGAAGCATGCCAGTGTTGAAAGATTGATACAAAAGTGCAAGTGTATTGGTATGGGGATGAAGAGAATTAATAAAAGTGTTTAATTCAGAATCAACGTCTGTGGTCAATTCGGGTTCAGACTCAACGGCTGTGGGCAATTCGGGTTCAGAATCAACGTCTGTGGTCAATTCGGGTTCAGAATGTTTAGCATTGTACAATTGATGATCAAGAGTCAAAGCGGTAATGTTTTTATCAAGTGCATCAAACAGCTGATTAAAATCTGGTATTTGATGTTTAAGAATGATAAGATTTGCCATACTGTGTGATGAATTATTTTATATTATAATAATATTATAATAATATTATAATATAATTTGTAAATTAAAAATGCATTATTTATTTTTTTGAATATTTTTTGTTTATCTGTTTGCTCGTGTTGGTTCCCTTATTTGATATCCATTTTTCTTTACTTGATATTACTTTATTGACAATCATATTATTAGGGGCTTTAGATTTTGCTATTAATTTTTTAGAATATCCTGTTTCTAATTTATTCAATGTCATGAATTTAGGTTTATAATTTCTTATTAATATTCCTGTTGTTGATTTCTTGTGTATTAGTGTTGATTCAAATTTAAGTCCATTTCTATGCTGGGGATTTTCATAATATGATACAACAAATCGTTGCCATCCATAGTTGCTATGAGTCCATTCAATAGCTATTGCTTTATGATGACCATCTTCTACAAACATTGAGTTTTCTTCATTGTCAATAATCTTCATATTGAAATATTGTTTATTATAAGTTATATGTTTATTCTCAATATTCAATGTCGCTACATTTCCTTCACTCTCAATGTATAATTTAGAATTCCAGTATCCAGATGTAATAGGAGTGGTACCCAATTCAATTCGAGACTCTAGATTGTTGCGTTTGATATAATGATTAAATTCATTGGTAATGTCTAAATGGTCTACAAGAACATTGATGAAAACATCATCATATTCAAATGCGCGGTAATTAGCTGTATAATTAGGTAATTTGTATATATTACCGTGAAGAGGGTTGACGTATGGATCACCAGTTGATTCGACAACTGTATTACCAGAACCTACCCCAGCAGCAACATCTCCAAAGGTTACATTCGTAATAGTATTATTACGAGCGGGGGCGTTTAAATATGCGTTTAAATCGAGTATTTCCGTACCATCGATATAACATGTTGTTTGACTAAAATCAACATTTGTGAATGTACAATTTGTTATATCATTTGTAAGATCTAGATACATGTGACTTATGTCAACATTTTCAAATACAGAATCTTGCATAATACCATTAAGATGGCCATTGTTCATTTTAAGATGTGCAGATGAGTCACCTTTTAGCTCATGATTACTAAACTCGTGATAAGTAACAACTTTATTTGTTCTGTCGCGATTCTCAAGTAAAGCTGATTTTAAAACATCGATGGAAACATTCTTATAAAATAATGCGTTACCGTAGTCAATTTCGGTTCTATCAATAGTAATTTTGATATTCTCAGGCATTTTAAAATAACTAAATATTTTGTTTTTTAAAACAAATTTTATAATTTTCTTTTGATAGTTTCTTCTTTTAATTCATTAAATTTTAGGACTTTTTTATTTAATTTTAGATAATGTTTTATTTGGTTAAAATCAAATGTTACTAAAAAATTTTACAGTTTTTGAGAGAACTCCAATTTCGTTGTTCTTACATTAAACAAATTATTTTCGGTGTCAACCAAGAATATAATTTCTCCATTTATATTCCAATCAAATTTATACTGATTTGAAATATTCCCCGGTTGAATGTGACAAGTTAACGGGTATACATTGAACATAGTTCCATCAGCAGTTGTTATAGTATAACAAGTTTCTTTGGGAGACGTTAGTATTCGTGGAAGTTGAAAATTAACTATGTAATGAAAGGTGATTGTATGCGTGTGATTATTTTTTACTTTAATCATTCGAAAACCTTGGGATATAAATTTCAAAATTTCTTTATAATTCAAAAGGTAATTATTTTTTGTTTCATTGTAAACAAATTTGCTAATAACTGTTTTAACGAGTCTATTCAAATTTTTATTTGTTATGCTGCATAATAATAGTTTGTGAATTAATTGATCTGGTTTCAGAATATGAAAAATAATTAATTCATCTGGAAGAATATCAAAAAAATGCATATTCATATGCATATGCCAATGTTAAATCTCTTTTTCATTTTTAAAAATTAATTTATAGCTTTGTTAAATTAATTTATAAATGAATTCAAGACCAACTTGGGATGAATATTTTAAAAATATAGTATCAATCGCATCCACAAGGTCTCCATGTGAAAGATTAAAAGTGGGTTGTCTTCTTGTTAGAGATAATCGAATTATCGCTCAAGGTTATAATGGTTTTCTTCCCGGACGCGAACATAAAAGTATTGTAAGAGATGATCACGAACAAGCAACTATCCACGCAGAACAGAACGCCATATGTGATTGTGCGAAACGAGGGGTTAGTTGTGACAATACAACGGCTTATATAACACATTATCCATGTTTAATATGTACTCGTTTATTATTAGCAAGTGGTGTTAAGGAAATTAAATATATTAATGATTATAAAAATGATGAATTAGTTGAGTATTTTTGCGGGAAAATGTGTAAAAAAATTAAAATATGAACATATTTTTTTTTACTAGTGAGGAAAAATTTTAATCTTTTTTAAAATTTTATTCATATTTTGACTGTGTTCAAAGCGTTTCATAGGTATTGATTTTCGACTTTGCAATTGAATATTTGTGGGAACAAAAATGACATGGAAACTGAATTTCTTTCAAGCAAGAAATCGATTAATTAAATTTTATTATTTTTTAATGTGTTCTATTAAAAAATAATATGGATTCAGTCGTAATGAAAAAATTTCCTCTTTTTGCTGGCAAAGAAGAAATTTCCGAAAAAGAAATTCCAAAACCGCAAAACCGAAAAAAAAGAACTAGTATTTTTCCATTTTTTGTTTTGGGGTTAATTACTATAATTGTTTTAGTTTAAAAATGAATTTTAATTAAAAATGCGATTCGTTAAGTAAATGAGTTTAGAAAGTTATACCTCAAATACTATGACTAAAAAGCAACAAGGCACTGATTTGTCGAGTATGAACCCAAATCAATTGACCGAAATACAAAGAGTTGTTGACGAAAAAAATTATGTGGATGCGTGGATCAAATCTTGCGGTCAACCTGAACCTGGTTCAAGTAGATCAACAACATTAATCCGACAAACTTCAAGGTTGGGTGAAATAATCGGAATGAATGAAAACGGGGAACCAATATTTGACACAAATGATTATGGGGATTTCCTAATTCAGACGAATAAGAGATGTGCAAAAATTTTCAGTGCATATTTTCAATCCCTCGATATTCAATCCCAGTCTGTTGAAAGATTCGGTACCTGGAAAAATTTAACCGAAGAAAATTTAGTTAAATTGGAAACAGGGTTTAAAACCCTACCTGAAGATGAGCTTGGTTCCTTTTATATAAATCAAGCCAAGGGATTTTTGAGAAATCGTAACAAGCATGTACCTTTTAATTTATGTGAAGCGTGGGTTTTATTGAATTCATTTGGAGCAAATTCAACACCAACTGCTGTAACAGTTTGTAATTTTAATAAAAAATTATTGGCCGACTTTATAATTTCGATTGAACATACCCAAGTATGCATTTCATTACTAAGGAAGGAGTTGAATATGTTAAAGAGTTATGTACGTGAATTCTTGTACCGAAAACCACAATTTCATTATCGGGTTTGGAATCAATTCCATAGTTATTTAAAAAAAATTAACGAATTGGGGGAAGATGGCGAGCATGGGGGTCATATTTTCCATTCTCCTCATTGGAGTATGTGGAAAGAATTGAGTGATGAGTTTTCCTGAAAAATTTTTACACAAAATAAAAAATCACGAAATACAACAATGACGCGAAAAGATTTAAATCCTTAAAAAGTAATTGAGTTGAACATACGTTCAAAATTTAATTAAGAAGATAAAAATTGAATTTTGAACGTATGTTCAACTCAAAAATTTTTTAAGTGTACATTTCGTACTATGAGCGTAAGTGAATTTTTTGAGTTTATTCTGGCTATTCTGATTGTTTGTGTAATAACTGGGTTTATTATGGTTGCAATGACACCACTTGGATTTGAAATCTTAAAACGATTTGCCGTTACCGTGACTGGGTTTGCATTTGGAGTTTGGTTGTTTTCGACGGAATGAATGTAATTCGCCGACTTTGTTAATTTTAATCGAAAAACACCTTCGATTAAAATTGAATTTTCCCAACTTTTTTCGGTTAAATTTCGATGCCAGGGATTATGGATATCAACTTTGAGGGGAGGACTATTCTGGATAACGACTCGGTGAAGGCTATTAGCTGTGACGAGCGCCCGGAGACTATGGAGGGAGGGAAGAAGGAGGTTGTGTCGGATTGGGAGGATGAGTCCGATTGGGAAGAAGAGGTGGATGAATCGGAAGCCGATGAATCGGGAGAGAGTGAGCAAGAGGCCAATGTGTCTAAACAGATGGAAGAAGTGAGGACGGAGCGTAAACTCGCCGAGGAAAAAGAGGCTCTTGGAAAGAAAACTGCACCAGCAAAAAAACAAAGCAAAAAGGCGAAATCATTGGATTTTGGTAGCTTCGCATGGCTCCAACCACTGGTTGAACAACCAGCAAAAATAACTTCACAATGCGCAGTTTTTAAGAGTTTGTTGAAAGGGCAACAGGGAGATGTAAAACGATTGGTGGACCGAAGCAAAGACATTTTGTCTAGGTGTCAGGTTGAGTTGGCGGAAAAAATTGGAAAAACTCGGTTCGAGGGAGGTTTTGGACAGGGGGACTCAAGTGAGACGACATTGACAAGTGGGGTGGAGAGAAAACTTCAAAAAGAACTTGCCAAATTGTGGCAACTAGAGGAACATAAACGTCTTGCAAAAACTTTGCTCCCGAAAACACAGGAGTCGATTAAATTCAAAGCTCCTGTTGTTACATTTTGTGCTTCTCCTCAAGAAAAAGAGGTACTTGAGGCACTTTTCAAATCAAAGTCCATTCCCGCGGAGGTCCGAATTGGGGCTCCCGAGGTGCAAAAGGCTCAGCCTCAGGCGTTTCTGTCAACACAAGATGTGCAGATGCAAAGGAATCTTGGCGAAGTTGTTACACAACTTCAAATCCCTATGAAATCTCAAGCAAAGTCAAAATCCGCGCCAAAACCTGTGCAAAAGCAAACCCTTTTGGTTGGGCATGTTGTCCACTATGACCTCAATAAACCGGTTGAAAAAACTCCCGAACCTGAACAGCCGGAAGTTAAGATGGACATTCGAGCTCAAGCTTACAAAGACCTTGAAAATTTCGGACAAAACAAGACCAGTTTGAACTGTACACAAATCTGCATTAGTGTTTTCAACGGGAAACCGTGCAAACATGGAGCCAACTGTAGGTATGCTCACAACGACACAGAGTGGCGCGATCGCGTATGTAAATTTGGAGACACTTGTAAATTTGAAAAATGTTGGAACAATACCCGCCACTTGATTAAAGGACCGACGGGAGAGTCGGTAGCAGAGACACGACGAGAGTTTTTGGCAAGGAAGAAGCTTTCACCAGAGAAGATCGCTGCATTTTTTGACGAGATGCCGGTTTGCATGCCGGTTTGTACGCCAGCAACTTTTGTTCCGACTCCCGCTCCTTGGATAAATAAAAATTAAAACTGAAAAGTATAAAAATTTGAAATTAAATAAAATAAATGTTTATTTTATTTGGATATAGCCTTAAAAGCCCTGGGCAAAACCCTGACATTAAAATCTTTGGAATTTATCAAAGTCTCATCGAATGTAAATCTCGTATTGAATTTATTAGTGAATGTGCTTGCGGATTCTCACAAGTTCAAAATCTTGAAAACGTTGTTTATTCTGGGAATTATACTTTCTGGTATAAAAAAATTTCTTTGGAAAATTCGGGAGATGTCGTTATTAATGTAAAAAATGTACCAGATGATTTAAATTAATGCAAAGACATGCAAAACACGATTTAAAATTGAATTTCAAGCAATTATTCCCTTTGATTATCAGGTATGGCGAATATCACGAATAAAAATGTCCAGACTATTATGAGTATGTTTGCAAAGCATAACATCGAATTTGCAAAGGCTATTCTCGATGACGTGAAGGGAGATGCAAACCTAACTGAAACCCAAATCTCAAAAATTCTCAGTGCAATGGAAAAAGCGGTTGTTGTTCCAAAAACAAAAGCCAAAGAAGCAAAAGAAGACAAAAAGAAACGCGCGCCTTCGGGGTACAATCTGTTTTGTGCAGCAATGCGTCCTGAAGTGTTGAAGGCAAACCCAGGGATTAAACCAAAAATGATTATGGGGGAACTTGGTGCAATGTGGAAAAAAATATCAAATACAGAAAAAGAGGAATGGACTTTAAAAGCAAAAACGGGAGTGGAAGAAAAGAAGGTTGAGGAAAAGAAGGTTGAGGAAAAGAAGGTTGAGGAAAAGAAGGTTGAGGAAAAGAAGGTTGAGGAAAAGAAGGTTGAGGAAAAGAAGGTTGAGGAAAAGAAGGTTGAGGAAGAGGAAGAGGAAGAGGAAGAGCTAGAGGAAGAGGAAGAGGAAGAGGAAGAGGAAGAGGAAGAGGAAGAGGAAGAGGAAGAGGAAGAGGAAGAAGTCTATGAAGAAGCCGGATTGGACGATCTCGACGATGAAGACAATGTTAGTTTTATCGGTAGGAAAGGGAAAATCCTGATTAAAAAAGATTGGATTAAAGGTGAAATTGTTTCATATGATGACTCAAAACAAAAGCATTCGATGAGACTTGACGAAGGTGACCGGAAAGGTAAGAAAGCTCACATTGAGGTTAATAAATTGATCGGTGATAATAAGCTTATCCTGAACTGATTTACAGGGGTTTGGAAAGTATATTTATAATTTATAATATAAACTTATATTATAAATTCAAACATTAAAATAAATTATAAAGACAAAGGATCATGCAATTATATGAGTAAAAAAAAAGTTTGCTGGTCCTTTTATAAAAATAATTCATGTAAATTCGGAGATTCTTGCAAGTTTGCACATTCCATGGAAGAGTTAAATCAAGGAATGGAAATTTGTAAATTTCCGTACATGTGCAAGGATTTGTATGGTAAACGATCGTGTTGTCGGAGGCATCAACTTGAATGGTTCGAGAATGGATGTTACTACAGTCGTTTAGAAACAGCTGAAGAAGTTATTTTCCGATTAGGTTTATTAAAACCATTTCCATATTCAGTTAATAAAAATTTTGAAACTGAAAAAGTATTAAATATGTTAAATAACCATGTTAAGACTTTACAATTACGACAGAAAATCCAAGATGAAGCAATCGAAAATTTGCAAGCAAAATTATTTGAATTAGACCAGGAATTAATTAAATAGAAAAATTGAAAATTTCAATTAAATCTAATTGAAATTCGTAAAATGAAGATTTTAAATTCAAATCATGAAGTTATTGTTGTTAGCTCTATGTACGAGAAAGAAATTCATCAAAAAATAAATAATGAAAGCAAACAGCCAAAAAAAATTTTCGGAATGATAAAAATTGGAATGGGTTGTAATCTATTATTTTACAAATATGATGAAGTTTCCGATTCTGAAAATATTCATACATTTTTAATGTTTGAGGATTACTGGGGTCAATATAGAAATTACTATATAGATGTTCTTACTGATTTTTTCCCTGATAACCCGTTGGAATTTTCTCTTATAAATTTGGAAATAGATTTTATTAATGAAATTATTTCACTTAAATCAAAACGTAATATAAAATGCCCCATCTGTAGGGAAATCTCAATAATTGATTTTTGTTCTTACAAGAAGGTATTCTTAAATCTTCCGGATGGAACTCCGGAACCTGTATGTTGTGTGTGTCAGGAAAACAAAATTGATATATTCCTTGGCAAATGTGGACATGCTGTTCTGTGCGAACCTTGTGCGAAGGTAATTGGAAAAAAGAAAGCATAACTCACGAATCGTTGATTTAATATATTAATCGAGTTCGAATGGATTTACATCACCTTCTGGTACACTAGTTTCCGTATCACCCTTTTCTGTTGAATGTAATTTAGACATTATCTCCATACACTCGCTTTGAACTTCTTTTTGTTTTTCTTCATACATTTGCTTATCTTCGGATGACAACTTATCTCTAGTATCTAGCCATTCGAGTGTTGATTTGATTATATTTTCAACCTTTTCTTTATCTTCTGATGAAAACTTATCTTTTAATTTTTCATCTTCCAGTGCAGCTTTTAATGAAAAGATATAATTTTCTAAAGAACATTTAGCTTCAATACATTCTTTAATTTTCATATCTTCTTCCTTATATTTTTCAGCCTCCGAAATCATTTTTTCAATAGTGTCTTTACTCAACCGGCCTTTATCGTTTGTGATTGTTATTTTTTCTTCTTTCCCACCTGCTTTGTCTAAGGCTGATACATTTAAAATCCCATTTGCATCAACATCAAATTTTACTTCAATCTGAGGAACCCCTCTTGGAGCAGGAGCAATTCCTGATAAATCGAACTTTCCAAGTAAATTATTATCCTTCGTCATTGAACGCTCTCCCTCAAAAACCTGGATCGAAACACCTGGTTGGTTATCCGCGTAGGTTGAAAAAATCTGGCTTTTTTGCGTTGGTATTGTTGAATTCCGTTCAATAATTTTTGTCATTACCCCGCCCGCTGTTTCAATTCCAAGAGATAATGGAGAAACATCCAATAGTAATACCTCACTAGACTTACCAGTAGCTGCGCCAGATAAGATGGAAGCCTGAACAGCCGCTCCGTATGCAACAGCTTCGTCAGGATTTATGCTTTTACAAACTTCTTTATCATTAAAATATCTACTTAATAATGACTGAATTTTTGGAATTCTTGTTGAACCACCAACCAAAACAATTTCACCAATGTCCCCTTTTGCCAATTTGGAATCTCGAAGAACTTTTTCAACTGCATCTAGAGTTTCTCTGAACAAATCACTACATAATTCTTCAAATCGCGCTCGTGTAATTACAACCGAATAATCAATCCCTTCGTATAAGGATTCAACTTCGATTGAACTACTTGAATTGGTTGATAACGTTCTTTTACATCTTTCACATGCAGTTCGTAAACGCCTAAGTGCCCTATTACTATCCGATATATCTTTTTTATTTTTCCTCTTAAAATCCTGAATACAAAAATCAACTAATCTACTGTCAAAATCTTCCCCCCCAAGGTGGGTATTTCCCCCTGTAGATTTAACTTCGTAAATCCCATCGTCAAGAGCAAGTATAGAAACATCAAATGTTCCGCCTCCTAGATCGAAAATTAAAATATTCACCTCGGAATCTCCTTTATTTTTCTCAAGTCCATATGCAATCGCCGCTGCAGTTGGTTCGTTAATAATCCGTAGGGGATTTAAACCAGCAATAATTGCGGCATCTTTAGTTGCCTGTCGCTGGGAATCATTGAAATAAGCAGGGACAGTGATAACTGCATCGACAACTTTTTCACCTAAATAAGCTGATGCAACTTCTTTCATATATCCAAGAACCATTGATGAAACTTGTTCGGGATGTAGAGACAAGTCCTCATCTCCTTTTTTAACTTTAATTAAAGGTTTCCCATAACTATCTGAACAAACATTAAAAGGGAAATACTTTCTATCAGTTTTTATAATCGGATCTGAAAAATCTCGACCAATTAATCTTTTTGCATCGAAAATAGTATTTTCGGGATTCATAGATGCCTGGTTTTTAGCCGAATCGCCAATTAATCTTTCCGTATCTGAAAAAGCCACGAAAGAAGGAGTTGTTCGATTTCCTTGATCATTCGAAATGATTTCGATTTTTTCGTTTTGCCATACAGCAACGCAGGAATAAGTTGTTCCTAAATCAATTCCAATTGCGGTCATTTTAAACTTTTTATTATTAATCTAATGTTTTAAACCAAAAATTGAATTTTTGAAGGGAAATTCGTCTTGATATCGGTTATGATGAAACTGAACCAATATGATATGACTATGGAACCAAAGTCTCCGGACGTGACTATTTCTGATTCCTCCGATGAAGAAACAACAACTGACTATGAGTGGAAGAATTTCATGGGGCACAGTGGGGATGCTTACAGCACCAAAATGCGACAGACACTCAGAAAAATGGGGAAAAACTCTGAACAGAGTGTAACAAGCCAAGTTCAAGGACCGCGCACAGACAATGGATTGTTGATTCTTACAGAAGACATGACAGAAAGGGGTGTTGAGAAGCAATCCCCAAAAACTCCAGACCAACATATGGCGGAACTCTTGGCATGGGAGGATGCCGAAAAAGCTGTGAAAAAGAAACTGACAGGAAAAATTCCTTCGGAAAAAATTTCAGTTTTCAAGGGTCAAGAAGAAATCTCGGAAGACGAAGACGACGACGACGACGACGAAGACGACATGCTTCTTTCTTTGGGAACTAGGCGTCATGTGACATTCGCAGAATGTCACAAAGTTAGCTCTACAAGTGTAAAAACACTTGCGCAAAAAATGGATGAACACGACGGCTTTGTTAGCATTAGCAAACCTGTAAAAGTAAAAAGGACGGTTGACAATGAAGTTTCACAATTCGTGGAGACCGGTGCCGTTGGAACAGTAACTCGGTTTGGAAAAGGGTTTGGTTTCATCAAACCAGATAATACACGATCAACGGCATCAGTTTTTATTCACCAAAGCAACCTTATCATGGAAGGGTTTAGGTGTTTGAACCCGGGGCAGCGTGTAGTGTTTGATCTTCGCTTTAATTCCGAAAAGCAAAACTTTGAGGCAATGAATTGCCACCTGGTTGTATAAAACTATATTGTAGTTTACAGAGGTCGATTATAAAAATAAAATTTGAAAAATTTTTTCAAATTTTGTGGTATGTCATACACATATTTTGTTTCCCAACATTACCAATACTTGATGAAGAACAAAGAATTTATGAGCAAATTTTTTAAATTATCTATAGTAAGAATGCGAAAATCAAAAAGTTGGCCAAGAAAAAATAGAAAACATAAATCAAAAAATAGAAAACAAAAATCCAAAAGTAAAAAACTTTCCAGGAGGAAAAAAACATCAAAACGCAAATATCGTTCAAATGCACAGGATGATCCGAATTATCAGCGCAATTTAAATCAGTGTAAAAGGTGTTTATTATCTCAAGAACCGCAAGTAATTATCCCAAATCCGTTTTTGAGTGAAAAACCGGATTATGAACGTTGGGAGGCAAAGTTGAGAGAGTATGGAATTAGTGGAGGTGGTTTACAAGCTTGTTCAAGAATTGCAAAAGCCGCTCTAGAAGCAAAAAATGCCAGTCCACAAATTTCACAGGCGCGTCCGAGTGGGGGATTACCTAATCGTAATGCTTTATCAACTGCGATTACAGCTGATGCTGATAGATTTTTGCAACGACGTCCAAACCAAAGGCAACCCAGTCGATCAGGGAGTTCCCGAATGAGAGTTAATCCTACTAGACGAACAAGGCGATCCGGGAGGTCCCGAATGAGAGGGAGAACTTCCAGACGATCTCGGAGGGTGCGTTGAAATTAGAGAATAAAAATATGTGGCTCTTTTAAAATTTAAAAATTATTTATATTTTTAAAATAAACATGAAAAACCAAAAAATTTTAAAAAGACTGTTAATTGCAATTGGATTTATAATTGTATGTACCGGAATTGGTTTTGTAATTTGGTATTTAACAAAAAATCAAACAACAAAAAGTGAGTACACTGACATTTTGGATTTAAAAAAACACGGATTTGATACAAATTTTAAAAAACCTATATTAGGTTTCAAAAATGGAATTCTAACAAAAAACGAATGTCTTGAAATAATTGAATTAGGTAAAAAAATCATTAAACCAAGCAAAGTTGGATTTGATTATAAAGAAAATAGTTCACGAACCAGTTCCCATGGATGGTTAAAAACTGGTGACCATCCGGCAATAAAACGTGTTACTGAATATTTAGGAAATATTCTAAAAATCCCGATTGAAAATTTCGAGTCATGGCAATGTGTAAATTATAAAACTGGTCAGAAATATTTATATCATACTGATTCTTGTAATCCAACAGCAACTGATTATAAAGACTGCAAAGAAAATGAGAAAAAAAAAGGTTGTAGAATTTACACGGCTTTAATTTACATAAATGATGAGTATGAGGGTGGTCATACCCACTTTAAAAATATTGATACCAATGTTAGAGGACCATCGGGAAGTATGGTTATTTTTAAGAATATAACTGACGGAAAACAAAATAAAACCAACATTAAAAGTCTACATGCGGGATTACCTCCAACTTCTGGTGAAAAATGGTTAATAAATGTTTGGATTCGGGATAAAAATCAAAGCTCTGATTAAAATTGAATTTAATAGAAAAAATTTCTATTAAATTTCGGATGATGTTTGACATGATTATCGCAATGACTATTGGTTTTATGGACCAGCGGAATATCCCCAAAAAATTTAGGGAGCTTTCAAAAGCTCTGACTATCTTTAACCAAGAAAATAAAATCTCGGGTGTGAAACGTGAACTTGAAAACGGTTTCATTGGAATCGCACCCGCCCCAACTCTTGTTTTGAACCAAAGAAGCCAAAAAGAACTCCAAGAAATTATTAACCACGATGATTTTGCATTTCTCACAGATGCAGTCTTTACATGTACAAAAAAACCTAAAAACCCTCCCCCTTTTGTTTTTTCTCTTCCCCCCCATCAGAAATGTGAAAAAGTTTCAAACCAATTTAGCAGACCTTGTTGTCATTTGGATTGTAAATTTATAGACTGTACTTTTGCCCATGACATTTCAGAATTTAATTTCTGTTTCTTTCTTTGCCCTTTTGGGGAAAGTTGTTACAACCCGCGTTGTTCCCGGTTTCATGTTGATTCGGAAAGTGGAGTTGAATTTTTACAACGAAAACGTTTTTTCTTTCTTAGCGACAAAATCGACGCAGCTTCCAAGATTCAAAGGATGGTTCGGCGATTTTTGAACTCTATCCAAAAGCCTTTTAAAAAGCAAATTATCACACTCATTCCTAGCCAAGTTAAAGCCCGGCGTCCCGAAAAAACAGCTTATACAACCTCCATCGTACAAGACTCAGTCCCCGGAGGAGGGCCTGTGAAAGGATCTCTTACAAGTCACCTACGAATTGATGTGAACGCTGAGAGCATTTCCGAAAATGCCTATGCGTTGAATGCGCTAATTCTATAAAATCAAAGTAGATATATAGTTTTGGAACGGTGTTCCATTTTATAAAGTAAATTTATAAAATTTCCTTTATTTTTGCAACTTACACTTCTCCGAAAGGAAGATTTGAATTCCGAAATTAATCTAGAAGTTTTACAATTTGAATTTTTAAATCCATGTTTCTTGCCAAACTTGGATGATAGACGAAATAAACCCAATTCACAAGAGTTAAGTTCCGAAAATAAATTATCCGCTTTGTAAATTAAAGAAATTAATTTTTCAAATGTCTTTCCATTATGCTCAATATTTTCCAATGGTGTAAGTAAATTAAATAGTTTTTGAAAAAAAAGTGAACAATCTCGACGTAAAAGATAAACATACTTTTCTCGAAGGTCGCGCTTATTCGTCTCAAATACCTGGCGATATGATTTAATGGTTTTTAAAGTTTTGTGATCACAATTTGTGTATTTTTCCATGACTTTATAAATTATCATTCTCTTTTTAAATAAAAATGAATTTTTTATTTAAAAAAGATATTTCAATTAGTAAAATATGGCGGAAGATAATCCAATAATCCCGGGAATTCGTGGTAAAGATTTCGCATCTTTAATAATCAATTTATTAAAGAAAGGAAAATTGAAACCTGATTATATTAAAAAAATTTTAACAGATGGAGGGTTGGAAGAATATGAAAAAATTTTTACAAGTAAAAAGGCTGATGAGAATAACAATTATGAATTTTATGAATTTTTGGGAGATTTAATTGCCAATACAACAATCTTATGGTGGATGGCGCGACGATTCCCCCAACTTCGGAAAGCATCGGCGGTCCGAATTTTAGCGCGTATGAAAATAACATATGGTTCCAAAAAAGTTTTTTCTGTTATTTCCGAAAAACAACTTGGATTCTGGCCTTATATAACAGCTCGAAAAGATGAAAAAGAAACCCAAAAAAAAAGTCTTTTAGAAGATGTTTTGGAAGCTTTTTTGGGATTAACGAATGATCTTGTGGATACGAGGGTTTATATGGGAGCTGGTTATGCAATATGTTATAATATTATTTCATCCCTTTTGGATGAAAATATGGCCCTACCTAGAGAAAATCAATTTGTTGATATTGCAATCGATCCTGCAGTTCTTGAAGATGCAATTACTGATGTTAAGCAAAATATTGAAGATTATTTTCGACCTGGGAAATTAAGCTATGTTTGTGACGAAAGGAAAGAGGACGATGTTTTAACCACATGTCATTTAATGATTGAGAGAGATGGGAAACAAACGGAGATTGTTGAAGCCAAGGGATCAAAAGCTTCAACCGCAAAAGAAAATGTGGCGCGGGAGGCAATAAAGATTTTTAATAAAATTGGATTTAAGAAGAATATTCCGGAGATTTATAGACAGGTAAATGATTTAAAATCCAATCCAATTAGTTTATCTTGTATTTTTCGTCAAGTTGAAATTAGGTATGTTCCCCAGTCTTGTTTTGTAATAAAGTTGGAAAACGAATTAAACAGTGAAAAAAGTTGCCTTGGCATTATAACACCGGAAACAGTTAATTCGTCTTCAGTTAGTTATAAACCGATTTCCAGTCTAATTTTATTTTTACATGATCCATCATCGGTTTTGCTTCGTCATTTTAATATTAAAGGTGTTATTATGTTAAACGATTGTGTTTTACCTCCCCTGGCACAACCTGAATTGGAAGTTAAGAATACAAAAGACTTTACGTATAATAAAATGTTTCAACAAAATTTACTAAAATTTCTTAAAACATTCCCAGGGGACAATCAGGAACTTACAAAATTCAAACACCTGTTAAAAACCTCTTTAACAAATATTGATTAAAAGAATAAATTTCATATATAAAATATATATATATATGAATTACGAAACTATTACAGGAATCATTCCTCCGATTTCAATTATATATTCGATGACGTTTTGGGTAATTATTGTTCTATTATACTTTGTTTACCCAATGATTTCAGATGTAATTAGTGTGACAAATTCGGTTTTCCAAGACATTAAAAATAAAGTAATTATTTTCAAAACAATTACGGGTGATAAACGGGGGTTATGCCGAGTTTTTTGTTCGATTTTAAAGACAATGATAACAACACTCGTAAATTTAACTAAACAAAGATTTTTGCGAAATGTTGAAAAAATTAAAAATAAGAAAAATCTTTATCGGATTACTTTTGCGATTGGAGGACGGACTTACCAATTGTTAGTAAAACATAATCCATGTCCTACCGATCTACTTCAAGTAACTGACAATGAAACTAAAATAGAAATAACTGAACAAATTGAACCAATTTACAATTGTAAACGTATTGAACTAAATCCGAGAGTCAAAGATCTAGGATATAATAATATTAGTTTATTAACCAGTGATGGAAATGAAATTTCTCTAAAGGATGAGGATGGGTTATTTGATAATCCGGAAGAAGAACTATCAAGAAATGGGACCGCGTCGCCTTCCGATTTAGATGCAGAAATCCTTGAGGAAATTCAAGAACTAGAAAAAAATGTTAAAAAGGATCAATAAAAAATGAAAAAAAATCGTAAAAACATTAATGAAATCGGTATGCCGCTTGGAAGGACTCTGGTTGTTGTTAAGAAAGGATTTATTAAATCAGTATATACGGATATTTCGAATTCCTTTTCAAGGCGTAGAGGAGTATTTATGATTTCTTTTGACTATGTAAAAGTTTCGGGTCTTAAACGAGATATTCTTACAAATCGATTTATTTCAGATAACGTACTTTTGGTGGATTTATTGGATTCTTTGAAAACAGCTTTTGGAAATTTTCATTTGAATTATATTATTGATACAGGAATTATTCAATTTTTTTCAAGTCGCGCAGATGAGACTTGTGAACTGCGAAAAGAATATTCAGCTGTGCTTGAAAAATATAACCAATTGCCTGGTTCGTATGTAAACAAGGGATTTTCACGAATGGAATTTGTAATGTTATTTCAATTGTATAAGAAAAAAAATTCGGCGGATATTCTCTTTATTAATGATAATATGTATAGAGATTTCATTTCAGTAAAAAATTAAGTAATTAATTAATTAAAACAAAGTTCGACCTCCACCACCTCCCTCGTTAGAGGAATCTCCTCGTCTGTTATGCTTCCCAGGAGGAGGAGGGGGGCGTCTTGCTGCTTCTTCAATTTTAATTTCTCCTGCGAAATTTAAATAGTCTTTTAACTGGAGTCCATTTATACCGTTAAAAAGTGCAACTTCAGGATGATGCCGATTCAAGGTAATACTACTTCCAACCCCAATTATATTTCTATTGAAAATACGGTTTCCTCTGTCCTGAATTGCTGGAAAGCATTTTCTATCATTTTCAGGGGTTGAATCTCGTTTATAGTGGATGTTGTCGGGGTTGTAAGGAAAGGCTCCAGCGC
>Ga0233412_10000818_pt1 | contig 17362 bp, 15 predicted proteins | sample Na_anoxic_4_MG_FD_180667 | JGI IMG/M metagenome (GOLD analysis project Ga0233412, IMG submission 180667) | Seawater microbial communities from Saanich Inlet, British Columbia, Canada - Na_anoxic_4_MG | ecosystem: Environmental > Aquatic > Marine > Inlet | place: Canada: British Columbia...
CGCCGCCCACGCGTGCGAACAGCGCAATGGAAGAACCGCCAAGGCCGAAGCCGGCAATCACTTCCATCAATACGTGCGGTGACAGATCGTCCGGCAGTACATATTTGAGGCCGAGGTAGATCAGCAGCATGCCGAGTGAGGCTAAGCTGACCAGCGCGAAGCCCATAACGGAGCCGGAGTGCAGCGCGAGATTGAACGCGCTGGAGAGCGACTGGTTGGCCGAGACCGTCGTGCGAACGTTGCCCGCGGTCGCGATCTTCATGCCAATGTAGCCACTGGCGATCGAGATGATCGCGCCGAAAATGAACGCGACGGCTGTGTAGATGCCTTCATTGACGTTCTCGGTGTGGTGATCATCGATCAGGACGGCGATGACGATGCCGAACAGGACCATGAAGATGGCCATGAACTTGTATTCCTCCTTGAGGAACGCCATCGCTCCATCGGCGATCGCCGAATGAATCTTGCGCAGTTTGCCGCGCGTGTCGGCGTCTTCGACACCCATATCGATCGCAACGCGGCTGACCGAGCGCGAGTAGTAAAAGGCCACAACGAGTCCGAAAAGGGACAGGACCAGGATAATTGCAACTGACATATTGATTGTTACTCCGTTATTGTCGTCCGGCTGGAGAGGACGCGGCATACAGGGCTGCAAGGTGCGATGGGCTGCACCTTAGCTATGTAGAACGCGTTCGGGATACTCCCACCGAATGAAATTTGTCTTTTTGATGCTTGCTGACGGCACGGTAATTAAAGACTTTTCGTCCGCAGGCCGGTCTCGAAAGCGCGCGCATCATAGCACAAAATCAGTTTTCAGCTTTTTAGCCACCGGGATCTTTTTCAGCTGGACGTATTTCGGCAGGCCTCCAGCGTATGGAGGGTAGTCCTCACCTGCGATCAGCGGTTCAAGGTAACGTCGGCAGGCGGCCGTAATACCGTAGCCATCCTTGGTTATGTAACGCCTGGGCATCTTCTTTTCCCGATTTGCGACCCGGCTCAGCGGCACGGTTTCGATCTTCCAGCGGTAGGGGCGATCTGACTTGCGAATAATTGCTGGCATAACCGAGTTTTCTCCGGCCAGCGCCAGCTCGACAGCAGCCTTGCCGACCGCATAGGCCTGTTCGACGTCGGTGGCTGAGGCAATGTGCCGGGCAGAGCGCTGCAAGTAATCAGCGATTGCATAGTGGTACTTGAGCCCGAGTTCGTCGTTGACCATTTGAGCGATTACTTGTGCGACACCACCGAGTTGCTTGTGACCAAATGCATCAGTTCTGCCGGCATCGGCCAGAAAACGGCCATCCGGCCAGGCTGCCCCCTCGCTGACGACGATGACGCAGTACTCGTGGTCCCGGACAGTTGCTGCGACACGTTTCAAGAATGCGCGCTTATTAAACGGGATCTCGGGGAACAGGATGATATGCGGTGCTTCGCCGCGACCGTTGCCGGCGAGACCGCCGGCCGCTGCTATCCAGCCTGCATGTCGACCCATGACCTCTAGCACGAATACTTTTGTCGATGTTTTGGCCATTGATTCAACATCCAGCGCGGCTTCGCGAGTCGAGATGGCGACATATTTAGCGACTGAGCCGAAGCCCGGGCAGGTGTCGGTAATCGGCAGGTCGTTGTCAACGGTCTTTGGCACATGGATGGCCTGGATCGGGACACCCATTTTTTTCGACAGCTGCGATACCTTGTAACAAGTGTCTGCCGAATCTCCACCACCGTTGTAGAAGAAATAGCCGATGTTATGCGCGCGAAATACTTCGATCAGTCGCTCGTACTCGGCACGGTTGGTATCCAGGCCCTTGAGCTTGTAACGAGCGGAGCCAAAGGCGCCGCCAGGTGTGTGACGCAGGGCGGCTATGCTTGCCGCGGTTTCCTTGTTGGTGTCGAGCATATCTTCGGTCAGCGCACCGATAATCCCGTTGCGTCCTGCATAGACCTTGCCTATTTTGTCGCGGTGGCGGCGAGCGGTTTCGATAACACCGCAGGCGCTGGCGTTGATGACAGCGGTCACGCCTCCGGATTGAGCATAAAAAGCATTTCGCTTGGTTGAAGTCTGTTTTGGCATCTGTCGTTCCTGATCTTGACCGGGTGTGGTGCTGCTGGCGCAAAACATAGCACGGATTGATGCATTAGCTGCGGGTTGTCACGATTGACGCGCTAGGATCGAGCGCGTAATTTATGCCGACCATGAAAATTGTATTTTTAGGCGCGCCGGGCTCCGGCAAAGGTACGCAGGCTCAACGCCTGATGGCTCAATTCTCGATGGTCCAGATATCGACCGGCGACCTGTTGCGTGAGGCGGTAGCGGCCGGCTCTGAACTTGGTCAACGTGCTCGCCAGGCAATGGATGCCGGAGAGCTTGTTTCAGATGAAATAGTCCTCGGCATGATACGGGACCGGTTGCAACGACCGGATGTCGACAGCGGCTTTATCCTCGATGGGTTCCCTCGCAACCTTGCGCAAGCCAATTCACTCGAAGGTGTATTAGCTGAACTGGGCAAGAGTCTCGATGCTGCGGTGTTACTTGATGTTGATCTGGATATTCTGATGCAGCGGTTGACGGGTCGGCGCACTTGTTCAAAAACTGGCAAATTGCTCAATATTTATTTCTCACCCCAAAGTGACCTCGATGCTTGCACTGCAGCAGGCGGCGAATTGATCCAGCGTGCCGATGACAATGAAGAAACAATTGGCAATCGTCTCAGTGTTTATCGGCAGCAAACCGAACCGTTGATTGCGCATTACGAGGGCGCCGGTTTGTTGCGAAAGGTCGATGGCGAAGGTGACATGGAGGCCGTGTACGGGCGGCTTAAGGATTCATTGGGGTTGGTGTAGCCGCAATTTTTGCTCTTTTCTTTATTCAAGGTGCTTGTTAGTCATCCTGATATTCCAATAGATCACCAGGTTGGCACGCAAGGTGAGAGCAAATGGCATCTAGTGTTGACAGGCGAATTGCTCTGGCTTTCCCTGTTTTAAGGATGGAAAGATTCTGTTCGGTGATTCCAATGAGTTGTGCTAACTCATTTGATTTCATCTTGCGCTTTGCAAGCATCACATCCAGATTAATGATGATGGCCATCGTTTTCCTTAAACCGTGTGTGCTTGTTCGTCTTGAAGCTTTCGACCTTCGTCCATCACCCACGAAATCAAAACTACAATGGAGCCCATGACCAGAGCTGATAAGTCTGAAATACTAAGAGACACTGCAATTGTTGGCAGGCCTCCTTCATTGCCATGAGTAATGACGGCGCTTATCAATGGTGTAAAGAATAAGTTGGCGACAACCCAGGCAATAATTACATATCCCAGTTTGCGAATCAGCCTCACATTTTCGTGTGCGAATACAATACCGTACTCATAAAATTTAAATAGCCTGGATAACGTCAGCATGCCGTATATAGCGACAGTGACGGGTATCAAACTAACAAGAAATCCCAGGGCAAGGAAAAGTGGTGTGGGGTCTTGGCTGGGTATGATTGGCAGGCCAGTAAGAAATTCATCATGCAGGTGATTGAATGATATCCAGAACAGTAAGTCGGCAAGGGGGATGAAAAATATTAGTGCCGTGAACAGCATGCGGAATCTTTTGCTAATGCGCTGTATTCGGGTGATGCTTTGATTGGTCATGACTGCAACCTCATTCCGGTTACCGAGAACAACCTGAGTATAGAGTTAAAATGATTGATTATCAATAAATATTCATTGATAAATGATCATAATTTTCATCCTCTTTCTTAACAAGCACCCAGTAATTTCTCTCCGATTACAGCTTGCCGCCAGCCATGCAGTGGTCTTGCGTCAGCATTACCATTGATGATGCTGATGATGTCCCGGCGGGTTGCGAGTAGTTCTGGCGCAATATCCAATTCTGTGGCCTTGTCACGCACAATTGCCGACAATTTCTGTACGTGGTTTTTATCCGGCGGCAGCGGCACAGGGGTTTGGGTCAGATCCAGTGATCCGTTGGCGGCATCATCGTTGGCACGTTGCACTATCTGCAGGATATTCTGCCCCTGTTTGCGTGCAACGGCCGGTTGTAAATCTTCAATATTGCTCAAGTCCTCAACTCGTTCGAGGTTGGCGTGAGCAATCTTCAGCAGTGCTTTGTCGCCAAGAATCCATTGGCGGGGTCGATTGGCCTGCTTGGCTCGTGTTTCACGCCAGGCGGTAAGTGCACGGGCACGGGCCTGTATCACCACTGGCAGGTAGGGTATGGCGCTTAGTCGCAGCCAGGCATCTTCAGGCGGGGCGTCGTACAGGTTGCTGTCAACGAGTGTTGCGCTGTCGGCCAGCGCCCATTCATAACGACCAGAATCGGTGAGTCGTGTGCATACGATGTCGTAAATATCGTGCAGATAGGCGACGTCGTCGGTCGCATAACTGATTTGCTTATCCGTCAGAGGGCGCCGTGACCAGTCAGTGCGGGTCTGATCTTTGTCGAGTTTGACATCAAGTAATTCATTGACGAGGTTGCCATAGCCTATTTGTGGTTGGAATCCGAGTAGTCCAGCAGCTATTTGTATGTCAAAAACGGCTGTTGGCAATTCCTGCCATGTTGCGTACCAGGCTTCAAGATCCTGTTTAGCAGCATGGAGTATCAGTGGTTCCGGATTAGCCCGTAATATTTGACGAAACTCCGATGTATCGATTGGAGCCAGCACATCGATACAGGCTGTTTGCTCCCTGGTAGCCACCTGAACAAGACACAGTTCAGGCCAATAGGTCTGGGTGCGCATGAATTCTGTGTCGCAACCGTTCTGCCCGGCACTGGCGAATTCGCCACACAGCGTGTCTATTTCATTTTGAGTATTGATCAACCGTGGCTGACCGTCATTTACTGGCATACTATTAACCTTACTGTAACTTTCGGATGCGCAATTCGTGTAAACGCACGATATCTTATTCTAATGCTTGCTTACGTTCAGGTGCTTATTAAAATCGCGCTGCGCAGATCCGGTCCGGAAGATTTGCCTGATTCAGGGTTTCTGCTTGGTCTGACGCTGGCGATCTATTTCATCACTCAGGTACCTCTCGCACTGATTGTTTACGGTCCGAATGACTTGCTTGTGCGTACGGTGAGCGTCAGTTTGTTGCTGTTATTCGGTGGTTTATGGATTTTGTTGCGCCTGACTGGTTTCAGCGCGCGTTACAGACGTACCTTAACGGCGATGCTTGGCATCAGTGCATTACTCAGTGTGCTGTCCATTCCCTTCAGCTTGTGGCGGCAGTCCCTGCTGGGCGCTGAAACGAGTGTTGCATTGCCGAGTACATTTTTGTTCGCCATCATGATTTGGTCGATTGCGATTGAAGGTCATATTCTGGCGCGTGCGTTGTCACGGCCGTATGGCATAGGTTTGTTTATTTCCATCGGATATTTTTTGGTACAAACGACGATCCTGTTTGAGTTGATGCCGGTTGGAACGGGTCAATAGCCCGGGCAGATCAATGCATATTCATATTCTTGGTATTTGTGGAACGTTCATGGCGGGCGTTGCTGCTATTGCGCGAGCAGCAGGTCATCGTGTCACCGGTGCTGATCAGGGCGTCTATCCGCCAATGAGTGAGCAGTTGGCGGATCTTGGTATCGATGTTATCGAGGGGTATGAGCCATCTCAGCTCGAGATGAATCCCGATGTCGTCATTGTCGGCAATATCATGTCACGCGGCATGCCGATCATTGAGGCAGTGCTGAATCGCCGACTGGCATATATGTCCGGCCCCCAATGGTTGGCCGCTGAAGTATTGTCAGAGCAGCAGGTCGTGGCGGTTGCTGGCACGCACGGCAAGACAACGACGAGCAGCCTGCTGGCATTCATTCTTGATCAGGCGGGACTGGAACCGGGCTTTTTGATTGGTGGTGTGCCGGTAGATTTTGACGCTTCGGCCCGGTTGGGTGGCGGCTCGGTTTTTGTTATCGAGGCCGATGAGTACGATACGGCGTTCTTCGACAAGCGGGCGAAGTTCCTGCATTACCAGCCGGATATTCAGGTCATTAATAACCTTGAATTTGATCATGCCGATATTTATGCGGATCTTGCAGCGATACAGTGGCAATTTCATCAGCTTTTACGGATGTTGCCTGGTAATGGTCAGCTGATTATTCCTGTGGATGACGATAATGTTCGTGCCGTCATTGAGCAGGGCTGCTGGACCGCAATTGAAACTTTCTCCAGCAATCCGGATTCAGCGGCTGACTGGGTTGGACTAGCGGATCATCCCGGTCAATTCAGCTTGATGCATGAGGGGCACTCTCTTGGCTCAACCGCATGGTTGATGAGCGGTGCGCATAATGCAGAAAATGCTGTGGCGGCATTGCTTGCTGCTCGTTCACTCGGTGTCCCGGTCGATCAGGCTATTGCTTCTATTGGTCAGTTTGGTGGTGTCCGGCGCCGACTGGAATTGCGTGGTACCTGGGGAGAGGTGAGCTTATATGATGATTTTGCACATCACCCAACTGCAATTGAACGCACCATTGCCGGTGTTAGTCGTGACACACCGGCTGGGCGTGTACTCGTGATTCTTGAGCCACGCTCCAATACGATGAAGCTCGGTATTCATACAGATAAGCTTGCCGCTGCACTCAAAGTGGCAGATGCGGTATGGGTCTTCCGGCCTGCCGATCTGGGCTGGGATCCGGCTGAAGTGTTAAGGTCATTGACCCGAGTACAGGTCAACGCTGACGTTAACTCTATTGCTGCCTCTGTGGTTACACAGGCGCAGCCGGGAGATAAGATTGTGGTCATGAGCAACGGTGGATTTGGTGGTATTCACAGCTTGCTCGAGGCCGGGTTAAGTGCCAGGTTTCCTGGCAGAGAAATTGGTGTCTGACCCTGTTTTTTAACCGGACAGTCGACTTTCATGGGCGAGACTCTATCGTTATTTCCGCTGGACGCCGTATTATTTCCCGGTGGACCGATACCGCTGCGTATTTTCGAGCCGCGCTATCTCGATATGGTCAGTCGCTGCATGAAAGAAGATCTGCCATTCGGTATTTTATTGATATTGCCAAATATAAAAATCAGCACTGTGCAAACCGTAGCCGTTGGTACAACGGCACGGATTACTGACTGGTATCAAGGCAGCGACGGTATTCTGGGTATTACTGCAGTTGGCGTGGAGCGATTCCAGCTGCGCTCGTTTACCCGTAAAGATGATGGCCTTTATGTCGGTAGTTTTGAAATTCTGCAGGAAGAACCCAGGCAACAGATACCGGATGAGTATCATTCGATGGGGGCATTACTCAAGGTCATTATTAGTGACCTCGGCAAGTTGTATGAAGATATCGAGACTCAATACGATGATGCAACCTGGGTTGGACGTCGTTTTGCCGAGATACTGCCCATCTCAACGGAACAAAAGCAGCACTGCCTGGAAATTGATGATGCGATAGAGCGTCTGCAATACCTGCAGCCGATGTTGCGTTCCATTCGCCAGGAAACATCGCAATAAGCGCAATGAAAGATTGTTTATGTCAGACAATGATATTGTCGTGGCGTTGCTCGGACTTACGGCACCACCCATAAAGAATTTGAGCAGGTTGGATATTAATCTAGCTGGCGTGTTTTGATGCCGGCCTGGCCAAGCATGCTCTGAACGCTGTCTTTACCGACCAGGTGCATAGCTCCGACGATAATCAGGTAGTCTTGTGAGTCATTCATCATTTCAATAATGGCTTTAGTCCAGCGCTGGTTACGTTGAACCAGGAGTTGGTCATAGACTTCCGGTTGTTCGCTCAGTCCTTCAAGCATCAGGTTTTCGAGTGTATTGATATCGCCCTGTCGCCAGGCGGCTAAAATTATTTCCAGTTCATCGCTGATTTCATCTGCATCTTCGAGGGTCTGCAACAAAAAACTTTGCTGCGCCTTTGCGGGCAATGTGTCGAGTGCACGCAATTGTTCATCCAGTGATTCCAGCCCAAGAATTGTTTTGCCGTCGGTGCGCGCCTTGCTGGACATGGTTGCATCTACTCCGTAGCTACCGTCGAAGCCAAGCTGCATTAAGCGTAATTGTGTAATTTGCAGGGCTGCAAACCATGGTTCAAACGGTTGCAGCATATCCAGATTGATATTGGTTGCGGATGCCAGCGATTGGGCTTCCCGGTAAGCGTGAGCATCAATGAGATCGCTCAGGCCGCGACCGCGTGGGTCGACAGCCAATTCCTGTTGTACACGCAGCATATCGGTTAGGCTGATTTCATCCAGAACCAGTTCCAGAACGATGACATCGGCCTGCTGGTATGCAGCAGTGATCGCGCCAGGTAATGGATAGTCTTCGGCGCGCAGGAAGTGAACCGAGCCAAGCAACAGGATCCGGTTGCTGGTGCCCTCAATCTCCCAGAGCGGTACCGCGATAGCAGTGTTGCTGACAAAGAAAATTAGCGCCAAAGTAAGGCATGCTTTTATATGCATAAAGGTTAGACCAGCCATTTGACTTCACTGTTGATTGTTCCATCTGGAAGTAGTTCAAGCCAGCGAAATCCGGGAGGATGATCATCAAGCGCAAAATCATCGCTGTACGGACGAAACTGTGAGCAGGTCGATGGGGAGCTCATGAGGCGGATACCGTTACGTAGTTGGTCAGATACCTGGTGAACATGGCCCCATAGCAATGCGCGGACCTGTGGTGCGGCATCTACAATATTGAACAGGTCTTGTGGGTTGTGTAATGCGACCTTGTCGAGCCAGCGACTACCCATCGGCACTGGCTGGTGGTGCAGGCAGATCAGCGTATGTAGTGTGCGGTGCTTATGCAGTGTGGCGTTTAACCGCTCTAGTTCTGACGCGCTTATATATCCACCTTCTTCACCGCGGGCAAAGCTGCTCAGCATGATCAGTGACCAATCGTGTCTCTGGTACGAACCGTTGAGCTGAAATGGTGTGGTGTTTAGTACGTTGGCCATGATGTCCGGGGCGTCGTGGTTGCCCGGTATGCACAGCACGGGTATGCCAAGTGGTGCGAGGACGTTTTTAAACTGTTTGTAGCCGGCTTGTGTTTCATCCTGAACAAGATCGCCGGTTGCCACTATTGCGTCGGGTTTACGTCCATCTGCCATGGCTTGTTCAATAACGCCCTGGAATGTATTTAAGGTTACGACGCCGCGCATCTGGCTGTCCGCATGTGCGTGCAGATGCGGGTCGGTGATGTGCAGCAGGCGAAATGAGGGTTTGGGTGCGGTCAATGTGTTGCGGGTTTTTGTTGCGAATGTGAGTGGGGACTATAGCGTAGCGTAGGGATGGAAACGTGGACGTGGGTCGCGCTGTTGCGGGTTGTAATAACAACCGCAGGGGGTGGTTTATAGCTGTAATTTCGGGTATTTCCCTGGACGGCCTTTAGCGCCCGGCATCACTCAGAAACGCCGGAGAACCGGCTTGAATGTTTCACCCCAAGGGCACTTCCTATGGGCGCTGAGCAATACCGCCCGCAAAAGGCCTTGGACACATCGTAGAATAATGAAGTTTGCCGGGTATGCGGACCACGGGAGTGTCCCGGTTTTTTTTTCGTTGACCCTTCGGCGCCCCGAAGGAAGTGCCCTTGGGGTGAAACATTCAGTCGCGACCCAGAGCCCTCCAAGCTGCCGCTAACCTATGGCAGCGGCGTTTCAGAAGGGTCAACGACAAAAAAAACCGGTCAGGGAAATAGTAAGAATCGTGGCTGTAAGCCATCCAAGCGGGCGGGTCAGCGACAACATCGGGCCCGCCAAGAGGGGCCCGATGTTACTGATTGCCTGTTAGTAGCGGTAATGTGAAGGCTTGTAGGGGCCTTCGATTGGCAGGTCAAGATAGTCTGCCTGTTGCTTCGTCAGCGTGGTCAGATTGACGCCGAGTTTCTTCAGGTGCAGACGCGCAACTTTTTCGTCGAGACGTTTCGGCAGTACATAGACTTCGTTGTCGTACTCGTCCGGACGTTGCCACAACTCGATTTGTGCGAGAACCTGGTTGGTGAATGAATTCGACATGACGAAACTTGGGTGACCCGTTGCGCAACCGAGGTTCACGAGTCGCCCGCCGGCCAGCAGAATGATCCGCTTGCCATCCGGGAAAATGATGTGATCGACCTGAGGCTTGATCTCTTCCCATGTGTAATCGTTCAGGCTGGCGACATCAATCTCATTGTCGAAGTGACCGATGTTGCAAACAATACTCTGGTTTTTCATCTTTGCCATGTGATCGTGCGTGATGACATGGAAGTTGCCGGTTGCCGTGACGAAAATATCGGCCTTGTCGGCCGCTTCATCCATCGATACGACTCGATAGCCTTCCATCGCTGCCTGCAATGCGCAAATCGGATCGATTTCGGTGACCCAGACTGTTGCGCCGAGGCCGCGCAATGATTGTGCACAACCCTTGCCAACATCGCCGTAGCCGCAGATGAGGGCTGTTTTGCCGGCGATCATGACATCAGTTGCACGTTTGATGCCGTCGACCAGTGACTCACGGCAGCCATACAGATTGTCGAACTTCGACTTGGTAACCGAGTCGTTGACGTTGATGGCCGGAAACGGCAGCTCGCCGTCTCTTTGCATTTGATAGAGCCGCATGACACCAGTGGTTGTTTCTTCCGTAACACCGCCAATCGCATCTTTCAGCTTGCTGTACCAGTTTGGTCGGTCGCCTAGACGTTTTTTGATCGAGGCGAACAAGGCGATTTCTTCTTCGCTTGACGGGTTGTCCAGAACTGATGGGTCCTGTTCTGCTTTTGAGCCCAGGATTGCGAGTAGTGTTGCATCTCCGCCATCATCGAGGATCCGGTTCGGATAGTCGCCTTCAGGCCAGTCGAGAATTCGATGGGTGAATTCCCAATACTCGTCGAGTGTTTCACCCTTGAAGGCAAAGACCGGTACACCGGTTGCTGCGATTGCTGCAGCTGCGTGATCCTGCGTTGAGTAGATGTTGCATGAAGCCCAGCGAACTTCAGCACCGAGTGCGACAAGACTCTCTATGAGGACGGCGGTCTGGATTGTCATGTGCAATGAACCGGTGATGCGCGCGCCCTTAAGCGGTTGTTCAGCGGCATACTCATCGCGAATTGCTACCAGTCCCGGCATTTCGGTTTCGGCAATTGCAATTTCTCGTCGGCCCCAGTCTGCCAGTGACATGTCGGCGACGTGATAGTCATTGCTGATGGCTTCAGCTGCTTTCGTACTCATTCAGATTACTCCGTAAATTCTGTTTTATAAGATTAACTTTGCTTGATGTAGAGGCCGGGACTATGCGGCGACTGCGTTGCGTAATGCATCTGCCTTGTCGGTGCGTTCCCAGCTGAATTCTTCGCGGCCAAAGTGCCCGTAGGCAGCGGTCGGGCGGTAGATCGGCCGTTCGAGTTGCAGCGTTTCCTTGATGCCGTAAGGCGTCAGATCAAAGTGCTGAAGTATCAATGCGGTAATTTCTTCTTCCGATTTTGTGCCGGTACCGAATGTATCAACGAGGACCGAAGTTGGTTCGGCGACACCGATCGCGTAGGACACCTGAACCTCGCAGCGCTCGGCCAGGCCTGCAGCGACGACGTTCTTTGCAACGTAACGGGTCATGTACGCGGCCGAACGGTCGACCTTGGATGGATCCTTGCCAGAGAATGCACCGCCGCCATGACGAGCCATGCCGCCGTAGGTGTCGACAATGATCTTGCGCCCGGTCAGACCACAGTCTCCCTCGGGGCCGCCGGTCTCGAAACGCCCGGTCGGATTAATGTGAATCTTGTTATCTGCAACCTGGCTGAGCCATTCTGCGGGGATGATTGGGTTGATGACATGCTCGAGGATGCCGGCGCGAATGTCTTCATTCGAGACGTCACGGGTGTGTTGCGTCGATAGTACGATCGCATCGATACCCTTGATGGCGTTGTCTTCATAAATGAATGTGAGCTGGCTTTTCGCATCTGGTAACAGCCACGGCAGAGTGCCGTCTTTGCGAATTTTTGCCTGCTGTTGGACCAGACGGTGTGCATAAGTAATCGGTGCGGGCATCAGCACCTCGGTCTCATTGCTTGCGTAGCCGAACATCATTCCCTGATCACCAGCGCCCTGCTGTTTTTCCTCGGCGCGATCGACACCCATATTGATATCGCCGGACTGCTTGCCCAGTGCGTTCAATATGCCACAGGTCTTGCCGTCAAAGCCCTTGTCTGAGTCGTCGTAGCCGATGTCACAAATCACATCGCGGACGATTTCCTCGAAATCAATCTTCGCATCTGTCTTTATTTCACCGGCCAGAACGACAAAACCGGTTTTGATCATTGTCTCTGCTGCGACCCGGGATTTTGGATCTTCGGTCAGGATTGCATCGACGATTGCGTCGGAGATCTGGTCAGCCATTTTATCCGGATGACCCTCGGAAACAGATTCGGAGGTAAATAGTTTTCTGGTGCCCATGGAGATGTTGCCTGTCTTGGTTATATTGAGGATGAGAATTTTAAGAACCCTAACGGAGTATTATAGCGACCTCGTGCTCATTTTTCTTTGATAGATGCCGTGGGGCGCTCAAATAAGGAAAATCTACTCTACATAAGCCGGCAATATCGCTGTGGACGACCCGTATTGCCAGCCACTGGTGAGTACGCGACAATGCGCGCCCCAATAATAACGTTCTGGATGTCATGGCAACCAATCCTGAAAACGAAGTCGCGTCTTCTGCTCGGCGCAAGCTCGCCAATGCCTTGCGCGTGCTTGCAATGGACGCAGTGCAGCAAGCAAATTCCGGTCATCCGGGCATGCCGATGGGTATGGCTGACATAGCTGAAGTGCTGTGGAATGAATTTCTCACGCACAATCCGTCGAACCCCCAATGGCCCGACCGTGACCGGTTCGTGTTATCCAATGGCCATGGTTCGATGCTGTTGTACGGACTGTTACATTTATCCGGCTACCCGCTGTCGATTGATGATTTGAAAGCATTTCGCCAATTTGGCGCAAAGACGGCCGGGCACCCTGAATATGACCCGGCGATCGGTATCGAAACGACTACCGGACCGCTGGGGCAGGGTATTACGAATGCTGTTGGTATGGCATTGGCAGAAAAATCACTGGCAGCCCGGTTCAATCGTCCGGATCATCAGATTGTTGATCATTACACTTATGTATTTCTCGGCGATGGCTGCCTGATGGAAGGCATTTCGCACGAAGCCTGTTCACTGGCAGGCACGCTGAAACTGGGTAAATTGATTTGCCTGTATGACGACAATGGCATTTCGATCGATGGCGAGGTGGAAGGCTGGTTTACCGATGACACACCCGAACGCTTCCGGTCTTACGGCTGGCATGTTGTTACCGATGTGGATGGGCATAACCCGGAGGCAATTTATGCCGCTATTGCTGAGTCACGGGAAAATAGTAATCAGCCATCGCTGATCTGCTGCAAAACAATTATTGGGTTTGGTTCGCCAAACAAGCAGGGCACTGCGGCGACACATGGTGCGCCACTGGGCCCGGATGAAATTTCAGCAGTGCGTAAGAAACTGGACTGGAATGAGCCACCGTTCGTTATCCCCGCAGAGATTTCCGTTGCGTGGAATGCGACTGAAGCTGGTCGAGCAGCCGAGAGCCAATGGGACGAACGCATGGAGGCCTACACCAGGGCGCATCCAGAACTGGCTGCTGAATTTAATCGGCGTATCAAGGGTGAATTGCCGGCCGAGTGGTCATCTGTTGCCGATGCTGCAATTGCCAGTATCGTCCAGGCAGGCGAAACTGTTGCGACGCGCAAGGCTTCTTTGATTGCACTAAATGCATTTGCGCCGGCTCTGCCCGAAATGCTCGGCGGATCGGCTGATCTGACCGGCTCGAATCTGACTGGCCATTCCAATTCAATCGTTATAAGCGGTGATGACGCTTCCGGTAACTATGTGTCTTATGGTGTTCGTGAGTTTGGTATGGCGGCAATCATGAATGGTCTGGCTGTACATGGTGGATTTATACCTTACGGCGGTACGTTCCTGACGTTCTCGGATTATTCGCGTAATGCCTTGCGTATGGCGGCATTAATGGGGATTCGTACCATTCATGTGTTCACGCATGATTCGATCGGTCTGGGTGAAGATGGTCCGACTCATCAGCCGGTTGAGCAGGTCGCGAGCTTGCAGTTAATTCCAAATATGCGTGTCTGGCGCCCATGCGATGCAGTTGAGACGGCGGTTGCCTGGCGCGATGCAATCGAGACGAAAAGTGGCCCGACCAGTTTAATTCTTACGCGTCAGAGTCTCGCTCACCAGCCGCGCACTCCTGAACAGCAAGCGTTAATTAGGCGTGGGGCCTATATTTTGTGTGATGCTGAGGATCCGGAGTTGATCCTGCTCGCAACCGGTTCGGAAGTTGCTTTGGCAGTAACAGCCGCTGCCGCACTGACCGCCGTTGGACGCCGTGTCCGGGTTGTGTCGATGCCATGTATCGCTGCATTTCTCGCCCAGGATGAAGCGTATCGCGAGTCCGTATTACCGAGTGAGATCGATCGGCGGCTTGCTATTGAAGCTGGAGTTACTGGTCTGTGGTATCGCTTTGTTGGTTCAGCCGGGCAGGTTATCGGTCTGGATCGTTTTGGCGAGTCCGCACCGGCTGATGAGTTATTTGAACATTTTGGGTTTACATCTGAGAATATCGTGGCACAGGCATTGCGTCTTTTGGAGAAAAATTAATGTCAGTAAAAATAGCGATTAATGGTTATGGACGTATTGGACGTAATGTTCTGCGATCCATCTATGAGTCTGACCGGACAGGTGAGCTGAGTATCGTTGCGATTAACGATCTTGGTGACGCAGAAACAAATGCACACTTGACGCGTTTTGACACAGCGCATGGCCCGTTTTCGGGTGATGTATCGGTGGATGGCGATCACATGGTCGTCAACGGTGATCGAATTCGCGTGCTCGCCGAGCGCAATCCAGCCCAATTGCCCTGGGGTGAGTTAGGTGTTGATGTCGTCTTTGAATGCACCGGATTTTTTGCCAACAAGACAAAATCTTCGGCCCATCTTGAAGCAGGTGCAAAGAAAGTTGTGATCTCGGCACCGGCTGGTAACGATATCGATGCAACGATTGTTTACGGTGTCAATGAAGAATCACTGAAAGCCGAACACCAGATCATCTCGAATGCATCATGTACGACGAACTGTCTTGCACCGCTTATCAAGCCATTACACGAGCAGATCGGTGTTGAGAAAGGTGTCATGAATACAATACATTCGTACACCAACGATCAGGTTCTGACCGATGTTTATCATAGCGACCTGCGACGCGCACGTTCGGCTACACACTCGATGATTCCAACGAAGACCGGCGCTGCCGCAGCCGTTGGCCTCGTATTGCCGGAACTAAATGGCAAGCTTGATGGTTTTTCGGTGCGTGTGCCAACAATCAACGTATCGCTGGTTGATCTGACATTTACAGCTTCACGTGATACCTCGGTCGAGGAGATCAACGACATCATGCGTGCAGCCGCATCCGGCAATAATTCACTTGGCAAGGTGCTCGGATATAACGACGGGCCACTCGTATCAGTCGACTTCAACCACAACCCTGATTCATCGACATATGATGCGACGCTGACAAAAGTTATGGGTGGCGACCTCGTTAAGGTTTGTTCGTGGTACGACAACGAGTGGGGTTTCTCCAACCGCATGCTCGACACGACACTGGCGCTGATGAATGCCAGTTAAGCAGGTACGGTTGCTGCAGCAATGAATATTTTACGCATGACGGACCAGGAGTTGGCCGGTAAGCGAGTCATGATACGGCTCGATCTGAATGTACCGCTGAAAAATGGTCAGGTCTCAAGTGACGCGCGAATTAAGGCCAGTCTGCCGACGATTCGACTGGCGCTTGAGCGAGGTGCGGCCGTTATTTTGTTGTCACATCTTGGCCGACCGGTGGAGGGTGAATACGATCCAAAGTTTTCACTACAGCCCGTTGCAAATTATCTGAGTGGTCTGCTTGATCTTCCCGTAGCCCTTGAAGTTGACTGGCTTGACGGAATCGATGCCAGTCCGGGCGACGTTGTGTTGTGTGAGAACGTGCGCTTTAACCAGGGTGAGAAGGCCAACGATGAGCAACTGTCGCGGCAGATGGCTGCGCTGTGTGATGTTTTCGTCATGGATGCATTTGGTACTGCGCACCGGGCACAGGCCAGCACGTATGGTGTTGCGCAGTATGCGCCGATAGCTTGTGCCGGGCCGTTGCTGGTTGGTGAGCTTGAAGCGTTGGGTAAGGCGATGCGCAATCCGGCGCGACCAGTTGTTGCAATCGTTGGTGGTTCGAAGGTCTCGACGAAACTGACAGTACTCAAAACCCTGATGCAGTCCGTGGATCAGTTAATTGTTGGTGGTGGTATCGCCAATACATTTATCGCCGCCGCCGGCTTTTCGGTTGGTGAATCGTTATATGAGGCGGATCTTGTCGATGAAGCGCATCGCCTGATGGTGGGTAGCAGCGATAGTGAACATCGTGCCACGGTGCCGTTACCTGAAGACGTTGTTGTATCTGTTGAGGTCAGCGAGTCGGCACCATCGCAGGTTCGCGCTATTGATGCGGTCGAAGATGATGAGTTGATTCTGGATATCGGGCCCGCAACGGCCGATTCATATGCCCAGTTGCTGGCTGCGGCAGGTACGATTGTCTGGAACGGACCTGTCGGTGTGTTCGAAATCGATCAATTTGGCAGTGGCACGGAGCGCATTGCGCATGCTGTTGCTGATAGTGCGGCGTTTAGTATTGCCGGTGGCGGTGATACGTTGGCGGCACTTGATAAATATGGTGTAACCGACAAGGTGTCCTGCATCTCAACGGGCGGCGGAGCTTTTCTGGAATTTCTTGAGGGAAAAACATTGCCCGCAGTTGCTGTGCTGGAGCAGCGTGCCGCTGAAGTTTGATTTCTGCAGGCGCAGTTATTAGCTGTGATTCTTGGTTTTATGCCAATTTCTTTTCATCGCCATACCCCGACGTAATAAATCTGACCCCTCTAATGTGAAATAATCCACGTATGCGAAGAACCAAAATTATTGCGACTCTCGGCCCGGCTACTGACGGACCAGAAATGCTGGAAAAATTGTTTGCAGCTGGTGTTGATGTCGTCAGGATTAATTTTTCACATGGCAAATGGGAAGACCACCAGCGCCAAATCGATACGGTGCGGGAGGTGTCAAAGTGCAGCGGCCGCCATATTGGCATTTTGGGTGATTTGCAGGGCCCCAAGATTCGGATCAATTGCTTTAGTAATGGCTATGTTCGCCTTCAGCAGGGCCAGGCTTTTGCACTGGACAGCACGATTGACCCACTGGCAGGCAATGAGAGTGAAGTCGGTGTTGCCTACGAGCAACTCGCCAAAGATGTCGTTGCCGGGAATGTATTGTTGCTGGATGACGGGCAGATCTCGCTG
>Ga0233412_10000820_pt1 | contig 17317 bp, 16 predicted proteins | sample Na_anoxic_4_MG_FD_180667 | JGI IMG/M metagenome (GOLD analysis project Ga0233412, IMG submission 180667) | Seawater microbial communities from Saanich Inlet, British Columbia, Canada - Na_anoxic_4_MG | ecosystem: Environmental > Aquatic > Marine > Inlet | place: Canada: British Columbia...
ACCAGTTCCTGCACAGCACCTTCACCTGCGTCGACCACGATGGCAAGACCCGCACCTTCCAGCCCAAGGACCACCCGCTCAAGGAGCGGATGGTCTCGCAGCTCGGCATCGGCCTCGGGCTCTTCTACCGGGACCTGGTCAAGTGGCTCCCCCTGGTACCTCATCAAAGCGCCGATACTTCATCGCCTCCCGGCGGCGCCGCCAGCGATGATGACACACCGTGCTCACGCTCGCCGCCACCAGGCTCAGCAGCGCCAGCATCATGCACAGCAGCAGCAGCGGCCCCAGGTGCAGCTCCAGGTGCTCCACCACCAGCCGCTGCACCCCCAGACGCTGCGTCTCCAGATCACGAATCACCAGCTGCGTAATGTTGAGCGAGCCAAAGTCCATGATGCAGTCGCCGGCACCGGCGCCCTCGCCACCCAAAAAAAAAGATCGGCTGTTTTTTTTGGCCTCGTCGCACCTCCCGAGACCGAAACGATGGACGAGTTTAACCGCACTGTGCAGCACGCCCGAGCCACCCCGGTCTTTTCGTGGACACAGGACAGATCCGACCGCTTCGTCTGCACCCTGCGCTGCCTAGGCCGGGAAGCCGCCGGCGCCGGGCAGAGCAAGCGCCGCAGCAAGGCGGCGGCGGTGGACGGCTGGCTGGCCCAGCGGTCGCCGGATCTGTCGTTTGATCGCTGGGTCGAGCGGCTGCGGCAGGCTCGCCCCGCCTGCATCCACGTGGTGGACGGCGACAACTCCTGGAACATGGTCTCGTCAGTGGTGCCGACCGCCCAGGCGCTGTACATTGTGGGCAGCCGCACCTTTCCCCACGAAGCGCCCGCCCTGCCGGCGCCCGGCGCCAGCTGCTGCCTCGAGCGCTGCGCCGGCGTGGGCAAGGATGCGGCCGACATGCTGGCGGCCTTCCGCCTGGGGCAGCTGGTGGAGCGGCTCGACTGCCCCGAGATCATCATCGTCTCCAAGGACGGCGCCTTCGACATGCTGCGACGGTGCGTCATCGAGCAAGGCGTGCGGGCCACGCTGGTGCAGCACCCGGCGGAGCTGCCCGAGGAGCTGCCCGAGGAGCGAACCGAGGGGCGGACGCCCGAGGAGGAGGCCCACCGGCGCAACCGGGCGCTGGTCGCCCGGTACGGCCGGCTGCCCAGCTACAGCGTCTGGGACGCCCAATCGGTCGGCGCCCCCGAGAGCTGGCCGCAGTGGCGGGTCGAATGATCTCCATGCCTTCAACCCTGTCATTTCGTAAATGTTTCAACTTCTGTCTCATCAACTGTAAGAATCTTATGTAGCATTCCATCGGTTTTGAGGGCCTTCTCCAGGGCAAGATCACCTGCGCCAGCGGAGACTAGGACGGCTGTTTGGACAACATCCACTTAATCGTTCACCAAGTTCAATACAGTTCTGGCGAGGTCGCCACTGTCAACCAACTTGCCCTGGTTGATCACACCCATGCCGTGATGGCATTGGAACACCACCGTAGGCAGGACTAGGAAACGCCCCAGCGGAATGTAGTTGGTGCACTTGAACATGTTGGAGTTTTTAACATCCATGTATTCTTGATCGACTGAGTCGAAGTCGTTAGTTAAATTAGCAGTCCGAAGTTGTTTGTAAAACCCTCCTCCCTGATCGGGTTTACGAAACCACAGATCGGGATTATTGTCGTGATTTCCCAGGCACGGGAAAATGTGGTCGGGCTGCTGCGCCATCAGGGAGTACACCGCATACATCACCTCTACACCGAAGTCTCCACGATCGACCAGGTCGCCGGTGAACACGATAGCCACATACGGTGCGCACTTCGGCTCCTGTTTCCCCTGGATGAACTCGCTCCAGTACTGGTTGGCCAGTTGCATATCGGCAGTGGAGATGTCAAGGTTGACAAAGAATCCCAGCTCGGCCAGCTTGGTCAAGTCCCACACCAGCCCGCCCCAGTTGCCGTGCACATCCCCGATGACCGCAACTTGTAGGGCCCGAGGTAAGTGGGATACTATAATGCTGAGATTGTCCGGTGGTGTGGGGGTGGGTGGACGTACTAGCGTACGTAGAGTACCCCCCTGAAGCTTACCGAGTTAGGCATAAAGAGCTGACACTTCTGAAGATTCCACTCCGCCCTCGCCTTGATCAGCATCTCAACCACTTGTTCTTTTTCTTCCGACGCAGCCTGGAACAGCGGCGTCTTCCCCTCATCATCCTCCTTGTTCAGATCCGCCCCCGCATTGATCAGCATCTGAACCACTTTTACTTGTCCTTCCCCCGCAGCCTGGAACAGCGGCGTCTCCCCGTCATCATCCGCCGTGTTCAGATCCGCCCCCGCCTTGATCAGCATCTTCACCACTGCTTCATGTCCTTCCCCCGCAGCCAAGTGCAGCGGAGTGTTCCCGCCGTCATCCTCCCTGTTCAGATTCACCCCCGCATCGATCAGTATCTGCACCACTTGTTCTTTTCCTTCCGACGCAGCCAAGTGCAGCGGAGTTAACCCGTACTCATACTCATCATACGCCCTGTTCAGATTCACCCCCGCATCGATCAGCATCTGCACCACTTGTTCTTTTCCTTCCGACGCAGCCAAGAGCAGCTTCTTGTTCAGATCCGCCCCCGCATCGATCAGCATCTGCACCACTTGTTCTTTTCCTTCCGACGCAGCCAAGAGCAGCTTCTTGTAATTGGCCGCCGCCAAGAGCAGCTTGTGATTGGCCGCCGCTTTGGCCGCCCTCGACTCCAAGCACTGCTGGAGAGCTTCTAGAGGTGTCCCCCCGCTTGGTATGGTGCATGGACTACCGTCAATCATCACTTTGTCGGTGCGTCGCATCAGGGGGCATCCATGCGAGATGTCTTCTATCCATTCGTGAACCGACATATTCTCAGCCGTCCCTGCTGTCTCTTGTTTTGCCACCTTCTCCAGCAGTGCGTGTAGAATCTCTTCGGGGGTCTCCCCCGGTGGTATTCTATAACGTAGATCATCCACAGTCACGATGGCGCCAACCATGCTGCCCTTCCGAAAGGGTTTCTTCTGTAGGAGCTCGAGGAGGCCGGGCGTATCGGGGCTACTCAGTGCAAGCACGACCTCGTTGCGCTCGTTCAGCGGAATGGATCTGCATACCTCGGTGGTGCTTGGTTTCCATTTTTTGTCGTCAATCAAGCAACACTTCTCTTGGAGCCACTTATTGTCCTTTTTCATGGAGCACATCTTCCGGCCTTCCGAATCTAATTGGTGGTTGCACTGACCTGTGGAGAGGAGCTTGCACTGACCGAGTTGTCTGCACAACACATCCTCCGCTGCCTCCCTCGCTGTTGGCTTCTTGAAAAACAGGGGACACTGTCCAGGCAAAGAAGCAAGCCTTGTTCTGTGTCGGACATTACGATACACAGTAGAGATGAGCGGGCATCGATGATAATGCCTGCTTATTTTGGATCTGTCCGCCATGTCATCGATGATCTCTTTCGGCATTTTGCGCCGGGAGGGCGGAATGGGAGTGCACTTGCGATTTGCATGCTGACTGGAGCACCACATCTTCCGGCCCCGAGGATCCAGCTGCTCCTCGCAGCTTTCCTTCTGGTAGATGCCGCCGCACACCTCGGCGGCAGCATCGGGGTCCTCGAACAGCTCGCAGTACTCGGGGTCCTCGAACAGCTTGCAGTACTCGATCTTTACTCGAGGCTCCGCCCGTGGCCCGAATCCGTACTCAAGTGCCGCAGCCCTCTTCCGTTTCTCGGGAAGGGGTATGCAGGTCCCGGTGGTCGTGTTGGTCTTGTTGGTCTTGTTGGTCTTGTTGGTCGTGTTGGTCTTGTTGGTCTTGTTGGTCTTGTTGGTCGTGTTCTTCCACTGGCACTGTCGCAGGACCGGTACCATGGGGCATCCCTCAAAGCCTTCGTACAAGCAATCCTTTTGTGTATCGTTGAGGTGGCACCGGTGCAGCGGACACCAGTTCTCCTCCTTTTTTGCAGTCAACTTCTTGTCCTTCATGTCGTCATCCGATGGATAATACGCATCATCTTTCCGGAGTAGTTGTTCCAGTCGTGTCAGTGGACACGTCATGAGATGTTCTTTCTTAAGTCGACAGATTTTGTAGCACGTCAATCCTGGTCAAAAAATATGGCCGAGCTCCAGTAAGACGAATGCACCATGCCCGGCTCTATGTGAGAAAACGACCCACCACCCCCGACGTGGTGCGGCGCAGCGGCTCTGGCGTGACGGTTCAAGATCCTCGGCGCCGCCGGCCGACCGAGCTGGCGCTGGCCCCCGGCACCACCTGGTGGGAGGGAGACGCCAGCAATGCGCACATCTGGGACGTCTTCCAGCCCGCCGTGGAAGCCGTATGTACCGGAACGGCGCCGGGCATGCTGTGGCTGGCGTACGGGCAGACCGGCTCGGGCAAGACGCACACCCTCACCGGCACCGGCCGGGACGCCGGGCTGCTGCAGCGCACCGTGCTGTGGCTGCTGCGGCGCCCCGAGCCGGTGCGCTTCCAGGCGGTGCAGCTGCACTGCGAGCGGGCCACCTGCCTGCTTAGCGGCGCAGCGGTGTGCCTGGCGGCGCTGCTGCGGCGGCCGGGGCCGCCGCCGCTGCGGGACGCCGCCGACCTGCGGCGGGCGCTGGCGCAGGTGGCGCAGCGGCGGCGGGTGGGGTGCACGGCGCTGAACCAGCGCTCCTCCCGCTCGCACACCATCTACCTGCTCGAGCTCGGCGGCGGCTCGCCGGCCGGCTCACCGGCCGGCACGGCGGCCGGCACGGCGGCCGGCACGGCGGCTGGCACGGCGGCTGGCACGGCGAGGGGTTTGGCGGCCACCGGCGGCCCGGCGCTGGTGCGGCGGCGGCTGGTCTTCCTGGACCTGGCGGGGAACGAGAAGGGCAAGTTCTCGGTGGCGGCCAGCCGCACGGCGAGGCGGGAGGGCATCGCCATCAACCAGTCGCTCTTTGCGCTGAAGGAGTGCATCCGGGCGACGCAGCAGAAGCAGAAGCACGTGCCCTTCCGGCGCTCCAAGCTCACCGCCTTCCTCAGCGAGCTGCTGGCGCTGGATCTGCCGCTGGCCTTCATCGCCACGCTGCACCCGGCGCATGCGCACGATTCGTTGGACACGCTGCGCTATGCCAGCTCGATTGCCGAGATCGCAGCGGCGGCGGTCAAGCCGACGGGGGGCGGGTTGGATGTCGACCGGTATGGCAAGTACGTGATGGCGTTATACGAGATGATTCGCCAGGACCAGGCGCTGCACCGGCGGGCTCGGCAGCAGGGGCGGCGGGTCAGCCTGAAGCACGTTCTGCAGCTGCTCGAGGCGAAGCTGGGCTTCCTCCGGCGGCACCGCCGGGTGCTGGCCGAAGGGTGAGCGCATTATTTATATTGTGCCGGTAGGGGCAAAGGCAGCGATGCTGCGAGCGCTTCTGGAATGGCGGATGCTGGTGCCGTACCTGGGGGTGAAGGAGCTGGGGCGGCTGCGGGTGGCGGCGCCGAGCGCCGCCGCCGAGCTGCGCAGAGACGAGTGGTGGGCGGTGCTGCGGCGGGAGTATGGATTTGTGTCGCTGCGCCGGCACCGAAGCAGCTGCTCGCTTGCCCGACCGGGGCGAGTGGTCTCGTGGGACGACGATATTGTGGTGCCGCAGCTGTGTGCGTTCCTGTCGCTGGGCGACTGATCGCCGCCGGGGGTAATGGAGGCACGGCTCATGTACTCGCTCTTCTGCCGGCTGCTGGCGGTGCTGGGGCTGCGGGCCGGCGACCCGGAGCCGGACCTCGAGGGCCGCAACCGCTCGGTGCGTCCGATCTATGCGCCGGGCGACCTGCACTTCACCAACTGGAACCTGCTCAAGGACCGCACCCACTACCGGGCGGCGCCGCCGCTGCCGACCAGCGCCGCCCAGCGGCGGGTCTCGTGGGCGTACACCAGCCTCATCGGGCTGCTGCTGTGCGTGCGGCCGCTGTGGTTCGCTCAGGGGCGCTCCCGCTGGGCCGACCTGGACTGGGCGACGCTGCTGTACCTGCTGCTGCTGCCGGTGCAGTACGTGCAGGCGCTGCGCTACTTCGGCACCGACCACATCGAGCCGCACCTGGTGTACAGCCTGTTCGAGTCGGATGCGGAGCGGGTGCCCTTCTCGACCAGCTCGAGCTCCTCCGTGGAGACGCTGGGCCCGCTGGGGCCGCCGGAGGCCCCGCCGGAGGCCCCGCCGGAGGCCCCGCCGGAGGCCCCGCCGGAGGCCCCGCCGGAGGCCCCGCCGGAGGCCCCGCCGGAGGCCCCGCCGGAGGCCCCGCCGGAGGCCCCGCCGGCCGCCGAGCCCGGCGGCGGGGGGGTGGGGCGGGGCGGGATGGTGGCTGGCGTGCTGCTGGTCACGGCGGCGCTGGGGGGCGGGCTGGCCCTCTGCCTGGTCCGGTCGGAGGCGCTGCGGGCGAGCCACGTGCCGCTGGCGGGCACGCAGTGGGAGTGGCTGGGGCGGCTGCTGGCGGTGGTGGACACGCTGTTCGGGCGGCTGACGCAGTTTCTGAACTTGTCGTGCTTTGTGGCGGTGTTCCACCACCACTGGCAGGACCTGCGCTACATTGAGGAGTGCATCCAGGAGCACGTCTTCCGCAGCATCGGCACGTCGATGATGATCCACCACATCATCCTAGTACGTCATTCGATAGATGTCAGTGTACGCCAGCTGCACGGCATATTCAGCTCGTGCACCCTCTGTGGCGCCCTCAGCCTGGCCTGCGTGGCGCATCACATCACTCGCCACCCGGTGCACAGCCTGCCGCCGTACGTGCTTCTCTGCACGGGCATCTACCTGCTGGTGCAGGCCATCTACGTGGTGCTGATCTACCGGCTGGCGGCGCAGCGGCAGCGGCTGCTGGAGCTGCTGCACCTGCCCCGCATCACGACGTGCTGTCTGAACCGCATGGAGGGCTTGAGCATGCGCTGCTCGGCGGGCCGCAACATCTACTACCCGGTCGGCCGCAGCGCCGAGGAGACGCTGAAGAATGTGCTGGTGATCACGGCCGAGAGCGCCAGCACGCTGGACTGGAACCTGCTGCAGTGCGTGCTGGAGCGCCAGTGGGAAGAGTTTAGCATCCTCGGCATCCGGGTGAATGACGGATCCCTCTTCCTGCGCTGCGCCGCCCTGGTGGGGCTGCTGCTGAGCGGCAAGTACCTGCTGTAACGCCACTAGTTCTGGTTGCTGCCGCCGAACCATTGGTGTGCCGGTAGAGGTAGTTCCTCCAGGGACATAAAAATATTGCGTACAAGTGCCTCGGCTGGTTGCGAGTACCCCTCATGGAGCGGGGGGAAACCGAGTGTCCGATTCCTCGGCGGGGCGGAGTCACTTTTTTGGTGACAGTAAAGCAAGACCGACGAATGCTGCTGCTAGTGGACAACAGCAAGGACCTGTCGACGGCGCAGATGACGCCGCTGCTGCTGCAGTACCTGGTCGGGCACCCGCTGCGGATGCCGGTTGTGGTGGCGTCGTCTCTGACGGAGGTGCGGCGCTGCCTCCAGCTCTACCGCCCCTGGGGCGCCATCCTCTCCGGCGGCCCGCTGCTGCTGGCGGAGCGCAACACCGTGGGCAGCTACAACAAGAACATCACCACCCTGCTGCACATGGAGCGGCACCGACGCCCGGTGCTGGGCATCTGCTTCGGCATGCAGCTGATGGCGGCGGCCTACGGCGGCCAGGTGGAGGGCATGCGCCGCAAGCGGCAGGGCCAGGCGCTGGTGCGCCGGGTGCGGGGCGCCCGCTCGCACCTGTGGCCGGCGGCCGCAGACGCCTGGCCCATGTCCGTCTCGCACCGGGACCGGGTCGCCCGGGCGCCGGAGGGGTTTGAGGTCACGTCTAGGTATGAAGATGGAACCATCCAGTCCATGGAGAACCACCGACACCACAAGTACGGGGTGCAGTTCCACCCCGAAGGCAACAAACACGGACACTTGCTCCTCGACCGCTTCCTCGCCATCTGCGTTTCCTCGTGGAGACTCCGGCTGCCCCGGGCCCCAGCGGCCACCCCGCTGCCGGCGTCGCCGGCGTCGCCGGCGTCGCCGGCGTCGCCGGCGTCGCCGGCGACAGAGCCGACGGCGGAGCACTGAGGTAGTTTTTTTTTTTCCACCGGGCGATAGGCTACCCTCCCACACCTCCCTCCGGCACCACCATGCCCAAGGACGCCAAGGACGCCAAGGACGCCAAGGACGCCAAGGACGCCAGCCGCCACTCGAAGCGCAAGCAGCAGCGCATCCCGGGGGTCAAGCGCCCCAAGTCCGGCTACACCTTCTTCTGCAACCAGCAGTGGGAGAAGGTGAAGGCGGAAGTGCTGTCCTGTGCTTCCGCCGGCGACAGCATCAAGCTGCAGTGCGCCATCATGAAGGAACTGAGCCTCCGCTGGAAGGCGCTGCCGGCGCTGCAGCGGGTGCCCTTCGAGAAGCTGGCGCAGCAGGACAGCGTGCGCTACCGCACCGAGAAGGACCAGTATGTCCGCACGCAGCCTCCCAAGAAGCCCCGCAACAATCCGTACATCTACTTCTTCAAGGAGACGCAGCAGCTCATCCGTCGGGAGCACCCCGAGCTGAAGCAGTCGGAGGTGGCGAAGAAGGTGGCGACCCTCTGGCCGGCGGTGCGGGACAACCCATCGCAGGTGCAGAAGTACGAAGTGTCCTTCCAGCAGGATTTGCGCCAGTACAACACCCGGATGGACGAGCTTAATGCGTAGTACGGTCATGCTTGGCCCGACAAAATGCCGCCTGAATAAATAAACCAATATGCTGAACAGCGCCCACCGGCAGCAGAAGCGGGAATTGATGGAGCGCCTGCTGCAGAAGCTGTCGGCCGGCGCCCCGCCGGACGGCGCCCCGGCGTTCGCCACCTCGGCCGAGCGGCCCTTCACCCGGGAGTGTGTCTACGACACAGGCGAGCGCCCCTCCCTCACCATGGCCGTGCACAATAACGATGTGGCACAATACGTACTCCGCTACCTCGGGCACCTGCTGCCCGAGGTCGAGCACTACACCCTCGGGCACCCGCTGTCGCACGAGAAGGACCCGCCGCTGGTGCCCGGCCTCGGCACCTACCGCTGCACCACCCCGGCGGGGCAGCTGGTCTGCACGCACTCGTGTGTGCTGCAGCCGCTGCCCTCGCTCGCCGCCGCCCCCACCATGTACACCTGGCTCACGCTCTGGGCCGACAGCGACGCCGCCCTGCGCCAATTCGTCAAAGACGCCGAGACCCACGCCAAGCCCCGCACCGAGGCCGCCGAGTACCTCACCTACATCCTCAAGGAGGGCGCCTGGGCGGTGCTCGCCAAGCGGCGGCACCGCCCGCCGAGCAGCCTGCACCTGCCCGGCACCACCGTGCACGACCTGATCGAAGACGCCGAGGCCTTCCGCTCCGGCGCCGAGGAGTACGCCTCGCTCGGCGTGCCGCACAAGCGCAACTACCTCTTCCACGGACCGCCCGGCACCGGCAAGACCTCGCTCGTCTCGGTGCTCGCCTCGGCGCTGGGCATGGACGTCGCCCTGCTCTCGCCGCAGCGGGAGCTGGCCGACCCGCAGCTCATGGCCTCGCTCGGCCGGCTGCCGGCCAACTGCCTGCTGGTGCTGGAGGACGTGGACGCTTTTACCGGCGACGCCGGCCCGAGCCTCTCCGCCCTCCTCAACGTTCTCGACGGTATGGCCCACCGGGCGGGGGGCATCACCGTGCTCACCACCAACCACCGGCGGCAGCTCGACCCGGCGGTGCTGCGGCCGGGCCGCATCGACCGCCACCTCGAGTTCCGCCCCATCCAGCGGCCTGAGGTGCAGAGCATGGTGCGGGCCTTCCTGCCCTCGCTGGCGGCGCCGGCGCAGCGGGAGCTCGCCACCCGCTGCGCCGGCAGCCTCGCCGCCGCCGCCCTGCAGAAGTTCCTGCTCGCCTGCCGGGCCGCCGGCTGGGCCGACCCCGCCCAGCACCTCGACCAGCTCGACGATACCCTCGACACCCCGACCAGCCAGCTCTACGGCTAGACAAAAAATACAAGCCACATTCATTATTGGAAGGCGTCAGCAAACCCGGGCAGTTTAGCTCCAGCCAGTTGGGCGTACTCCTCCCCCAGTTCCCCCAGTTTCTGTTGAACTTGTACCGGTTGAACTTGTACCGGTTGATCTTGTGCCGGTTGATCTCCAAAGAGGATGTCGGCGGCGGAGACGGCGGCGGCGGAGGCGGCCGGGGCCGCCAGCGCAGCTTTCGCCTTGGCGAGCCTTTCCTTCGCTGTTTGTGCTGAAGGTGTAGCTGGCGGGTGCCTCAAGGCGTACATTTTCTTACGTTCCGCTAGCTGTGTCTCTGAAGCTATGCTCAGGGACTTGTCGGTAACGCCGTCATCTAGAGAACGGGTTTCTGACTTGTCTGTTTCATCGTTACGCTGGTTCAGGTTGGTGGTGCGGATGCGCACCGCATGCCGGAGCATCGTCCTGAGCACGCTCTTTTTCTTGGCGAGTTCTTTGCCTTCCTCGCTTTCGCCTGTGGCCACAGTGGCTAGGATGGCGTCAATGACTTTGTCGACGTACACCTGGAACCATTTCTGAAGGCTGGTGCCTTTGGTGAACGGGGGGTTGGCGATCTCCACCTCGATGGTGGCGGTCGGCGCATTCTTCAGCGTCTTCTGCAGCTTGGTCAGGTTGTACTTGTCTTTGCGGCTGCCGCAGTCCTTTTGGGCCTTAGGGGGGGCCCCGCCGCTGAGCGGCGCCTCGGTGGTGGCCAGCTGACCGAGTGTCGTCTTCAGTGCGTCTGCCCCTGCTGCTGCAGCTGTGGTAACGTCGCCGCCGCTTTCATCGTTCATGAGCGACGAAGTGCCGGTGGCGATGTGCTCGAAGAGTGGCGCCAGTTCACGTGGGAAGGTGAGCTCGACGGTGGCGCCCTGCTTGGAGTCGGTGCCGAGGGAGTCCAGACCCACCTCGCCCAGCGTGGTGGTCTTGGCTTCCTGGAGCACCTGGCGGATGGCGTCCTTGAGGGTGTGCACGGTGAGTGGCGCCCCGCTGGGCGTGCCGGCGAGGTCCCGCTCCCGCACCACCTTGCTGAGCTGCTTGAAGGCGGTGCGGTAGGCCTGCGGGTAGCGCTTGCGCATCTCCTCCATGACCGATTCCTTCTTGCCCTCGAAGCGGTCCCGCAGGTGCTCGAGGTCGCTGACGGTGGTGCGGCTGTGGGCGGCGCAGCTGCGCAGGCTGCTGGCCTCCATGCTGTTGTGGATGCTGCGCAGGTTGTTGTCCACCAGCCACTTGAAGTTGACGGGGTGGCCGTCCTTGCTGACGTCGTCGACGCTCCAGGTGACGTCTTGGTTGTCGAGGTGCACCACCTCGCTGCCCACCTTCTTGCACTTGGAGTCGAGGTCCTGCGTGTTGTCGGGGTCGGAGCAGCTGTACCCCTGGCCCTCGCACATGTCGGTGAGGTTGCGGCAGAGGCTGGGATCGTCAACGTGCTGGCGGCAGCGCACGTCCTTTTCGATCTTGTCGAGCATGCCCTTGTACGAGTCGTGCCACATGCGGTACTGCTCCTGGAACTCCCGCTCGGCGCTGTACAGGCGGTGCAGGATCTTGAGCACCCGCAGCAGCTTGTTGTCGCAGTTGGTGCCCGGCGTGGTGCACTCGCTGCCGCCGCCGGTGAGCAGCGTCGCCAGCTCCTGCACCAGCTCTTCGTGATCGGTGTCGCTCTCCTCGGTGCCGCCGCCCCGGGGCAGGTTGCGGCGCAGCTCCCGCTTGGCCTGGTCGCAGTCGTATTCGACCGCTTTGCGGATGGCGTCGATGTTGTCGCTGCCGGCCTCGCCGTCGTCCATGATGTAGGAGGCGACGTGTCCCCAGCGGTACGGAATTTTGCGGCCCTCGGCAGTTTCGTCATCATCGGCGGTCAGCCGCAGGGCGTAGTGGTAGTAGTCCTCTTGAGATTGGTCGGCCATGTTGTCGAAGCGGTTGCGGAAGCCGCTGACGGTCATGGCGTCCTCCGCCGCCACCCGCAGCGCCTGGCGCAGCCGGCGGATGCGGAAGAGCCGCTTCTGCAGCTCGACGCCGTACTCCTGTGGGTTCTGGAAGCACCGGTTCTCCTTCTTCGCCAGCGTCTCCGTGATCTCCTTTTTCTTGTCCTCGTCCTGGTAGAGGCCTTCGGCAGTGCGGGCGTTGATGCAGCGGTTGGGCACCCTGTCGTCCGAGAAGAACATGGTGTCGCAGGTGCCGGGGTGGGCCTGCAGAGCGGTGGGGGGGATGGCGCCGCACGGCGCTTTGGTGCGCCACTTGGCGAGGCGGTGGATGTTGGTGCCCTCGGCGGCGATGGTCTGGATGGCCTTGTGCAGGCGGCTGTTGAGCGACTGGTCGCCGTCCCGCTTGCCGGCGCCGCCGATGCGCACCAGCTCCGCCGGTGCGCAGCTGCCCATGACGTTGTTGGGCGGCACGCCGACTTCGCCACTCCATACGTTCTCATACGGTGTGCCGACCAGCAGGTGGGCGGGGGGGCACTCGTCTTTGAGCGGGTCGCAGTGGACCCAATTGGGGCCGGCGGCCTCGCACGAGCGTACCAGCTGCACTGGGCGCTCGCTGGACAGCTCGCCCGACTCGCTCTCCTTGGAGCGCTTGGCGCTCTCCAGCTGATCGTGAACCCGGCGCTTGAAGCGCTTGACGGCGTAGAGCATGGCGTCGGTGTCCTGGTCGCCCTTGCTGCGCAGCCCCTCCAGCGGGCGGGCGAGGTGCACGCCAGTGCCGCCAAAGTGAGAATCGTAATTGACACCACCGGTGCGGTATTCGTCCCCCATCATTTTTTCGGCCTCGTCCACCGCCCGCTGCACCTTCTCCTTCTGCGTGCCGCTGCCGCCGTACTTCTTGATGACGGCGGAGGGGGTGCTGTCGAGCAGCCGGGCCGCCCGCAGCAGCCGGGCCTGGGTGCTGGCCTCCTCGGAGCGGTACTTGTTCACCGTCGCATCCACGCCGCCCTGGTAGCGATCGTATTTGGGCTCCAGGTCAAGTCCGCCGCCGCCCTGCAGGCGAAATTGCGCCAGCTGTGCCTCTCGCTCGGTCATACCTGGCATGAGCGGTATTCTCGTTTATCCTACCGACAGAAAAAAATGCGGAACCATCAACACCGATGGCAAACCAAGTCGCTTCTGACGAATTGTCCGCCGCAGAACCCATGCAGGCGGTGGAGGATGCACCCATGGTTGGGGGGCAATCGCTGCTAACAGACGACCAAGTGGCGCAGCTGCGGCAGGATGAGAGTAACGTGTTCCTGGAGTATACTTACGATAAGGTCGACCGGGTGCTGAGCATGGCGGAGGTGGAGGAGGCCATCCGCACCCTGATGCGCCGGTATGCGACAAAACGTGCCAGCGACCCGGCGGCAACTGACGAGCAGATCCGGCGAGCGGCGACAGACGAGGTGCCGGCGCTCGCCAGTTTCTCGGCCACGCACCCCACCATCTTCCGGCGGCTGACCGACCGGAGCACGCCGCCGCACGTGATCGAGACGCTGTGCGGCATGATGGGCATCCGCCAGCGGCAGGAGCGGGGCGAGCTGTCGGACGCCCAGGTGGCGGGCGGCCTGGAGCAGTACCTGCGGGGGCAGTGCGCACAGCAGCAGCCCGCACCGGCCGACGTAACATGAGGTCGGTGCCGTCGGTACATGTCTCATCCCGCCGAGGTCGCCTGGAAAAATAATGTTCGCTGTAAGGGAAAACACACGGTGATGGCGGCCAACAACTATGTGACCTGCTGGCTGTGCTTCCTGGTGCTGTCGCTGGTGGCGTGGGGCTTCTTCTGCGGCACCTACGCCGCCCACAAGAATCTGCTGTCGGACGTGACGCAGCGGGAGGACCAGAAGCACCCGGCGCTGGTGGCGGAGCTGGTACTGTACGGCATTGCGGGCTCGGTGGCCTTCATCGTCAGCTGCTGCTGCTTCCACGTCTGCATGCGGGAGGACAAGTCGGTCTTCGGCATGTTCATGGCGGACCTGTGCGGCGGGGTGAAGGCGGCGCCCAAGTCGTCTGCCCGGCGCTCCGCCGGGTCGGGCGGGGCGACCGAGCTGCCCGAGGCGCCCGAGGCGCCCGAGGCGCCGGCCGGGGGGCCGGAGGCGGGGGGGCACCTGTACTGGTGATTGATTCCGCAAAGGTAGCGCTCCGGCATGGCACCCCCAGCTTGCTGCCCGGCCAGAGAATCACGGTCGGCCGTAACCGAGCACTCGCTAGAGACGATATCCTCGCATCTGTATTTTTTTGGCTCGCTCTGCAGTAAGGAGCAAGCCGACCTCCGCCCAGCATGTCCGCCGCCAGACGCACCCCCACCTACGCCCACTGCATCCAGCAGGCGCTGCGGGAGCGGCCGACCGGCCACACCCTCGGCTCGCTCTACCGCTCGGTGCGTGCAATCAGAGGCTCGGTCGACCGCTCGGCGCTGGTGCGGGCCCTCCGCAGCGGCGTCATGATCGGCACCTGGCACCGGCTCGGCGGGGGCACGAAAAAAGGCGGCGGCCGCACCTACCGGTTCGGCCCCGAGGAGCGGCCCAACATGGCCGAGCAGCACCGCACCGAGCTGGTGCCGCTGCGGGAGGAGCGGCTGCACTTCCGTGCTGTTGTCGGCCGCCGGGGCTTCGAGCGGGGCCGCAAGAACTGCCGCACTGTGCTGCTGCGCCAGCTCACCAAGGCCGGCGAGGACGAGGTGCTGACCGACCACGCCTGGCTCCGCAACAGCGCCTTCGAGGGCATCCCGGAGGGTGCGGCGGTGCGCTTCTGCGCACGGGTCAGGATGTACCGCAAGCAGGGCGACAGGCGGGACTACAAGTTCTTCTACCCCACCCAGGTGACGACAGTGATGCAGGAGGCGGCGGCAGAGTGAATGAGATACATTTGTTAGTTGTCGCACCAGCTGTACAGCTCACATCGAAGATTGCACACTCTTTCTTGCCCTCCTCTGTGAGCGCCACAGTCAGCACGTCGGTCTCTTTGCAGAAGGAGAAGCCCCGCTTAGACATGGCGGGGTTCAGTTTGTTGCCCCGGCCGAAGAAGATGTGCCCCGCCCACATCTGGTGGGAGGCGGCATCGTAAATCTTCTTCGAGTCGGCGGCGGCAAGGTGAACGCCGACCTGGCTCCACTTGAGGCCGGCGGGGGGCATGCCCTCAAGCAAGGCGATCATGCGCTCATGATGCAGCGGCATTTGGAAAGTGAGCGCTACCCGACACCAGCAGATGCGGCGCTGATAGGCGCAACAGGCGGACACGGCTTGCTTGTTCCACGTGCGGAACCTCAACCCCCTGGAGCGAGACAGCCGCCGGAATGCTGGCATCGCCAGCGCCAAAGAGGCGAAGGAATCGTCCAAAAGCGTGTGAGCCTCACCAGGGCGTGACCTCTGTGGTCCGAAGGTCAGCAAGGCCGAGGGAATAATGTATACGACCATATAAATGTATGCGGACCTGGCCCGCTGCGAGCGGGTGGACGAATGTCCAGACGTGCGCCGCCGGGGGAAGACGGCCACCCGGGCGGCGCAGCTGGTGCTCGCCCGCATGCTGCGGCTCTTCCACCTGCTGTGCGAGGCGGCCGGCACGCCGTACTGGGTGATGTTCGGCACGCTGCTGGGCGCCGTGCGCCACCAGGGCTTTATTCCGTGGGACACCGACGTCGACGTGGCGATGCGGGCGGCGGATCTGGAGCGGTGGCGGGCTCAGCACGGACCTGCCACGCTGGCCCGGCTGGGGCTGCGGCTGGAGCCCGACCCGGCGGCCCACATGTATCGTCTGCGTGACGAGGGGGGGAGCTGCTACACCGAGTGGGTGGCGGGGCTGGAGCGGGCACAGCGGCGCAGCCTGCGGGACGCCCGCTTCCCGCTGCAGCTGGACATCTTCCTGCTGGCGCCAGCGGCGGCGGGGCAGCTGGCGGTGCACCCGGGCGACACGCCGAAGCTGCGCTTCCCGCAGTCGTGGTTCACAGGTCCGGGGCGGGTGCTGGCCTTCGAGGGCTTCCCGGTGCTCGCCCCCCGGGAGCCCGAAGCGTGCCTGGAGCGGGAGTACGGACCGGGCTGGCGGGCGCTGCCCCCGCCGGCGCAGCGAGTCTCCAACGAGGGGGCGGCCGACCCCTTCCGCACCTGCAACGAATGGCTGGCGGCGGGGCGGCGGGCGCCGGCGGCGCTGGGGGGTGCGTTAGACGAGGCGCCGCTAAAATCGTCGGCGCAGGATAAAAGCGAAGCATGAAGCTGGTGTACTTTAACGGACGTGGTCTGGCCGAGACCTCGAGGCTGCTGCTGGCGGTGGCGGAGCAGGAGTACGAGGACTTCCGCTACCCGCTGGAGGTGCTCGATTGGTCGACGCACAGCTTCAAGCGGGAGGCGTTCGAGCAGGACAAGGCGGCGGGCAAGCTGGCGGCCTCGCTCGACAAGCTACCGTACCTCGAGCTGGACGGCGGCACCGTCATCCCGCAGAGCAAGGCGGTGGAGCGCTTCCTGGCGGGCCGCTTCGGCATGCTGGGCGACTCGGCGGCGGAGGCGGCGCAGGTCGACGCCATCTGCGAGTTCGTGCGGGACTTCAAGCAGGAGTACCAGGCGGCCCGCAAGCTGGCGGGGCCGGAGCGGGAGGCGGCGATGAACGAGTGGTTTGAAATCACGCTGCCCGCCCGGCTGGCCCTGCTGGAGGCGTCAGGGCTGGTGGCCGGGGCGGCGCATGCGGTGGGCGAGCGCACCAGCCTGGCGGATGTGACCTTGTACGCTTTTATCACCCAGTTCTTTGACGAATTCAAGCGTGCCCGGGCGGCGCTTGCCAGCACGCCCCGTCTGCGGGGGGTAGTCGACGGGGTAGCGGCGTTGGCGCCGGTGCAGGCGTGGCTGGCCGCCCGTCCGGATACGCTCTTCTGACCGGGCAGCATTGCTGGGATCTTTTATTGTCTCGGTGTCCCAAAGGCCATGGGATCCTCTTCGTCCAAACCCATGACTAGCAACGAGTTTGACCTCTTGCTGAAAAAGAACAGTACCATTCTCAGCATGCAGCAAAAGGCGTCCGATTCCGCCCAGGCGAGCAGCGCCAACACTCTCAGCATTACGGCGTTGCAAAATGCCGGTGACATCCCCACGTTGGTCACAGACGCCATCCAAAACAATAAGGATGTCATGGCCGCCATCGGCGACTCCGCCCGGAAAGAAATCAGCGGCAACTATGTGAAGCAAACCACGCTGGATCCGCTGATTCAGAACGTAAATGGTAACATCGTCATCGGCTCCAGCGGCAATGGCGTCATATTGGGCAGCGGAAGCACGCCGCTCCCGATCACTGCCGGCAACATCACCGCCGGCGACCTCGCCATCGGCACACTTACGGCCACAGGCGACCTCAAGGGTAAGTCGTTACACATCACCACCAATGCTACCATTGAA
>Ga0233412_10000823_pt1 | contig 17286 bp, 11 predicted proteins | sample Na_anoxic_4_MG_FD_180667 | JGI IMG/M metagenome (GOLD analysis project Ga0233412, IMG submission 180667) | Seawater microbial communities from Saanich Inlet, British Columbia, Canada - Na_anoxic_4_MG | ecosystem: Environmental > Aquatic > Marine > Inlet | place: Canada: British Columbia...
ACCTTTTTCTGATAAAAAATCTTCAATTTCATCAGGTATAGTCAGTTTCGTGACAAAGACGGCATTTCCATCTTTATCTGAAAAAGTGGTTCCTGGAATGGTTAATTTAATGTTTCTTGTATCATCTCTCGTAGTTGCCATGAAGTGATGCGGTCCGGGATCAAATTGAATATTCAGAAACTCAAGTGTTTTAGTGATCATGGTCAATGGATCATTAATATCTGTCAAAGAAAGGACAAGGAACCGGTGTTTTTTTAGAAAAGAGATGATTTCAGGGTCAAGACCGGTCATATCGATAATGGCATCCTTTCCTTTGATTTTAAGGAAAAAATCTGCATTGATAATCAATTTAAACCCTGTCTTTTGATTTTGATAAGCAGGGATCTCAACCTGAGCGGAAAAGGATTTATTTGTAAGGGTCAAAATAGTATTTATCAATGATGAGAAATCCTTTCCTCCTTTCAACATTTTCACTTTGCTTTTCTTGTCAGAGATTTCATCATTGCCCGGGGGATAATCAATAACCTTGATTCCCAAACCCTCAAGGTAGCTCTTAATCACCGGAGGTGTAGCCGGTGTGTTTGTGCCGTTTAAGTAAATGACCGAAATTTCCGGCCCGTTATCTGATTCGGTCTCTAAATTTGTTATAATCCAGTCACCTGTTATCCTGAGAGAGATATCTCCCTTCAGGTCATAGGGTTCACCAATTTTAAGTACCCCGGGGTAGTCGCATGCCCCTAAAATCTTATCGAGGGAGGATCTAAGGTCATTGCCTTCAAGGTGGACGACGCGATAATTATCCCAATTGGACTCAATGATTTTGTCTATTCTGTCTGGAAACTTATTATCAAAATCTATAATCACACGCAAGCCATTTTTCAGATTTAAGATGGGGAAAGATTTTGCCTTGAGATCTATCCGACCTCCTGATTTTAAGGGAATGAAATGTTCCCCGGTATGAATCCATTCCTCTCCCATTTCCGAAAAAATTGAACTTATGTCACGGGAAATTGAATCCGTGTCATCACATTTTGCTGAGATTGCCGGTTCAACAGGCCTTTTGATAATTTCGGGGGAGTAGATTGGCAGCTTGACGGTTTGGCCAGGGGTAACCCTGTCCAGATCCTTGAAGGAGGGATTTGATTTTTTTACAAGTTCAAAATATTCATTGAACAAATCCTTTTGGGAAATATTGAAACTGCTTTTAATAATCTCGATCAAACAGTCGCCTGGTTTAATAGTATGGTTTTGAAATCTCTGTTCTTTTAAGGCAGTAAATGCAGCTATCTTCTTAGTCGGAGAGGTTTCAAGGTTGAAATCTGATGAAAGCGGGATTATCTTGAGGGGAATAATAATCTTTTTACCCGGGAGGACTAATTCAAGATTGTCCAGGGACCTGTTTAATTTCTTAAAAACTGAGAGTAGTTCGAACAGGTTTTGCCTGCTTTTTGTCAGGCCTTTTTGTCTTAAGATTTTCCATATGAAATCATCTTTCTTGACAACATATTCTTCTGTCAGGACCTTCTTATCGTCAACCTTATAGATATCTTTTCCTGTTTCCGTTGTCTTGATAAGTAATATGGGATAAGCTTTTTCATTATCCTGGGCATGGCTTATTCTTGAGCAAAAGAGGGCCAGTAGAACAGTGAAAAAAAGGCAGAAAATGTATTTTGAAATGTGCATCGGCATCTAAGTCAACAGTGATTTTTTTAAAGACGCTAATTTGTTAATAATAAAGAGTTATTTCAAATATTGTCAATATCATTCCAGTACATGCCTACCATAATACTGCACTCTTTACACGATAGAACTCCCCGATTATGCAGGATCTTACGGGCGATATTCTCTATCCTTACAACATTAGAGTGAATATTGCACTATATATTGATATTTTATTTAATTATTATACATCATATGGTATTTTTTCTTTACAAAACCGAAATATTCTGATAAATGATTTTATCAATTAGGTCTCTTTTTTATTTTTCATAGTTTTTCTGCATGGATAAGACCAACCGGGAAATATGTGATTTAGAATTGAGGAATTGTATTAATTAAAATAAACATAATATCAAGCATGAGATTTTACTGAGATCATTCCTGAACAAGGTTTTCAGCAGGCACAATGATCACAGTAAAATGGAGGAAATTATGAAGATCAAGAACGTTTCAATCCTTGGCTTCAAGTCTTTTATGGACAAGCTCGACATTACATTCCCTGTAGGAATCAGCGGAATTGTAGGCCCAAATGGCTGCGGAAAAAGCAATATTGTTGACGCAATAAGATGGGGTATGGGTGAGCAAAGCCCAAAACAGTTGCGGGGCCGGCGGATGGAAGATGTGATATTCAGTGGTGCCGGAAATTATAGACCGTTAGGGATGGCAGAGGTTTCCATGACCTTTGAAAATGGAAATGGCAGCTTTCCCCCTGCGTTTGCAAAGGATCCGGAGATGTCCGTGACGAGACGTCTATATCGATCAGGCGAAAGTGAATATCTGATTAATAATATGCCCTGCAGACTAAAGGATATCCAGGAGATTTTTATGGATACTGGTTTAGGGAACAGACCCTATTCCATTATCAGCCAGGGCCAAATAGGGACCATCTTAGAACAAAAACCTGATGAGACCAGGTTAATGCTGGAAGAGGCCGCAGGAATCACAAGGTACAGAAAAAAAGTTGGGGCCTCACAGAGGAAGATAGAACTTACAGAGTCAAACCTTCAACGTGTAGAAGATATTTTAGGCGAAGTTCAGAGGCAGATCAGATCTCTCAAAAGACAGGCTTCCAAGGCCAGGCGCTACAAAACTATATGCGAAGAAATTCAAAATCTGGAACTAATCCTCAATACCAATACCTATAATCAACTGAAAGAAAAATCAGGAAAGAGCCTGAGATCGACAGAAGATCTTGTTAAGCATGAAATAGCAAAATCCACAGAATTCTCACTGATCCATGCCGAGATAGAAACCATGAATATGGAGCTTGAAGAAAAGGATACAAATTTGTCTATCCTCAGGAAGGCTCACCTGCATTTGCGGGAAAAAGTTCATAAAAAGGAGACTGCCCTTGATTCACTGACGGCTGAGATAAGAATGCAGGAGGAACTGGAGGGCAGACTGAGAGCTGAAAAAGGGGATATAAAGGACAGGCTTATAGGCCTTAAAGAGGAGAAACAAGGCCTGCAGGAAAAGATAGGCAAGCTGAAAGTAAACTCTGCTGAATTAGAAGGCGAGAAAGTATCAAAAGAGGAAAGATTGAAAGCCCGACAGGGACTGCTTAAGAAGATAAAGGAAGATTATGAAAGGGCAAGAGCAGAATTGAGTGCTGGTGCAAATAAAGAAGTTGGAATGAGCCATAAATCTGACTATTTAAATAAAATGCTTAATCAAATCACAGATAGCAGGTCCAGGCTGGAAAGAGAGTTGAAAGAAGTTAAAGAAAGGATTGAAAGTGTTATCAAAGCCTCCGAAAGAAAAGGCAGGGCAAGAGAAATAACCGTAAATAGCTTACAGGAGAATAAGGCTTTTATTGAGCAGCAAAATATAAATTCCGAAGAACTGGAACTGACAAGACAAAATGTTGAAATGGAACTGAAATCTGCTGAGGCGGATCTCAATAAGTGCCAGTCCAGATTAGCCAGTTTACAGACCCTGACAGAGAATTTTGAAGGATATAAAATGGGAGTCAGGACCATAATGAAGTCCAAAGATCTGGAACCCCGGACACAAGGCCGTATCCTGGGCCTTGTGGCAGATATTATCCAGGTTGAGCCTGAATATGAGCAGGCCGTTGAAGCGGTTTTGGCGGATAATCTGCAATATATTATTGTGGAATCGCAAGAAGATGGCAAACAGGCTGTTGAATATCTAAAAAATGCAGTTAAGGGAAGGAGTAGTTTTATCCCCCTTAAAGACTTATGCGGAAACCGAAAAAGTCAAATGAAGGATTCACAGTTTCCGCGCTTACTTGATTTTATTACCGTTACTGAAACATACAGACCTGTAATAGAAGAGTTATTAAGAGACACGGTAATGGTCAAAAATCTTGGTGATGCCATATCTGCGTGGAAAAATATCGTAGATTCGCCGACGAGGAATGGAAATAACCTCCGGTTTGTTACTATTGACGGAGACATTGTCGATGAAAAAGGTGTGATCAGCGGCGGAAAGCTTGCCCGGAATTCCCGTGGCTTTCTTTCCAGAAAGCGGGAATTGGTTGAATTGAAAAAAGGGTCTTTTATTTATCAGAAAAAGGTAGATGATTTAGGGCTCAAACTTGAACAAATCATCACAGAGATTGAACAAAAGAAAAAAGAGCTCGAAGCCTTAATTGAAGATAAATGGAGTTATCAAGAGGAAATAAACGATTTTGATAAAATGCTTTTTCGCTTTGGCGAGGAAATGGACCAGCTGGAAAAGCAAAGAAAAAGGATATCAGAAGACCTGGAAAGAAAAGGGAAAGAGCAGGGCAGGCATAAGGAAGAACTCTCAAGGATTGAAGAGGATCTCCGTCAATTCAAGGTAAGGCACCGGGAAGAAGAGGAATTTTTCAAAGAAAAGGAATTTGAGCTAAATGAGTGTGAAAAAGAATATGATGAATTTCGAGATGATCTCGCTAAGATTAAGACGGATTTCCGTATTATAGAAGAGGAGCAGCGTAGTTTTACCCGCGAAATGGAAAGGTTGGATGACTACACTGATGATTCCCTGGAACGGCAACATAAAATTGAGAAAGATATTTCTCTGGGCCATGCGAAATGTGATGAGTGTCAGGATCGAAAAGAGGTCTTTAAGGAAGAACTAAAAGGAGTTTATAATAATCTGAAAGAGGCAGAAGAAAATTTAAACTGTGCTGATCATGAACGGCAGAAATTCTTAGACAGAATAAAAGAAGAGGAAAGGAAAGCAGAACACTTGCGTGGAGAAAGTGAGACCCTGAAAGAAGAGATTAGCAGGGCCAGGATGGAACATTCAGAAATCAATTTCAAAATGAATAACCTGATTGAAGTGGTTAAAGAAAAACATAATATGAACCTGAACGATATATATGAGCAATACATAGATGAAAATTTCTCAACGATAGGGACAGAGGTAAAGCTTGAACAGCAAAGGGAATTTAGACAAAGACTTGGAGAAGTCAACCTTGTAGCTATTAAAGAACATGAAGCATTGAAAGAACGTTATGAATTTATAAAAAATCAGCGGGAAGACCTTGTAAGTTCGATTGAAACCCTTCGGCTTGCGATCCAAAAAATCAATAAAACCTCCCTTGAAAAATTCAAGGAGGCCTTCCAAAACGTGGACGGCAAATTAAAAGAAGTTTTTCCTATACTATTTGGTGGCGGTATGGCGGGGCTAAGATTGACCGATGAAACAAAACCATTAGAGAGTGGAGTCTTAGTGGAAGCACAGCCCCCTGGAAAAAAACTAACTCATATGGGACTGCTTTCCGGCGGAGAAAAGGCATTGGTGGCCATGGCATTCATATTTGCCATTTATTTGATTAAACCAAGTCCATTTTGTATGTTAGATGAAGTGGATGCCCCTCTCGATGAGGCTAATATTGACCGGTTTAATAATCTTTTAAATGAGATAAAAAGAGCTTCTCAGGTCATTATGGTGACCCATAGTCGGAGGACTATGGAAATTGTAGATCGTCTTTATGGTATTACTATGGAAAAAACAGGAATCTCAAAGATTGTATCAGTGGATATCGAGGGTATGACAAAACAGTAGGGCTGATTCCATTATAAAATCCAAATCTTAATGCTTATGTCAGTAATTTTTTATGGCCAATCTTTCCAGGAACAAACCCGAAGAAAATGAAGGGACTGATAAGTCTCCTGCACAGGAAAAAGGCCTTTTTCAGATGCTTCGGCAGGGGCTTTCAAAGACAAGATCCACTCTCACCGGCAGATTGGATCGTATGATATTTGGTGAAAAAGAGATAACTGATGATCTTCTCGAAGATTTGGAAGAAATCCTCATAACCTCTGATATTGGCGTTAGAACAACCCAGGAACTGATCGATTTAGTTAAGATAAATGTAGCAAGAAAAGAACTAAATAATCCGCGGAAAATTAAGAGTATCTTAAGGGAATATCTCCTCTCATTTCTGGAGGTTCCATCTTTAGACTATCCATTGCCGGCACCTGGAGAGCCTCTGGTTATTATGGTTGTAGGTGTCAACGGAGTTGGAAAGACAACCACCATTGCTAAAGCCGCCCATAACTTTATTTTGCAGGGAAAAGAAGTCATGCTGGTTGCGGCTGATACTTTCAGGGCAGCGGCTCCCGAGCAGCTGATAATATGGGGAGAAAGGGTAGGGGCAAGTGTAATCAGGCAGACTGGAACGAGTGATCCTTCTGCTGTGGTTTTTGATGCATTAAGCACTGCGATTTCAGGAAAGGTGGATGTAGTTCTTATAGATACGGCAGGACGTCTTCATACCAAAAAAAATCTAATGGAGGAACTTCGGAAAATCCATCGTGTGGCAGGCAGGAAACTTCCCGGGGCTCCGCATGAGGTTTGGTTGGTTCTGGATGCCACCACCGGGCAAAATGCTATTTCTCAGGCTGAAATATTCAATAAGTCAATAGATGTTACCGGGATAATTTTGACTAAATTAGACAGCACCTCAAAAGGAGGTATCGTTGCAGGTATCTCGCACCACCTCAAAATACCTGTTAAGTATATAGGGATCGGAGAAAAAGCTGATGATCTGAAAGCTTTCAACCCGGAAGATTTTATTAAGGCTATATTTGACTAAAAGCGGAGTAATATTAACCTGGCAATTAGATAGTCTAACTCCGTCATGCCGGACTTGATCCGGCATCCAGCACCCTCCTGGATTCCGGCTTTCGCCGGAATGACAATATTGAGGTATTTAATTGCCGGAGTAATAAGGGAGAGAAATATGGGCAAAATAGCACCTTCAGTACTTTCGGCAGATTTTTCCAGGCTTGGAGAAGAGATTAAGGCAGTGGAGAAAGCCGGGGCCGATTATATTCACATTGATGTCATGGATGGTCACTTTGTCCCCAATATTACTATCGGTCCAATGATTGTAAAAGCAATCCGACGTATTACTGACCTTCCTCTTGATGTGCATCTTATGATCTCGCACCCTGATATGTTTGTAGATGATTTTGCCGAGGCTGGAGCCACCATTATTTCTGTACATGCTGAGACCTTGATGCATCTTCACAGGACGGTTCAATATATAAGACATAAAGGAGTAAGACCTTCTGTTTCCCTAAATCCGGCCACATCTTTAGATGTTTTAGAATATGTCCTTGAGGACCTTGACATGGTAGTTTTGATGACGGTTAATCCCGGTTTTGAAGGCCAAAAATTTATTCCTGAGGTTATCCCGAAAGTAAAGCGATTGAGAGAGATGGCGGATAAAAGAGGGCTGGATATCGAAATCGAGGTTGATGGTGGTATCAGCCCTGAAACTATTGGTCGAGTTTCATCTGCCGGCGCAAATGTATTTGTGGCTGGTTCTGCCATTTTTTACACAAAAGACTATGCCAGGACCATACAATTAATGCGTGAGGAAATATCTTGTTCTCGGACAGCCTCCTAACCGAAGGGCCGTAAAAGTGTGAAGTGAACTAAAGTTGAAAGTGAGCTAAAGTTAAGGAATTCTACAGATTTTATGGAAACAGCGGAACAAGGCGACTCCCTGACTTTAGATCACTTTGGACACTCTTAACTCGTACGGATATAAATAAAACAACCCCTTCCAGGGGTAAATCAAGGCTATGTCCTTTGGGCATGGATTCTTTACTATGAGCACTATGAGCAGTAACAAGAGTAATTGTTCAGAATGCAAAAAAGAGGTTAACAAAAAGGACATATGTATTATTGACGGGAAGCCTGTTTGTTTAATATGCATTTATGGTAATTCAAAACCGTTTGAGATCTACTCTATTGGAAAAACAAGAACTGATTTGGAGTCTCATGAAATAGATGATATTCCAATTGATTCAAGGAATATCTCGTGTGTTGATCTTCTTCCATCCCAAAAGCGTTTTATGTATAAATTAGATGAAGAAGAATTCCTGACGGTTGTTTACTGCCTGCACAAAGTGAAATCAGTGAAAACGGTATTTAAAAGAGGTTTAGACGGAAAAAGGGTAGGGGTTTTTGCATCGCGCACCCCCAAGAGACTGTCAAAAATTGCTATTCAGGATGTAAAACTATTGAAGATTAGCGGAACTACCCTGTATGTAGAAGGGCTTGATGCGATTGAAGGAAGCCCTGTGCTTGACATTAAATTGAAGATCAGTTCCCTTGACCTTCCTCCAAAAATATAACGACTTCCCTTTATTTTGAAAGAATTATCCGGATTTATTTTTCTTCTAACTGTTCTTCTGCAAGACCGTCAAGATCTCTGCTGTGAGTTCATCGTTATCAAAAGAGAAGATCACAATTCCATGTTTAATATCAAATGAGACGAGATTACAATGATAGTCCTCAGCAACTTCTTCTAAAATACCTTTAAAATGAATGGATTCTGGATGGTCAACGCTGTTAATGTCATCATTAAACAGGTCAACTTCAACAAACCCCGATGATTTCATAATGTCTTACCCCGTGATGAACCTGAAAAGGATGAGCTAAAGTTTGAAGTGAGCTTTTGATCATTTTAGGCACTTTATCACTTCTGAATTTTTCTGCATATTTTTAAACAGCATATCATTTCTGAATGAACTAAGAGTTCCTGGAAAATATTATTGTACCGGCAGACAAAATAATAGCCCCGAAAATAAAGATAGCTCCAAGAGAAAAAAGATCAATTAGGATTCCGGAAATGATGGGCCCCACAAGCATGCCGATGCTGTGAGCCATGGCAAGAAGCCCCATAACTGAACCCATTGCTTTTATTCGTCGGCCATCAATTACCCCAAGGGCCATGATAGCAGGAAATGATATGCCTCCTGCCAGACCGAGAAATCCATTGGCAAGTACAATATCAAAAAAAGAAGAGGCTATATTTAAATATAAGATAGATATAACAGCCAGTATTCCCCCCGATATCACCAAAATTCTTTTGTTGAGCCTGTCAGCTAAGTATCCCATAGGAACCTGGAAGATGCCGGCAATAAGTACATTAATCATGACAACAAAACCGATGGCAGAACTGGAAAAAGCAAGCTTGGTACTTGCCAGAAAAGGTAAAAATGTCCAGATTATTCCAATGCAGGTGGTAAAACAGACCCGGAACATGAAAAGAGAAAAAATAGAAGGATCTCTAATAAGTTCTCTGTAACGGACAGGATTTTTTTGTTTTACCGGATGTTTTTTGTTTGACTGTGTTTCTGCCGGAAGCAGAAAGAGGCAAAGGGCAAACCCGATAAAGGTTAATGCCGCCATACTCAAGAATGAAGTATTTATATTAAACCAATCTGTTATCAGCCCGCCCAACAGTGGTCCAGCGCTTAAGCCACCGTAAAGCGAGACGTTGAATATGCCCATGATCTGCCCCTCTTTTTCTTTGGGCGTGATCAGGCCTATATAGGCCTGGGCAACGGGAAGGATCATAGCAGATGCAAATCCCTGGCATAGTCTGAGGAAAATTATTGTCTCCACATTATTTGAAACAGTGTAAAAAGGAGAGAAAATAAAATAGATGAAAAGTCCGGCGGTTAGAATAGATTTTTTTCCTCTTCGATCGGAGAGTTTGCCGAAATAGGGAACAAAGCATGTCCTTGACAAGGAAAAGGCCGCGAAAATGAGGCCAATCTGAAAGGCCCCTGCTCCTAATTTATGGGCATATACAGGGAGCAGCGGTACGACCAGGCCGGCGCCCATAGTTGTGACAAAGACGGCTGAGAAAAGGGTAATGAATATTTTCGAGTATTCTCTGATAGTATGTCTCGAGACCTTTGCAAATCGACCAATTTTGCAGAGGGCTCGTCTCCTGGATGGCCTAAACAAGATATTAAACTGGTGGATAAATACCTTAAGCTTGTCATTCCGGCGAAAGCCGGAATCCAGCGGTATTACTGGATGCCGGATCAAGTCCGGCATGACCAATATCGACTACTTAGTCGCCAGGTTAATAATTATGTCTGTGGAAATCTGTCAAATAGAAAACTTGTTGTCAACAAAAACAAAAGATTCCATATCCCTTCTTGTATCATGAATCAGGGTCCTTGGATTAATATGAAAATTATCAATGGTTTTTGTGACTGAATCCGGTTTTGACAGCAGATGTCAGAGTCATGAAGGGAAAAAGGTTGAACGTCGATTACTGTTGTGTATAATAGTGTGGTATTGAACTTTACCTGTCATCCTGTCTATTATTACTCCGGCAATCAAATACCTCAATATTGTCATTCCGGCGAAAGCCGGAATCCAGGAGGGTACTGGATGCCGGATCAAGTCCGGCATGACGGAGTTAGACTATCTAATTGCCAGGTTAATTAAAGAGAGCCCCATGTAGATGCTGGTCAATTTTTAAGAACTGAAGTATTCCAGATATTTGAGGTTGATTTATGGCAGAGATAGACGCCTTCTTTAAGTTAATGAATGAACAAGGGGCCTCAGACCTTCATCTTGTTGCCGGCCAGCAGCCTGTGCTGCGAATATATGGTGAGATAGAGAGGGTGAAGTACAAGGAGCTTGATGATGATGAGCTGAAAGCAATATTGTACGAAATTGCCCCTGAAAACAAGGTTAAGGTGTTTGAAGAAACGGGTGATGTAGATTTTGCCTATGAAATCCCGGGGCTTGCCCGATATCGGGCAAACTTTTTCCAGCATAAAAATGGTATAGGTGCAGTATTCAGGGAGATACCTTCAACTATTCTGACTTGTGAGCAATTAGGGTTCCCTTCCATTGTTCGCAGGCTTGCGAGCTTGCCGAGGGGGCTCGTGTTGGTTACAGGGCCGACAGGAAGCGGCAAATCCACAACCCTTGCTGCTATTATTGATGAGGCCAATAAAAATAGACAGGACCACATTATTACGATTGAAGACCCAATTGAATTCATTCACAAAAGCAATAAGGCTATTGTGAATCAAAGAGAAGTCGGGTTACATACCCGCTCGTTTTCTGCAGCTCTGAGAGGTGCCCTTAGGGAAGATCCTGACATTATCTTAGTCGGTGAGATGCGTGATCTGGAGACTATTACATTGGCAATTGAGGCCTCAGCTACCGGTCATCTCGTCTTTGCCACCCTTCATACCATCAGTGCTGCAAAGACAGTGGATCGAATTATTGAGGTCTTTCCTGCCGCTCAACAGGCCCAGATCAGGAATACCCTTTCTGATGGCCTTCGCGCAGTGATATCTCAGAGTCTTTTTAAACGAATTGATAAAAAAGGCCGTGTAGCTGCCCTTGAAGTTATGATTGCAACACCAGCTATAAGAAATCTTATTAGAGAAGGGAAGACATATCAAATTCCCTCAATGCTTCAGACGGGGAAAAAGTATGGAATGCAGACTCTGGATGATGCAATAATGGATCTTTTTAACAGGAATATAATAAGCCCGGACGAAGGATATACCAAGGCCAATGTCAAATCAAAGTTTGCCGGTTTTTTAAGAAATCCACCGTCCGATTTCACGGAAATAATATGAAGACCCGGCTATGCTGCGACAACAGATAGATTATATTCTTAAAACCATGTTAGATGCCTATGATAATGTATCAGACCTCAATATCAAGGTAGACAAGCCTTTTCAGGTAGAAAGCGATGGTCAATTGATGCCCGTATCGCTGACGCCTCCTGTGGACAAATTGACCCCTTTCCAGGCTGAGACTTTTGCCCTGAACTTGATCAACGGGGATCAACGTTTGATCAAGGCCCTTTTAAAAAGGGGTTCATGCGATTTTTCATATCAGTTTGAAGGTAAGGCCCGCTTCAGAGTTAATGTCTTTTCTCAAAAGGGACGTTATTCAACAGTGATGCGGCAATTGCCTGCCAGGATCCCCACTATTAAAGGACTGAACCTTCCTCCTGCATTTTTTAAGATTCCCGAGGAAAGAAATGGGATCATATTGGTGACAGGTGCAACAGGAACAGGCAAAACCACATCCCTGGCAGCGGTACTGAACGAAATCAACGAGAAGAATCCTGTTCATATAATCACCCTGGAAGATCCTGTTGAGTACGTGCATCCACAAAAAAAGGCCACATTTAACCAGCGTGAGCTCGGTATGGATTTTGACACCTTTGCATTTGGCCTTAGATCCGCTCTTAGACAGGCTCCAAAGGTGATCTTAGTGGGCGAAATGAGAGACAGAGAGACAGTTGAGATCGGCCTTTCTGCAGCAGAAACAGGCCATCTTGTGTTAAGCTCTCTACATACTTTAGATGCGGGCCAGACCATCAACAGGATGATAAGTATGTTTGACCACAAGGAAGAAAGGCAGATCAGGGCCAGACTTGCCGATACTGTACGCTGGATTGTGTGCCAGCGTCTGATGCCGAAGGCAGGCGGAGGGAGCATCGCTGCATTTGAGATCATGGGTTCAAATCTGAGAGTAAAAGATACAATTTTACACGGCGAATCCGAGGATAAAACATTTTACGAGATCATTGAAGGGAGCCGGGCCTTTGGAATGATGACTTTTGACCAGTGTATTGCCGATCTTTATGCAAAAGACCTCATAACAGAGGGAACGGCTGTTAGTTATGCATCGAGAAAGTCCATAGTGGGAAGATCTATTGATTCAGTAAAGGCTTTAAGAGGCGAAAAAACTACATCAATAGAAGGTCTGTCTATTGATACCGATTATGGAAAATGAGGCAGGAGATAAAGGGATAAAACTGGCCCTGGTAATGGGGAATAATGTCCGGGATATTGGAAAACTCGGGCAGGCCGTTGAGGGGTTGGGATACAGGTGTGTCTCAGTCCGGGATACCGAGATAGCGATTGGCAAGATGAAGTTACACAATTTTGATCTAATGATTCTGTCTGATCAGTTTGACAGCATCGAGCTACTCAAAAGTCCTGTTTTTCATTACCTGAATCATCTCTCCATGTCTGTTCGCCGGCGAATTTTCATTTGCCTGATTGGAGATGGCTTTGAGACAATGGATAATATGATGGCATTTTCCATGAGTGCCAATCTGGTCGTAAACTGGAAGGATATTGATAAACTGCCGGCTATTCTAAAACGCTCTATTTTGGAAAATGGGAAGTTTTATAAGGTTTTTATTGAGACACTGCAAAACCAGCCTACCTGACCCCTGTTGAATCAACCTTGCAATCAAGGATTTTGGCCCCTTTAATGGGAGCTAATGTGTCTTCCCACAGTTTTTTCAGTTTTTGGATATCTTTAATCCTTCCAAGGGCCCAGATGGAACCTCCTGCGCCTGCGCCTGCAAACCTGGCACCGCACCCTGCATGCTCTGCCTGGTCTGCAAGGTTTTTGGTAATCGGTATCAGGGCATCAGGAGTTAGCTCTCTTCGCAAGATCATCTCTTCCTTTATCAGGTTGGCTGCTCGCTTCCAGTTTTGTGCCTTAATTGATTCAGCTAATTGATGGACTATCCCGTTGACTTTGATCCACCCTGCCCTTGTTTCGCCTGAAAGGAAGTCCTTGATCCATTTCCGGTTGGTGCGCAAAGAGATGTGGCTTTTTCCGCTATAGGCCACCAGCAGATGTCTTGAAAACTCCCTTTGTCCTTTTTTGTCAAGAAGAGAGCTCTTTTTAAAAGGGTAAGCTGGATGTCCATAACACCATTTCCATTGATTCACCCCACCATAGACAGCTGCAGCCTGATCCTGAATTCCGCAGTTTCCGCTGTTTATGCCATCTTCAAGATTATATGACAGATAGAGAATTTCGCTCCTCGATAGTTTCCTGTCTCCAAGCATAAGGGATATCTTGGATAAGGCCTTGATAAGTGCCACCATGGCCGTGCTGGATCCGCCAAGGGCCGATTTAACTGGTGACTGGGAACTGATGTGGGCCTCAAGTCCGTGAAAACCAAAATATGAAATGGCAGAGAAAAACAGGCCAAAAGTAGAATCAAATGGTAACTGGTCCTTAAGAACGGCCTCACCGCGAGGGAAGCCATGGGATGAAATTTTGACCCAGCCTTTTTTGTAAGGTGAAAGGACTACGGATGTCCTGAGATTTAAGGCCATATTTACAGTAGTTGGTTCTATCCACTGAAAAGGGAGAGACATTGCCTTGATGTCCCATGTGCCACCAGAGTCAATTCGGCACGGAGCCGATGCTGTAATTGTATGGTCGGCCAATAGGTTTTGAAGAGATCCGGACATATTTTATTCAGATTTTAAAACCACGTCCTCATGAGTGAGGATTCATTACTCTATTTTGCTCTCGTCAATTGAATCGAAAACGTTGTGCCTTTATCTAATCGGCTTTCAACTTTAACAGTGCCACCGTGTGCCTTGATGATTGCCTTTACAACGCTCAAACCCAGACCCAGTCCGCGTTTGGATCGGCTACGGTCACCCCTGTATAAACGATCCCATATCTTGTCGATCTCATCGGGGAGAATTCCTATCCCTTGATCAGAGATCGAAATTATGACGTAATCAGTTTTTTCATGGGTCGAGATATGAACTTGTCCGCCATTACTACTGTATTTGAGTGCATTGTCAACAAGGTTACCAATGACCTGCTGAAATCGGGTTCGATCTGCATTAATGAGTAGGTCATCGGGGAGACTTGTAGTAACTGTAATCTGTTTCTCTTCAGCCACCACCTCATATAAATCAACGATTGACCGGATTACTTCAGGGACCGATACCTCGGTGATGTCTAATCTCATGGCCCCTGTTTCCGCCTCAGCCACATCCATCAATAAATTGAGCATGGTCAATACACGTTCTGACTCTTCCATACAGTCTGCCAGGGCTTCCTGACAGGCACTTTGATTTTGAGGGTCCTGAAGCGCAAATTCAGTTACTCCGCGTAAACGGGTCATTGGTGTACGCAGATCATGGGCAACATTATCTAAGGATTCGTGCATTGCCTGTATCAGAGAGTCGTTCTTGTCAAGCATCTGGTTGAAGAGACCCACCAGTTCATACATCTCACCACGTCCGGCAGTCACGGGTACACGAGTGCTCATTTTTCCCGTTTTCAGAATGTCTCGAACGGTTTGAATCAGGTTGCGGATGGGTTTCATGGCGCGAAATGTCAGAAGCCCACCTCCGATTAGGCCGAGGAGAAGGATCGGCACAACAAAAATCAAAAAAACGGTCCTGAAGTAGGAGAGGAGTTCCCGGCTGTTTGTGGAGCTTTTTCCTACCTGAAGAGTAAGGTCGCCGGCAAGAGGCGCTATACCGATGGTCCAGGTGCTCTTCTCAGTCTGGCCTTTGATAGAGAGCCAGAACGCGGTTTGAGGGGGAGGGATTGATTCAAGTTTGTTTGCATCAAACCCTTTCGGTATACTGACGAACAGGACCTGATTATAGGGGCCGACTATACGTACGAAAAAGATATCACTCGTGTTATCAGATTGTTTATAAAAACGGGCCTTGAGGGCCCGTAGTCCTCCTTCCTTATACCAGGCCTGGTATTCCTGGATTCTGGTCTTGATAATTTCCCGTTCCCTCTGTTCAACCAATCCACCGATAAGATAATACGCAAAAACAAATAGCCCAACGGAACCAATTACAAAAAATAAGGCATATAGGATACTTAACTTCAGGCTGAAGCTTAATCCTGCCTTCTTACTTGTCTTTGAGGACATAGCCCATTCCACGAACAGTCTGGATCATTTTAAGGTCAAAATCCCTGTCAATATTATTTCGCAGCCGACAGACTAAGACATCTATGACATTGGTCTGCGGATCAAAGCTGTAATCGTACACATGTTCCAGAATGGAGGTCTTGGATACAATACGGCCCTTGTTGCGCATGAGATATTCTAATAAGGCAAATTCGCGTGAAGGCAGGCTGATAGTCACTTCCCCACGTATTACTTCACGGGTAAGGAGATCAATGGTCAGATCACCGATGGATATCGTAGAGGGTTCGGAAACATGGCTCGCCCTGCGGATCAGGGCATGAATACGTGCAAGAAGTTCTGAGAAAGAAAAAGGTTTGGTCATATAATCATCGCCTCCGGTCTGGAGGCCTTTTACCCGATCATCAACTGAACGCTTTGCGCTGAGAATAATGACCGGCGTGGAGATCTTTTTTCCCCGGAGCCTCTCAATCAATGAAAGGCCATCAAGACCCGGCAGCATGATATCCACAACGGCAGCGTCATAGGGCTCGGTGAGTCCCAAATGGAGACCGTCAACTCCATCTGTGGCCACATCAACGGCAAACCCTGCCTCCCTCAATCCTTTTGAGACGAATGAGGCGATTTTCTGATCATCTTCAACAATTAATAATCTCATGGGCAGTCCAGTCAGGATCCAAAAACACCGATTGATAAACTATCATCAGTATCATATTCAATTGTATATGTCTATCAATTACAGTTCTTCGAAAGCGATCCGGTTGGCTGATCTTAGGATGTCGCCACTGAAGATTCAATAATAATGCTCCCTCATTATGTCATGCTTGATTTGTTTGCGCTGGATAGGGGCGTATTTTGTGCAAGAAAACACATTTTACGTCCGAATAAGGTGACAAGGATCACATATCTTGGCCGAAACGGTCAAACTTTCTATGGTCGCACGGGCATAGCCCCTGGTTTAATTAAAAGACAATCAGATCTTCTCCTGCTCATCCCATCCGCGAAGACGATAGTAATCGGCGACCATGAATTCCATCTCTTCTTCTGTTATGACCTGTCCGGTCTTGGGGAGTTCCCGGTGGAGGCTTTTGGGCAGCCGTTCGTCCTCAGGTTTCATGCCCTCCCGAAGGTTAAAACGGTGAATCAGTGTGGAGATGCCGGAAGCCTTGTCTTGAAGGATTTTTCGGTCTGCATTTAGTCCGGTAACTGAATGAATGATCTCTTCTATTTGCTCCCAGGGATAAAGATCGCGGTAAAAACGGCAAAATATAAGGGTATCAAAAATTGTGAGACGATCCTCAAAATCGATAAAGAGTTCGGCCTTATTCTCAATCACATCAGGGTCTATCATGCCGGTCAGTTCAGGTTTGTAAAATGTTGCCCTGAGGTGGCATGCTCCTCTGTCAGAAGTAGCATAGGCAAGTCCCATACCTTTTAATACACGTGGATCGTACCCGGGCGGCTCCATACCTTTCACATGTACCGCAATGTCCTCCAGACCCCATTCCTTAGCTGCAAACTTAATACCATTTGCCAGTACATCGCCAATTCCCTCTCTACTCGCTATCATTTGAAGGAGTTCAGCTATTGCATCT
>Ga0233412_10000824_pt1 | contig 17278 bp, 16 predicted proteins | sample Na_anoxic_4_MG_FD_180667 | JGI IMG/M metagenome (GOLD analysis project Ga0233412, IMG submission 180667) | Seawater microbial communities from Saanich Inlet, British Columbia, Canada - Na_anoxic_4_MG | ecosystem: Environmental > Aquatic > Marine > Inlet | place: Canada: British Columbia...
GGCCAGCAAGGCGCCGGTGCACCCGGCCAGCAAGGCGCCGGTGCACCCGGCCAGCAAGGCGCCGGTGCACCCGGCCAGCAAGGCGCCGGTGCACCCGGCCAGCAAGGCGCCGGCGCATGCCACCTGCAACATGTCGACGCATCCTGCTCGTACGTGTTCGACCGGCTTGAAGTGCGTGCAGAAGCACCCGGGTGCAGACGGTGAATGCAAGAAACCATGCAACGAAAAATATCACTGCCCGGCGAACTTCCAATGTGTGCCGGATTCCAGCGTGGGCGGTCCCATTCCCGGCGAGGGTTTCTGCGAAAAGCTGGCGCCGCACAAGACGCTGCATCCGGTGCTGCCGCACAAGACGGCGCTTCCCGTGCATCCGGTGCTGCCGCACAAGACGGCGCTTCCCGTGCATCCGGTGCTGCCGCACAAGACGGCGCTTCCCGTGCATCCGGTGCTGCCGGCGCACGAGTTGTCGCCGCTTGGATCGTTTGCGGCGCTGTCCATGGGGGGCGGCGAGTGTGCGAAGGTGTCTGACGAGCACGGGGTGGCGCACCTGTGTACGGTCACCACCGGCACGCTGGAATGCCTGTCCAACTTCCAGAATCGCTCCGAGGTGATCTGCATGTTTGAGGACAAGCCCGGCAACTGCACCACCGAGAATCCGTGCACCATCCGGTTCCCGTCTGCATCGGCCGCACCGCACCTGGCGCCCGGCCAGTACGTGGCGCCCGGCCAGTACCCTGTACCGCATAGGGTGCTGCCCGGCCATGCTGTACCGGCCGCATCATATCATGCCGCATCGGATACAGTACAGCGGGTCGCACAGCTGCCGCCCCGGGGACGCTAATACCCTTGTCTACCGGCGAGCGTAGAGCAGCAGGTAGCTCTGCCGCAGCAGCGGCTGCACCTGCGCCTCGCTGAGGTGCGTGATTCTTGAATCGTTGCACAGGTACCATTGGTCTTGTTTGTGTACGACTGCAATGTAGTGCCCCCCGCCATAGACGCCTTGGTGGATGACGAACCCGGTCAAGCGACGTCCGTTCCATGTGAACGGACAGTGTACGTCACATCTTATTTTTGTCCGATTGTTCTTGAAACGTTTCAGATGAAAGACCACATCGCCGGCCGGCCAGCGCACCACCCGCATGCCCTTGGCGGACGTCAGCGGCGTGAGCTGGCGAGCCTGGCTGGCGGGCGAGATCCAGACGTTCTCGCCTCGCAGCACCTCTTCTTCCTGGAGCTCATGAATGCAATCGTCAAGTTCAATGTGGGAGCGCTGTGGCAGCGGCACGCTCAGCACCATAAATGGCTCGTCGACACACGATGTATCGCCGGTCGAATTGCATTCCACAAAGGATTGGACCAGGCCATACTCCAGACACGATAATTGCGGGTCCACCATATCCAGCACCGCCACTATACATTCATGAGCATCATGTTGGCGTGTACCGATGAACGACGGCTGGTGCTTGGCGATGGCCCGCTTCATGTAGTGTGCGTTGGACAGCTCTCGGAGGTGCGGGGAGCGGCAGCGGGACCAGTCGAGCAGCGCCAGCACCTGCAGCGAGGCGTTCATGTAGCAGGTGTTGCCGAGGTTGGGCAGCGGCGCCGGGGGGGGCATTATCTACCGGCGAGCAAAAAAAATGAAATGTGTATGAACCATTTAGCGGAGCAGTGCAGCCAGGATGGCTTGCCGTGTCGGGGTGTCGGGGAAATCGCTGACTGCGGGCTGCACGTTTATGCGTCGTGTGGCAACACGGATAGTCATAGAGACAGTGCGGCAGGTGCAGAGGAGGCACTGCACTTTAGTCTGCTGTTGTGTGCGTGGCTGTGACGCTATCCACTTGATCATGCACGGTCGATGAAAGGCCGCTCGGCAGCGAGCGCCGCTGCACGTCACCTTCATCTGGTCGCCAAGAACCGCCTGCAGGCAGATCGCACACTCGGGCGGCTTGCGCCGCCGGCGCCGCTGCGGCTCAACGTCCCCCTGCTGGCGGGGCGGCGGCCGCCGTGGGGGCGCCGGCCGCCGGGGGGGCGCCGGCTGCCAGGGGGGCGCCGGCTGCCGGGGGGGCGCCGGCTGCCGGGGGGGCGCCGGCGGCCGCCGCTGGCGGGGCGCTGGCGGCCGCCGCTGGCGGGGCGCCGGCGGCCGCCGCTGGCGGGGCGGCCGGTCGCCCCGGTCGGGTGCGGTGTCCGCTCGCCGCATGCAGTGCGCCAGGCGCAGCATGAGGCCGAACGCCGCCTTTCCGACATAGTTCATCGTTATCTCTACTGCTGAATTTAATCATAATTTCCATCGTTATAGGACCAGTGCTCGGCGACGTCGGCGACGGTGGGCATGGCGCAGCGGGCTTGCTCCTCGGCGAACCACCGGTTCATGCAGCGGTAGTGCAGCGCCCATTGCTTCTGCAGCGCCTCCTCCTCCTGGATGGCCACCAGCAGCTCGTCGTAATCTTCATCGTAATGCATGCAGCTAGTTGGCCATCGCAGCCGCACTTCGACCTCCTCGGTATCGTCCATCGCATGGAGTTACGAATCGGCGCCGAGCGAAAAAAAACATGTGCATCTGGATCGGAGGTCAGTCGGAGACGGACTAGTCCGTGTCGCTAGAGGTGAACGTATCATAGCCTTGGCGCTTGGCGTGCTGCAACAGGACATCGACCATCTCTTTCGTGAATCCTGTATATAAAAATAATGTGCACCGTGTAGTAAATGCAGAATCAGTGGTGGTGGCTGGCGGCGGCTGTCGCTGTCGCCGTGGCGGCGGCTGTGGCGGCCTGGGGCGTCGCCATGTGGTCGCCCCGGAACGTGCAGCTGCTGCGCCGCACCACCACGCTGCCGGCGGTGCATGTGCGAGACGGCGACCACGTCATGACCCTGCAGACGATCCGGGATCGGAAGCCGCTGATCCAGCTGGTGCACCATTTTGTGTCGGACGAGGAGATTGCGGAGCTGCTCGCTCTGGGGGAGAGCCGGTTCGAGGACTCGACCACGCTGGACCGGGAGAGCGGGAAAAACGAGAAACATCCGGACCGCACCTCCAACACGTGCTTTCTGGGGCGGTCCGAGACCGACACGGTTCGGCGCATCCAGGACCGGGCGGCCACGCTGGCCCGGCTGCCCTCGGCCAACATCGAGCCGCTGCAGCTGACCCGCTACCGCACCAACCAGGAGTACAAGCCGCACTTCGACTACTTCGAGCCCGGCACCCAGGCGTTTCGCTCCGATACGGACCATGGTTATCTCGACAGCCAGGGCAACCCGGTGCCCAACCAGCGGGTCATCACTCTGTTCGTCTATCTGACCGAGCCGGCGCCGGCGCAGCGCAGCTGTGCGGGGGGCACGGTATTCCCGGAGTGTAATTACGAGGTCATGCCGACCAAGGGGGCGGCGGCGCTCTTCCACAATTTTGACGACGTGGGGGAGGTGGACCCGACGGCGCTGCACGGTGGTGTGGTCAACCGGTGCCGGGCCGAGGATTACGTGAAAGTGGGCATGAACATCTGGATCCGCAAGCTGCCGTGGCCAGGAAACGACAACTCGGTCGAGCCCAAGACGTACATCCAGGAGAGCCCGCCGTGCGAATCCTGCAAGAGCGTCCACTCCGCCATCCGCTGCCAGACCTAGTTCCAGCTGCGGATGTCCATTTATTTACGGAACTGAGTTTCCTTCCCGCAAGTAAGTTGGCATGCCGCAAGTGGCGCCTGCGCCCATGATTGCTGTTTGCACTTGGGGGGATGCTTGGTCCAATCGCAGCTGTAGCCGCCGCTCGGCGGGCCAGTGCTCGGCGGGCCTACAATAGGTTTGCCGTCTTTGCCGCATGCCAGGAAGCCGGGTGCGCATTTGCCGTTTGTGCCGTCATTGCAGCTCTTATCGCTCTGATTGTAACACTTCCCCGATGATCCTGCTGTGCACGTCTGACACACTTTATTTGTCGGTACCCCACTTGGATGTTTGCAGCACCACACACCATCTTCGCCACCTAGCTTAATGATATTCTTTACATTGCAATTACCGCATTTAGGTGTATCGTGTGAGCAGTCATTACTGTCATTCGGACATGATGCAGTGCTGGGAATGTCCGGCACCGCCGGGCAATTCGCACCCTCGCAGGCTTTCTCCAGCAGCTTGTCCACGTCGCACTTTGCTGCGGTGGGTTTGGTGTAGTCATACGAGCAACCGGCGACGTCATCGGGGATGGGTTGCATTAGCGGCTGCAGGCAAGTGGTGGAATCGGATTCGTGTTCTAATCCGTGAGTCAGATAGATCTGCGGACCTGACAGCGAATCGCTCCATTCGCCGCTCCACGACCTGGTGCCGATCTGGAAGTTGATGGTGGTGTAATCAGGGTTGGGGTTGGGGTTGGACTTGCTCCCCGGTCCCTGCCGCAAGTACGTGACAGACCCGCATGCGCCGTCTTTCACGCCATGACCCCACGACAGAACCACACCACCATTGGCACTTTGTTCCGGGAAGTCTACCCCCGCATCTGTAAACACCTTCTGCTTTAGCACGCATACGCAATCGCCGGTTGTGTCGGGGGCCGCAGTGGTGAAATTTCCCGTCGGCTTCGGCGAACCGGAAGCATCGTAGAATTTTCCCACCTGCTCCGGCGACCCTCCACCACCCCGGCACATCAGCTGGGTGGCGGGCGTGCGGCCGCAGTTATGCAGCAGGTGGTTCAGCTTGCCGATGCGGCTGGCGAAGATAGACTTGTCCAGCTTCCCATAGTGGTGGGTGCTGCACCCGTTCAGCACCCGCCAGTCTGCCATATCGCCGAACTGGCCATGCGCCAGGGCGGCGACCTTTGCGTTGTCAGCAGGGTCGGTAGGGGTAGGGTTGACCAGCTGAATTTTTCCGTTGCAATCTTGACCAGTCTTCCATTGGCACTTCAATGTTTTGGGCGCACCTGCGCAATCGCCTTCTGTTGAGAAACTAACACAAGAAGCGAGCGGTGCGGCAGTCGAGCCCGGTGCGGCAGTAACCGGCACGGTACTCGTACTCACGCACCCGCTACAATTGCCGCAGGTGTTACCTAGTTACCTCCTTTCCAGTTGTCGTCCAGAAGATAATGGAAAGCAGCAGCATGTGTTATCGGGTTATCCTTCAAAATAGGCCGGTCTGTTGTCTTGAAGCAGGTCGTAAAGGTGTTGGCGTCTCCCGCTCCGCAACTGGAGTCAGCTCCATTCGGAGAATTATCCGGTATATTGTTAGACTCGCCTATATTTGTGGTTAGGTACGCCGAGCTATTGCCCTCGCTTAAAAAGTACGCTGGTTCCCACGGTGGCGGTGTGGGCATGTTTCACCAACAAGCCGAGACAAAAATACCCCGCCATTGCTAACTGCTAGTCGCAGCACCTGTGCGGGGGTAGTTCACCGGAGCCAAGGGTCTGCTACTGCGGCTCGCCGAACTGCTCGGCGAGCCGCAGGTGCGAGTGCCGCCGGTAGTCCTGCGGCCGCAGCGGCGAGGTGCGCTTGAACTGCTGGCATTTTTTTTCGCTCCAGCCGGTGCAGCGCAGCACGGCGGCGTCGGCCGCCACGCCGCCGAGGTCCGCCCACTGCAGGCGGGGCCAGGCGGCGAGGTAGTGGCAGCTCTGCGGCGTGAGGCCGCCGCAGCTGCGCAGGCTGAGCTGCCGCAGCTGCAGCTGGCTCTGCGACGCCGTCTCGGCGCTCGGCACGCCGTCGCCGGACAGCCGCTTGGCGACGCAGCGGGGCGTCAGCCACCAGACGCCCCGGTCGGTGAGGGCGCCGCAGCTCGACAGGCCCAGGATCTGCAGCTGCGGGCAGGCCTCGGCGATGTGGCGCAGGGCTGCGTCGTCTATGCCCACCCACGCCAGGTCCAGCAGCTGCAGCTTGGTGCAGGCGGCGATGTGGGGCGCCACCTTGGCATCCACGGCGCAGCAGCCCTTCAGGCTGAACGCCTGCAGGGTCGGCGCCAGCAGCGGCAGGTTGGCGAAGCTGGCGCTGCACAGGGCCTCGCACTGGTCGAGCTCCAGCCACTCGATCTTGGCGGTGCGGCGGGCGGTAAATACGTCTCTTGACGCTTCTCGCATGGTGCGCTGCGCCGCCGCCCCGCCGTTGCCGCCCTTGGCCGCCCCCTGCGCCACCTCCCGCACCGCCTGCTGCTTGGTGCCGGTCAGCGAGGCCATCGTGTTCAGCGTGCCGACCTCGGCGCCCCCCGACAGGTAGAGCAGCGTCTTGCCGGTGACCCAGGTGCAGCGCACCAGCTTGAGCTTGGTCAGCCGGGGGCAGGCCATCATGGCGTGCTCCATCGAGATGTCCGAGATCTGGTTGCACTCCATGAACTCGAGCGTCCGGAATTCGGGGCAAGCGTTCAGGGTGGCGCACAGGCCGGCGTCGGTCATGCGGCTGCTGCGGGGGAAGCACACCTGCTCGAGCTTGCTGGCGAAAGGAAGCACCTCGTCGCAGTGCTTCTGCACCAGCAGCAGGTCGATGCTCTTCAGCTGCGGCGCCATGCGCTGCAGCTGCTCGATGGTGCGCAGCCCGATCTTGAGGCGGGGCATCTTGAGATGCGTCAATACCGTCCAGAGCTCGCCCTGGGTGCGCATCCACCCGAGGATGGAGCGCACGGTGGTGAAGGCGACCCCCTGGTTCTGCAGCGCCAGCCGCTCGGTCCGGTCCTCCACCAGCTCCTGCCAGCGGCTCCGCTTGGCCGCCCCGTCAGCAGCTAGCCGCTTCTTGGATTCTATCGGCCGCTTCATGGCGCTTGGCAGTAGGACTGCCCAAGGTTGCATGCAGTGCGCCTGCCTCCAGGTATACTTCGTACTGTACTGTAGTCCAGGCCGTGAACAGGCGTTGGATGCGATGTATCCAGGTTACGGTGAAGGGATAGAGGTGATCATCGGTGTTGTTCCGCCATTCCTGGGTGGAAAGATAGACCGATACGTACAGATCCGCCAGCACGGGGTGCTGGCCGCATAGAAAGGGCTGCTGGCGGAGCGTGTCTTCCACCTGCGAGGGATCTAACGGGTTCGGCAGATGCAGCGGATCTGACGAGCGTCCACCGAGCCACCGCTGCTGGCGCTCGGGCCAGCGCAGGAGCTCGCTCCCAGCGCCGCTCTGGCACAGGTGCTGGGCGACGTTCCACAAGTCGCCCGCCACCACGCCGCCGGGATGCTGCAGCAGCATGCCCGGCTCCCCCGGCTCCCCCGGCTCCCCCGGCCCCCCCCGCCCCCCCGGCTCCCCCGGCTCCCCCGGCTCCCCCGGCTCCCCCGGCTCCCCCGGCTCCCCCGTCTCCCCCGGCTCCCCCGGCTCCCCCGGCTCCCCCGGCTCCCCCGGCTCCCCCGGCTCCCCCGGCTCCCCCGGCTCCACCGTGAGGGTCTTTCCGACATGCTGTGCGAGGATCTGCAGGACCCGACCGCTGCTGCTGCAGCCAGTGCGCAGTTTCATGTTTACTCTCAAGGGTCATATTATATTTGATTCGCCCTGGCCACAGCTTCAACAATATGTGCGGTACACAATAAATGGTACCGAACTGGGGGGTCGTGGCAGGAGCGTGCTTGTTTTTGCTGCTTCTGGTGCTGCTGTCCTGGGCAGGATCCTGCTATTCGCCGATCGCACTGACGGAAATTGCTCAAGCGGCGGCGGAGGAGATGCTGGAGGATGCCCTCAAAACAATGGAGGAAGATATAGAACGTGAAGCGCTACAGATTATGGAGGAGGCGGCTGAGGGGGGCGAAGTGAAGGGTGCGCAGTCGGCCTTGGAAAAATCATCCGTGAGCGCCATGCAACAAGAAGCGGCCGAGGCGCTCAGTAAGGATACCATGATGGATCAATTGAAGGCGGCAGCCACCGATGAAGAACGAGCGGCGATTATCAAAAATAGCACCGATGATGTGGTGCGCAGACACCTCTCGAATGAGGTCTGGCCAGAAGACCCGGAGCAGTGGTACTCCAGTAGTCCGGCGACTGACCTACCGGCGGACGGCAAGCCGGTGGACAACGATATCTGGCATAAGGGTGAGGACGGAAAGTATACGGGTACATACTTTGAAGAACCCAAGGGCAGCAACAACTGGAAACAAATTGACAAGCACCCCCCCCCAAATGAAAGGCCCATGACAAAAAAGGAGGGACCATGGAACACGTACAAAGAAAAATTCGCTGATGCCAAGACCATCAATGATAATTGGGAGGTCGACGATAATCCGAGAGCGCAGGATCCCAAGACTGGCGAATATAATGACGATCCAGATGGACTGGACCAGATGCATAAAGAATTGGACGAAATGGACCCTAAAGATTTGAGTCGGGCCGAGAACGGTGGATCCTGGTTTAAAGATGAAGACGGTGACTGGAAACAAATCAAGAAGCGGCCTCGAGGGACAGATGGTACATTTGACCCAAGCGCAAGCGCAGTGCCCAAGCTCAGCCCGGAATCATTAGTACGAGCACTGGGTGAAGTGGGCACGCAGGCGGAGAATCAACTCGGAGAAGGCGCTGCCGATCCCGACAAGGCGAGCAAGACGAGGCGAGAATGCGGAGAGGGCGAGTGTGGCGGCACGAAGTTCTTCGGCGAGCTGATGATGTTCTTCTCGATGGGCTTCACGGTGTGGAAGATGTTTTTCAGCAAGCCCAACAAGCAGAACGATTACCCCAAGATCTGGTCGTACTCCCCCATCCCGAGCACCGAGCTATGCTGGCCCAGTCCGGCCGTGTACCAGGACCCGGGGTCGGTCACGCCCATCCCCCAGGTCAGTAGCGACGATTGCATCCAGAGCTGCTTCCAGCCGCCGGGATCGTGCAAGGCGGTGACCTACTATCAGGCGGACGACAAAAAGCCCTCGCAGTGTTTCCATCTTCCACGTTTCGACCCTAACCAGCTGCGCACACAGCCTCCCGTCGGGGACAAAGCAATCATGACCACATATGACTGCAACGAGTACCGGGCGACCACTCGTCATGTGCTGCTGAACGAAACAGGCTGCTTCGACTACACCGGCGTCCAGCTTCCCGACAAGAGCTGCCTCGACTGCCCCGGCATGGTGCCGGGCAAGATGTGCCTGGACGACAAAGATTCGGCTGTGCCGTGTAGCACCAGTCCCTCCACGCACCAGTGCGAAGATCTCAACAACTGCACCTATCTCAAAACAACCTGCCCTGACGCCTGCGCCGCTGCGAGCACCACCCAGAAGCCCACCCACTGGGTGGACCGCATTGCGGCGGTGCGCAACCTCGCCTACGTAGGATGCTATAACGATGGCGAGTTCCCGCCGACTAACGAGTGTCTGAATGGAAAGTGCACCGACAGCACATTGACTGATCGTGATTCATGCCTGAAGGCAAGAGACCCCAACGATTCCACCACCTCGAAGAACCAGTGGTGCAGCGGCTGCCCGTACCAGCAGATCTGCGGCATGTGCCCCCCCGGCCATCCCTGCCCCGAGAAAGAACTGCAGAACTGCTACGATTTAATGTGCAAGTGCCCCCCCGACGCATCGGCGAAGGGCACCTGCGGGTCGATCATGGAGGCTGGCAGCTGCACCAAGGACCTTCTCAAGAAGGATGTGGTCTGGCGGGGGGCCCAAGACCTGGCCACCCTGTGCATGCCCCCCGCCTGCTGGGTGGATGGCGTGCCGGACGAATCATATGATGATGAACAGTCCTGCACCCAGAAACCCAACGCCGCCTGGATCGATAACGGCGGCCGGACCAACATTGCCGGGAAGCCCTGCCCCGCCACCACCCCTACCCCGGGTTCCCCGGGTTCCCCGGGCGGCCCGGGCGGCCCGGGCAGCGGAAAATCTACGAAACTACCCACCAAGGTCTGGATCGGCATCGGAGTCGGCATCGCCGTGGTGGTGCTCGCTGCCGCTATCGGGGGAGCCGCAAGCGCCAAACAATCCAACGGCGACGCCGGCGGGCCGCCGCCCGGGGCGAGCGGCGGGCCGCCGCCCGGGGCGAGCGGCGGGCCGCCGCCCGGGGCGAGCGGCGGGCCGCCGGGCATGGACGCCGGCGGCTGGCCGGTGCCCGCCACTATTGTGGCCCAGCTGCGGCAGCAGCTGCCGCAACAGCTGCCGTAGCAGCTGCAGCCGCCGCAGCCATGCCGGCCGGCGGCGCTTGGCCGGCCTTCTTGCGCTTGGCCAGCCCCTTGAGGTAGGCCGAGGGATTGCGCACGTGCCGGGAGCGCAGCTTCTGCAGGATGGGCACCATCGAGGCGCCCTGGTGCTCGAGCAAGCGCAGCTGGATCTTGCCGAGGGTGTCGAGCTGCACGTCCATCTGGTCGTAGATATCCAGTCCGTCCTGGAGAAGGTGTTGGGAGGTGTTAATTTCGTTGAAGCATTCCATGACGAAAGCGCTGCCGTTTTGAATGTGTTCTTGCGTCGAGGTGTGGACGATTTCCTGGTACAGCCGGGCGGGCACCATGCGGCGGATGTGCTCGAGCTTGCGGCGAGCGGTCGCATCGAGGTGCACGGTGGTCAGTGCGGGCTCTGTCGAGCGCAGCGGCTCCATCGTGAGGTGGTGAACGGTGCTGTCGCAGCGGTCCAGCATGTGCGCCGGAGAGCCGCACCGGCGGCAGAGATCGAAGTTCTCCACCCAGCCCCGGTGGATCTCGCCGACATCGTCGGGGGTGAGGTGCAGGCGGCACCAGCCCGCCCCCCTAACACGACCTGTGCCCCACATGCGCATCTGGGCCAGTGTCTCGTCTCGCTCGGAGGCCGTCTCCGGCAGCAGCCGCTGCACCAGCTGCACCGGGCGGTGCAGCGAGGTCCAGGCCGCACCCTGGCGGGTGCAGTGCTGTACGAACCGGCGCTGGATGGCGACCTGTGGATCTTGGCACGGCATCACTTTGCCCACGTACCGGTAGCCCCGCTCGCACAGGAGAACGTAGACCGCCATGTGTGGGTGGCTCGCATCCGGCTGCGAAAAAAAAACCACCAAATAGGGAAAGTCGCACGACAATGCTGCTTGCGTGGGCGGCGCTGTGGTTGCCAAGCGAGGTGCGGGGCGAGCCGCTGCGGCCGTCCTGGGGGCTCCACCGCTTCATGGAGCGGCACTGCTTCGGCGCCCGCATGTATCGAGCGTCGCCGAGCCCCCGCACCTTGTGGTGCGTCCGCTGGCGGCACCTGTGGCACCGCCTGGCGGGGGCCGAGCCCGCCGGGTGCGCCGCCATCACGGTGCGGGCGGACCACTACTGGCTGCACAACATGTGCGTGCACTCCGGCGGCCGGTCCCGGGGGCACGGCTTGCAGCTGCACCGCCAGCGCCTTGCCGTCTGCCGAGAGCACAGGCAGCACCGCACGGCGAGGTTAAGCATCAAGGAGGGCAACGCCGCTGCGCTGGCCCTGCTGCGCAAGCTGCCGCAGTACCGGCCGCTCCGCCGGGTGGGCGGCCGGGTGGTGTTTGAATGCACGTGGTAAAAATCTAGAGCGGGGGTAAACGATGGGTGCGACCTGCTCCCGCTGCCCTGAGAAGCTGCTCCCGGTGGAAAAGCGTGTCACCTCCATGCTCTCGGTGTTCCACAGCGCCACCACCGAGGATGTGGAGAACAATTTAGAATGCCCTCCCACTCTTATCGTGTGAACCCTCGCTTTTTTTTTATCGGCACTGACGGCGGGTGGCGTACAGCGCACAATGGATTCGAGCAAGTACGATCTGCTGAAGGGGTGTGTGGACAATGACGAAGAAAGCTTGCGGCGGCCGCACCGGGAGCTGCAGGAGGCGGCGGAGCACTACCTGCACCACCGCCAGGTGCTGGTCATCTTCCCGGAGAAGGTGCAGGGCAGCCCGGTGGTCGGCATGCCGAGCCGCATGGAGGACGCCTTCCGGGCGCTGGCCAAGCGCCGGCTGTGCCGCCGGGAGGTGTCGGTGCGGGAGTATGTGGACAAGTTTGATCTCGGGGCGGCGCTCGGCCAGGTGGTGGAGTTCCTGACGCAGTGTGTGAAACAATCGTTCTTGACCAAGTCCCCCGCAGTGACGACATTGCGGGTTGGCGAGACCACCGTGGAAGTGGGACATGTGGTGTCGCACATGATTCAGCACCAGGACGAAGCAATGCATCCGATCTTGCAGGATGCGCTCTGCGTGCTGTCCAGTGCGGTGGTCAAGCGCATGCAAGACGTATCGCTGCTGACCGGCACAGCGATGCCGGACCTGCGCCAGGCCGATCTGGACACGACATCAATGGAGGCGGTGCGCACCATGCTGCTTCAGACGAGCGGCCCGGGCCATGCGCAGCTGCGGCAGCATGCGCTGATCGCCGAACTGCTGCGTCGGAAGGCTGTGACCGATGTGGAGCTGCAGTGGCCGACGGTCAAGTTCCTGTGGCGCATCCCCCCGCAGCTGCATCTGAAGTGTGGGGCGTGGATACCCCGCAAAGAGACCGACAAGATTTCGTGGATCGGCTGGGGCGCCTCGCCGATACCGGCGCACTTCCACTACCCGAATAAGGCGCTGGTCGATCGGTTGGAGGTGGAGCTGCGGTGGGACGATCCTGCCAAGGCCCGGCTGACCCGGCTGGCCCCCGAGTCGATGCGCACGGAAAGCGAGGTTGAGCTGCTAGTCGTCGCCTTTGTATGGTGCTGCCTTGTGGGCGTCGGCATGTACGGCGGGATGCGGTCGCTGGCGGCAATCCTCGGCGCCATGTGGGTGGGCGACCACGTGCGGCAATGGTGGGCGGGGGCGGTGAGCACACTGGGGGATATCATGGCCTATTGGGACGCCTTTGAGACGGGAGAGGCCAGCCAGAGCGAGGAAGATGAGGTGTCTGTGGACAGCGAAGCGCCGGAGGAAGATTACGTGCGGTTAGAGCAGAACAAAAAGAAGAATTGAGTGCCAATAACCAGGATGCCGTACCATCGCCATGATGAGAGGTTTCCTCGTACTGGACTAGTGGACACTGCGTCGCCGGACCCGCCGGTCCCACTGCGGCGGCAGCAGCTGCGCTATGCCATCGACACCTACCACATGCAGCCGCTGCTGCGCTGGTCGTATCGCATCTACCTGTGGTTCGGGTGCGGCAGTTATCGGGGTGTTTAAATCTGGGTGATCTGGGAAACAGGCGACATGCAGCAAATTGCCTTTGCCTGCATTACGATTATTCTCGCCGCTTCCATCATCTACATCATCACTCGCCTCCGCAAGCTGGATGAAAATGTGCAGCACCTGTACAAGGCCCAGCAGCTGGCGGTCAGCCGGGAGGAGTTCGAGGAGTACCAGCAGCGGCGGCAGAACCCCACCCTGCTCATGTGCCCGCTAGAGGGCGAGGACGGCGGGCCGGTGGTGGTGCTGTCGCCCGGTCCCTCGATCGACGATGAGCCTCGGATTGTGGAGTTGGAGGAGATCGTGTCTCCAGTGTCGCCGGTCCCGGTCCCGGCGGATGTGGATGATGTGGAGTATGTGGAGGTTGATACTCGTATAGATGAGAACTAAAAAAAATCGCAACCTGGGTCAAAGAAAGACTCATGTATGCGGACATACCCTCGGTGATGCTGGGCCACCACCGAAGCATGCCGCCCTCGCCACGCTGGCGGAAGCAGCGACCACCGGCCGCCCCACCAGCAAACGATCCATGCGAGCTCACCGCCGCTCGGCTCGCCTCGCTCGGCCAAGACCTGGCGGGCACCCTGCGGGAGAAGTCGTGCAATGCGGTGCCGCTGCCGCCCAAGGTGAGCAAGGACCAGTACCGCCACCTGGCGGCGAGCGGCCTGGAAGGCCTGCGGCAGCTGCAGCCGCAGCACCAGGCCCGGGACACCTGCATCTACGGGTTCTCGGTGGCCTTTTTGCACGTCTTGATTGTGTGCGTGGTGGCGCCCTCCTTCTTCTACTGGTACTACCGCTGGCGCTACCTGCGGCAGTACCGGGCGGCGCTCGGGGACCACCTGCGCACGCTGAGCCAGCAGGTGCTGGGGCGGGCGGGCGCCGTCGCCGACCACCCGGCGGCGCTGAGCGCCTCGCTGGGGGCCCGGGAGGTGCTGGAGCTGGCGGGCACGCAGCTGGAGCGGCGCTACATGGCGGCGTTGCAGGCGAAGAATGTCAACACCCTCAACAATTCGGTGGTCAAGTACCGCAGTCTCTACCTCGGGATCGCCTTCTTCCTGCTCACCGTCATCTTATTTGTGATCTGGCAGCGCTCGCCCTACCGCCTGCCGGTGGGCCGGGTGCTGCTGGGGGCGGTGCTGTTTGCCGTCTTCTTATGCGTGTACGAGTATATCTTCTTCGAATACGTATATCTCCAATTCATGCCCCTACAGACACCCCTGCTGGACGGCGACCTCTACGACATAGTCTCCAACGACCTGGCCCTGGCTCTGGGCGTGCCCACCGACCAGCCCGCACACGATCCTGAGTTCGTAAAACAGGTCCAGAAGGCCCACCGTCTGTGGCACACCCGCCAGGCCCGCCAGGAGCAGCTGCGGCGGGCTGACGATCCCACCGAACTTCCCGCCGACCAGGCGAAGACCAAGCGCTCGGGCGTGGTCGGTGCGCTGCCAGACGTGATGCTGGCCCGCCAGCCGGCGGAGGCGGTGCGGGGGGCGCTGCCGGCGGTGCGGGAGCTGCCGGCGGTGCGGGAGCTGCCGGCGGCGGCGCCGGAGGCGGAGGCGGAGGCGGAGGCGGAGGTGCGGGAGCGGCCGGTGCTGGTGCGGGCTGACAATGTGGCGCATCGAGCGCCGCCGCTGGTGCCCGAATTCTACGATGAGTAGCGCCAGAGAGCTGTGTTTTTTTCCCCATGGTAACGGCCACTCAACCGCCGTGCACGAAGTGCCCGGCCACTCAACCGCCGTGCACGAAGTGCCCGGCCACTGCGTGTCCGGCCACAAAACCGCCGTGCACGCCGTCTCCTACTACAGGACCCTGTTACAGCACCGTCAACCGCAGCAATCGCTCCATACAGGACGGTTCCACCACACCTTACAGGCGGCGGGGACGAGACCCTGACCAAGGACCATGTCCTTGCGCCTGCCAGACCTGCAGCTCGTCCTTGCACCTGCCCCGCCCCGCCTGGGCGGACCTCACTTGGATGACTAAAGTGTGCTCCTACTGCGGAACCGTCGGTCGGACGAAGAAGTGCGGTGGCTGTTTTCCGGGAAGGCCCGCCCCCGGCGCTCCGCCGGGCGTCGCTGAACATGCTCGGCCACTGGGACCGGCCCACCACTTCTATCGTCTTTGATTGCGATGTCACGGTAGAAGTCCTCGAACCGGACCGCCAGGCACTGGTTCGGCTGATCGCCACCCACCTGAGCGCCTTCCGCCCCCAGCTGACCCGTACTACCATATGCTTCGCTCATGAATAAAGTTACGGAGAGAATCGAGTAGCAAGCGTCGCCGCTCGGTGGAGGCCGAGCTGCAGCCAATCGGCAGCCAATCGGCAGCCAATCGGCAGCCAATCGGCAGCCAATCGGCAGCCAATCGTTGTGGTCGGTGTCCCACCGCCCACCATTTCATCAAAGACAGTAGCAGTAGGGGGGGAGGCCGGCTGCGCCTGTTTTTTTTTAGTCTTATCCTCCACCGACTCTGCAGCGAGCTGACATGAGCGCCATCCCGCTGGTCACCTTCGACCAGGACGGGCGGTGCGAGGCGAACCCGGCGGCGCTGGCGCACCTGGAGCAGATCCGCAAGCCGGTGGCGGTGGTGGCGGTGGCCGGCCGCTACCGCACCGGCAAGTCCTTCCTGCTGAACAAGGTGCTGCTGCGCACGCCGCCGGACGGCGGCTTCCAGGTGGGGCCCACCACACAGCCGTGCACCAAAGGGCTGTGGCTGTGGACCGAGCCGGTGCACGACGGGGAGCACTGCACCCTGGTGGTGGACACGGAGGGCACCGGCGCCACCAATTCGGACGATAACCGTGACACCCGCATCTTTGCGCTGGCGCTGCTGCTCTCGAGCTACTTCATCTACAACAGCCAGGGCAGCATTGACGAGCCCGCCCTCGCCAACCTGCAGGTGGTGACCAACGTGAGCAAGATGGTGCGGGTGAGCGCTGAGGACGTCTCCCCCTTCGCCGGCGCCTTCGGCGACGCTCCGGCCGAGTGCCCGGACATCGGCAGCTTCTTCCCGCACTTTTTGTGGGTGGTGCGGGACTTCATCCTCGAGCTGCGCTCCGCCGACGGCGACGCCATCCAAGAACACGAATACCTCGAGGAGGCGCTGCGGGACCACACCGGCGAGGGCGACAAGGCGGGGCTGCGGGCGGCGCTCAAGCGGGCCTTCCCGCACCGGGACTGCTGCACGCTGGTGCGGCCGGTGAGCGACGAGGCACAGCTGCGCCACCTCGACACCATGGCGGAGGACGACATGCGACCCGAGTTCGTGGCTCAGGCCCATGCGCTGCGGGAGAAGGTGCTGACCGGCGCTCCACCCAAGCAGCTGGACGGTCACATCGTGACCGGCCCCGCCTTGGCGGGGCTGTGCCGCTGCTACGTCGAGGCCATCAACACCGGCGCCGCTCCCGTCATCCAGAACGCCTGGGCCATGGTGTGCGCCGACCAGTGCCACCGGGCCGGCGCCGAGGCGGCGGCGGCGTGGGACGCCGCCGCCCAGGAGGCTGAGCCGCCGCCTGGCGGCGGCGTCGACCCCTGGACCGCCCATCGCACGCTGCGGCGGGCCGCCGCCGCCGCCGAGGCGCTGTATGCGAAGCGGGCGGTGGGCGAGCAGCGGGAGCCCGGCCTCGCCGAGCTGCGCCGCACGATCGGCGAGCGCAGCGTGGCGCAGCAGGCCCAGTGGGGCGAGCGCTGGCGGCAGCACTTTGCGGCGCAGGCCGCCGCCCGGCTCGAGACGCAGCCGTGCGAGGGCCTCACGCTGCAGGAGGTGCTGGACCAGATGGACAGCGCCCTCCGCCAGACGGAAGACCCAGAAGAAGACGTGCCGGAGTGGGAGCGGAGCTGCCGGCGGGAGCAGGAGTACGTTGGCCTCCTGGCGGGCGCCTTCCCGGTGCAGCTCGGCGCCTGCGTGCTCCGGGTGGGCGCCGGCTGGGAGGGGCAGGTGCGCACCGCCCAGGAGGAGCGCATGGAGGCGCTGCAGGGGCAAATGCGCACCAGCAAGCGGCTGACGGAGCTGGAGGAGGAGCTGCGCACGCAGAAGGCGGCGGCGGCGGCGGCGGCGGCGGCCGAGCGGCAGCGGACGGCCGAGCTGGAGCGGCAGCTGCGGGAGCAGGCGGAGGCCCATGCGGCGCAGCAGGACGAGACGGAGGAGCGCCACCGCAGCGAAAAGTCCGCCGCCACCTCGGAGGTGCAGGGCGAGGTGCAGCAGCTGAAGGAGGAGCTGACCAAGGAGCTGCAGGAGGGCAACCGCACGTGTGAGACACTGCAGACGGAGCTAGGCACTCTCG
>Ga0233412_10000825_pt1 | contig 17269 bp, 17 predicted proteins | sample Na_anoxic_4_MG_FD_180667 | JGI IMG/M metagenome (GOLD analysis project Ga0233412, IMG submission 180667) | Seawater microbial communities from Saanich Inlet, British Columbia, Canada - Na_anoxic_4_MG | ecosystem: Environmental > Aquatic > Marine > Inlet | place: Canada: British Columbia...
CTCCGGTGATGCTGCTGCTGCTGCTGCTGCAGCTGCTTGCTCCGGTGATGCTGCTGCTGCAGCTGCAGCTTGCTCGTCCATAAACTTAACGAGGTGGGGGGCCGCATGTATATTTTCCGTAATGCTCATCAGTTGGGCAGCCGAAATAGGGCTGCCCAAAAAAGAAGGAGTATTGGAGTTTATCACCCCCAGCTCAGTTTTAGAAACAAAAACACCAGAATTAAATAGAGATTCATACTGAAAATACGACACCATTATTGGTTCATCAAATAAGCCTGCTTTTGGAGCAAAAACCCCCTCTGTGACTGTCCGACGCGCGGGAGGTGTCAGTTTATCTGTCCAATTTTCACAAACAACCGTCGGACCAAATAAAGAGGCTATACCCGCACACCATTGATCAATAGTATGAAAGAGGATTAGTTTTGTTGCAATGGATTCCGAGATAGCTTCATTATAAGATAAAATTTGACCAAAATCGGTGCATCCCTTCACTACCAGAGGTTTAAAGTGGTTCCAAATGATATCAGGTGTGTTACGACAGTACATAACCTCATAATCGGAGTATCCGCTCCTGGCAGTTTGGAATTTAGCACGAGCCCCACTTACCACCGCATCTCTATCTGGGGCCGCGTAGTCGTCCGCTTGCCCAAACCACTCACTAATTGTAAGCGTTATCACCGGTTTGTATGGGTCGACGATTGTGGTGTCGCCTGCTGCAGCTGCAGCAGCAGCTGCAGCATCCCAGACGGAAGGAGCAGATTTGTAAGATATTCTCATAATTGTGTTATGGCCGATTCTAATCTTAAACTCCTTCTCGGCATCTTTCTCTGGCACCGTCATATGAATTTTTAGCGCTCGTTGCAAATCCTCCGACTTTATATTATTCAATAGATCTGAAGTCGGTAAAGGCCCAGAGCTACCGGCTTGTTTGCCTGCTTTTATCAGGGCGTCTGCTGTTATCAGGTTTTCTCTGTTGAGTGAGCCAAGGCTTTCGGCCTTTTTGACGACTGCGCGCGCTTGCGGCTCTGTAAGTTTTGTGTGATGTTCCAGTGCTGTCACCCATATCTCGGTTAATTCGCTCTGGATTGTTGTCTCTACATTTCCAGCTTGAGCTCCATCATAAATAGAAGCTAATGTTTTGATAAAAGTAAACTCATAGGCATCACCTAGTGTTTTATTTTTCATAGTATTGATTAAATAACCTGCACTTCTAGTTTTAGATTGAGCATCAACATATAACTCAATCTTGTTGATACCGGGGGCCACATCATATAATGTTAAATCCTTCGCCTCCGTCAAAATATTGGAAACTCGCTCAAGATGATGATCGCTGCATCGTTTGCCCGACTCCAATAACTTTTGTTGTTTTACTGCAAAAGAACTGAGAGGGTTATCTTTTATAATTTTCACCCAGTTTTTTTTGACACATAAGATATTTATAATTTCATTCATTTCTTTTGTTAATAGCCCGTTTATTACTTTAGATATTGGGATATATTGTTCTAATCCTAAACATTTCAGTACTAATCTAAAGTACTCTTGTAGGATGGGAGCGCCGAAGCCCCTCCCATGACGGAAAGAGATGAAATCATCATCATTCGTCGAGTCGGTCGGTGTCCCCAAGGAGGTAATTATATACATTATTACAAAAATATAATCATTATATTTTTGCACTTTCATCAAGTCATCAGTAATAAACAACCGTGCCGCCGTTTGCAAAAACTCTATTGACTCTTTTTTGCCGGTGGGGGCCTTAAACAACGAAGCATGCGTGCTCCATGATACATTCAAATATATTTTGATGGTAGATCCAGTGGCGATCTTTTTGGCTCTCTTCCGTTGCGACCGGGGTATTTCGACTGGCGGCTGGGGTTCCTTCATAAAATGTATCTTATTCCCCGAGTCTTTCAAATAACAATCAATAAATGTAAGTAAAAGGTGGTATAGGTCCCAATGAGGGTGGTATAGGTCCAAATGAGGCTGGCTCGGTTGGTTCGAAGACGTGCATAACAACATCTTAATTAGCCACTTTATATCGTGCAGATATTGGGTAATCAACGTGTTTGACATTTGTGTGATTTCAGTCTTGTTAGGCGGGGGATCCTTGTTGGATCCGCGTCCGCCAGCAGCAAAATCATGTAAACCATCTATTAATAATAGGGTTCTTAATAGAGCCGCCGCCTTAAACTGCTCCTCAGCCTTCAGGAGGAGATTTTCATCGATGGGCTTGAAATCAATATTCTTCTTGTCTCCTACTTCTCCTGCCATATCTGCATAGTCTTCTTCCTCCTGCTGCCTTAGGCAGTAGCCTTGCGCTTGAAAAGTTTCTAATAAATCAACAACGTGTGTGTGTGTGGTCGTCTCTTCCTTTGCACTCATGACGACGTCACCTTCCTCAGTGAAATCTGCACAGAAAGCAGATGGATCTTCTTCATCCCTCCAGAAAGCAGATCGGATGGCTTCATCTTCATCCCTCCAGGGATGACTGTCGATTATAATTAATTCATTATATAACTTCATATATATAAATACAATAAGATAATATAATATTATTAAATACTAAATTTAATATTATATGTCCAACAAAGAATTATATGGAGAGATTTTTACCCCTATTTCTCTCATTGACCAAATGTGTCATCTTCTGCCCGAGCACGTCTGGACCGACCCATCTCTCACTTGGTTAGATCCGGGGTGTGGTCCAGGATTATTTTCTATCCAAATTTATCTCCGTCTATTTAGGAGTAAAGGTTGTCTTAATGCGAAACATATTATCAATAACATGCTTCATATGGTAGAACTGAACCCAAAACACATACCTTTAGTGTATGATATATTTAAAACACCTAATCTATATGAAGGGGACTATCTCTCTTGGAATCCAGATAAACAATTCGATATTATTATAGGTAATCCGCCCTTTAATCATCGTGGGCTCATAAAAACGCCAACTTCCAAACTGGAAAAAGGCAAAGATGGAAAAGCGGTTTGGAGAGATTTTATTCGCAAATCTCTCCGCTTATTAACATCTGGTGGCTATCTATGCTTTATTGTTCCGTCCATCTGGATGAAACCCGACCGCGAAGGCATCTACGACCTGTTAACCTCCTATAAAATCCATAAAATCCATTGCTTCAATAATACCCAAACCAATAAACTATTTAGGGGAGAAGCCCAAACTCCCACATGCTTCTTTCTACTGCAAAAAATACCTACCGACCATACCACTCTATTATGGGATACATGCCTGGAAAAATATATTCCATATTCTCTCCAACTACCTATTCCCGTATTTGGTTAAGGCATCATTGCAAAATTCCTAAAAAAACTCACACCATCCTCCCGCTTCCACATAATAAAAACCTCCATGCCATCCACCAAAATTACCCTCAAAGACGACGCTAGCCTCCCATACAAAAATATACATACGTGCAGACTGAATGGGATAACCCCAACACTAATCTATACCTATTCTGATTTACCGTGTCCGCATTATGGAAAAAATAAATTAGTAATGGCACATGGTATGTATGGGTTTCCCTACTTGGATATATCGGGTGAATATGGCATCTCTAATAGAGATAAATATGTAATAGTGAGAGAGAAGGAGGAAGACTTGAAGAAATTAGCGGCGTTTTTTTCTACAAAAACCGCCCTCTATTTATTTGAAGCGACCCGATACCGAATGAAATATTTGGAAAAATATATTTTTGAATTAATTCCAGATATTTCTACCTTGGAGGATTTCCCCCCAGAAATTAACGATGACACCATCGCTACCTATTTCTCTCTTGACGCATCCGAGAAATACGCGATACAACAACTTCATCAGAGAGAATATAACATTACGGAGGGTTAACGCCTTTTCTTTCTAGAACGCCTTTTCTTTCTAGAATGCTTGTTCTTTCTAGAATGCTTGTTCTTTCTAGAACGGCTGTTCCTCTTGATTCCACTGGCGGCAACTACGGTAGGCCATGTATTTGGAGCGGTGTCACGTATATCATCAACCCTTTTTCGTGTGAATTTAATAGTCTTTAATAAAGAGCCTGTTCTATTTTTTAATGAATTATACATGTGTTCTAATTCTTCTTCTTGAAAAGTAAGTCTACTGTCTAAAGTGGCTATTTTTCTCTGGAGAAGGTTAAGAGCCAACGGAATAAACGGAGAAGAGCTATTTGGCATATATATATATATGATATATTAATTCTCCATATTATTTAAATAATTCTCCATAATATTGGATAGTAGGTAATGAAATCCTTGTGGAAAACACAAGGTTATTATATGGTGGATAATTTTTTCCCCGATATACAAAAAACACTGCAACGCCTTGAAACAATACCCTTTCCGAATACACACGATTTCGGTAGCCATAAGGGAGTGTTAGAATTTCCCACGGAGCATGATTTTCTGAATGATATTACCCTTCATCCCGACCTCATTGCTACGTGCCAACACCTATTAGATTCAGAGGACATTCGGCTTATCCAATCTGATATTTGGTCTAAAACGAATGACCATACCAATCCCGTAAACTCTAACCAAGACCAACGTATGCATATGGATTATCCGAATAATTACCTGACGTATCCACCCGATTGGAATAATCCTGAATCCGTCGCTATTATTATTTACTACAGTGATTCGGAAAAGTGTAGTGGAGGGACTAGACTAGTTCCTAAGTTAGGCGATTATGACCCCCTATATAAAGAACCATATGATAATATTGCTGGACTACGCGAATATCCGTTCAAAAATGATAAAACATTGGTGGAACATTACTTTAAAATCCATCATCCAACCGTCTATTCCTTTCGACAACATTTATACGAGAGAGAAATATCAATACCATTTAAACCGGGTAGTGTTCTGTTTTATAGACATGACCTTTGGCACCGAGGCACCCCGACTAACCCAGGACATACCCGAATCGTCCAAAATATAGGGTTTAAAAAGGCAAACTGCGATTGGATCACCAGTTGGAATAAGGGCTGGGCGAGGAAATTATGTGATTATACAAACCCACTAGAGAGATTCCTAATGAAAAGTAGTAATGCACAGAGAGTTTGCTTGGGTATTCCAGATAATAAAAGTAAGTATTGGACAGAAAAAACACGTAACGCAATGAAAATGCGATATAATCTTAGTAACTTATAAATATTTATCTTAGTAGAATATATACTTATGGAGTTACCCAACTTTATATTGAAGCAGTTTTTAATTGGTGGGATTACCTTTACTACTTATGCTCTCATTATTAAATATGGATTTCCCGATATAGCCGGATTATTAAGTGGGGCGATGCCCTTAGCCTTTACCTATACAATGGTAACCGTATATTTATTACAAGGCAGAAAACAAGCCATCACTACTAGCAATTATGCGTTATATGGTGCTATAATGTGGATTATATTTGCAAGTACTAGCCATGTATTATTAAAAACCAATTTAAATATCTGGTCTATCCTGGTAATTTCTACTGTCGCGTGGATAATAGCAGTGTATATTCTACTTAAGTTCGTTAAGCCAGAATAATGTGGCTCTACCGGCTGCGCTTCGGGGAACCAGCCGAGTTAAAAAGGCAGTGCGCATATACACTGCAAGCGATCCCAGCCTCTAAACGCTAAAACAGTCCCACTCCAAAGCTAGGTCGGCGCCGCAGCTCAACTGATGTGGATAGCGATTGACTGGGGGGATCCGGCGTCAGGATAAATTCCTCATTACAGCATGGACAATTGGCATTCTCATTCTCCTCCTCTGAAGTTGATATAGTATACCATTCGCTAATACATTCTTTATGAAAAGAGTGATCACACGTTAACGTAGTAATCATCTCATCCTCCGTATATATACTTAAACATATCGAACATAATTCAGGAACATATACGGTATTAGGGTCCATTATCATTGTACATGCCGTATGATATGTAGTACATTTGGGTTCACTATAGACGCGATTCTTCTTAAACATAATAAGAAGAATACCAAAAAGAAATAGCAGGAATATTCCCAAGGTTACCAAATAAAAATTGGACCTAGAAATAGTAATCGTCACATCATCATCCTTATACAAATCATCGTCATCCATATAATTCGTTTTTAGATCTGAGGTATTATCCGACATTGCATACTGTTTTACCATTTAAAAAAGAATTCAATTTTACGGGAACCAAATAATATCCATATACTATAATGAGTACACCGACTAATCCTAATCCATGTGGACAATATTTAAATGATACCGATTATTTACTGCATATGATACCTCATCACCAAGTAGCAGTAGATATAAGTATAGAAATGCAGAAGAAAAGCCACAATCCCATTATGCAAAACATATTAAGAAAACTTATTTGGACTCAAACTAGAGAGATTATCATAATGAAATCCTTTCTTAAAAAGTTACCTGATAATATCAGTAATAATAAATATAAAAGTAACAAACGATATATTAGTTCGGTTCTAGACTTTACCAAATTAGCATCTGATCCAAACGCGGAATGTAATCCTGAATTTTTTGATCCGGCCCTTCATAAAAAACACATGTCTCATATGAAACTAGATGAAAAAATGTATTTACAACATATGATACCTCATCACCAAGTAGCGGTTGATATGAGTAAAACGCTATTAAAATATACCAATAACGACTTTATGGTTCAGTTTTCTTACGGCATTATTAGAAGCCAACAAGTTGAAATCAATTATATGAACAACTTATTACAAAACTTACAAGGGTGGTCTTGGAATAGTCAGTTAATTAATTAACCGGATATTATCAAATAATATCCATATACTATAATGAATTGGTGTCTTCTCTCTTTATTTTTATGAGATTCAAATAGAGTCATACATCCTATATGAAAGGACAGAATAATATAAAACAAATAATCTTAGGAATTTTATAATAATCCATATTTATAAATATATAAATGTTCCGTGCTCGTAAAACGAACTCTTTTATTTAAGGTTCGTCTTTTTTTTCTACTCCAAACAGATTTAAAATCGGAGGGGCATTTTTGTTCTGAAATAAATATATAATTATTTTTACTCCACTTACGCATAGTATCCCAAAATTTATCATGATCAAATCCTCCAGTACTATATCCGGTTGTATGTTGATATGGTGGATCACAATATATTAACATATTTTGTGGTTTCCATGATAAATATGATTTATTATAAAATTTAATAGTTGGTTTCTGAATTACTGATTTAATTTTTTTTAAAGAATTTTTAACCTCTGTATAAAAATTTCGTCCACTACTACTTGCATATTTTTGAATATATCCGCTAAAAAATTGCCCACCAAAACTTAACCCAAATCCTACCACCGCTTTTAAAGAATTTGGTGATTTTGCAGATTTTATTGTTTTCCATTTTTTTTCACTCATGGTTTTAGGTAATTTTAATTCATCCTTTTTTAATTCTTTCCATAATTGAATAATATCAGGTTGTATATCTGAACCTATATGTTTTTTATAATCATATTTTACCATATATTTAAATACACCTAACGATCCACAAAATGGTTCTAAATAGGCATCAACCATATCGGGTGGCACTTTTTTTACTAGATATTTACTTATAGCATCTCCGATTTGATGTTTTGCGCCCAGATATTTCATTATATAATAATTATATAAAAACAGAAAAGAAATGAACCAACTGCTCTTTTCTTACTCAGCCATTTTGTACAACTCTTTTTACTCATATTCGCTTGATCTCGCTAATATGTTTCAACTCCGTTGAAGTAATATATCTCCAGCCACCATGTCCACCTACGCTAAGGAAGCATATTTGCTTTTTCCCACCGGTCTTTTGTTGACGACGAGAAGCCTGAGGCGTGTTCAAATTGCCTCCTCGCCTATTTGTAGTATTTACATATCCATGGTCTTGTAACATGCACCTCACCATGCCCTTATATGATTTTATGTCCTTGTATCCTGTACCCCACTTGGAATAAAGGAACTTGTAAATCTTGGACAATGGAACAAACTCCTTCTGGTCCGGCTTGAGAATAAGTTTGATGTCTTCGCATATTGCTTTCGAACGACCTGCCTTGCGCGAAGCCACAAATGACACTTTCCATTCGCCTTTGGCATCCTTGCCTATATCTTCTAATTTTTCCGCCATTTCTGCCTCCGCTAGACGTTTTTTCTTCTCTTCCATAGTGCCAGTTGTCTTCTCAAAATATTCTTCTAACAAACTATTCAAAATCGCGGGATTAAGCTGATCCTCGGATGCCTTCCTCTGATCCTCGGATGCCTTCCTAGCTGCTGACTTCTTCCTCTCTATCTGACCTCTATATAATGCTTGTAGTATAGTAAGCCCATTCTCCAGAAGGGCTTTTTCCAAACGTAAAATCTCTCGGCGCATTTGGTCGAAATTCATCAGTTCAACTTTTAATTGATGCGGTGTTAATAAGCTGGCTGGGTACTTTGTGTGAAGGGGGTGTAGGTTATATCGTTTATGCTGTGTTGTAACCTACGGGTATAGATCCTTTATAAGTTGAAAAGCATTTCAATTTTTTGAAAAGGATTTAAAAAGAAGGCGTTATAAGACCATTTCCGTTTTAATACCGATTTCTGTTTTATCGAGCGGGATAGATTGGTTGATCCTTGTTATATATATAGGATGAAACCAACGAAGTCGTTTTATCAAATAATATCCATATACTATAATGAATTGGTGTCTTCTCTCTTTATTTTTATTTATGAGTGCTTCTAATATTTATATTTTAAAAACACAAATGCTCTCCTTCTTTGACTCTTATTTTATGCGATTCATTTTAGGCATTCAAGTGATTGCTATTTATAGTTTATTCACAAAAGAGAGATATGGGTTATATATCACTCATATATTGTATATAACTACCCTTCTATTAGGTAGTATTTTTGCCGATAATAAATGTATCCTCTATTTAATTATTGCAATCATGGTTATTGCGAAGATTGCCGTCTATTGCGTAGGAGACTGTCCGTATCATACGGAAAGCAAACGATTAGAATGGTTTAGCGGAGGTGAAAAAAATACGATATTTACAGATAATGGGTTGTATATTACGTGTTTTATAATCATACTATATAGGTATCTGGATACCTTAACGAAAAAAACTCATTAGGGCATTTTCTATTGCGTAAATTATTATTTTTGCTATAAATTATTTGGTTTAATTATTTCTTTTCATAATGATACTTTCTACACGTCCCACATCTTAATTTCCTCATGTTAGATAATTATTTATCTCAGTTTCCCAGTCTTTAACCATATCTAATTCTTCCTTAGACATCTCACCGCCTTTTGATATCGCCTCAAGTAAGATTGTCCTTACTTTTTCGTCATCTATTAAATTTATCATATCAAAATCCGAATCCACCCACTCACCATACTTTAACTTGTATGCCAGCACTACCTGAGCAAACCCTCTTAACTGCATATTTCTTCGGTGTACCAGGTCACCTGTAGATCTTAGTTCTTGGACTTTCCACACTCGGTTTTTTCCTCGTGGGTGAGTGCAGTTTCCAAGGACTTCGAACGCCTCTTTAACCGTAATGAAGACTTCTTCCTTTTTCTTGTCGCTCTTTGCACGGTCATGTTGGACATGAAGTAGGGCTTTTACTCTATTACTTTTACGCAGGATGGCTGCTCTAAATATCTTCTCGGTATAAAGTTTCCAAGCAGCCATATTACGGGCGGATGTTTCTGACATTGTTTCAGAAGCGTAACTGGATAAAGAGTACATGGTGGGTACTTTCCTCTATAGGCTAAAAAGCATTTCAATTTTTAGGAGAGAATAAATTATTAGATATATATACGAGGAGAGTTATCTCTCCAACCTACCGCTATGGAAATGAATTAAAGCATAGGAAAATGATTATCTCCACCCGGCTGTAATAATTCAAAATAAGATTCCTCGTCGTTATCATAGGTTACCTCATATTTACTCGTTTCTTCCACAAAACGCACTACCGTTGATTTTACCCATGCATCCTTACCATTTCTATAAATTAATACATTATCTCCCGCATTATATAGGGTGGATATATTCGTATTTTGTATCGGGGGTGGAGCAAACGGCATAGGCTGTGGAGCGTCTTTTTTAGGCTGTAATTTCTGCAACGCAGCAGTAGAATGCAATACAACCGACTCTCCACCCTTTACTATCTTTCCCCCCGTATAATTTCCATCAAACTGAAAGTGTTCACTAGGATATCCAGTGAACGCTAACTCCTCCACCTTATCCTCTAAAAATTCTTCACATGCTAATTTAGGTCCGGGTAAAGGTGGCCAACCACAATCATCCACCAGTATGATTCCATTATTTACTACCTTTTTATATACCTTATCTAATGCATCACGAGTAGAAGTGTAAAAATCTCCATCCATAAACACAAATGCAATCTTTTCCGGATATTCTACCTCTGGAATGTCTTTAAACAATCCCGAGTGAATAATTGGTAACTCCAGAGAGAAGTTCTGAAATACGCTTAGGAATTGCTCCTTGGGTACTTGAAACATACCCGCATTAAATTGTCTCTCATCGGTGCTATGGTCTTTAGCGTGTTTCTCGGGCAAACCTTGCCAACTTTCATACACATGAAACTGTCTGTCACTCTTGTATTCATCCAGCATTTTTCGTATAAAAATACTGGTGGTTCCCACAAAACAACCAAACTCTACAATGTCACCCGGAATATTATTCTCCAACACATATTGCAAATGCTTTAGCACGCCATATATCTCATGATACCCCATCATATTCGTAATTAATGGGACACTATTCATTACGTTTACTATTCTCTCGTCGCTCATATACCTTTTTTATGTATGTTATTTTTAATATGTATTTTAACTATACATGCGCAAAACACGTAAAAATGTCCGCCGACATAATAAAACCCGATCTCGCAAACGGCGCGCAGGATCACCATCGTATTTAGAAAATACTTTTCAGAGATGGAGTGCTAAATATAATGCAGGGATTGATATCGACCAACCGATAAAAAAGTTAATCAAAGCCCAAAACAGCTTCGCTCGTGATATCGTCAATACCTTAGGCTTAAGAACCACGTCAGATACCTACAACCATTTTATCATTGCACTTTCTAAATTAACTGACGAGAAAGAAATTAAATCATATATAGATATTTTAAATCAGATTCAGACCGGAGATATACCGTTTTCCTATGTAAATGACAAAATAAAGTACCGTTATTGCAAGTATAAAGACCGGTGCACTCGGACCAATCCCTTACATAAAGTTCAGGCACATTATTTAGACTGGACATATCCTTTACTAGAGCAATTACATGAACTAAGGTAGGACATTATCATATTTTTTCAATATCTCTAAACATTCCTTGTAATGGTCATTTATCTTCTCGCATTCACCCCGGTTATGTTGCACGCAATCATCATATGCAGCTTTAAAATATCTACATGACACTCCAATGCTTCTAATTAATTCCTCTGTTGTTTCCTTTTCTATTGCTGGGGGAGAACCCAACACAGTATCTACGGCTTTATGGGCGATACCACTGCCGGTACCAAACGCAAAGCCTTGTCCTATCGTAGACATTAAATTACCAAATATGGATGGAGTAGAAGCGCCCACACGAGAATCGGTGGGAAGCGGTGGAGCAGGAGGTACCGGAGGCGCACGAGGACCCCCTCCACCCCCTGAGGTGCTTATAGGTCTCTTAGGTCTCGTAGCATTCATTGCCGCTACCGACATACCATCCGCCTGCATAAATTGCCATCCCCATCTATTACTAAATATATCAGTGTAGGGAGGCTTACTCATATAAATATATTGTACTTGTATATATTTAAATGAAAATATTTGTATCTATTGCCTCTTACCGAGATTCACAGCTGATCCCTACCATACAAGACTTTATGGAAAATGAATCCAAACAAAACACCATAATATATGGCATTTGTCTTCAAGATACTACCGAAAATCATCTCCTCCTTAAACAAACGTTTCCCTCTAATCTCAAAATTATTTATATGCATTATTCAAACGCAAAAGGCGTATGTTATGCTCGAAAACTATTGCAAGATAGTGTCACCGATGAAGACTATATTTTACAAATAGATTCTCATATGCGTTCTATACCTAATTGGGATGTCGCCCTCCTCCACAGCATTCGCGCAACGAAATGTACTAAATCACTTCTCTCTTCTTATCCACCACATTATGCGCTGGATGATACCGCCAAATCATATTTACAATCGAGCACCTACATGAATGTGACTAAATTAACTCTACCGATACGTAAAATGACAACCTTACATGGATGTGCTGGGGATTATTTAAATACAACAGGCGTTCCCATAAGAAATATTCATATTGCTGGAGGATTTTATTTTGCTCCGAGAGAATGGATTAAAGACTCGCCTTATCCTGGAGATTTATATTTTGAAGGAGAAGAGGACCAACTAACGGTATTATCCTATACGCATGGGTGGACGGTATTTTGTCCGGAGAAAGCAATCGTCTATCACTCTTACACTAATAATTTATCTGACTCACCCGAAAAATATAGACCATTACACTGGGAAGATCATCCGGGTGGAGGAAGTAATAAAGCATTTAATATACGAGATATTACCTTAGGAAATAAGCGGTCTTTAGAGAATTATTTCAAGGAACTGAACCAATTTACGGATAATTATAAGCAATTAGAGTTGCCTCCCATTCCATTGTATAATAATATCGCGTTTTGGCAATTACTATTTTTAGATGCGAACAATAAGGCATTACATACACAAATGATTCATAAAATAGAGAATAATATGGCTAATATAACAATGGACCAACAGACTCTCCATCAAACCTATAAAATAGAGATAGTTCCTATGGTAAATGATAATCTAACTAAAAGTACCATCATGAAAGAGAAGATTATCTATTCATTTGTGTAATTGATAATAAAATTGATAATAACATACCTACTATTCTCTCTGCATAACTCCATAAAATGATTGCAGTCACGCGGTTTAATAATGAAACTTGGAGACAAAACACTTCTTATAGAGAGAATCAATCCAATAGTGGATGTATTTATGGATGTTCTCTCCCAATTAATTCCTCCGTTCCTCCCGATACTATTATTTATGTCCTTGAAATGAATAATAGTACCAATAAAATAATGGGCATTGGCCGTATCAAAAATAAAAAATATGCCAGAGAGAACATCTATACATCTGGGGAATATAATAGACACATTTATAAAGGACATTTTCGCAAAGATGCGTCTAAATTTACTCCCCTTGAAACAAAACTAATGGAAGAATTTGAACAAATAGTATTTAAAGGCTCGGGGCATCTAAAGCGCGGTTCAGGAATATCGATACTTCGCACGCAAATGTATAGCCATGGCACAAGACCGGATAACGGTAAAATCATCCTCACCTATTTAGAGAGAAGTTTGAAACTAGCGGTTCTAGCCCCGTTAGTTGCCTTGGCACCCGGCACCCAGACGCGCCTAGCACCCTAATACCTCACATCTAGAATTATCCTTTGGTGAATGAATGGTCGGACACATGGACTTTCGTTTATGCGAGGATGTCTGCGTTAATCGCGGAGTACATTTAATATGCACCATTTCATCGGCAAACTCTAACGCCAGTATGTTTTTTCCAACTATATACCAGTCCTTTTCCATTTTTTTCACTGCCTCGTCCCGTGAAATACTGGAATGACGTAAGATAGTATCTATGTATTCCTGCTCTAATTGATGTTGATATTGGTGGGGTTTGCCATAGGTCATATTATGAAACATTAGTTTGCTATATGGCAGTATATATCGTTTATTACATCCTTGGAAAATTGCTCCTGCCATACTATATGCCTTATGCGTTATACACGGTAAATCATATGCTTGTATTTCATTTATTATACGGTTTCCAGCCTCTACTGACCCACCAACACTATCTATATATACATAAGAATCTTTAGTTTTTTCTTTGTAGGCAAATTCCTCCGCCATTTCAGAGTTTATTACCCCATATATAGGTAGTATATTATCCACGTCTAATGTTATTGTTCTATAAGCCATAATAAAAAAGAACAAGAATAGCATAATAATTTTATTATATACTCTTTATATTATATACTATTATATTAATGGCTGAAATTACCTCCGTCGCTGTATTAATTACTACAACCGCTGCGGCTATAGTAGCGGTTATTGCCCAGGTGCAACACAGCCGATGCATCACTATAAAATTATGTTGCGGATTATTTCAATGCTCTCGTAAAGTTCCTGATGTTGAGGAGAACACTACGGAAGATACCCCGCCTCTACAAACTATTCCCGATTAATAAGTAATTAAATATAATGACATTATTTATTATATGAACGAGTCGATTAAGGAGTATACTATAAAGGACTTAATAAATATGTTCAAACTATCTATCCCATTAAACAAATTTGAAATCCAATCAGTAATGGATACATGGTTAAGAAGTGACAAAAACAATACTATTGTGGCACAGCGATTTATAAAGGCTGCGAGTAATAAACTATTAAACAGTCTAAAAACCCCAACAAGGCATGAAACCACCACCTATAGTTACGACTCACATAGTGTTTTAATGCAATTAAAACAACCCAAGGTAAACCAAACGTATGAACTAGATTCAGTTAAAGATTCTTTAAATCCAACGTTTCAAAATACCGTTACACGCATTATCAATTTAGATAGTAAATATCGTGAAGGGTCTTATCCTTTGCTAGATCCTATTACGGGTCTAGATGTAACATATGATTTTGCAACCAACCCGGTGAATAACCCTTCTGTATGCTTAGAACCCGATAAACTTTCCTCTACCGAATACACCGCATATTTATCTACTACATTAACCGATGTTCTATCTTTAAAAATATATCATATTTCAATACCATATTTATGGTATAATATAGATGAGGTATATGGTACTAATGTTTTTAACTATAGAATGTCCTTTACCAATAGTAATTCTAGAGATGAAAATACTGTAACGATCCCTTCAGGCCATTATAATTTAACAGGAGATAAAAATAATATCTATAACGTTATTAACGAGAAATTGAAACCAATAACCCCCTACCTGAGGTTTGAGTTGGATCCTCTTACCCGCAAAACAAAAATTAATTATTATAGTACCGATTTTTCCGGCATTTATACCAAACACAATATGTCTTTTACAATATTATGGTTTGATATAATAAATCGTAAGAATGAAAATACAAAATCTAATAGTAATTTAGGATGGAAACTAGGATTTCGTAGAGAGGTTTCCTATATTAATAATCAAGAACAACTAGATAATAGTGGTAACTTTAATCGTTCGGGTACACCAGCTTGTTGTATGGATTTTTCTGGTGGGTTCTCTCCTTTGGGAAGTAGTATATTTTTAGAGATTCGGGGGGAGGATAATAGATATTATAACAATGATAAAACGATATCTTGTGATACATCTTTCATTTATTATAAAAATGAACCGGTATATAAAGTAGCTTCTAATACGTCTATTACATATCTATCCGGTCCGCATAACTCCCCGGGTAATATAATGCGAGAATATCCGGCGGTATCCAATGTGTATCTTAATAAAGTATATAAATATACTGCTATCAGTGAAGCACCTGCTGATTTACTGTTAACCAAATATTTATTATTAGGTTTAGAGGATTATAATAATAATCAATTAAATAGTGGATTAATTTCTATCCAATCTTCCCGTTCTACTGAACAAAATGTCAATATAAATTCTAGAAAGTATGGATTAAAAGTCGCACAATGTCCATCAGGAAATAAAAATTATTATCAATATAATACCGGGTTAAGTAATGAAATTACTGGAATAACAAAGGCTCAATTAGCCACTGTAAATGCTATCGCAAAACATAAAAACATACCAACCAATAAAACCTCCCCCCCGTCAGACAATATTTTTGCTATTATACGTATACCCAATGATATACAATATGGTCAACTTATTACAGATAATAATATTATCTTATTAAACAATCAGAGAACTTATTTCGGACCATGTTCTATAGGAAGTTTCAAAATAAAACTCATGACCGAGGATGGAAATACCCTTAATTTAAATAAAACGGACTGGTCGTTTGCGCTTATATGTAAACAATTATATCAATACTAAGATTCACTATACCTAGTCATATATATACCTAACTACCAAATCCTTTTTTTGAACCGCAACTCTTAAATAAACGGAGGAAACTTAATATGTATTTTATAGAATATTAAATCCTATAATATATAGTAATTAAAGTAATGCTAATGCAACCATATAAATCCGGTAGAAAAAAACCTATAAATACCCATAAGGTCAACAATACCATACCGATTTTTAATATATTACAGTATCAAAATAAGTGTTTAGAATATTTACCTATTATTAGAAATATGCATATTCCAACCATTAAACTAAATCAGTATAATGAGGCGTTCTTTATAGAATTCCGTTGGTTTAAACATATTGAATTTTTAGTAAGAAATACTATATTAAAATTGCCGACATGGAGTCATACCATCGTTTGTGGTAATAATAATATAGTCCAAATAATGAATATGTGTGCTACAATCTCTCCAACGATTCGTATTATTCATTTGGACATTAATAATATAAATATTATGGAATATTCTAAGTTGCTTATGACTAAGGTATTTTGGAATAGATTTCATGGAGAAAAACTATTATTATATCAATCGGATAGTTATTTATTTCACGGAAATATAGAGCCTTTTTTAGAGTATGATTATGTAGGTTCCCCCTGGCCGAAATCCTTCACTTATTCTGTAGGAAATGGGGGGTTTTCATTGCGCACAAAAAAAACAATGATAGAGTGTATAGAAAAAGCAAGGGATTTAGAAACTGATATCGAAGAAGATGTATTTTACGTAAAATACATCACTTTGTTTAATATTGGAAAAATTCCCCTGTTTGAAAAGGCCCAATCATTTGGAGTCGAATTCTGTGAAGGTAATAACCCAGTAGGCGGACACAAGATATTTAGACCAGATTCTAATTTAACCCCTGCTTATAAATCCCTCCAAATATCACCTATTAAATCCAAAAATATGGTATGGAATAAATATATCGGTTATGGTATAGCACATCAAGTAATTACCATAAAAAATTCCAATGATACGATATTTTTGATCGATAATATAAATAATTATTTTAATCAGTTTAACTATCATAAGGAATGGATTGGAATTATACATGAAGAGACCCTTGATTTAT
>Ga0233412_10000827_pt1 | contig 17212 bp, 12 predicted proteins | sample Na_anoxic_4_MG_FD_180667 | JGI IMG/M metagenome (GOLD analysis project Ga0233412, IMG submission 180667) | Seawater microbial communities from Saanich Inlet, British Columbia, Canada - Na_anoxic_4_MG | ecosystem: Environmental > Aquatic > Marine > Inlet | place: Canada: British Columbia...
TCAGCTTTACTCATGCCTGGATGGTCTTTAAGCAACGTGCCAAGCTGTCGGGTGCCTATAGCCAGATAGAGATGGCCTTTCTCGGCAAGTACCGGGGCCAGTATTTTGGTGTACCAACCGCCTTCCGGTACCAGTTCTACGACCCGCATATTATCTTGCAAGCCAAAGAATTCCAATGTCTGGATTGGCTTGCGATTTGCGTCCCGGGCTTTCTCAGCATCAGTGCGCGCGTCACTGTGCATTGCCTGCTGGATCTTTTGACCTACCGGGCTTAAAGGCTCGCGGCTATACTGAGCTTGCGTGACGGAGGCGGCCAGTAATCCACTCAGGGCTATCGTTGCTATACGCATGGCTTCAGCTCCAGGTTAAGTGTCGTCCCATGTATCAGGGTGCGACAGCTAATGGTGATTCAAAGAATTCGGATGATCAGTTGCCAAAGCATAAACTAAAAGTGATTGCCTGTGCCTGTCTGGTGGTTGATGGCTGATGGCTTATTTGACTGGGTGGCTGAGATAGGGTTTTCTTAGGGTTCGTGGCCGCCACGTAAATACGACGTCGCTGCTGCGAATGCATAAGTTTGTCAGCATGGGGGGCCAGCGATGACGAATGGAGCGGTACAAGCAGAGGTTCTCAATATCTTGAGAACCATGGAGCCAGAGGCGTTAGGTTCTTTGTCTTTCACGATGCTGGAGATCGGGGCGGTGCCGCTTGAGGGAGCGGTTGAGCCTTTTCACCAGATTACCGATATTTTTCCCGAATCGCGTGTCATTGCTTTTGAGGTAGGCGATGATTTGTGTGCAAAGCTGAATAAAGAGGCCAAAGATGGCCACAAATTCTATCCTGTTGCACTTGGCCGCACAGAGGAATCCCGTCCGTTTTTTCAGACCGCAGATCCAATGTGCTCCTCACTATATCGGCCAAATGAAGCGTTGCTGGCACGATACTACAATATGGAATCCGCCATCCTTGAGAAAGAAACCTTGATTGATACCGTGAGCCTGGATTACTTCATGGTGCAACACGGAATCAAGGATGTAGATTTCATCAAGATTGATATCCAGGGCGCAGAACTGGATGTGTTTCAGGGTGGCACCAGGGCATTACTTAATACAGGAATCATCGTTAGTGAGGTGGAGTTTATTCCGCACTATATAAATCAGCCTCTGTTTGGTGATGTAAGTGCTTTTCTTATGCAGCAGGGTTTTATGTTTCATAAGTTTCTTGGCATGGCGGGCCGGGCACTCAGGCCTGTCATGATGAATAATGATCGCAACAGTGCCTCCCAGCATATCTGGACCGACGCCATGTTCATCAAGGATATTTTTCGATTAGCAGAGCTTCCGGTAGACAAGTTAATGAAAATGGGTGTCCTGAGTTACTTGTATGGAAGCCCCGATGTTGCCTACAGTTGTTTCCATGCGGCAGATCAAAAGGGGCAAACCGATGTCGGTCTGAAGTTTCTGCAAACAGGTACCCGTGTCGCGGTACCGAAGCCTGCTCGTCCTCGGTGGGCGAAGCTATTTGGTAGCTAGATGGGTATTTAAAAAGCAGTGATTAATACTGTTTTCTTTAGAATCTATAATCAATATCCTGAGAAAATAATTTTTTACCAATGCCTTGTCTCTTTCGTTATACATGTATGATTTTTTCAGAGCGGGCGAGAGAATTATTCGATCATTTTCCAGGCCGGCTTTGTGTGAGCCAATGTTCTCAGACGAACTGGCATTTAGTAATTTCCTTATTTTTTCTCGTTATCAGAATCAATCAAAGAATTTTCCGTTATTTGAGAATAAGGGGCTCATCCCGGATGAGCTGGTTGCGGCCGTAAAGGCGATCAGTGATAAGATTTCTGTGGCTGTAACCTGGCAACAAGGTGATGTTGTCATGCTCGATAACACCCGATTTATGCATGCACGCAATGCTGTTCAGGATACTAATGAGCGCCTGATAATGACCTATTTTGGGTATTTGAAGTTTGCTGAGCCCAGTGACGAGGAGCCAGTCAATGCTCAATGGCGCCAGCCCGGGTTTCGACCCCCATATATTTCCAGTGGCCCATCTGAAGGGTATTAATTAATCTGTTTGCAACAGATGCAGGTGCCGGACTCAGGACTAATCTTTGGTAAGCTCCTGCTGTCATTCCACCAGCTGGGATAAGAGCGGCTGCAGATGTTTCTCGTAGCGCTTCCATAGTTGCACTGAGCTACTGTAAATAGGTTTTCGAACTTGTGCAAAACTGGCTGTTCGTACACCTCGTTTTGACTCGTGAAAGTTCAGGCAGTCCGGGTTAAAGGGCAGTTGACAGTAATCTAGTAAGCTGCGGATCTGCTGCTCTGAATCCGCCACCAGGTTTTCATATTGCAGTTCATAAATTTTACCCGGAAGAACTTCATTCCAGTGTTTCATCAGGTCCAGATGCAGTCGGTAATAGCGGCCTAAATCCTCGATGTCATAACACCATTGGAGACCTGTTGAGGCAAACAGGGTTTTGAACATGGATAGACAAGAGTCCATCGGATCACGCCGACAGTGAATGATCTTTGCATTGGGCAGCATAGTCGCGATCATGCCGATATACTGGAAATTTTGCGGCATTTTGTCAGTCACATGGGGTGCTGAATGATTGTGACTGCGGAGTCTTTGCACGTAATCATCCGCCAGGTCTCTCCATGTGCCCGGCTTTAATAGTGGAATATTGTCCGGGAATATCTCCACGGATTGCTTGCTAACAACCGTTAGATCGGAAAGTTCTCCAGCGCCGTATACACTTGGATGGCTCGCCAGAATCTGTTCGACCAGGCTGGTACCGGATCGTGGCATGCCGAGGATGAAAATCGGGCTGTCATCTTTGCTTCCCAGACCTTGATGCTGGTTAATAAAATCAGCATTGAATATCGACTTCAGGCGATCGAAATAATCGATGTCTTCTTTAATAGAGTAGGGGGTCAGGCTTCGCTTTTGATTATTTCCCTGCTTGAAATAATCAAAGGCCTTGTCAAATTGCTCCAAATCTTCAAATGCCTTGCCCAGGCCAAAGGCCAGATTCATGTGGTCTTCTGAAGAAATGCCCGGTTTTTTGCATAGAGCCTCCATTGCCTTGAGTTCGGCGTCGTAGGTTGTATGTTTGCGTACCCCGGCCAGAAGCTGGTACGCCCTGGCGTAATCTGGTTTCAAGCGAATGGATTGCCGATAGCTCTCGATCGAATCATTTAACTGGCCTATCTCACTGAATAAATTCCCCAGATTCAGGTGGAGGCTCGCATTAGCGGACTGCAGCTTTGCTGCTTGCTCGTAACAAGCCAGTGCTTCCTCAAGTCGACCCAAACGCCTGAGAGTCATTCCCAGGCCGACATGAGCATGAAAATCAGCTGGTTCTCTTTTCAATGCCCGCCGATAAAATAATTCAGATTTATCGTATTCCGCCACCTGGTAGCCAAGTTCCCCCAAGGCACGATTTGCGATTGCCGGACCGGGGTGCAGGCTCAGGGCGCGATCGACAATTTGTTTAGCTTCATCGCCCTTGCCAAGTTGCATCAGGGAGTTTGCCAGGTTGCCATATACGGGGACAAATTCGGGGTTGGATGCCAAGGCTTTCTTGAATAGCGCCACGGCTTTCTCGGGATGTCAAAGCCTTTGGTGCATCACGCCCAGGCAATTGTTTGCATCAGCATGTGCCGGATCGGTGCCCAGGATGTTTTTGCAAATATTTTCCGCGACCTTAAATTGCCCCGCTTGAAGCAATTGATAGGCATGTGAAATGTCATTCGGGTTGGAAGTCATTGTGGCGGTGGAACCAGGTTTTAAAATTTGAGAAGAACTGTTGTTTTGTGTCTTGGCATTATCAATTCCAGCTGCCACTAAAGTGTGGTTGGTATGACATAATTATTACAGTTTTTTGCTGGTATTAGTCACATTGCTGCTCTGCTCATTGGATAAATCCAGCAGCGGGCCCAGGTATTTCTTGTAAACTTTCCAGCGATGGATTGAATCTGTGTATAGCGGTTGCCGTACCTGAATGCTGCTGTTCGTCATTACGGTGCGGGTATTCTTTTGAAATTCCAAACAGACGTCATTCCAGGGTAGCCCGCAATGCTCCAACAGTTCTCGTGTCACATTCTCCTGTTTGTTGATGAGTTGTTCATACTCTACTGTATAGATCTTCCCTGGGAGTACATCGTTCCAATGCTGGATGAGTTGCTGGTAGTCATGGTACTTGCTGGCCAGGTTCTCCAGGTTGTAGGTATAGGGTACTGAACCCAAGTGAAAGACATTCTTGTAACAGCTGTAGCACACGTCGATTGGATTTCTTTGGACATTAATTATTATTGCATTGGGAAAGATCAGATGAATTAATCCAACATGTATGTAGTTGTTTAATAGTTTATCTGTTAAATATTCAGTCTGATTAAATTGTTCGGCCCTGTGCAAATAGTCATCAGCAATCATCGTTAAGTCATTATCAGACAGGCTATCAGTCCAATATGAATCTTTGGTTGAGAGCTGCTTTGATTGCAGGGCATGACGGATTGCATGATTTAGAGCAAATATCTCTCCGGCACTGGATACTGAAGGATGGCTGGACAGGATGTGCTCCACCAATGTTGAACCACACCGTGGAAAACCAACAATAAAAATAATTTTAGCCGGATTGCCCCGTACATTTTTTCGTTGTAAGAAGAAATCTTTTGAGAAGAACTTGATGATATTTTGTGCTTCTTGTCTGGATGTGTTCGGATCAAACTTCAAGGAGCGGTTCTTCAGGTCATTGCCCGCAATCAGATGTGCAAAATGCTTGTCAATATTGGCCTTCTTATCGTACGCATGTGCCAATGCAAAGTGGGCTATGAGTTGGTCATCCACAGGTAGTCGACGCGACTGAATAATAGATTCAATTTTCCTGATTAATGAATCTGAAACGTTGTCTCCCGGCAGTCGTGACAGGCTCAGCAGGCTGCTGGTCATACGGGGATTGAGATCGATGGCTTTGATTAATGCCGTGCGGGAACCTTCGAGGTCACCGGCATCTGAGAGGAGTTCACCCTTCTCAAAATATAGTTGTGCATTATTCGGGGTAAGACTAATCGCAGTATTAATTAGTTGTTTTGCTGCATCGGTATCACCGGTATATAGACAAAGCCGTGATTTAACCACGAGGCCGGCAACATTCCGCGGATCAATCTCGAGGGTGCGGTTAATGTAGTGAAATGCAGGTTCAATTTGTTGGTGCAGGAATAAAGATTCTGCAGCAACAAGATGTGGCCAGGGATCCTGCGGCAGTTGATCGGCGAGCTGCATTGAGACTGTAGCTGCCTGTGCGTAATTTGTCGCCGTGATGTGGTTGTGAATCAATTTCTGAGCATCGGCAAAAGTGAGCTGCCTGTTGTTGCCGGATTTATCCATATGAATCGTGACAATTTTGTCTTGCTGCGTCATTAGTGCTTCACTTGTGTATTACTGAATATTTATTAAATAGGGGATAGTGGTGCAGCACACTACCAGATCGATAGAGGGCAAAAAACTTTGTTACTGGAAATTGGTGTTAGGCGCAACTTTCCTCTACATTATCCGTCGATATTCTTTATCAATTTATAGCAGGATTGTACATGCCCACGACCGCTACACTAACTATGGTAGACGGGACAAATGTCGTTGTCCCTGATTCACTGGATTTGATTACACCTTATGTTCTGCGTGAGCAGCTGGATTGGTTTGAGGATGAGGTCAGGTTCCTCCGTGAGTTGCTTCAATCAGGTCAGAATATTATCGATATAGGCGCTAACCACGGTGTTTACACCTTGTCGATGGCAGCCACGGTGGGTTCTTCCGGGCATGTGTGGGCATTTGAGCCGGCAGCAGCGACCGCAGATTTATTAAGACAAAGTATTGTCGCAAACGGTTTCGACCAGGTCACGTTGGAGCAGTGCGCACTGTCGGAGACTGAGGGGGCTGCGAAATTATCCGTGCATACCCACTCAGAGTTAAATGCATTGGTGCATGATGAAAATTCTATGCAGCCGACTGAGACTGTGCCGCTTATTACTCTGGATGGCTATGCAGAAAAAATTGGTTGGCAGACGATAGACTTTGTCAAGATTGATGCTGAAGGCGAAGAGGTCAGCATTCTTAAGGGTGGTGAAAGGTTCTTTGATCGATATTCACCGCTGGTCCAATATGAAATTAAGGCAGGTAACAATTTTAACCAGAATCTGGTGCAGGCATTTGCTGCAATCGGCTATGACTCGTATCGCCTGGTGCCTGGCCTCAATCTGTTGGTGCCATTTTATGCTGATATACCAATAGATCGGTTCCAGCTCAACCTGTTTGCCTGTAAATCAGACCGTGCCGATATATTGATAGCAAGCGACAGGTTGATCAGGGAGATTCCTGAATTGGGCATGGCGTCAGGCTTGCTTGAAGAGCATGGATTTGATTGGCGCACCACGCTTGCGAAAATGCCTTACGGAAAGCAACTTGCTGGCCGGTGGGAGCGGGCCGCAACGGGTGGGGATCTTAGCTCAGTAGAAGAAGCTTTAGCTCTGTATGCTTTGAGCAGGGATGTTTCACGACCTGCGCAAGAGCGCTTCGCTGCGCTGGATGCTGCATTTAGCCGGTTTATGAGCCTGGTTGAAGCATCACCCACTCATCCGCGTTTGGCCAGTCTGGCACGAATATCAGCGGAACATGGCGCTCGTGCCGTTGCGGTCAAGACACTCGTGCAACTGTGCAATAGTATTGTGCAGGATAAGTCTGTAAATCTGGATGAGCCGTTCCTGGCGCCGGGGGAGCGTTTTGACTCAGTTGATCCGGGAAGTGCTATCGGCGACTGGGTGTACACAGCAGCAGCTGAAATGCTGGAGCAGTTGATGTCATTTTCTTCTTTTTATCCCGGGCTTGTTGGGCAAGATCGTCTGGAACAGATTTGCCGCAGCGCTTTCGCCGGCCCGCAGATGCATCGGCGTTTGAGCTTGCTTAGACAGAGATTTAATTTGCCGGATGCCAATTAATATTATGAGTGGATCCAGAATTCTGCATCCGACAAGAGCCATGCAAACGACGAGAAAGATGATCCGGCAGTACCAAAAATTTTGTCGCAGGCAGCAAGTGTATATAAGTCAACAATAGCTGCCCGTGAGCCGACCACTGAATTTTCGTACTTAGTTGAATTTTCATATGTAGTGATGGCCGCACGAGCCTGAGGCCGGATCCACGTCTGTATGAATTCCGTGAGCCAGGTTTCGGAGTCGCTGGCCAGGAATATCCGTGCCGCCTGTCCCGGCGTGCAAGTTAGTTGGTGGATGATATCCGCCACTCGCGCATTCCGGTTAATGGCGCTGCGCTGTTTCAGATCTGTTGCCCGGACATGAATGCCGACTAATTTAGCGCCTCCCGGGGCGCTACGCATACTGGTCACGAGTTGCTCCACAATTTGCTTCTCGCTGGGGCGCAGTTGAATACGGCGTGCATATATCGATAAAGACGTCAGAAATGCATCCTTGTGGTTGATACCGGGCTGGCTGGGATAAACAACATACTGTTCCATGCCATCATCGGGGCCACCGACCGGCATCGTCGACAAGTTAATCCACACGTCTGCAGTCGCGGCTACATCCGGATCATGAACATCCAGAATTCGCGGTGCGGTGGCCTTGGCGGCCAGCTCCGGTGTGATGTTCATTGGATTCCCGGCCTGGTGCGCCAAAGTCAGTTCGTGCACATCCCGGTAGTCCAGGCCAGCGGCGTTTTGTGGAAAATCCGGCGGATCAATGAGTGAGGTGGAGGTCGCCATGCCTTCTATATCGGGCATGAAAAAATCCTCAAGGGATGAATCTTCCTTGCCTTCGTACGGCAGGCCAACTCGCCCCGTGCGTTGCAGCCACAATAATTTGACCAGGCGGCCACTCTGATCTGCGAGGCGCAACGCGCATGAAAGAACCCACAGGCGATTACAGAGGCCGGAGGTTACGCTGGTGATGATTTGTTTGGGTTGGTTGTGGGTCATCATCGTAAATCGTCGTGGAAGTGAGAAGCTATTTTGATTGAATCTTGCAAAATATTATCTTTCATCACGAGCGGAAAATGTAATAAAAATATGTGCGGCAAGGTTATCAAGGATTGTGTCTGCACCAGGTCTTCCACATTTCTCTGTATGCATTTTCCAGAGATTGCGTGAATTGTTCCGTATTCATCAGGGTGGATCCGAGCATTTTCTGGCGCAACTGTTCTCGCAACAGAATGAGTCGTGGCCTGTCGGCGGCAAGTGAACAGGCCAGTTCCACGTAGTCATCCTCATTTTTCGCTACCAATTCCGGTAAGCCGACATGCTGCAGGATGCTGGTGCCGACCCGTCCTGCATGCCGGTCTCCGCACAAACTGATGACCGGCACGCCCATCCAGAGTGCTTCACAGGTTGTGGTCGTGCCGTTGTACGGAAAAGGGTCAAGACCGATATCAATTCTGGAATATGCGGTGAGATGCCCGTCTCTGCCAGGGATAAGGCCAAGCAGATCCAGACGTTCCGGGGCAATTCCCTGTCGGCTGAACACCTGTTGGTAGTGTGCCCGGGTTTGTTTGTGGGTGAATGCACTGGACTTTAATATCAGGCGTGATGCGGGTGTAGCTAACAATATTTTGGACCAGACTTTTACAGCCTCAAGTGTGATCTTTGGCAGGGCATTGAAGCTGCCAAAAGTAATATGTTCCTGCTTCAGGCACGGACACGCGGCAACAGCTGGGTGAGGAGTATCGCTCTGGTAGCAAAGAAAGCCATTCGGCAGTCTGATCAGTTTCTCGGCATACCATTGATCGGCATCATCCAGTGGGTCCGCAATGGCATCCGTCAATCGATAATCCATACACGTAAGTCCGGTTGTATTCGGGTATCCGAGCCAGTTCACCTGAACAGGTGCCGGTCTGTGGGTAAATACCAGCAGCCGGTTACTGGCCGTGTGCCCCGCAAGATCAATCAGAATATCAATCTGATCGTTTCTGATCCGTTCGGCTGCATCCCGATCATTCATACCGACAATAGACACCCAATGATCTGCCTGTGCGCGAAAATGATGGGTGATCTGATCTTCTTTCAAGACATTGGCATAGCAAAATACTTCAACCTGTTCCCGGTCGTGTGCGCCAATCAGCTTTCTGGTGAAATGCGCGACAGAATGTGCCCTGAAATCAGGGGACACGTAACCAATTCTCAGTCGTCGGTTTTCAACTCTGGAATTTCGATACGAGGGTTGGTTATCAGCAATATCACTGGTTTGTTGCCGGTCAAATTGCAGTGCAGCTTCGTATAGCTCGGCTTGCAATTTATTTGGCAGGTAATTCAGGGCCAGCAGAAGATTGGAGTGGGCCTGGGCATGTCCCGGCTGGATGGCCAGAGCATTACGGTAGCTGGAAATTGCACCGTCCAGATCATTCTGGTCTCTGAGTGAATTGCCAAGATTATTGTGAGGTGCGGCAGAATTCGGCTCATTTATAATCGCCTGCTTGTAACTGGCAATGGCCTCTTCGCATCTGTTGGTCCGGAGCAGGGCAAGGCCAAGGTTATTGTGGACCCCGGGATATTGTGGATGTTCTGCGGCAACTGCTTTGAAGTGTGTTACCGCTTCTGCATGCTCGCCCATCTGATGGAGTGTTACGGCCAGCTTGAATTGGATGGCCGGATCGACGGCGTCGATGGACAGTGCTGCCCGATATGTGTGAACGGCCGCGCTAAGTTTTCCCTGTCGCCTAAGTACATCACCCAGACATATATAGGCACCAGCGCGTTTGGGGTGTGCCGCAATTACTTTTCGGTAACAGTCGGCAGCATTCGTCAATTTTCCCTGGTCCTGGTAGTTATTGCCGAGATTGCTATTCGTTACCGCATTGCCAGGGTCTAGTTCAAGGGCCCGTTCAAAGTAGTCTGCTCCCGCGGGTAGATTGCCGGCAGCGCTATAGGCAATGCCCAGGCCGTTATGGAAGCTTGGTTGATTCGAATCCAGTTCGATGGCTGTTTGCAGGTGGGTGATGGCCGCTTGAAATTTGCCCAGGCGAAAGACAATGACACCCAGTTCAAAATGAGCCAAAGGATTCCCCGGTTCCAGGGCGAGTACCTGTTGGTACTTCTGTATGGATCCCTCCAATTGGCCCGACTGCGAGAGTCGGCGGGCCTGAGATAGCAAATTGGCACTCAAATGAATTGTCTCTTTCATGTCGCTCAATTTAAATAATAGGCGAAATCATGCCGCCTTTGTTGTTGCATCTTGTGCAATAATATTTTTCTCGGCAAATATTCTTAATAAATGGCCGAAAGCTACCCGTTTGAAAAACTGAATCAGATACCAATTTAATGGCAAGAAAAAAGAGACGTGGTGGCGCCATTACCGGACGCCCGGCGCCTGGTTCAAAGCAGCAGAGGCCGGGGAGCATCCCTTTTCAAGCTGAGCTTGCGCTCGCTTTTCAGCGCATGCAAGCAGGTCATGGTGTTGAGGCCGAATCGATATACCGGCAGATCGTCGCACGCCACAAAACACATCCACAAGCTAACTTCGCGCTAGCCATGTTGATGAATGCGCGGGGTTTGGCAGGTGCTGCGATCGAGCATCTGCAAGTCGTCATACAAACACAACCTGATAATCTGGATGCACAGACTCGCCTCGCTGCCAGTTTGCGAAAACTGAGGCGTGACGAAGAAGCTTTAAGACATTTTAAAATTGCCGCCAGATTGAACTCCGGAGATTATGCACTCTATAACAATATGGGGAATACCTGTCGGGATTTACGGCGCGTTGAAGATGCCGAGCATTATCTGTTGAAAGCTATCGAGCTACAGCCCGATGCACCAGAGGCACACAATAATCTTGGGGCGCTTTTTAGCGAACAGGGGCGTACGAATGAGGCCATAGAGCAGTTTCGCCGGGCTATTGTATGCAAACCTGATTATGCCAAAGCGCACCGCAACCTCGCCACGACCAGGAAGCATGAGAAGTACGATGATGAGATTAGTGCCATGGAGCAACTGTACAATAAACCGGGTGCAACCGATTTTGAGAAAATGCAGTTGGGATTCGGGCTAGGCAAGGCCTTCGAGGAACTACAAAATTATAAGCAGGCATTCGAATACTGGTCGGTGGCAAATCGATGCCAGCGAATTCTATCGCCTTATAATATTCAGAATGCCTTTGGCGAGATGAAAGCCATGCAGCAAATATTTGGCCCGGAATTATTAGCTGATGCCGACGGCGCGCGTGCCGGGCAAGTGCCGATATTTATTGTCGGTATGCCCCGGTCCGGTACGAGCCTCACCGAGCAGATTCTGGCCAGCCACTCGGCTGTATATGGGGCAGGAGAGTTGGAGCTTATAGGCCAGCTCGTGCGCAAGGCGGCCCAGGGTTCAATAGAGAATCTTGGCCGGTTGCGTGCCGGTGATTGGCGCGAGCTTGGCGCAGAGTATCTGGCCGGGATCGCGCAATGGTCAGACGGGGAAAGTTATGTCGTTAATAAGTTGCCGGAGAATTTCCTGTACCTTGGCGTGATACGTATGATGCTGGCGGATGCCATAATTATTCATTGCCGACGCGACCCGATGGATACCGGGCTTTCCTGTTTTAAGAATCATTTTCTTGGTAGTCGACTCGATTATACGTGCGAGCTCAATGAGCTCGGCACCTATTACCGGCACTATGAGGCCTTGATGGCACATTGGCGCGATGTTTTGCCGGATGAGATATATGTAAGTACATACGAGACGTTGGTAGCCAGTCCGGAAACGAAAATTCCCGGGCTACTTGATTTTTGTGGGTTACCGTTTGAGGAAACATGTATGTCATTTCATAAAACGAAGCGCATGGTTGCCACCGCGAGCATGGCACAGGTCAGGCAGCCAATTCATCAGCGCTCGGTTCAGAAGTGGCGGTATTATGAGCAAGAACTGCAATCATTAAGAGCCGTGCTTGAGATGCCGGTTTCTTTATAAAAATATTTTGTTAAGAAAATAGATAGATCAGGGTTACTAAGGTTTTAGAAAGTAGTATGCAGAATAATATACAGAATCCTGATGTTTCGGAGCTTCTTAATATAGCTGTGCAGCATCATCAGTCCGGTGAAATTGAGCAGGCAGGAATAGTGTACAAAAAAATCCTTGCCACAGACCCAAACCATTCTGTTGCACTGCACCTGCTGGGTGTGCTTTCACATCAGTCCGGCCAGCACGATACCGCTGTGAAATTAATGCGAAAGGCCATTGATGCTGATCCAGAGAAATCTTTTCGATTTCTGAACGAGCTGGGTAATGTGCATAAAGACCTGGGAGAGTTTGTTCAGGCCGCCCAGTGTTATGGAGAAGCTGCCACCCTTCAGCCAGATTATGCTGAGTCCTATTATGGTCTGGCTAATATCTATCGGCTGCAAGGGGAAGTTGATGAGGCGGTTGCCTGCTATAAAAAAGTTATACAGCTAAATTCCGGAAGCATTGAATCACATATAGAGATGGGTGATTTCTTCGCGGCAAACCATAGAATGGATGCGGCGATTTTATGTTATGAGAAGCTTAGTCAGTCCGACTCTATTGAACCTGTTCCAGTGTTTGTGAGGCTGGGTATATTGCATGGCAAGCTTGATGATCTGGACAGGGCAATATTTTACTTTAGAAAGGCACTCGATGTGATGCCGGAATCAGATGTCGCTAACTATAATTTGGGGCTCTTATTTCAGAAGCAAAATGATTTTGATAAAGCGTTGTTGGCTTATCAAAAAGTTCTGGCAGTCAATCCCCAGCATATCGATTCTTATATCAATATGGGAGCTTTGTGTCAGAGTCAGGGTGATTTTGATGGGGCGATTTCGTGCTATAGAAAGGTTATCCAGCTCAAACCTGAACATGCACTGGCATATGGTAATTTGGGGCTAGCCTTGCGCAAGCAAAATAAACTTGAAGAGGCGACGCAATGGTTTGAAAAGTCACTTAGTCTGGACCCGAATCAAGCTGATTGCTTGAGTAATTATGTTTACCAGTTGAAAGATATCTGTGATTGGGAAAAATTGAAGGTATTTGGAGAAAGGCTTGACGCCATTAATCAAAAGGCAATTGATGCATCTGTCAGAACTCCGGAAACTCCATTTATAAATCTGACGAGACATTCTGATCCGGCTTTGAATTATGCTGTTGCAAAATCATGGGTTGATAACATGGGTTGTCAAATGCCGGAAAAAGGCCCGCAGTTCTCATTCGACAGACATCGTCATAGTGAAGGGCCAATAATTATTGGCTATCTATCAAATAATTTTGGCAACCATCCTGTTGCACATCTTATGCATAATATTTACGGTTTGCATGATAGAAATAACTTCACAATTATCTGTTATTCATACGGGAAAAATGATGGCTCAGAATATAGGGCAATAATTGAGAAAGGCTGCGATAAATTTGTTGATCTTTTTCATTTGAGCGCATTGGATTCGGCTAATTGTATTAATGAAGATCAGGTGGATATTCTTGTTGACCTGGTCGGTCATACTGAAGATAACCGAATGGCTATCTGCGCGTATCGCCCGGCGCCCGTGCAGGCTGCCTATCTTGGGTTCCCCGGCACTTCTGGCGCAGATTTTATTGACTATATAATTACTGACAGAATTGTAACGCCTGAATGTGATGCGCCGAACTACAGTGAGAAATTTGTCTATATGCCAGACTCTTATCAGGTTAATGATAAATTATCGGAAGTTTCAGCATATCAATTGAAGAAGTGTGATTTCGGTTTGCCGGAAAAGAGTTTTATATTCTGTTCGTTTAATAGGTCTTATAAAATAGATCCGGTTATGTTTGATTGCTGGATGAAAATCCTTCAGAAAGTTGATCAGAGCGTCTTGTGGTTACTGAGTGGGGGTAAAGTAACTGAACGTAATTTGAAGAGAGAGGCAAAAGCACGAGGTATTGATCCAGAAAGGCTTATTTTTGCGGGAATAATGCCGCTTAAAGAGCATCTAGCGCGCCATGTATTTGCTGATATAGCTTTGGATACCTGTATCTATAATGGAGGGGCTACTACCAGTCATGCTCTTAAGGCGGGTGTTCCATTGATAGCGCTCCAGGGCAGTCATTTTCTATCGAGGATGTCGGCAAGTAGTTTATCGGCTGCCGGGCTTCCGGAGTTGGTTGCCTCTGATTTGGAAGAGTATGAATCACTTGCTGTAAGATTGGCTGGGCATCCGGCAGAATTGAAATCAATTAAGGTGAAATTACAGAAAAACTGCCTTGCAGGGCCGATTTTTGATACTTCGCGTTTTGTGAGTAATTTAGAAAGGGCTTACAAACGGATGTGGCAGGCTTATTTGTCGGGTGAAGGTGCTCGGCAAGAAATATTTTTCTGAAATGCTAATCTAGTTAGAAGCATCTATGGATGCCTGAAGTTCATTAATCATATTTTCCAGACTTTCCCTCCAATGTGGAATGCGATATTCCAATGCAGATCTAATCTTTTCCTTACTAAGAACCGAATAACTGGGGCGTTTGGCCAGTGTTGGAAAATCTTTTGTGGATATTGGCCGGATTAATTGTGTTTTTATCGGCATTCCAATTGTTCGAGCCTGTGTGATTATTGCATCGGCAAAGTCATACCAGGATGCAACGCCTTCATTGGTAAAATTAAATAGGCCGGTAGCATCCTGTTTGATGAGTGACCAAAGACAGTTGGCTATATCTTTTGTCCATGTAGGTGTGCCGAGTTGGTCGTCTACCACGCTCAGTTCATCACGGTCTTTGGCCAGTCGAAGTATGGTCTGAACAAAGTTTGGTCCATAAATGCCAAAGACCCAGGCGGTTCTGACTATTAAAGCGTCCGGCAGGCATCTTAGTATTTTCTGTTCAGCTTCCCATTTAGATCTTCCATATACGCTGAGAGGGTTTGCGTGGTCTTGTTCTGAATAGGGTCGATTTTGACGGCCATCATAAATAAAGTCGGTAGATATATGCGCCAAGCGGCCGCCGGTAGACTTTACCCCCTCGGCAACAGCAGCGGCGCTGTCTCTGTTAATCAGGTATGTTAATTCCGCCTGTTCCTCGGCTTGATCGACCTGTGTGTAGGCGGCACAGTTAATGACCCAGTCGGCTTGGTAACTGGCAATTTCATCTGCTACCCGATTGGGAATGGAAAAATCCAGTTCCTTAATATCGATCCCAATGACTTCAACATCTTGTGATTTCAGTGCCAAAAAACACTCTCGACCGAGTTGGCCATTTGCACCAGTAATCAAAATTTTCATTATAATTTTGAGTAGATGGGCAATCGATCGCCCATTGTGTTGAGTAAATTATTGCCAGCATCTTTTTTGGAGATATTGAAGTTATTACCGGGCCATGCAATGCCTATCTCCGGGTCGCTCCAGAGAATGCCGTATTCATCGTCCGGCGTGTAATAGTCTGTGCATTTATATACGAAGTCAGCACTGTGACTGAGTACGCAGAAACCATGTGCAAAGCCAGCTGGAATATAAACTTGTCGGTGATTTTCATCACTTAGTTCAATGCCTACCCATTGAGCAAATGTTGGCGAACCCCGGCGTATGTCGACAGCGACGTCAAAAACAATACCGGATGTCACACGCACCAATTTTCCCTGTGGTTTTTTTAGTTGATAATGTAATCCGCGCAGCACATTTTGGTGTGATCTGGAATGACTGTCCTGCAGGAAATCAGCATCAAGGCCGTATTGGGAATATCTTTTTAGATTCCAGCTTTCAAGAAAAAAACCACGATTGTCGGGAAAGGCATCGGGATCGATGATCAATACATCCGGAATTATGCTGGGCTGGACTTTCATTTATCAATTTCCATGCTCTAAGGGTTCTAGTTATGTTTATTGCACCATGCGACCCATATTTTTCTATAGGTATCCTCAAGTGTTTTGGTGAATTGTGGTAAGTCCATTAGAGCTGATTCTCTCATTTGCGGGCGTAGTGCTTTGCGTAGTGTAATCAGTCGCTCAGTGTTTCCGGCCAGACTTTGCGCCAGATTGACGTACTCATCTTCATTCTCAACAATCATATCCGGAAACCCGGCATGCTGCAGGATGCTGGCGCCGACCCGCCCGGCGTGTCGGTTGCCGCTCATAGAGATAACCGGGACACCCATCCACAAAGCCTCGCAGGTTGTGGTCGTGCCATTGTAAGGAAAGGGGTCCAGGCTGATGTCGACCCTGGAATATAATTTCATATGGTCCTTTCTGTGTGGTACGGCATTGATAAGCTCAATCCGGTCCTGACCGATTCCATGCTCACTAAATGCCTGCAACAAATTCATTTTGGTGGTTTTATCCTCCAGTGCATTTGATTTCATGAGCAGACGTGCGTTCGGTATGGACTGCAATATCAGTGACCAAACACCAACGACATCGAGCGTCACTTTTTTTATCGTGTTGAATGAGCCAAAAGTAATATGCCCTTGTTGCAGTATTGGTGGTGGCGAACCTTCAGAAAGTGATTCATCGGCCTGGTAACAAAGAAAGCCGTGTTCCAGTCGGATCAGTTTTTCGCTATGCAGGCGGTCGGCTTCTCCGTGTGGATCCGCCACCTCATCAGTCAGGCGATAATCCATGGTTTTCATGCCGGTCGTGTTGGGGTAGCCCAGCCAGTTGACCTGGATGGGCGCCGGTTTGCGGGCAAATACCAGCAGCCGGTTATTTGCGGTGTGCCCGGCCAGATCAATCAGGATATCAATGCCGTCCTGGCGAATTTGTGCGGCAACTTCCTCGTCTTCCATTGCCGTAATAGACAGCCAGTGATCTGCCTGGGCCTGAAATTGTCCGGTCAGATCGTCAGGTCTTTCGACATTGGCGTAACAATAAACTTCTACAAATTCCGGGCGATGTTCGCCGAAAAGTCTTCGGGTGAAAAAGGCGACGGAATGTTCACGAAAATCAGGTGATAGATAACCGATTTTGAGTACTTTCTTTTTATTCTTGGAATTACGCAATGGTTCCCGGCCTTGCATTAATTGTCGGGCATGCTGTGAATCGAACTTGAGCGCCTCTTCATGGTGCTGTTGCTGCGTCATTGCAGACAGATAGTTCATGGTCATCAGCAGATTTGAATGTACCTTTGCGTAGTCGGGTTCAATCTTCAGCGCTTTATGAAAGCTTGCCATGGCCGCATCAAGTTCATTGCGAGCCAGCAGTGCGCTGCCCAGGCTGTTGTGTGCCAGGGCAAACTCCGGTTGCCTGGCAATTGCTTTTTG
>Ga0233412_10000828_pt1 | contig 17205 bp, 27 predicted proteins | sample Na_anoxic_4_MG_FD_180667 | JGI IMG/M metagenome (GOLD analysis project Ga0233412, IMG submission 180667) | Seawater microbial communities from Saanich Inlet, British Columbia, Canada - Na_anoxic_4_MG | ecosystem: Environmental > Aquatic > Marine > Inlet | place: Canada: British Columbia...
TGAGAATGAAAGGAATGAAAGAGTATCCAAGCAAAGAACAATATGCTAAACTATTATTTGACAGTATCAAAGATAAATGCATAATGTTTGCTAATACTCAAGATCAAGCAGATAGATTGTGTGAGTATAGTTATCATAGCAAAAATTCTAATTCTGAAGATAATCTTAAAATGTTTAAAGAAGGTAGTATAGATAAATTATCTTCGGTAATGCAATTAAATGAAGGTGTTAATATTCCAGAGTTAAGACAAGGCATTATTATGCATGCATATGGTAATGAAAGAAAGTCCGCTCAAAGGATAGGAAGACTACTTAGACTTAATCCAGATGAAAAAGCTATAGTGCATATATTATGTTATAAAGATACAGTAGATGAAAAATGGGTTAAAGATGCATTAGAAGGGTTTGACCAAAGTAAAATTTTATGGAAAAACTTTAATGTAAATTAAAAAATAAATAACATGGAGTTAGCTAATAAATATAATCTTGTTTTGTACAAGGATGATGTAAATGATATGTTATTTAATATTAAGGGTAACGTTAAATCTATGCTTAGTGCGATTGATTAAAAAAATATTATATGAAAAGAGAAGATATACAAGAACAGTTTAGAGTTGAAAAACAAGAGCCAATATTTACAGTAAATAAATTAGATGTAAGCGTGAATAATAAATACGTTGTTTGGTTAGAGAACAAAATATTAGCATTAAGTATAGATAGTGTTATTGTGCCGAAGGGTACGGTTTGCGATTATTGTGGCGGTAGCGGATGGGATAGTTACCCAAATCACTCAACAACGCACGCACCTTGCCCCAAATGCCAACCTTAGCAAACTGCACTATAACACGCGTGTATTAGTCACTAACATAAACAAATAAAATAGAAATAAGAAAAAAATGAAAAAATATTTTAATTTTAAAGATAAAAAAATAAAAAATCTAATTAATGATATATGCCAAGAACATGGAAGTATATCTAAATTAGAAGATGGTAACATGGGTTATTTATGGTATATGTATTCTACTGGTACAAAAAAAGGAGATTTTAAACCTTTTATTTTTCTTACTGAAATGAATCTTTTGATAAAAACTAAACATATTACAGAAGATGAAAAAGATAACATGCTCAGTATGTTATTAAGTGAAGATGAAGATAATGCAAATATTACAGCATATTCTATACTAACATTAAGAAATTTAAGAGTAAAAGAAAAAGGATTATGGACTGCTAATAATAAAAATTATAAAAATTTTAATTATACTTCAGACATTATAAATCCTGACTTTTTTAAATAATAATAATGAGACTTTTAAACAATAAAAACAATGAAATGTATTAAGTGCAATTCAGAAGCAACTAAAAATTATACACCTGATATTGATATAAAAGATATTGGTATGTGTAATGAGCATGAAGAAGAAATCATGCTAAATATTTTATGTACTAAATTTGATCCACAAGGTTGGATAAAGTTTGAAAAAAAATATAATTATGACAGAAAATGAACTAATTGAACAGGGATTTCAAAAAGAAATAATTTTTGATTTAGATAGTAATAATGGTTATGATTATTACTATTATATTTTAGAATTATGTGAAGGTTTTTCTTTAGTGTCTAAAGCTAATGATGAAATAAAAAATGATGACTGGGCTGTAACATCATTTGATTTACCAGTTTTAGAAATTAAAACTCAAGAAACATTAATTAACTTTCTTAATGTAATGAGAACAGTAATAGATTGCGATTATGTTTAGTGGTAGATTTGTAAAAACTAATGGTAAGTTAATTTATGCTCATCCTAAAGATAAATTAGCTTATGAACTTTTTGTAGATAAAATACCAGAAGGACAAAAAATAGAAATGTATTTAGATCTTGCTGATGCAGATCACAGTAAAGCACAACTTGCAAAAGTACATGCTTGTATAAGAGAAATAGCAAAAGAAGCTGGATACACTTTTGATGAAATGAAAAATCTTATTAAAGATGCTTCTGGCATTGCAGATAAATCTTTTGCTGATTGTAGTAAAGATGAATTGATGTTAGCTATTGAAGCATGTATACAAATAGGAAGAGAGCAGTTTAATATTAATCTAGCGTAGGTTCTATATAACCTTCTTCTCCTGGTTCAGCAATTTCCTTTTCTGTATATAATTTATTTTTAGTAGCTTGACTTTCTATTTCAGCAAGAAGTAGTGCTATAGTATAAAAAGCTCTTTGTTGCTCATCAAGAGAATTGTATTCTTTACTCATGATATCTTTAAAGTATGCATCTCCTTTTTCAGGAATGTTCATACTTTGCAAAATTACAAATGAAGCAGCTTTAGTCATTAAATAAAAATTTTTATTTACTTCTATTGTTATAATAGCATCATCTTTTAGTTCTTTTACCTTTATCATAATTATAATTTTTATCAAAAATAACAAAAAAATGGATTTAGAAGAAATTAAACAAAAAATGTTTGAAAAATTAAAACCAAACGGATGGGGTAGAATTCTTAAATCTTTTATATTTAGTTCTGAATTTGATGATATACTCATTAAACTTAAGACTCTAAGTGAATCAGAAAAAAGATTTACACCCCCACTTAAACAAGTATTCAGAGCATTTGAAGAATGTCCCTATGATGAACTTAAAATTATAATGATTGGTCAAGATCCATATCCGCAATTAGGAGTTGCTGATGGTATTGCATTTAGTTGTGGTAATACTTTAACTGAACAAGCTTCATTAAGATTTATATTTAATGGTATTGAGAAAGATTATCCTCATACATATGAAAGAAATTGTGATCTAACTAGATGGTCTAATCAAGGTATATTGATGCTTAATACTGCTCTTACTACTGAAATAGGTCGAATAGGTGGTCATTATGATATTTGGAAACCATTTACTGCATATTTGTTAGATACTTTAAATAATTATAATAATGGACTAATATATGTGTATATGGGTAAAAAAGCTGAAGAGTGGTCTAATCTTACCAGTGATAATAATTACAGGTTTTACGTTAAGCATCCTGCTTCTGCTGCATATAACGGCTCTAAATGGGATTGTGATGATATATTTAAAAAAATATCTGTTCTAGTAAGAGAAAACTATAATCAAATCATAACTTGGTAGCATGACAGAAATATTTAAAAAACTTGCAGATAATGGAATAACTCCTAATGCATTTTATATACTGAATTGTATAAAAGAAGGTCTTGTACCAAACACATATGTAAAAGCTAGTCTTGAAGTAACTAGATTAATTAGAGACAGTTGGTTAACAGAAAATTTGGAACTAACAGACAAAAGTATTATTTTTACTGTAGAAATTGATGGTTATTTTAAAAAGTCTAAGAAAAAAACTTCTACAAATTTACTAGGACATCATTTTATGCAAAATATGGAGGCGTATGTACACATATTTCCTAATAAAAAATTGTCTTCTGGAAAATATGCTAGAGTGCCTGCTAAAAATTTAGAAAGCGCATTTAGATGGTTTTTTGAAACCTATAATTATGATTGGGAAACAATCTTTCAAGCAACACAAAAATATGTTGCTGAATATGAATCTAAAAATTATGAATACATGAGAACTGCTCAATATTTTTTGAGAAAGCAAAATGTGGACAAAAGTTGGGATTCTGATTTAGCAATTTATTGTGAATATTTAAAAGATAATCCTGATGATGACAAAGTATATTTTAGTGAGTTAATTGTATAATTTAAATTTTAAAAATCTATGGCTAATTTATTTAATGGTGCCAGTCATTTATTACCGGTTAGTGAAAGAGACAGTTTAGAAAAAGGTCTCATTAAGATGAAAGCTAGAAGAGAAGGTATGCTACCATCTCTTATAAGTGCATGGCCCAAATTTAATGATGCTTTTTGTGATGGATTAGAATGGAAAACTATTACTGTAGTTGGTGCTAGACCAGGAACAGGGAAAACTCTTTTTATGGAACAATTGATATCTGATATCATTGATCTTAATAAAAATCAAGAATTCCGTGTTTTAAAATTCCAAATGGAAATGGTTGATGAAACAAGTGCAATAAGAAAGTTTGGTCTGAAAACAGGTGCTGATTACAATACATTAATGAGTAAAGACGGAAAATTAGTTGACAAAAGAATATTCCAAAAGTGTGTTGATTTTTATCATGAGAGTGCACAAACGGATATTGTAAATGTTGTCTATGATGTATGTACTGTAAATGAAATGTGTTCTACTATTCATCATGAATTAGAAAGACACAGAAGAGATGATGGTACATATAAAAACATGCTTGTTGCAATAGATCATTCAGCTTTATTTAAAAATGATGTAGGACAAAGAGATAAATTTGAGATGCTGGGTTCATTGGGTGAAGCCTTGACTCAAATGAAGAAAAAGTATCCAGTTGCATTTATAGTCCTAAGTCAATTAAATAGAAATATTGATGATGTTAAAAGACAAGTAGAAGGTAATTACGGTAATTATGTATTAGATTCTGATATATATGGTTCTGATGCTTTGCTACAGCATGCAGATGTTGTAATGGGTATAAATAAACCTTCTATAAGAAAAATTAAACAATATGGTCCTGAGAAGTTTCTGATTGAAGACCCGGATACATTAGTGTTTCATTTTTTAAAATCCAGAAATGGTACAACACGAATAAGTTTCTTTAAACTTGATAGAGTAACTATGAGAATAATAGAAATAAACACCCCTGCTAGAGCTATAGCACAAAAAATCCAAGTAAATTAATAAATATGAGTGGTAATTTAAGAAAAGAAAAAGAAAAAGAGTTCTATATGCAACATATGGATGCTTTTAAAGCAATTGGTATTGCTGATCCTTTTTTCACTATTAAAACTGCATTTTTCAAAAAAGGAAAGTTTGGAAGACAATGTCAGTTTTTTGAGTGGGAATTAAAAAAGGAAGAAGATATCTACATTGAGTTTTATGATAATGCCTATGATGGTAATGGTAAAATTATTGATATTTTACCTATGAATGAGGACAGATCTTTATTTAAACTGAAGTATAATCCTTATTTTAATGAAGAATACGATGTAGTTGACGGAGTAGACAGTGAAGGAAAACCTAATAATAAATATCTTGTTCCTGTTAATGAAATGGTTGTTGTATTAAGCAGTGGTCAAGAAATTAGTTATAGTCTTTATGAAAAAAGAAAAGAAGATGCTAAAAATGATTTGCCAGAACTACAAAAATCATTAGGTTTATTTCCTAATTTTGAAAAAGAATATTCTCCTAAAGTAGAGGGACTTGCTTTGAATGCTAAGGATGATTCAATTATAGAAATATGTAAAAGAATTTCTAATGATTTTGAAAAATTAGCAACATTATTGTCTAAAATTACATTAAAATGAGCATAGTACTTCCAACAACAAAAGAAAAACCAACAAGGGTTAATCCGAAAAGATTAATTATTTATTCTAAACCTAAGACAGGTAAAACCAGTGCATTTGCAGGTTTAGATAATAATCTAATCATAGATGTAGAGAACGGTGCAGATTATGTTGAAGCTTTAAAGATTAAAGTAGAATCTTTACAAGAACTATTAGAAGCTGGTAAAGCAATTAAAGAAGCCGGTAAACCATACAAGTATGTTACAATAGATACTGTTACAGCTTTAGAAGATATGGTAGGTCCTTTGGCTATAAAGTTGTACAAACAAACTAGTATGGGTAAAAATTATGATGGAGACAATGTCTTATCATTACCAAATGGTGCTGGTTATTTATATTTACGTCAAGCTTTCTTTCAAGTTTTAGATTTTATTGATACTTTAGCACCCCATATTATTTTATCAGGTCATATTAAAGACAAACAAGTAGATGATAAAGGTGAGATGGTATTAGCCGCAAATATTGATTTGACAGGTAAAATAAAATCTTTAATTTGTGCAAATGCAGATGCAATTGGTTATATGTATAGAAAAGGCAATAAAACCATTCTATCATTTAAAACCAGTGAAGAAGTGACTTGTGGTGCAAGACCAGAGCACTTAAGAAATGAAGAAATAGTAGTTTCTGAGATGAATGAGAACGGTGAACTTGAGTTTCACTGGGATAAAATTTATGTGTAACAATTAAAAAATAAAATAAAATGGCGTTAAGTACAGATGATTTAGGTAACAGTGGATCTGGTTTACCAAAAACAATTAATCCAGGAAATCAGTTGTTAAAAATCAATAACATTGATTTAGAAGACTTTAAATTTATTGATAATGCATATCATATGATATTGCATGTTGAAACTGAACCTATTGAGGGTTTTCAAGGTTTTGCTTTAGATAAAGATAATCCTGACAAAGGCCATTTTAAAGGTCAAATTGGTAGAGTCAAAGCAAGTCAATATGCATTTGCAGATGGTGAAACTAAAACAGGTATTAAAATTCAAAGAGATAGAGCAATTTTAATGTTCTTACAAAATCTTTGTAAAACCATGGGTATTAATGAGTGGATGACAGCACAACATAATAAACATAATACTATTGAAAGTTTTGTTGAAGAATTTAATAAAACTGCGTCAATTAAAGATAAATATCTTGAATTTTGTATTGCAGGTAAAGAATACGTTGGCCGTACTGGTTATACTAACTATGACCTGTGGTTGCCAAAAGCACAAAGTGGAAAATATGCATTTGGTGAAGTTGGCTCAGATAAAGTTATTATATATGATGAATCTAAACATTTAAAAAAACTTGAAATAAGCAATGTAGAAAGTTTTGGGGATGATGATGATTTATCTAAGTCAAGTAAACCGTCTACTGATTTCTCTCTAGATTAATATAGTTAGGGGGAGTCAGTGATTCCCCCTAATTTTTAAATTTTAGTATATGATTTCTACAAAAACAATAATTTCTGATTTAAATGAAGTACCTAGAGAATGGGTATTTGAGCATTATTTAAAATTAACTGAAAGACTTTGCGGTCAAAGTTTAAAAATAAAATCTGCATTTAATCCTACTGATAAAGTTCCTTCTATGTGTATTTATACAGATAGTAAAGGGTTTTATAAGTTTAAGGATTTTTCATCAGGCTTTGGTGGTGATGGTTTAAATCTAGTAATGCATCTATATAGTTTAGATGGTAGAGGTAAAGCAGCTTTTAAAATCATGGCTGATTATGATGATTACATTTCTAATAATTTTTATATTCCCTTAGAATATACTCCACAAAGTAAATATGTTGTTTCTGATTATCAAATTAGACACTGGAATACTTTAGATCAATCTTATTGGAAAAGTTTTAAGTTAAGTTCTAGTATTTTAGAACATTACAATGTAAAACCATTAGAGTTTTACAACATGATTAAAGAAGATGATGGTTATCTTCTTGATACTGTTAACATAAAAGGTAATTTTATTTACGGCTTTTTTAGAGACGATGGTGCTTTATATAAAATATATACACCCAAAGTAAAAGATAACAAGTTTATTAAGGTAAAAGATTATATCCAGGGTTTTGATCAACTTGAGTTTAAATCTAAGTATTTACTTATTACTTCTTCATTAAAAGACTTAATGTGTTTTAAGAAATTAGGCATAACTGGTATTGAATGTTTGGCTCCTGATAGTGAGAATAGTGTTATTCCAGAAAACTTTATGCAACCTCTCCTAGATAAGTATCAAAAGATGCTTGTACTATTTGATAATGATGAACCTGGTCTTAAATCAGCTAAAAGGTATAAAGAAAAATATGGTTTTGAATATATAGTTCTTGACATGTCTAAAGATTTATCTGATTCTGTTAGAGATCACAGTGTTCAATCTGTAAGAGATAAATTATTACCATTATTAAAACAAGCATTATGAAAGATAAAGAACTAAGAAAGTATAAATACATTTTTACAAACTATAAAGAAAATTCTAAACTTTCTTTTATTGAAACAACTTTAGAACAAGCAATAATTAAATTAGCAAGAATGGTTTGTTCTGTGGCTGATTGGAATGTAAAAAAATTTAAAGTATAAGATGAGTTGGCTATATAAAGGTAAAGCATTTGATGAGTCTTGTATTCCAGAAAGTGGTGTTGGTTTTATATATATTATGACTGCTGTTATAAATGGTAAGTCAGTTGCGTATATTGGTAAGAAAAACTTTTTTTCTAATATTAAAAAACCTATGGGTAAAAAAGCTTTAGCTTTAACTAAAGATAAAAGATTAAAGAAATACACCCGGGAAATAAAACCTGCTTTTATGAAATATTATAGCAGTAATAAAATTCTTAAAGAAGCTCACAAAGCAGGTGTTGTAATTAAAAGGGAAATTCTAATGATTTGCTATTCAGCAACAGAATTGACCTATCAGGAAGTAAAGCATCAGTTTAAACATGATGTGCTTGAAAAAGAAGAATACTTAAACGCCAATATTCTTGGCAGATTTTACAAAACAAAATAATTATGACAGAAAATGATATGACAAGCCTTCTATTACAGTTGGCTGATTTTGGTATTACAGGAATTAAAGTTCATTATGATGGTGGTGGAGATTCAGGAGCTATAGAAACTATGGCTTATACTAAAGATATTCTTAGTTCAAATGAAGATGAAGCTTTTGAAACAGTAGATGATCTAGATGAATGGGGATATGATGGGTATAAGTTAATAGATCTTGATTCAACTTTATATTCTGATTTTGAAAATTTTGTAATAGAAGAACTTTTAGATGATATTGAAGATTGGTGGAATAATGAAGGAGGTTATGGTTATGTAAGTGTACTTATTCCTTCAGGACACTATAAAATACAAAACAATGTACGTACAGTTATTACATACGACTATCATCATTCAGGTAATTTTATTCAGAAAACTTTAAAATAATAAAATATGTCACACCCATATGAACATAGTAAAAGTAGTGCCCGTAAATGGGGTGGAGATCCGGCTGATTATCTTGCTATTCATGAATGGTTTGATGCTACAAAAGCCTGGATAGGACACAGTAAGCATAGAATGTTTAGACACCATAGTGAAGGCATATTTGAATGTGAGAAAGTATTTGGAACATCATTTGTAAATTCAAAGGGTAAAACTGTATACACTAGATATGTTGGAGAACAGCATGTAAAAGAAGATTGTAATAATTACATTCCTACTGCTAAAGAATGGATTGATATGATAACATCAGGTAAACCTAAAGAATGGGCAATTAAAACACTTAAAATAGAAGACTAATGACATTTATGGAATTTTGGACAGAACTTGAAAAGTTAGGAGTTACTGATATAAAAACACCTGAAAATAAATTCTTTTTTGCAGAATGTTATATACCTAAAGTTGGTAAAATATTAATTGCAGAAGAACCCTTATCAGAAGGAGGTTTTGATATAGAATTACATGAGCATAAAATTAAAAATGAACCTAGATTATCTTTATCTGAAGCTTTAGTAAGAATAAAAACTTTAAAAATAGAAGACTGATGGGAAATGAAATTAATTATTGGGAGTTAGCACATAAATATGCTGAAACCAAACATAAAATGGAAAAGGGTGATCATATTTCTAAATATAAAAGATATGAAGAAGTAAAAGAAGATTATGAAGCTGGGTTTTTAAAAGCTATGGAATTACTAAAAAAAGAAGACTGATGATATTTGATAAAGAAGAAACAAAAAATTTGTTGAAAATGCTTCAATCAAAAGATGAAGAAAATAGTATTTTAGCATTTAAAGCTCTTAGTAATGTAGAAACTACAAGTTATAAAGGAGAACTTATTGTATTATACAAGTTTGGAAATAAAAAATTAGATTTTTGGAAAGAACAATGCCCAAGTTGCCATAAAGAATTAAAAACAATGTTTGATGCTTACAAAAATCATGAATATTCTGATCTCAGCACAGGTACATGTTTATCAATTATGACGAACAATATTGCTAGTAATCAATCTATTGAACTTTTTATGGAAATGTTTAGTGTGAATATGATGGGTTTCTTAGGTCAAATGGGTTATCCTGCTGAAAAATTTGAAATCAATATAAAATTAAAAGATGGACAAAGCGCAAACTCTTAGTAAAACAGCCAAAGATTTAATGTTGAAAGAGCCCTATTACGGGTTCTTTCTTATTATGTTAAATAAACTTTTGAGTAACAAAATACCTACAGCAGGTGTAAGTAAGAATGGAATTAATTATCAATTAATAATAAATGATAATTTCTGGGAAAATTTAACTGAATTAGAAAGATTAGGTTTACTTAAGCATGAGTTATTACATATTGCTTTTGGACATCTTACTACTGTTTTTAAGTTTAGTAATAGAAAATTAGCTAACATTGCTATGGATATGGAAATTAATCAATATATTGATGCTTCTTGGCTTCCAGGTGGAGAATTATCTTCAGATGAGTTTAAACAACTAAAAGAAACAATTACAACTGAATTAGAGCAAGCAAAAGAAAATAATGCTACTAGAGAAGAATTAATTGTTATTAGTAAAAAACTTCCTGCCAGAGGTATTATGATTGATGACTATGATGAACTTAATCTTGATATAAAAGCAGGTGCTAGATATTACTATGATAAACTTAAAGAAGCAAAAGACGATAAAGACCAAACAGGCACAAGTGGTTCTGAAGCTTTTGATGATCTTTGTGATCAAATGGACTCTAGTAATGGTGATTCTTTGCCTGACCATAGTACTTGGGATGAGTTTGAAGATCTTAGTGAAGCTGAGCAAAAGCTTATTGAAAAACAAGTACAAAAATTACTTTCTGATGCCAAAGAACAAACTGTTAAAAAAAGAGGAACTGTTCCCGGTGAAATTGAAGGAGTAATTATAATTGATGAGATTAAGCCTCCTAAGTTTGATTGGCGTGGATATATCAGAAGATTTACAGGAGTCAGTACTAAAGTGTATACTAAAAAGATCAGAAGAAAAGAAAATAAAAGATTTGATGCAAATCCCGGATTAAAAGTAAAAATGAGACAACACATGCTGTTGGCCATTGATACTTCAGGTTCTGTAAGTGATAATGAATTAAAAGAATTTATGTCAGAAATGCATCATATTTATAAATGTGGGATAGATATTACTATTATTCAATGTGATACAACTATTAGATCTATTGAGCCATATAAAGGTAAACATGAATTATCTGTACAAGGAAGAGGAGGAACAGAATTTGATCCTGTCTTAGAGTATTTTAATGCTAATTTAAGTAAGTATACAAGTTTAGTATATTTTACTGATGGAGAATGTGATACAGATGTAAAACCTAGAGGTAATATTTTATGGGTTTTGTCAGAAAGATCAAGTATGAATGAAAGCCTTCCCGGCAAAATTATCAAGTTAGAATTATAAAAATTAAAAAAATGAGTCAAGTTCAATTAAACGTACAAGAATTAAAAGGTTTTATTAAACACATGGTTGGTAACAATCAACATATTCAGTCTGAAGGAAAAGTTCCTGTGGCTATTAATATTGAAGGTGATGCAGGTCTTGGTAAAACTTCCGCTATTATGCAGTTAGGACAAGAAATGAATATGCAAGTTGTAAAACTTAATTTATCTCAGTTAGAAGAATTAGGTGATTTAGTAGGTTTTCCTGTTAAAGAATTTCAAATTGCAAATGCAGAAGGTAAAACTACTTGGATTAATGAGTCTCAAATATCTGCAGCAAGTGCTAAAGGATACAAAGTTGTAGGAAAGAAAATGTCTCATGCTGCTCCTGAATGGATTCAGGGTAAAGGAGAAGGTGGCTTCTTGATTTTAGATGATTATACTCGTGCAGATCAAAGATTCATGCAAGCAACCATGGAAATACTAGATAGACAAGAATATGTTTCTTGGAAATTACCTAAAAACTGGCATGTTATCTTGACTACTAATCCAGATAATGGTGATTATAATGTAACTAGTTTAGATGTAGCTCAAAAGACAAGATTCATATCTGTTGAGTTAAAATATGATTCTGATGTATGGGGTAAATGGGCCGAGAAAGCAAGTATTGATGGTAGATGTATTAACTTTATGTTGATGAATTCAGAATTAGTAACTCAAAGAATAAATCCAAGAGCTATTACTACATTCTTTAATGCTATTAGTTCTATCCCTAAGTTTGAAGATGATTTACCTCTAATTCAAATGATTGGTGAAGGTTCAGTAGGCCCAGATTTTAGTTCTATGTTTACTATGTTTATTAATAACAAGTTGGATAAAATTATTTCTCCAGAAGATATCTTAACTAAAGATGAAGCATATGTTTTAGGAGCTTTAACTTCTGCCGTAGGTGAAGAAGATGATTTCCGTGCTGATTTATCTAGTGTAATTGCAACCAGAATTATTAACTATTCTCTTGCTTTAGCTGATAAAGGATCTGTTGGTAAACCAATCATTGATAGAATTGCTAAATTAACTACAGACTGTAAAGCATTCACAGATGATTTGAAATATTACATGGTAAAGGAAATAGTTAACGGTAATAAAAATAAATTTTCACAATTGATGATGAATCAAAACGTGGTGAAGATGGCTGTAAAGTAAATCTAACATAGAAGATTTCCCTTTTAAAAACCCATTATTTTAACTAAATACAAACATAAGGGGAGGTAATACTCCCCTTTTTAATTTTTTAAATATGACAATATTAAAAATAACGTCAGATATAGAAAGACATCAAGATACTAACACTAATAATGATAATGCTTTTAAAGAAGCATCTTTTAATCTAGACCTTGTAACCGGAGCATTTGATGATAAAATAATTGATTCTTTTGAATTAATTAAAACACCATATAATCCCAGTAAAGGAGATAAAATCTATTTTTTACCAGGAGTGAGTGTACCTAGAGTAAAATTTAAAAATGTATGCGTAGAGTATGGTATTAAAACTATACGAGATATAGATCAAGCTAATGTTATATTTGCTTCTAAGAAAAGTTTAATTGATATGAGCACATATGATTGGAAATATCAATGTAAAACTAAAAGCTTTAAAGATTTAATTGCAAAATATGAAAGTAACATAGATGGTCATGATCTTGAAAAAATAAAAAGTGCATTAGAATTTTATGATAATGAATTTATTGCTGTTGATTATAATTTAAATGATTGGATTAAAAAGTCAGATCTAAATAACGATAGCCTTAATTACAGTAACAAATTACATATAATTAAAGAAGAATATGTTGATATATTTAACTCACTTAAAAATAAACAAATTTTTGATGAATCATGTGTAATTAATGTATTAAATGGTGAAGATGCTACTGAGATTGATGAAGTTATGTATAATCATTTAGCAGAAATGTTTGAAAGTTCAGATACTGATAATCATGTGTTAGCTATGGAAATAATGGCTAATTCTAAGTATGTAGAAAGTCTTATCTATATTGAAATGTTATTTTATAAGTATTCTAGAATAATATCAGAAAAACATACTAAAAACCATGTTAACTTTAAATCTTTAATTAGTTATCTAGGCAAAGATAAAACTTACTTAGATACAAATATTGACGATATTGCTAAAAGTTTAATTGATAAAGATCTGTTTACTGAAGATAACATTAATATTATAATGAATCATTGTTCTGATGTTGTTAAACGTGGAGGTGGGACTAAGTGTTTTAGTGTAAAAACAGTCACTCTTCATTCAGATTATGCTCATTGTTTAAATAAAAATTATGAATATGAAGTTCAAGCAGATTATGTAGCTACTATAGATGAAGCTGTTGTGGAAGAAATTATTCCAGAAGTTAAACTTGAAGAAGTAATTCCAAATATAGTGGAAGAAATTCCAGAATCTGAATTTGCAACTAAAGATAATTTTGAAAAAGCTAGTGAAGAAGAAACACCTCACATGCTTTATGAAGTAGATAATGAAGACATAGAAGTTTTATTAACTTTAGAAGAAGAAGAAGTTGAAGAAGAAGAAATAACTTTAGAAATAGAAGCAAATAACAATCAAATAGAAACAAATGACACAACTGACTTTGAATGGTTCTGATGAACTAGAGCTTTTTTATAAAAAGCCTTTTTATTTTAGTTACAGTGGGATTAATAAATTATTATTCTCTCCTGTAATGTTTTATAATCATTATGTTCTTAATCAAAGAGAAGACAGTACAGACGCGCACCTGGTAGCAGGGCGTGTTCTGCATTGTTTGCTTTTAGAAGAAGAAAATTATGATAAACAATTTATTACCATGCCTGGGAAAATTCCTACAGACAGTCAAAGAAAGATTATTGATAATATTTTTAAATATCACTTGTCATTAGGAAATAATTCTTTACTTTTGGAAGATTACTCTCAGGAAATACTTACACAACTTCTTACAATTAACTTATATCAATCTCTTAAAACAGATCAGCAAAGAATTGATAAGATTCTTACAGAAGAAAACAAAGAATACTTTGAATTCTCAAAAGCTAGTCAAGGTAAAACTATAGTTGATGATATTACATTAGCCTCATGCAGAGTATCTGTTGAAATATTGAGGGCTAACACAGATGTCAGATCTTTATTACAATTAGACAAAGAACAAGATGATGATTCTATTAATGTGTATAATGAATTACATATTAAAGAAGAACCTTCAGAATTTAAGTTTGGTTTTAATGGTTTTCTTGATAATGTTGTTGTTGATCACAACTCAAAAACTATATTTATAAATGATTTAAAGACTATTGGTAAGTCTATACAAGATTTTCCGGACTCAGTTGAGTATTATAGATATTGGATTCAAGCCGTTATCTATATAAGATTAGCAAAAACTAAGTTTCCAGATCTTAAAGATTATACTTTTAAAATTACATTCATTGTAATTGATAAATATAATCAAGTATATCCTTACCAAGTTTCAGAAAATACCCTAAAGAAGTGGGAAAAAGATTTTAATGAGTTAATACAAAAAGTTGACTGGCATTATACATACAAAGAATATAAACTCCCATATGATTTAGCTTTAGGTAATGTAACATTGTAAATAATAAATTATGGCTTTAAATTCTGTTTATAAGAAGTACTTTCAAAAATCCAAGGTGTTTTTATATCCGCTCCTTGGAATAAAAAGAGGTGTAAGTGTTGTTCCAATTGAAACTTATATTAGTTGGGATGGTTATTACAAATCTGAGGATATGAAATTGATATGCGTATATGATATAAGAAAAGATGATGAGTACCTTTTATTTGAGAAAAACAGTTTATTAAATCACAATAGACTTAGTGATTATATAAAAGCAAACTCTCAAGCTATATTTACATTTGATTTTTCTGATTTAGGTGATGATTGGTTCCATTTTGTTAATGGAAGATATAGTAAAATAAGTTTAGAATTAAAGCAAAAAATCCTTGGTTTTTTTGATAAATACAGTGGCAATTATGCATACATGCACAGTTATTTGATACCTGAAAAGTATTTTAATAATTATGCTGAACTTTTAAATGTTGAGCCCGAAATATTAATAAAAGTTGGAGAATTATGCAACAAACCAGATACTGTAAAAGAAACTTTAGTAATTGAAGTTGCAGATTTGGAAAATATAAATGAAAAATTGTTAAATTTGTCAAAACCATAAAAAAATGAGTAAATCAATGATGCTTGTACAAGCAACCTGGCAAGAAAGCCAAACTTTTAGAATGATTCCAATTAGTACTGATTGTCCGTATGTGGAATGTATTTATGATCCAGCTACTAATGTATTTGTAGCTATATCTAATATTAAAAAAACAACATTGCATATGTTGCCTAAATTAGATGAATATGGTCAAAATATTACAGGAAACAAAGGGCCAAAACAAGAAAGACATAAATTAGAAGTTTTTCAAGAATTTTATGTTGAAGATAAAAAAGCAACTGAAGAATTAATTAATTTATTTGCAATTAATGCAGATAGTTTTGATTATAAAAAGTTTATGAAAGAAGCAAAGAAAGCATAAATTAATTATTACTTGAGAAGGGTGGGTATGTACTCACCCTTTTTTATTTACTAAAAGGGGGAACAGCTTAACTGAACTAGCCTATGAGAACACATTACGTGATGGATTATGAAACTCTTAGAAATTGTTTTATAGGGGTATTTGAAGATGTAAAATCTGAATACCGAGAAATATTTGTATGTCACAAATCTAAAAATGATATTGTAGACTTAATACATTTTCTAAAAAAAAATCAAAGTTTAAATGAATGGCATATATCCTTTAATGGATTAGCATTTGATAGTCAAATAACTGAACATATTCTTAGAAATAAGGAACAGTTACTTGAACAAGATGGTGATACTATAGCTAGATTTATTTATGAAAAAGCACAAGAAGCTATCCAAAAAAGTAATGATAGAGAATTTGCTACATTTAGTCCTAAAGATTTAAGTATTAGACAAATTGATGTATTTAAACTAAATCACTGGGATAATCCAGCTAAGAGAAGTTCATTAAAGTGGATTCAGTATACAATGGATTGGAAGAACATAATGGACATGCCAATACACCACACTGCTGAAATAGAGAGTTCTCAGATTGAAATGATAATTAAATATTGTATTAATGATGTTAAGTCTACTAAAAAGATTATGCGGCTAAGTAAAGAGCAAATTAATCTTAGAAAAGCGTTAACAGAAGAATATGATATAGATTTGTTTTCAGCTTCAGAGCCTCGTATATCTAAAGAATTATTTTTGCACTTCTTAAGTGCAGAAACGGGCATAAAGAAGTATGATTTAAAGCAAATGAGAACACAAAGGGATCAGATTGTCTTCAAAGATATTATATTACCTTATATTGAATTCAAGACAGCTACGTTTCAAAATCTCCTAAAGAAGTTTCAAGAAGTAGTTTTATATCCCGGAGAAACCAAAGGTGGTTTTAAATATTCTGTACAGTATAAAGGTGTAAAGACTGACTATGGTCTTGGTGGTATTCATGGTGCAAGATCTAGTAAAGTTTACAATTCAACTGATGACATGATTATTATGAGTTCAGATGTTGTAAGTTTTTATCCTAATTTAGCAATTAGAAACAATTGGGCACCAGCACATTTACCAAAACAAGCATTTTCTGAATTGTATGAATGGTTCTTTGAAGAAAGAAAAAAGATTCCTAAAGCTGATCCTAGAAATTATGTATATAAAATTATCTTAAACTCAACTTATGGGTTAAGTAATGATGAAAATAGTTTTCTGTATGATCCTCAGTTTACAATGAGTATTACTATTAATGGTCAGCTAAGTCTAAGTATGTTGTATGAGATGATTTGTGAGGAGATCCCTAATGC
>Ga0233412_10000829_pt1 | contig 17202 bp, 17 predicted proteins | sample Na_anoxic_4_MG_FD_180667 | JGI IMG/M metagenome (GOLD analysis project Ga0233412, IMG submission 180667) | Seawater microbial communities from Saanich Inlet, British Columbia, Canada - Na_anoxic_4_MG | ecosystem: Environmental > Aquatic > Marine > Inlet | place: Canada: British Columbia...
GCTCGGCGCACAGCGTTCCGCCCATCAGGCGGCCGGCGACCCATTTGCACGCTCGACACTCGAGGTCGCTCATCGTGTGTGCCGCACAGTGGTAAGTAGGCGCACATGGGGCGTTTATGAATAAACAGTAATCTGGGTCTCCTTGCAGCACTGCTGGGCCACCATGCCACCGCCCGCCGCCCCCACAAGCGCTGCCACGACAGTCACGCTCGGCGCCGCCTCGCCGGCGGTCGTCACGCCGGCCATCGCCAAGCCGCTGAGCACTGTAGAACCGAGGATCTTCCACCACGTAGCCGTCGAGGCGGGGGCGGGTGGCGGCGGAAAGGTGCGGTACGCCCCTCGCTGAAACGTTCTCTGAAATGTGTGCCGGTTCAGGGCCATCTCTTCGCTCTTGAGCGTGAGTGTCAGCTGCGCCAGCGGGAGCTGGAGCAGCAGGTCCAGCCAGCTCTGCATCTGCGTGCGCAGCACCAAGTCGAGTGGCTGCAGACGCTCCAAGATGCGGCGCAGATCGCTCCACTCCGGCGGCTGGCTGACGGCGGTCGCCATGCAGGTGGCGCTCAGCCACTGCTGCACGGACTGCACCTGCGCTGCAAACTCGGTGCCGCCGTTGTCCCGGTAGGCCTGCAGCACGGCGATCAGTAGTGTGACGTGGTCGCTCGCCTCCGGCGGCGGCGCTACCAGCATAGTCTGGTCCATCCTGCCTCCTCTCTCAAGCGGCAGTCGGCCGCCTCGCACTAGGCGCAGCTGCGCCTGGTGTGAGGCGGCCAATTTACGATTTGTGTGAGCGATGGGAGAGGTGATCTTGACTGCCTCGCATGATGCGCTGCTGCGAGTGAGCAATGCCCGATTTTCTGCCATGCAGCGGCTGTGCGCCAGCAAGCTGGAGCTGGACTGCGGCTCGCCGCTGCGCACCGTGTATCATGTGGTGGTGCATGGCAGCAAACCCGGCGATGCCGCCGCTCCGCTGGATGAGCTGATCGGAACGCTTGCCGCCGTCAAGGGCGACAGCCAGTACACGCCCAGCGTGCAGATGCGGGGGGGAATTGACGACTGGAAGCAGGAGCTGAGCGACAGTGCGCAGAAGCTGCGCTCGCCGCCGTGGTGGTGGCTGCTGCACTGGATGAGCCTCACCAAGCAGGGCCACAAGGACGAGGCCAACAACATCGAGGCGTTTGTGCACGAATATATCGGCGACCTGGTGGACAGCATGGACAAGCACCTCAACAGCATGGAGGCGGTGTTGCAGAACCTGCGCATCTGCCACAGCTACGCCCGGAAGGAGCCTCATCCGTACCCCCCGAAGGCCGGGGGGTACGCCCCGGGGGCCCCCCCGGCGCCCGTCGTCGGGCAGCCGGAGCCGACGCAGCTGCAAGCCCGCCTGGCCTTGGCCACCATCGGCACGCTTCTGCCCTTTGATGTTCGATTTGATCTGGCGGAATAATTGATGCCCAAGACTAGTAAACGGCGGAGCCTAGTGACAGCCTCACCTTCCGGGAGTGCTGATTACGAGGCTCGGCGGAGCACCAGCGTCTGGGCCTGCAGCCGCCGCATCATGCGGCGCTCGCCCTGGCCGACGGCGGGGTCGGTGGCCTGCACCTCGCCGTCGAAGAGCATGATGGGCGACTCGGCGGGGTAGCGCCGGGGCGTGAGCAGCCGCACCCAGAAGTGCTGGTGCAGGTAGCGGTGCAGCTCGGGCGAGTTCATGTGGTAGTTGCCGTAGAAGACGGGGAAGATGCGCACCTCGCCGCCCGGCCGCAGCAGCCGCACCAGCTCCCGGTACGCCCGCAGCAGGCCGGCCTGCGTGTCGATCCAGTAGTAGAGCACGTTATTGGAGAGGATGGTGCCGAAGCTGCGGGCCGGCAGCCCCGTGCCGAAGAGGGAGCCCCGCCGGTACTGCGTGCTGCCGCCGGCCTTGCGGGTCTCCTCGTCGAGGCGCTCGTCGCTGTCCAGGCCCAGCGCCCGGCCGCCCCGCCGCCGCAGCTTCCACAGCAGCGAGCGCCGGTACAGGTGGTTGCACCCCGAGCCGAGGTCGAGCAGCCGGCCGCCCTGCCGCCGGATCTGCGGCAGCATGCCGGCCTCCGGGTAGAGCACCGCCTGGTAGTACCGGGCCGAGCGCCCTGTCACCGGGACGTGCTTGGCCGGGCGGTGGCGGGTGCCTCGGTGGTGCTTGGTGATGCGCCGCACCTGCTCGGCCGGCGGGATGCGAATGTACTGGCTCATTTACCTTATTGCAGTCCAAAAAAATAGCATCTCAGCTCAGCGGCAGCGCCGGCTGGTAGCGGACCGCCGCACCTTTCACGATGTCGCCACCTTTTTGTTGGGTGCACCACCAGACTTTGCCGTCAGGCAGGGCGAGTGGTCCTGCCAGCATCCCGCCCTCCTTCAGGAGTTGGTTAACGATCCACGTCCACTGGTTGGGTTTCCCCTCACCAGTCAACGTCAAGTCCAGCGAGATGGTCTGGCTGGCCTCCTCGCCTTCGCCGTTGATGGTAAATTGGCTGTATACTTTGAAGCCCAGGTGAATGAAATCGTATGATGGTGTAGCGTTGAATATGTTGCCGTGCTCTAGCCGGATGGCGAGTTTATTGCCTAATTGCTGAAGACTAAACGACTCGCTTGTCTTCTCCAGTGACGACTCGCTTGTCTTCTCCAGTGTGTAGTCCTCGAGCTCCAGTGTCGAGAACTTGGCGGCGGCACTCGTAATGTACTGTTCCTGCGCATCCAGGCCCACCACAGTGCTTCCCCATCTCTTGTTGTCCGCCAGGTGGAGGCCCAGTATGACCGTCATCAGGCCCGAGCCGCTGCCCGCATCCAGCACCTGCAGGTCGCTGGTCTTGTCCTTGACCCAGTCCTTGAAGCTTGTGAGTCCTATGCGGTGCACGGATTCCGCCGACAGGTTGGCCTGGTAGCGGCTTGGCAGGCTGTTTGTGTGAATCGGATCGACGTCGGATGTGGAGGTGAATTGTGCTCGGATGGTGCTGTAGTTGTCGCCGCCGCCGGCGAGTTCTCGGCGCAGGGTGCGCTTCCACAGCCGGATCAGGCGCTGCAGCTGGCGGCGGCGGGGATCTTGACGAATCGTCTTTATTGCGCCTACATATTTTTTTTGGCGGCGCCGGCAGCTTCAGCAGCTCCGCTCCCTCTCTCGGCCGGACCATGGCGGCCGCCCCGCCGAACCCGCCGAAGACCTCCCTCGAGCTGCTGGCGCAGTTCGGCATGGAAGACCTGGTGCAGGTGGAGCCGGAGAAGCGCCCGTCCTGCACCGGACCCCGCCCGACCGCCACCTCGCCGCTGAGCTTGCGCTTGGTGGGGCAGCGCTCGACTCGCCAGGTGCGGGGGGGCACCAACTGGACGAACCGGGACCGAGCGTACTCCCGAGGGCCTCGCACCGACAACTACGGCAATCCCCACCCGTCCGATCACGCCATTAAGAAGCTGGGGTACAAGGTCATGCACCACGTCGATGGCATGCACAACTGCCGCACCCGCAAGACCGACCGCCCCTACGCCAAGCTGGGGCGGCAGCGGCCGGGCTACCAGCCCCGGCGGGAGCTGTCCTGCCGCCTGGACAGCCCCGAGGCAGTTGTTCGCCGGGAGATGCAGCAGGCGCTGGACGATGGCGAGTGCTGCCCGGCGCTGCCCGCCCGGCTCCAGGTGTATGTGGACATCATGGACCGGCTGGTGCCGCAGCAGCAGGCCAACCTCCGGTGTCGGACGTGGCTTACCCAGAACCGCTGGGCGAAGAAGCGTCTTGAGATTCACCAGCAATGGGCGATGGAAATTCGCCGGCGACTGGCAGCTCCTCCTCAACGTTCTGCCGAAATGTTTCCGTCGCTTTCGCCAAGTTACATAGCGCAGTTGCATCAGTCACCGGCGAGCGCTCCAGCATTTCGGTCAGACGCTCAGTGAGCGCCTCAAGCTGCTCCTGCTGGTCCTCCAGCAGCGTGCGCTCAGGGCCCGCCGGGGCGTAGTAGCAGGCCACGTAGGTGTGCGCCAGGGTGCGGCGGCAGCAGCACACCTGGCGCAGGGCCTCCCGCACCTCCGGCTCCTCCGGCGCCTCCGGTGACAGCTGCTGCAGCTGCTGCTCGGTCTGCCGGCGGCTGAGGCCGTGGTTCTGGTAGCGGTAATAGTAATGAAGGTAGCGCTCCAGTTGCGTTTTGATGGCGGTTTGGTCGAGCTGTTCGGTGGACTGGAAACGGTTACATTGGTAGTACCCCCCAGTCGCCGGACCATGCTGGTTCCACGATTCCATGCACACCCAGCAGAAGTGGTAGTCGCACTGCGTGCAGCGCATGTGGTTGCAGCCTTGGTTCTTCTGGATGCGGGTGCGGCAGCGGGGGCAGGGCTTGGTGTTCACCGCCAGCCAATTTCCCGTCTGCGACTCGCTGGCGCACTTGTCCTCCCACTGCTCCATCGCCGCACAGCGGGCGGGGGCGTGCCACTCCCGACCGCAGCGCACACAGCACGTTTGTCCACAGTGGCACTGAACAGCTACTATATCGGCAAACGGAGAAATGCACAGCACCCACGGGCATTCGGGAGCGGCGCAGCGGCGCATGCGGTCGCCGACGCTGATCTTCCGGTGCACCGACAGCCGGCGGTACCGCTCGCCCCGCCCGACCGCCCGCCACACCTCCCCGGTCAGCACGCAGTCGCAGTCGCCCGCCATGCAGGGCAGTATGCATGACCGGTGTCCTCGGTCCTCGTCTGCGACGTCGAGGTAGCTCTGCCAGCAGACGACACAAAAGGAGTGACCGCACGGTTCTAGTCGTAGCAGGTCCGCCACCTCGCAGCAGATGGCACACTCGCCTGCCTGATACGAGAGGCCGGCGGCGACCTCGCACAGGGCGGCCTCCCCGGGCTGCAGCCACCGCTGGCACACCCTCTCGGCGCTCCAGCGGTGCAGGTGGAGCAGGGCGACGGCGCAGTCGAGCGGTCGCTCCAGCAGCTCGCCGAGCTGGCCGGCCTGGTCCTCCAGCGTGGCCCAGATTTCATTTTCGTGAAAGATGTGGGTCGGCTCGCTGTCGGCTTCTTCCGTTTCCTCCTCGCTCCCGCTGAGGTAGACATAGTCTTCGTCATCAGACATGATCACAGCAATGCCGAACTAAGGAGAGATATGAAAAAAAAGAGAGCTTTGTCACTTAGGAAGGTCGCCTATCATCTTGCACACCATGGTCCAGATGTTGTACACATGGCACTTGGTCACGTGCGCCGACAGCTGGGCGGCCGTGCGGCACAGCTCCGACTGCCTCAGCACCTTCAGCATGGACGTCGCATTGCCCTGGCCTAGCAGGCCGGCGATGTCCTGCACCTTCTGCGGCGGCAGGCTCTCAAGCATATTGTCGTAGGGAATCCCCGCCAGCAAGCCCGAGATGATGTGGATCTTGCACTGCGAGGTGCGCACCGCATCTCGCCACTCCTTCTTCTCCTTCTGCAGCTGGCGCACCAGCTCATCGCCGCTCGCCAGCGGCTCGCTCTTTTTCTCGTAATGGGTCTTCATGGTGAAGATGGTCTTGCCCGCCGCCGTCAGGTCCCGCCGCAAGCTCTCCACTTGCCGGGTGAGGCTTTTCACCGCCTCCTGCCCCCCCTGCAGGCGGGCGTTCTCCAGCAACAGCTCCTCCATCGCCTCCTCGCTAACCTGCGCCGCCTTCTTTTTCTTCTTCTGCTGCTGCTTCTGCTGCTGCTTCTGCTGCTGCTTCTGCTGCTGCTTCTGCTGCTGCTTCTGCTGCGCCGCCGCTCGATGCTCCCGCCGCCCGGCCTCGGCGGCCTCGGCGGCCGAGGCGGCCGAGGCGGCGGCGGCCTCGGCGGCGGCCGCCCGCTGCTCGGCGGCGGCCGCCCGCTGCTCGGCGGCGGCCGCCCGCTGCTCGGCGGCGGCCGCCCGCTGCTCGGCGGCGGCGGTGGCGGCGGCCGCCCGCTGCTCGGCGGCGGCGGTGGCGGCGGCCGCCCGCTCGCTGCTCTGCTGGTGCTGCTCGCTGCAGAGGAGCTGGTGGAGGCAGTGGCACAGTGCGAACAGCGGTACGATGGTGAACCACCGCATCCAGGGATGCAGGTGGCCCAGCGCCACCTGATTATCGTAGCGCAAGCACAGCTTATGCCAGGGCATGCCGTGGTAGGAGACGCCGACCATGCTCGACTCGACGACGCTGGCCATCAGCAGGTGCGCCATGTGGCGGTCCTTGTGCCAGCGGTGGTTGTCGGCTGTCGGGCCGTTCTCCAGCACCGCCGCCATCTGGCCATAGAACCAGCTTTCCGACCGTGCCATCACAGGCGCCGAGTCGCTCGACAGCAATAGCGGCCGCACTAAGCCGTCTGCCTGCAACGCCTGGCGCTGCTGCAGCGTTTCCATGGTGATGTCGACACACCGGACAGAGCCGCATCGGATGTGGCACGCCAAGCCCCCCGGGTGCTGCTGCTCGGTCCAGTGGACGCTCCTGCTCGGCGCCAGCTGTTGCACCAGCTGCCCCAGCTCGGCACAGAGGTGGCGGAACGTGTCCACGTCGGGCACCGCCGCAAAGAGGTCGAGGTCGGCCGGCGCCGGCCGCAGATGCGGCGCCACCCACTGTACGAGGGCAGTGGAGCCGTAGACCGAGAACGTTCCAGGGTACTGGGCAACGTATTGCAAGAGGGCCGCTTGCATGGCGCAAAAAAGGAAAAGTGAGCGAGGGCGCCGCCGGCGCCGGTGCTGGTGGTAGGCGCAAGCTAGAACAGACCACGCCTTTCTTCGGTGCGCAGTTGCGCCTCTAGTTGTTGTATTTCGTCTAACAAGTGTTGGCCGCCCTGGTCCGATTGGTCTTCTTGATCGTCACGGTAGACGTTACCGCCCTGGGTCCAGCAGACGTTGTGTGGATGCAGGGCTCGGTTCGCCATACAGTCTACCGAGAACGACTTGAGTGCATCGTCTAGGTACCGGGTCAGGTTGCGCTTCTCCCGGAACAGCTCGCCCAGGAAGGCCTCCTCGCCCTGCGGCTTCTTCTGGCGGCGGAAGTACTGCTTCAGCGCCTCCCGGTCCTGCCACTGGCTCAGCGTGTTCTGGTTTGCTACCACGGCAGAGCTCTCCTCCTTCAGCGGCTGCGGGTGCCACTGGCGATCCTCCTCCTCTCTCTCCCGTGAGTCCCGGCGATCCTCCTCCCTACCAACATCATCCACGTCAAGTTCGTCTACCGGCACCTCCAGCTTCTGCAGGTGGCGCAGCGGGTCCGCCCAGCCGGCGGGCGCCCCGCCCTGGATGACCAGCTCCCGCTCCGGGCTCGCCCGGTGGGCGACGTAGAAGCGGTACAGCGCCATGCGGTGCTCCTGCTTCTTGATGCCGCACATGCCCTTCATGCGGCGGATGCGGCCGAGCAGCTGCTTCAGCTTGGTGGCCGTGTAGGGCGGGTTGAGGATCTCCAGGTGGACGGTGTTGAGGAAGCTGATGCCCTCGATGGAATCGTCGTTAATCATAATCACCTTGATGAACTTGCCGGATCCGTTTTCCAGCATGGTTTTGTGCCGCACCACCTGCTCAATCACGTCGACGTACTTCTTGCCGGATGTCTCGTATAACTTGCCGTACCACAGGTTCAGGATGCGGCGGTAATGGTAGCGGTGCAGCATGGCCTGCTCCGCCACCTCCATCTTGCCGTCGCTGCACTTGCCCTCCTTGAGCAGCGGGTAGGTCATGCCAGACGACACCACCTCCGAGCCGGAGCCGCCCTGCGTCTCCCGGGCGGCGCCGCAGTCGGCCACAAAGTCTCGGAAGCCGAACAGCGCCAGCAGCATCTTGAGGGCGTGGAAGGTGGGCGAGCGCTGGTTCTTCATGGCGCCGCTGTAGATCAGGAACACGCCGTTGTCCTCCTTGCGGAGGATGCGCCGCACCAGGTGCACGCCCTTGGGGAAGTAGGGCTCGAGGAAGTCCAGCTTCGCCTCGGCCGCCATGCCGCCCCGCACCTTCACCGTCTCGAGCGCCTGCTGGAAGGGGCGCAGCGAGTGCGTCGGGGCGAAGGCGGTGTCGCTCTCCCGCTCGAAGAGGTTGAACTCGGTGATGCCGGCGTAGCTGGCCTTCCACCCGCTGCCGAGGTACTTGGCGTGCTTCTCGGTGCGGTACGCCGCCGGCGGGAAGGGCACACGGTCAATCGCAAACTGCTCCATCGGGTAGAAGGGTGTCTCCCGGGGGTCGACGTAGAGGATGCGACCGGCCAGGTTGTAGCAGAAGCTGGTGGTGAACTTATCGTTGTCCACTGTCACCTTCTCAATGCCCTCCTGATCCTTCTCGATGGAGATACCGTACATGTCCCGGAACTTCTGGCGCTGATTCTCCTGCTCCTCATGCGTGCTGTCCGAGTTGACCTCGATGAACTTCTCGGTCGGGTTCAGCAGGTTCAGCAGGCGGCTCACACTGTACGGATTATCCTCCCGAAGGAACGGCGTGGCGGTGAGCAGCACCGCAATGGGCGGCGGTACAGTTTCTTCATTATCCTTGGAGTGTTGATACGCCAGGGTGAGGTTGGCCATGAACTGCTTGAGCTGGAACGTTTTGTTGGCATTGTCGACGTTGCCCGCCTCCTTGCACAGGTTGTGCGCTTCATCGACGATGAAGATGTTGCCGTTCAGCGGGAAGTCCTTGTCGCAGTTCTTGGTGAGCGGCTGCCGGCTGCGCCGCAGGTCCTTCGCCTCGCTCAGCCTCTTCAGCAGCGAGTCGCCCACCTGGCTCTGGCTGATGGTGTAGATGGTGTTGGTCATGCCCACATATTTGTCGTACTTATACTCCTTGATCATGGCCCGGAGCGCCTCGGCCTGCTTCGCCGGAACAAATCGGGACACCTCGTTCCGGTAATTGTCCGCCAGCCCCTGCTGCCCCGTTGGGTATACGAAGAATATGTTGCAGAAGCTGTTGTTGTTGTGCAGGTACGGCATGAAGCGCTCCATCAGCCCCACCGCCAGCGCCGTCTTGCCGGAGCCGGTGCACCAGTACGCCAGCACGCTCTTACGGGTCTGGTAGATGTACTCGATCGCAAACTTCTGGTACGGGGTATACTCGTTTAGTTTCGGCTTCTCACCCGGCCGGGGGGGCGGGGCACACGTATTACAGTTCTTCTCCCGCTTGGCACACGGATCCACCGAGGTGGTGGCGGACGTGAGAAGCACATCATCCACCCACTCGTAATACTCCTGCGGATCCCGATCCAAATCGGGCATGGTCGCCCGGACCTGGTCCTCGTTCAAGCACCAGCCTTTCTTGCCGTTCTTGAGCACATGGGGGGAATACGAGCATGAGCGGTGACGCTCGCACCGGGCTTCGGACATCCGGTTGCAGTCGACCGTCTCCTCCTGCTGGCGGCGGCGGAACGCCTCGGCCCGGGCAGCCTCGTTAAATTCATCGGAGAGGTCCAGCTCGACGTTGGCGCTGCGCTCCGACCGGCCGGCCTTCGACTTCGCCTTGCGACCGAAGTAGATGTTGCGGGACCCCACCCGCTGGAAGTCGCCGCCGGGCAGCCACCGCACGTCGGCGTCGCCCTCCAGCTCGGAGCGCTTGCGCCAGCGCCGGGCCGGCGGCGGCGGCGGGTAGGGCGAGGGCGGCGCCGGCATGGTGCCGTACAGGCCGCCATACTGGCCGTACGATGGACCGCCGCTCTGGAAAACGCTCCCCATCGGCATGCCCGCCATGCCCGGCATGCCCGGCATGGCCGGCATGCCCGGCATGGCCGCCATGCCCGCCATGCCCGCCATGCCCGCCATGCCCGCCATGCCCGGCATGCCCGGCATGCCCGGCATGCCCGTCTGCATGGCGGGCACCTGCTGGGCCTGCTGGGCCTGCTGGGCCTGCTGGCTCTGCTGGGCCTGCTGGCTCTGCAGCAGGCGGAAGCGCTGCTCGACGAGAGGCTGGAACTGAGTGTTGGAGGATTGTTGGATGATCTGGGCGCAGAGATCACGATTATCGTCTGTTTCGGAGGCCCCGATGTAGTAGGTGAGCAGAAAGTCCTTGATTTGATCGTTGTCTTCCATGCTGTTTGGGATGCAGGCCGAACGCTTATCGCCAAGGTTGAAGTAGGCCATCCACGAGCTCATCTTGCACTGCGAGGCGTCACAGCTGGCGGCGGAGGAGGTGCAGGTGCGGGCCTGCTGGTCGAACACCTCGAAGAGCTGGGCCTGGCCGAGCTGCTGGTAGCGGGCCTTGCGATAGTCGTTGCTGATCTCGAAGGTGGAGCGGTGCTGGGCCTGGGGGCGGATGCGGAAGTAGCGGTCGATGAATTCGATGTTGTGCTCGGCGGACCCGCCGCACTGAATATCGTATTTCTGCTTGAGGACGTGCTGCAGCAACGTCCAGGCCGCCCGGGGCGTCCGACCGCCCAGCATCAAAAACTTGAGAGCGAGGTAGCTGTACCCCAGCTGGGCTTTCTGGATTGCCCCGCTCACATTTTCCCACGGCTGTCCTCCCAAATACTTCTGCAGCGAGACCGCCATGTGTTTATTTACTACAGGCTTAAAATATCATTCGTCAAATGATCGACAGGAATGTCCTCACACTAGAGTAAAGCCATGCTCGTCAACATCCGACCCCACCGCCTGGACCCGCTCGCCCACCAGCCGGAGCTGCACCCCCTGCCCCGGACGGTGACTACCACAACCGCACCCCCCGGCAGCCCCGACCACCGCTGCTACCTGGGACCACGCATACTGCTGCGGCAGCGCTACGCCGAGCCGCCCCCGGCGGGGCACCGCAAGTTCTGCCTGCTGACCAAGTGGGCGCTGCAGCGCTTCGGCGTCGAGACGCTAGTGCACAGCGTCTGCCCGCACAGCGCTGAGAAGCCCTTCGTTCACCACTGGGTGTGCGACGTGGAGCTGGACCACGTCCCCGACGGCGACATCCGGGAAGAATCGTTCCGCCTGGAGGTGCGCCGGGGGCGGGTCACCACCGTGCTCATCCGGGCCCCCACCTGCTGGGGGGCCCTGCACGCCCTGACCACACTGAAGCAGTACATACGGGTGGAGATCACCCAGCCCAAGCAGACGTCCTGCTATGCCGACTCGCCAATCGTGATCGAAGATGCACCCATACACTTGCACCGAGGAGCGATGGTCAACACCGTCACCAACTTCCTGCCGCTGCCCAAGATGCGCCAGACGGTGAACCTGCTGGCCTATTTCAAGATGAACGTGCTGCACTGGCAGCTGGGCACCTCGCAGGGCTCCCGCATCACCGACAGCGTACACGAGAGTGCTGCCTACACGCCGCAGGATGTGGAGCACATGCTGGTCTATGCGCACCGGCGAGGGGTGGACATTCTGCTGGAATACGATCCCCCCCACCGCTCGCCCGACAACTATCTGCACAAACTCCAGCACCTACACCGCCATCTGCACTACACCTGTCCGTACAAGCACCTGGGCGGCACCGACGGCGCACACCCCGGCCACGAACATGTGCTCCGCCTGGCCCGGCAGCCGTCTGATCCAGACCAGCTGGCGCAGGTCTGCATGGACCAGGTGCAGCCCCTGGCCGAGCGGGCCGAGGCGGAGCACAACCCCCTCGACCAGGAGGCGCTGCGGGGCATGTTCCGCCGCCACTGGGCCGCCACCGCCGAGCAGGCGGACCGCACCAAGTACGTGCTCTGGCACAAAGCGTACACCCACCAGCCCGAGGTGGTGGTCCAGTGTAACGAACATGAACTACTGAACGATCACACCTTGATGATCGTTAGCCCCACCGCCTGGCACATTGGTGACGGCACAGAGCCCACCCTGGAGACGGTGCGCCGCACCACCCTGCCCACCAACCCACACGTGGTCGGCGGCGAGATCTGCTTCTGGAACCCCTGGAGCCCCTCGCTGACCACGCTGCTGGCGACCGCCGCCCACGCCCTCTGGTGCGGCCGGCCGCTCGAGCCGGAGATCCGGCTCGAGGGCCTCGCCAGCTACGCCAACCGGCTCTGGCTCCCGCTGGCGCCGCCGATTGGACACGCCATGGACCTGCGGGACAGCGAGAGCATCGCCCGCACGGCGGAAGAGGCCCAGGCCGTGGCGGCGGCCAAAAAATCTGGCGTACAGTAAAGCCACATGCAGAACTTGGTGGATCCCATCACATTTGATAAACCCTATGTAAGCCCCGAGGAAGAAAGCAACGAAGAGTTGGATTTGGACGCATTACTAGAGGCAGTCAGTGATCCCAATTATCCCGACGCCCCGGCGCTCCCGGCCCCGGCGGAGGCGCTCCCGGCGGCGGCGCTCCCGGCGGCGGCGCTCCCGGCGGCGGCGCTCCCGGCGGCGGCGCTCCCGGCGGCGGCGCTCCCGGCGGCCCCGGCGGCGCTCCCGGCCCCGGCGGCGGCGCTCCCGGCGCTCCCGGCGGAGGCGGCGGCGGAGGAGGCGGCGGCCGGCAGCGGCGGCGCCGGCATGATGCATGTGGGTCCGACGCTGGTGCCGGCCAGCCAAGTGGAGCGGTTCCATGGTTACAAGGAGACGCTGCAAGGGTGGCAGGCGAGCTGCCAGGTGAGCGTCAAATCCGACCTGTCCGGGGAGTGCCGAGTGCAGTTTGCGGACATCAACAAGAAAGTGCTCAATCCCAACTTGAAAGACAATTTAAACGATACTGCAGAAGTCATGAAACTCCTGCGCAATGCTGACGAGCCCAACAACACGCTGCACGTGCGCATCGCTGCCGTGATGGCGTACCTGAGCGAGAATGTGCTGGTGCCACAAGAAGTATATTCGTACTTCACGGCACAATATGCCTACCCAGGAGACGCTGCGGAGAGCAACAAGCGCAAGCGGCACAAGAAGACGCTGCACATGGGGGTAAAAAAGCTAGCCAAGGGCATCGACTATCGCCAATATCCCATCATTCAATATGGCGAGGGGGGCGGCGGAGAGTGTACTGTCTACGAGCTACAAGCGTCTGCCGGTGCCAAATTGCGCAACCAGAAGCTGAAGAGCAAGCCCAGCCTGAGGACCGACTGCAGTGCGGATGTGAGCATGACCCCCCAGCTGTACACAGCGGTGTCGGCCACCTTCCCGACTACAGATGCTGGTCTGTACAGACCACTGCTGCACAATCTCTACACGAATTGGCGAGAGGTGCAGGCCAAATTCTCCAAGCACAAGTATGACGATTTCTCTGGCGGCACACTCCGCACCATGTGCAGACGACTCGTGAAGCTCGTAGGCGCCACTGATGACCTCTGCTCGGCCGCCTCGGGCGCCGGCTCGGCCGGCGCCTCGGGCGCCGGCCTGCCGCCGGCGGCGGCCGAGCTCAGCTCTCCGCCGCAGTTGACGGCTGTAGCTCTGCCGCACGGCTTAACCCCGGTCGGGCAGTCGCCGTTTGCGCCGCCGGCCGCCTCAGCCTCCGAAGTGTCCGGGGATGCTGTGCGAGCAACTGTAGCGGTCTAGCGGTGCAGGGTGCAGGGCACCCGCTGGAGCTGGCGGTGCTCGCCTACGAGGTCGAGCCGCAGCTGCCCCGCTCGCTTCGGTGGATGCAGCCGGCCCGAGAAGAGCCCGCTTGTCCCGACGGGGATGTACTGGTAGACCAAGGATCCGTCCGGCGTGTGGCTGCACGTGTAGGTCCCCAGCAGCGTCTGCTGGTCGGTCTGGATCTGCATCATGTTGCGGGCGTGAAAGTGGTGGGTCTCCATAAAGGGGCCGTCCTGAAATTGGAGCGTGTAGGCCTGCAGGTGCGGCGGCAAGGCGAGCGAGTGCGCTTGGCCCATCGCCCGTTTGCCTCTCAGGAGAGAGACCTTTCGCCCGCATGGTAACGCATAAAAAAGAAGTGCGCCAGCGGTGTGATGACTTCAAGCGACAACAGGGAGAAAATGTGGGCGCAGGGGTGACAGTTTCCATTTCCACAATGTCTAACGATCTCAGCGCAAAAATAAATTACTGCACAACTGATATGAAAAAATTACCTAATGCTTCCCAAGGCATGCGCCAGCGGTGATGACTTCAAGATTGGATGGTTAGCAGCTTGCATGACTGGTGGTGCTGGTAAAAGCTTTGGAAATACGTGTGCCGATCAGGGCTTTAGTAGCTACCATGATTGCTCCCTTGGGGTCCTCACTGCGGCGTGCGGCTCTTGGCGACCAGGATCATCACCCAGAACAGCCAGATGGAGAGCAGGCACCAGGAGGTCCACACCAGGGCCTTGCCCTTGGTGGTGAAATCGCCGGTGTCAGTGTACTTGTCGTTGCTGTCGAGACCGTAGAACGCACCCGACACACCGATGAGGGTCAGGGTGAGGATTACGAAACCAATCTTCATGCCAGTGACTTCATCAATCATAGCGGCCATGTTTTTTTACATTTACCACAGAAAATAATCTATCTACGTATATTCGTTTGATGAGCATCATGCGCTGTAGTTATCCGTACTCCCATACGGATGATCCAGCATATACGATGATGTAATGGTGGAGTGGTGGCGCTGCGAGCTCTCCGCCGGTCGCTCCATGGCGCTGTGGCGGTACTGGCGCTGGTAAAACGGTTCCCGTCCATGCTCCGCCGCATCTTGCATGTACTCGTTATGTAAACGCTCCGGGATCGCCTCGGCTACCACTGGCTTGAGCATGCGGTACGCAAACTGCCGATTGGCGTCCTCGACGTCGGCGGGGATGGTGCCGCAGCTGCTCATCTCGACCGTGAAGCGGTGCAGGGCGTCGACCAGCTCGTGATCGACCGCCAGCTCCTGGCCGATGAGCGGCACCAGCTCGCTGTTCAGCATCTGCTCCAGCTGCCGCAGATTGTCCGGCGCCAGGAAGGCCTCGCTAAAGGCCGTCCTTTGGTGCTGGGCGTGGTACTGCGAGCGGGCGTGCTCCATGGGCTTTACCCTTAGGGCCGCCATTTTTTTAGTCATCTTTCGTCCATACACAGCAGCAGATCCATGGGCAGAATCCCTTGCTGCTGCAGCGATTCATCGAGCTGCAGCCACCGGATGTGCGTCCCATCCCGCACACCCAGCCGCAGCGGCCGCCGGTCTTGGTGCCGGTAGTGAACGAATTCCACCAGCGAGCGGCGCAGCGGCTCCTCCAGCGAGAACTGCCGCTGCGCCACCTCTCCCGTGCGCAGCTTGAGGCGCACCGGCATGCCGTCTTCGGTCGGCTCGGCCGGCGGCAGCGTCGGCGGCAGGCGCTGCCGGTCGGCGTCGCAGCACACCTGGAAGGCTTGGTCCTGCTCGGCCATCAACTGCGTGCGCACGCTGGGCGGCAGCGGCCTCGCCGCCGCCGCCGACGGGGCCGCCGACGGGGCCGACGACGGGGCCGGGGGGGGCGCCGGCAGCGGGTCCAGGGGCGGGAGCGGCGGGGGGCGGCGCCGCTCCTCCCAGAGGTTGCCGCCGTCCAGCAGCGGCGAGGCGGCCGCCGCCCCCGGGGAGCTGCCCGGGTCAGGTGACATGGAGGACAGGATGGCTCGCTGCAGGTCTGGATCGTTGTCTGCGGAGTCTTGCATGGCGAGCGGTGCGGCGTTGTGGCGGCGTCGCCTGCAAAAAAAACTGAGCGAGACGATGGGCTTACCGGCGGCGGTTCTGGGCGACGGCGGTGGGCAGGGGGCAGCAGCCGCCCTGCCGCTGGCGGCAGGACCACGGGTACTTGGGCGTCTTGCGGTTGTAGATGGGGCTGATCCACGCCGTTTTCTGGGCAAGGGTGAGGGGCCAGTCGAGCATGGTTTCACTGCCTAGGCAGCAAAAAAGTGGCCCCGTAGTGCGCACATTATCCTCGCCCATGACAAAGATGGGCCATGCTCCGTGCGGCGGGTCCTTCTCCACACGTGTAGATGCCGAACTGACAAAGGCGTCTATCATTGATGGACCACTGTACGTTCAAGTGCTCGAGCGGGGCGCCACCACGCTGGTGCTCTTCGGCGAGGTGCACTCCCGCAGCCGGTGCCCGCAGCGGGCGGCGGTCTCGGTGCCCGAGCTGGTGCGGCGCACGCTGCAGTGCCGGGGGCGGGGCGAGCCGGTCGACCTGTTTGTCGAGGAGGACCTGGACCAGGCGGGCGAGCACCCGCCGTCCGGGCCGCAGGCGCTCGACATGATCCGGTCCGTTGCCTCGGCGTACCGGCGGGCGCCGCACGACGGAGTCCGCCTGCACTACACCGACCCCCGCAGCCGGCTCTGCATCCCGAGCCACCCGCACATCATGGAGACGGTGGCGCCGCTGCTGCGGCACCGCCACCAGAACGGCGAGCTGAACCAGACCTTGATGCGGATCCTGGATGAGGTGGTGCGGCGGCCGCTCACCACGGTGCTCAGCGGCCGGCACGTCCTCTTCACCCATCACGGGATGCGGCCGCCTGACAAGCGCACCTTTTTTCGGCTGCTCGGCGCCCTGCGCAGCCTGCTGCGGCAAACAGACGAAACTTTGCTCCGGCGCCCCCCCACGCAGCTCCAGAACTCCACCATCACAGCGGCGCTGGAGCAGTACTCCTTCCTGTCCAACCGCTTGCACGACCTTTACCTGCTGGGCACGCTCATTCGCCCGGCCATCCAGAATGCCGTGGTGTACCTGGGCTTCAACCACGCCCTCTTCCTCGGGCGGGTGCTCCGCACCCACATGGGCTTCCGGCTGGTGCGGGAGTACGGCCACCAGCGCACCCAGGAGGCGGATGGATGTCTTCGAGTCGCAGAGACCAGAAAATCTAGCGCAGAGGCAAACACTTATGGACCACCTGCTGGGGCAGATCTGGCACAACGCCGTCCAGCTGCGACAAAACGGACACCACCTGCGCCGGGTGCTGGCGGCCGAGCGCCGCCTCCGAGGCGGCGGGGAGGAGGACCTCGAGGAGGATGACGATGATCTTGCCGAATTGACACGCCTGGCTGAGCAAGACAGCGGCGCCAGCGTCGCCAGCGGCGCCACCGGCGACAGCGTCGACAGCTCGGACCAATCGGTCGCCAGCGACGAGGACGCACCGGCCGAACCGCCGGCGACCGTTCCAACGGTGAAAGACATGTGGCGCACCCCCACCCCCTCCCAGCAGCAAGCGCACACACTAGACGGCATGCTGGACAGCATCCGCCAGCAAGAAAATACTTACGACGAGGTCGTCGAGCCCGAGCAGCTCGCCATGGCCAAGCAGGCGAGCCCCGCCTCGGCCGACTCGACCGCCCCGGCCGAGGCGGGCAAGAGCAGCCTGTGCGTCGCCAACGCCAACACCGCCATGAACGGCACCTACCACCAGTGGCAGGCGGGTCAAGGGGGGACATACGTCTACAAGAAGGGCGAGCCGCCGCACCACCAGCTGCTGTAAC
>Ga0233412_10000830_pt1 | contig 17201 bp, 12 predicted proteins | sample Na_anoxic_4_MG_FD_180667 | JGI IMG/M metagenome (GOLD analysis project Ga0233412, IMG submission 180667) | Seawater microbial communities from Saanich Inlet, British Columbia, Canada - Na_anoxic_4_MG | ecosystem: Environmental > Aquatic > Marine > Inlet | place: Canada: British Columbia...
AAAGCTATGGTAAAGGTAATATTTACCAAACAAATCTATTAGGTCTACCGACTACATCTGGGTCAACAAGTCCACCCAACCAAATTGAATTATATGATCGCAATTACGATACTTATAAAAATAAAAAAGTAAATGATAATATTTCAGAAATGACAAATAAGCCAGATACGGATGCATTTGAATTATCAGATCAATGTTTAGATTGGTGTAATAAATCTTCATCGTGTAATGCAGTTTCGTATAAATTAAATGATGGAACAGTGAATTCCGAAAATTCGGGTCAAGCACTATGTAAATATTATGACGATGTGCAAAAGGAAAATCTAAAAACTGCGCAAAGAAATACGGTTGCAGTAAAACGAGTAAGTAAATATATACCATTACCATCTAAACAAGATAGAAATATTTCATGGTTTAATATGAATAAACCACGACAATTAAGCGACAATGAGGCAAAAGCAAGAATAAATAAGAGGGCCACATGTTCAAAAAGAGTAACAGAAACTTTTGAAACACCGAGAACAATCAAATATGGAGAAACAATATATTTTACAAACTTGTACAGTCCAGTTACTTATATGACAACATGTGGCAAGGTAACATGTGGAAATGGATTTATGGGGGTTAAATCTAGTATTAATTTACCAAAAAATAAGAGTGCACAGTGGTATATAGAATCAGCTGATAACAAAAAAAAAGGTGATGATGTTTTATCGGGAGATATGATATATATACGTTCACGTAATGGTAAGAGTTATTTAGAAGTATGTGGTAATCCAAAGCTATGTCCAAATAGTGGTTTAGAAGTTAATGTCAATAAAACTAAGCGTGGAAGCAGAGTATGTGAATGGATTATTTATGGAGACGGAAGCACCGCCGCTGATAAGAAAATATATGAAAAATCCAATTTAAATATTCAAAATTTATACACTAATGTATCCACGTGGCTTGACGTTTGTGGTAGTGCAAACTGTAAATCAACTCTGTACAATGTCATAAGCGCAAATCAACGGAATCGCAGTGGAAATACTGGTAAATGGCGTATTTTAACACAGGGGAAAAAAGCATGTATTAACAGTGAATTAGGATGCTGTCCCGGGACAACAAATCCAAAAGAAGTATTGTGTCAATGCACAAATGCCGAAGAATCAGAGGAAATTACTCAATATGCGAAATGTCCGAAAAGTATGTGTAAAAAGACATGCACTGATAGTATATGTAAACTAATTGAGGAAAGAATATTTAATTGCACATTAAGCGACCGCGATGTCGGAGACCCTTACTCATATTATAATAACGCCACTGATGAGTACACAAGATTGGGTTCTCGGTCATGCAAAACTAATAGCGATTGTATCTATAATGAACATTGCGTTAACAACACTTGTTTAAAAGTAGATGCTAATTATTATAATACTCTTCTAGGGGGTGGGGTAAAACGGGCAAAATTGGACACCGCTTCTGGTAATAAAATTATGCGATTCAGAACACAAGAAAGTTTTTCGAGCAGAATTGATAATATAAATTTCAAAAATTTTTTCTTTTTCATATTTTTTGGTATTGTGATTACTGTATTGTTTTTTAAGATCGTAAGAAAACGCAAATAAAAAAATTGAAAAAATAAAAACTATAATATATATATAGTATATATATCAACAATGCCAGCTAATAAACACGGTGGTAAAAAATATAAAAAAGGGAAAAAAGGCGATAGCATGCCAAAACCCTTGGTTACCAAAGACACCGATCAATTGTATGCAAAAGTAACAAAACTTCTTGGCAATGATAGAATATTAGCGATTTTGGAAACAACAAAAAAGCCTGTGCTTTGTCATGTCCGAGGATCAATGCGAAAAAAGAAACAATGGGTTGGACAAGGTGACGTTGTACTAGTTGCTCCTCGAGAATTTCAAACAGACCATTTTGATGTTTTACATAAATATACTCCCGATGATATTAAAGAACTTCGTCAAATGGGTCATGTGAAAAATAATACATTTGACGACGAGAAGGAGGATGGTAAATATAGCCATATCGTTTTTGTTTCAAATGATGATGAAGGTGGTGACGCGAATGGTAGTTATGGTATTGAATCGCAAAATCGCGTGTATGATATTAGTTCATCTGATGAAGCGGAGTCCGATGAAGAATCTGTATCAGACGAATATGAAAAGGACTTGAATATTGATGATATTTAAAAACATTGTACATACTCAAATCATGACTGCTATTGTTTATAAATATGATAAAAATAGTTCGAACTATTCAATTGAAAAATATAATAGTATCGAATCTTTTTTAAAATTAGATATGTTCAAAGAACTCCAAAATAGAGAGCGAAATTTACTTATCCAAATCGATCTATTTGATAATGTTAACGCGTTTATAAAAAGAAATAATACAATTGTTTTCAAAGTAAAAGATATACGATCAGTCTATCTAGTTGATAAAGTGATTTTTATTTTTAGTGGATTTTATACACATATTTTACCCAATATAATACAATTTGAAAAAACACATTCCATATACAAATATAATGAAAATTATACTCTAAGCTGTATCGAATTTGTTCTCAATTTTATAGTCTACGAGGGTAACGCATTCATAGAAAATAATCTCAAAGAATTACATGCTAAAATAAGTCGTAAAAATCTTAATGAAATAAATATTCAGGAAATATATTTATTACAAAATAAAGTGAATAGAAATATTGAACATTATATAGATATTCAAGAATTACTTGACGAAATAACTAAATCAGATAAAGATGTCATGAGATTAACAAATATGTGCGGTGATAATGTAGAAGAAATTGAACTAATATTCAACAATTATGTTAACTTAATGAGAGATATAATAAATGAGTATAAAAATATCAATAATCAGATTGATAATTTTAAAAATTTAACGGAATTACAGGTTGCTAATTTTCGAAATCATTTGGCATTAATTACTGTACATATTAATATAATTACATTATTTTTTGCAATCGGGTCTTTTGTGGTAGGTGCATTTGGTATGAATCTGAATAATGGTATGGAAGATATTAAATATGCAATGTATACTGTTTTTGGTATTTTAAATGCACTAATTTTGATGCTAATAACTGGTTATTTCTTGTTTTATAATAAATTTTATAAGAGTTCGCATATTTTAAATTTGGATATAACTTAATAATAATAACTTGTGAATATGGTGTACCTATACTTTATAATTTTATAAATATATAAAACTATAATTTTCGAAAAAATAATCAATGTATAATATGCCAAGTATTATTATTTAATCCGCGAAGATTCCACGATAATTTATTTGGCTCTGGTTGTATATTAAAAGATGCATCAGTTGCTTTGCAAATAATTTTCGGAGGTGTATCAGATGTTTTTGGAATAGTAATATCCCAAAATGTCCAAGCCCAAGCTTTATTCATTTTTTGTTCAGATCCTTCTTTGAGATTTGCCATGTGCCATGTTTCACCATTATCCGCAGATACATCCACGCGTATAATACCCCGACCTCCGCCACTCCATGCAAATCCTTTGATACTTATTTCTTTATCATTTATTGTATCTTCAACAATAACGGATTGCACAGGTTGCTCATTAATGGAAACAAGTTTTTTTATTGAAATATCTTTTGCATCTTTTATATAATGTGGCATTCCTTTATAGGAAATACCAGATTGCCAAGGTGAATCAGCTTCATCGGAAGATGTTGTTATTTTTTCTATCCATTTAAGATTTCGAATGCCAACATATCCTGGAACTATTAGACGCAAAGGATAGCCATGCTCTCTCGATATCTCTTCGCCATTCATTTCATATGCAATTATAACATCTCCAAAAGGGTTTAATGCTTTTTCCACGGGTATTGAAATTTTCACCGACTCTAATGCTTCAACATGGATATGGTTAATATTATTTTTATCAAGTTCTTTTGTTATATTGCAGTTATCAAGTAAATCTTTGAGAAGAACGCCACCCCATTTTGCAGTGCTTATCGCGCCAAATCCCCAAGGTATTCCAGATGTTTTCCCAAATTTATTTAAACCATCTCGGCGATTACCACCACATTGTATTGTGGTTACTACTTCCTTTTTTGGAAATTTCTTTATTTGATCAAGAGTAAACTGATTTTCATTAATACCCACTCCACTTATTTTCAATTTATATTTATCTTTATTCACCATTGGAACAGGATGATGGTTTCGAATATACCATAAGTTATTTGGTGTTATCCAATTATCCATGATTGAGTCTGTCGGTGTTTCAGCATTACATGGAAAATAATTATGGAATTTCAGAGTGGTATCTCTTTCGGGATCATTTTTATATGGATTTTCTTCTGATACTTCCTCCACATAATCCTTTAACTTACCGATTTTCATTGGTTTTAAAATTTCATTATCGATAAATTCGTTGTTCAGATGTTGTCTATAAATATTCCAATATTTATCTACTGATCCACCGGCAGCTAACATAATTTTATCAACCCCACCTGGATGATTGTCTACAAAATTAGTAATATCATATACATCATCTTTATATGAAACCCAGATACCATCTTTTTTGTTATTATGTATCTTTAAATCATTTTTTGAAAAATATTTCACATCACTATTATTTTTGTAAAAAAAAGAAGCCATGGAAGTTCCACCAATTGCTGCAGATGCTAAAAAAATATTACGTCGGGTAAATAATCTTCTAAACATTCGTGTATATTATTTCAGGTTTATTTTTTACCTAAGTATATAAATGAGAAACATGGGCAAAATCATCTTTTCCTATCCTATTTTTAATTTCATCATTATCACACATGATCTTAAATCCCAGCTCTACATCTTCATTCGTTAATTTTTTTTTAACATCTTTTGGTAAACAAAACACTCTTTTTGAATGTGCAATCTTTGAGCATTGAAGCAATGTTTCTAAATCACCTCCATTAAATTGAAAAGTATCTCTATTCTCGTCAAAAAATTCTAATAATTTTTTCTCATCAACATCCATTTTCCAATTATACTCTTTTACTAATTTTTTGAATATATTATTCAAATCTTTGTAATCATAATCATCTATTGTGTATCTAAAAGGAAAACGTCTTTCTAATCCCGCATTATATGAGAAAAACGACTCCTTTAAATCTTTCCGGTATCCAACAATAATGCATATTATATCACATTTGTTTTCAGATAAATTTTGATTTATTGTATCAATACATTCCTTTGAATAACTATCACGACCTTCTGGATTACCTAATGAATATGCCTCATCAATTAATAATACACCGCCTTTTGCATCATCAATAGCTTTTTGTGTTTTAATTGCAGTTTGACCCAAATATTGTCCAATAAGATCTGATCGTTTCACTTTTTTTACTGATTCTTTTGTAAGAAAACCAATACGAGCATATATTTTTGCCAAAATATTTGCAATATCAGTTTTACCAGATCCAGGAGGACCTTCAATAACTGTATGCATCATATGTGCATTTTTTTCTTCAAAATCTTGTAGGAAATATATTATTTGGTTAACAATTGCTTTTTTTAATTTAGGCATACCTATCATTGTTTTGAGCATAACAAGTGGATCAATTAATTTATTTAGTATTTTTATATCAATATTATATTTTTTTTTCTCTTTACGATCATACATTTTTCCTAGAGTTATAAGGTCATCTATTGATTCAATTTCTTTTTTGATAATAACTTCTTCCCAATCATCACCATCAGATGTATCTTCATCACAATTTCTCTGAGTATTATAATACTTACCTAACAATATATCAATAAAATCGCTTTCATCACCACCTCCTCCACCTCCTCCACCTGATGTATATGATCTTGCGAAAAAATTTTTACCATATTTTCTACTTTTCGATACTCCAGACGATCTCTGATTATCATCTCGTTGTCTTTTATTTTTTTTTGATTCATGTTTAGGTGAATTAGAACTCATACTATAAATATAAATAAAAAAAATTTTAAATAATCAAATTTTTAAAAATTTGAAATAAATATGATTTAAAAATCATTCATTAAATATATTTATCTATAATATAATGAGTATTTCGTTAATTAGATCTGCTGAAATAGATGATAATATTCCTAAAAATGTTATTGATACATATTATAAAATACCTAATGTAATGGTTAAACATCACATTAATTCTTTTGATAATTTTATTGATAATCAAATTTATGAAATTTTAGAAGAATATAATTCTTCACAAAAAAATGTAATACATGCTGAATATGACAAAGATTCGGAACGATATAAATTAGAATATCATATTAAATTTGGTAAAATATATATTTCTAAACCAGTTATTCAAGAGAGTCAAACAGTTGTTCGCCAAATGTATCCGAATGATGCCAGGTTAAAAAATTTAACATATTCATCTACATTAAAAGTTGATATATACCACAAACTTGTTGAATATCAACAAGGATCTGATATTCCTAAAGATACTGAATTTACTCCATTATTGCAGCATCCGATTGGAAAAATTCCTATTATGCTTCAATCAAAATATTGTGTTTTGTCTGATGTTACAAATAAAACAAAGCAAGAAATGGGTGAAGATATGTATGATTACGGGGGGTATTTTATTGTTAATGGGAATGAAAAAGTAATTATTATGCAAGAAAAAAAAGCGGACAACATTGCATTTGTTTTTAAATTTGGGAAAGGTGTAAACAAATATTCTCATAAATGTGAGATTAGTTCAGTAGCGGAAAATAATTTATTCCAAACAAAAAGTACAGAAGTAAAAATTATGGCAAAAGAAGGAACAATTGGGAGAACAATAAAAGTAAAAATTCAACAGATGCGTCAAGAATTACCTTTATTTGTTGTTTTTAGAGCATTAGGTATTATATCTGATAAAGAAATTTGTGAATTAATTTTGTATAATATTTCTGGGGAAGAAGCAAGTACTTATATGGAATACTTACGTCCTTCTATTGAAGAAGCTGCACCAATACAAAATATGCAAACAGCTCTTGAATATGCATCAAAATATATTATGTTGTCTGCCAATCAAAAAAATTTCCACCAAAATAATAAATTCAAGTTATGGTATACTCAGGATATTATCCGTGAAGAATTTTTACCACATGTTGGTAAAAATCTACGAAAGAAAGCATTCTTTTTAGGATATATGGTTAATAAAATGCTTAATACCGTTATTATAAATAATGATGACATATATGATGATCGCGATAGTTTTTTGAATAAGCGTGTTGAGACTACTGGAGGATTAATGGCATCATTATTCAGATCTAATTTTAAGAAAATGATGAGAGATGTTGAAAATCAGGCTAAACTCGAATTGAGTAAAAGAAGATTTGACGATCTCGCCAGTGGATTAGCCAAAAAAATTAAGAAGTCGACTATAGATTCCGGTCTAAAATATGGCCTTTCGACTGGAAATTGGGGTCTTAAAAATCAAAGTAATAAGAAAGGAATTGCCCAAGTATTAAATAGATTATCATATCTTGGATTTTTATCACATTTACGTAGAATCCAAGCACCCATTGATAAAACATTAAAAAATACTGCTCCAAGAAAATTGCATAACACACAATGGGGTAAGATATGTCCTGCGGAATCTCCAGAAGGTCAATCAATTGGAATTGTAAAAAATATGTCGTTAACAACATATATTACAACACCGTCGTCCTCAGAGCCAGTAAGAGCTTATTTACAAGAACTAGAAGTTAAATTAATCGATGATATTAAGCCAAGTGATATTTATAGAAATTGTAAAATATTAGTAAACGGTGACTGGATTGGTATTCATTTTGAGCCACATATTTTGATAAAATCTCTATACGAATATCGTCGTATCGGCAAAATAAATATATTTACGTCAATATCTTGGGACGTAAAAGAAAATGAGATGAATATATTTACCGATGGAGGTAGATTAAGTCGCCCATTATTTATTGTAGAAGATAATCAGTTAGTTATTAAAGATGATGCAATTGCGAAGCTTAAAAGTAATGATCTTACTTGGGAAGATTTACTAGTAAGTAAGGATGGAAGCAGTTGTATGGAATATATAGATGTTCATGAGGAAAATACGAGTATGATTTCACAATGTATTAATCATCTTAAAATAAATAAAAGAACCGATGATAAATTCTATAAATATACACATTGTGAGATAGATCCCACACTAATATTTGGAATAGTTGCGTCTGTCATTCCATTGATAGAAAGGAATCAAGCACCAAGAGTCCTGTTCTATTGTGCACAGGCAAAACAGGGAATTGGAATATATGCAACTAATTTTGAAAATCGTTTAGACACTATGGGACACGTGCTTTATTATCCCCAATGTCCACTTGTTTCGACCAACAATTCTAATTATATTAATTTCAATGAGCTGCCCTCGGGACAAAATGTTATTGTAGCGATTGCTTCACATACGGGATACAATCAAGAAGATTCTATTATTATTAATCAGTCATCATTAGATCGTGGATTATTTGTTTCTTCGTATTTCCGAACATATTTTGCGAAGGAGCAAAAGAATTCTTCGACATTGGAGGAAGAAAAATTCTGCAAACCGCAGAAATATAATCCCAATGGAACTATTCGTACAAACTTAATGAAGCAGGGAGCATCATATGATAAATTAGAGGAAAATGGATTTGTGAAAGAAGGTACACGTGTAAATGACGGTGATGTTATTATTGGAAAATGTATTCCCCTTAAGACAACAAGCGATGATGATGCGAAATATAGAGATGCCAGTACATCCGTGAAACCAAATGAAAGTGGTATTGTTGATAAAGTATATATTGATAAAGATGGAGAGGGATTTAAATTTGCGAAGGTTAGAGTTCGTACGGAACGTATTCCACAAATTGGTGATAAATATGCGTGTTATACTCCAGATCACGATGTTCTCACTACTGATGGTTGGATTCCAATAAATGAAATTACAACTGACCACAAAGTTGCATCATTAGTTGATGGTAAAAGACTGAAATATGTTAATCCGATTGAAACAATGGAATATGATTGCGATGAAGATGTATATGAGGTGAACACAAATTCCGTCAGCTTAAAAGTAACTAAAAATCATCGGATGTGGATGGGTAATCGTGATGGAAAGAAGTATGGTATCAAAACAGCGGAGGAATGTTATGGTAAAAGATGGAAATTTATGAAAAATTGTGAAGAATGGATACCTGATTTTACTAATGGATATCCCAAAGAACTGAAGGTCGATCGCGAAGGAAAACATGTAACACATTTTCTGATCTACAATGATGATGGGACAGTAGAACACGAATTCGAAATAAATGCTTGGCTGACATTTTTTGGAATTTGGATGGCCGAAGGATGTGTTACCGGAGGTGGTGTAAGAATTGCTGCTCAAAAAGATCGAGTAAAAAATGAACTAAAACGTATTGAACCAATATTGAATTGGTCATGGTCTATATGTCATGATAAAAAAGAAAAAAATGATTGGGCAAGCTGGAGGCTTCATATAAAACTTATAACTGAATATATGAAGATTTTATCAGTCGGTGCTGTTAATAAACAATTACCGAAATGGGTATGGTATCTCACTAAAGAGCAAAGCAAAATCTTAATTGAAGGGATGGAATGTGGCGATGGACATATTATGAAAAATGGTACACCGCGATATGATACTTCAAGTATTAAATTGGCCGATGACTATCAACGGCTTTGTTTACATGCCGGTTTTAGTGCAAACAAATATCTCAAATATGCAGCAGGACACGAATCATATTGCGCACCACGCGACGAGATATTCAAGTCTACAGCTGATGCATGGAGATTAACAAGAATAACGAAACAAAATAATCCCATACTAAATAAAAATATTTCTGCCAAAACCGGAGAAGGTAGAAATGATGAATATACGCATTATACAGGCAAAGTATATTGCTGCCAAGTCTTGGATGATGGAATAATATATGTACGTCGCGGTGGAAACCCGGTGTGGTGCGGTAACTCCCGTCACGGACAAAAAGGAACTTGTGGTATTACATATACGCAGGAGGATATGCCATTTAACAAGGATGGAATTACGCCGGATATTATTATTAATCCTCATGCTATTCCATCCCGTATGACAATTGGACAATTGATTGAATGTATTATGGGAAAAGTTGGTGCGATTAGTGGCTGTGGAGTAGATGGTACACCATTTACAAAAATTGATGCTGATGATATTGCTGATATTTTGCAGAATCAATGTAATATGGAAAGATATGGGAATGAAGTATTATATAATGGAAGAACTGGTGAACAAATATATTCCGATATATTTATGGGGCCGACATATTACCATAGATTAAAACATATGGTGGAAGATAAAATGCATTCACGTTCCACAGGCCCGTATCAACTTCTTACCCGCCAACCAGCAGAAGGAAGAGCCAGAGCAGGTGGTCTACGTATTGGTGAAATGGAACGTGATGCGATGTTGTCCCATGGTACTGTACAATTTCTAAAGGAAAGAATGTTCGACACATCTGACAAGTATTTTGTATATATATGTAAAAAATCTGGTATGATTGCAGCAGTAAACCCAAGTAAAGATATCTATAAAAGTTTATATTCTGATAATGCAACAGATTTTGATAAAGTTCAGATACCATATGCAACTAAACTTTTTATCCAAGAATTAATGACTATGGGTATAACCACACGATTATTTACGGAAAATTCACAATGATTTACTGCCTACAAATAATGACTTCATAAGGATTTATTATATTTAATTTTTCACAATTTATGTAAGACCTTTTAATAATATTGATATTATCAATATATTGTACAGTATTATTATTAAAATTTAATAATATTTTATACGATTCTAGTTTTTTTTTTATTTTTAATATTAATAAATCGTTATATGTTGATATATCATTTATTTCTGTAATATCTTTTTGAAATTTGCTTAAATATCTATACCAGTTTAAAATAGAATCATCATCTTCGTTTTGAATTAAAACATTATTTTCTTTATAATCATTATTAATAGGTATCCAGTGTGGTATATTGGCATATTCTGCAGACCATTGCATAGGTGTTCGGCAACCATCTCTTCCAATTTTATCAATATTATGATTCTGGCCTTCTTTCATATTTATTTCTTGTCCGTAATATATAATTTTTGCGCCATGTTGAATAAGTAAAAGTGTTGCCATTAACTTGGCAATATATATATTATTTTCTCCATATCTTTGTCTTTTTCTATCATGATTATAAAAGTAAAACAAGGGATTTTTTGAAGAAGCAATACTTATGCCATACCACTTTGTTAATTCATTTACATATTTAATATTATTAAGTTCATTCAAATAAGCTAACCGATAATTCATCACTAAATCAATGGATTTATAAAATCTTTTTGCATAATTTATATCACTAAATTCAGTTTCACCCAAAAACAAAATTTTATTTTTTAATTCTGAACTTGCCCATCCTCTTAAATGTTCAAGTAGATCAAACGTTTCATTCGTATTTAATTGTTGTCCTGTTTGTTCATTTGGAATCAAGCAAGATATTGCATCCATTCTAAAACCTGCAATACCGAGAGAAATCCAAAATTTAATAATATTTTTTATTTCATTCACAACTAATATATTTTTTAGATTCAAATCTGGTTGCTCCTTGTAAAAGTAATGATAATAATATTGTTTTCTAATATTGCAATATGTCCATGCAGATTCCTCAAATTCACTATTAAAATCGTTATTTAAATCTTTTTTATCACGCCAAATATAATAATTTGTATATGGATCAATACAATTCTGTGATTTTGTAAACCACTCGTGTTGATCACTCGTATGATTTATAACTAAATCCATTAATAGTTTTATTTTATTATTTTTTAATATCATTATAAGTTGTTTAAAATCGTCAAGAGATCCAAATTTATTATCAATAGTTAAATAGTCCTTGATATCATATCCACAATCTTTTCCGCCACTTTCATATATTGGATTTATCCAAAGATAATCTACATTTAATAATTTTAGGTATGGTATTTTGGTTTCTATTTGTAACAAATTCTTGACAAAACTTGGAAGATATGCATGATATATTATGATATTATGTAAAAACATACATTCTAATACATATAATATCAAAATATATGAAAAAATAAATAAAATTGAAAATGTTTTCAAAAGAATTTAAACGAAGTTAAAGATAATATAATAGATATATACTAATAAACATGGTAGAACAAGAACAAGAACAAGAAATCGAAAATAAAAATGATTATCCAGAAGAATTAATAATTAATAAAAATATTATAGTAGAGAAAATGTATGAAATTTTTCCTAAAAATGAGAATATTGATAAAATACGAATAACGGATGTTGGTCTATACTCTATAACTAAAAAAAACGAAGCATATTTTATTACAAATTTAATTACAAAGTTTTTTAATAATACAAAAGTTATTATTACAGATTCTACTGCATGTATAGGTGGTAATACAATCAGTTTTCAATTACACGATCAAATAACCAAAGTATACAGTATTGAAATAAATAAATTACATCACGAAATATTACGTAATAATGTATTATTGTATAAAAATAATGATAAAGTTAAAATTATTAACGATAATTATTTAAACATCATGAAAAATATAGAGCAGGATATAATTTTTCATGATTTCCCCTGGTGTGGTATAAATTATAAAGAAAATGATCAAATAAACATTGGATTATATGATGATAATAATAATTTTATAAAATTATCAAATATTGTTAATGAATTAAAAACCCATGCTCGAATGCAAGTAATAAAATTACCATTGAATTTTGAATTCGTAGATTTTTTCCAAGAGATTAAATTTAATAAAATCAAGATACACAAAATTTATAACAAGTATACTAAAAAACTTTATTATTACATATTGATACTTATTAACTAAAATATTAGGAGTATAATTATTTATTTTTTTTTATTTCGTCTTGTAATTTTTTAATTTCACTTTGAAGATATATTCTATACTTAGTGTTTGGCTCTACTTTAGCGTTTAACCTCTTAATAAGAGTAGTATAATCTATTTTATTTGCCTCAATACTCCTAGTTAAATAACTTTGGTTAATTAAATTTTGTGATTGATTTTTTTTAAGTTCATTTATAGAGGCATTCTGGTCTTCATCTGTCACACTTAAGTTGGATAAAAATTCTAAATTATTACGATTATAATAACCATTGATTAATAAAAAAACAACTGTTAATGTTAATATAATAAATATTTTATACATAATAATTTATACAAATATATATTCTTATCAGAATATATATTAAATGAGCATTAAAAAAAGTATATTATTATTTATGTTTTTATCACTATGTATTGTTCCTTTCGTTATAATATACAATCAAAACACACAACAAATAGAACAATTTGATCAAAAAAATAAAACCATAGAAGAAGAAAGCGTAAAAAATGAAACACCAAAAATACAAAAAATAGGAAAAATGGGGAAAAAAGGGAAAAAAGAGCTGAAAGAAAAATTTAAGATAAATAACAACAATAATGGGAAAAAAACATATATAAGTTTTGGAATAATACTTATAATTATATCTATAATTTATATCTTTGTACTATCGTTTTATCCAAAAATATATGGTGAAAATGGTGTACCATTATTATCATTAGAAACAATATATTTATTTATTACATTAATAATTGGAATACTTACTTGTACAGTTCTAACTAGGATCAAACAAAAATCCCAGAAAATATTAATTATTATTTTTAGTATAATAATCTTTACTATACCGTTATCTATATATATAAATGAATCTTTTACTTCACAATCGAATACAAATACCCTAATATTTGTTCCTATTTTTTGGATAATATTTATTTGTTTATCATTTCGTAAAAAATTATTGACTACTGAAACATTATCTACGCAAAAAATTAATGAAATAATTACATTAACAAATAAGGATAATACCTATACATTTGTTTTAAATAACAAGATTCATATAGTAAATGCATCACAGAAATCAGAAACTATAGAATTAAATTTTAAAAATTTTAGTGAAAAAAATATAAAATTAAATCAAATTGATGAAAATGATTATAAATTATCAATAGGAGATAATAGTTATAATTATCAATATAAAGATAATTCTCGGCCGATTAAAATGATTTCAAATAATAACGAGATTTTTTCATTCAAAAAAATAAATAATGGTGATTTAGATATTAAAAATAGTGATAAAAAATTTATTAACGTAAACTATAAAAATAAAAATAAAATAGTATTAAAAAAATATAACGCAGTAAATGATGAATTTGTTATTGCAAGCATAATAGGTGTTATTATTCTCAAAGAATTGCAAAAAAGAAGTAATATTAACTATGATGAATTATATAATATAGAAGATTCATAAAATTGAGAGTTTATTTTTATGTAAATCTAAATTATTTAAATTTATATATTATTATGAATCCAAAAGAAATTACAGTGTTTGGATGGAAAAGAAAATACCTCCCACATTTTCTTTACAAATGTGAATTACTTTCCAAAAAATTAGCAGAAAATAATATTTGTGTTGTTACAGGTGGAGGACATGGATTCATGAAATCCGCAAATAGAGGGGCATATAATGTAAACCCATTATTAAGCAAAGGTATAATTGTATCTTTCTTAGATGAAAACAGAAATACATACATTATAGATAAAAATGTTATTGAAACACATAATTTTCAGGATAGAAAAAAACATTTAATTAAAAATAAAGTAGCATTTATATATTTTCCCGGAGGAATGGGAACAATGGATGAATTTACTGAATTAATAAATTTGTACAAAACAAAAGAAATTAATATAGCTGATCAAAAGCCGATATATTTAGTAGGGAAAGAGTATTGGAATAATTTATGTAATTGGTTTCTAACAAATACAAAATCATGGCCCTATGATAAAATAACATTAATAACTGATAATATCGATGATATAATAAATGATCTAAAAATAAAAAAAATAATATAAAATATATATGTCATCTCGACCAAAGGTTGGAGTCGCAATATATTTACAAAATGCACAAGGAATGTTTTTGGTAGGAAAAAGAAAAGGTTCACATGGGAATGGAACTTGGGCATTCCCTGGTGGGCATTTAGAATACGGTGAAAGTATTATAGATTGTGCAAAAAGAGAACTACTAGAAGAGACTGGGGTAAATAGTAGTGATATATTAAATATAAAGGAAATAGGATACACAAACGATATCTTTGATATAGAGAAAAAACATTATATTACTATACTAGTAGAAGTATTGATAAAAGATAATGTTAAAATAATGAATTTAGAACCAGATAAATGTGATGAATGGAGATGGACAACTGTTACAAATTTACCGATGCCTTTGTTCACACCACTTGAAAATTTTATAAATAAATATTTGACTACTAATTAATTTCTTTAATATATTTATTAAAATTTGAATCAAATTTATATAACCAAAATCTGCCAAATTCATACATTGCAAAATTATTTATATTCTTCCCCTTACCTCCATTTGGAAATAAAGCAAATTCACCAAAATAATATTTGTCATCGTTAATAAAAAAATCCATACGAATAAATTTAGAAATCCAGATATTGTTGAGATCATCATTAAATCTATCATAAATTTTTAGTACGTCTTCAATTAATAAATCATAAAATATAGGTTTCGGAAGACATTCAACATTATCATTATCTTTATGACCATATTTTTTAGATGCAATATAATTCCATTCACCATCAACCATATAAAAATGATTTTTACTTTTATTTTTGTCAAAAATTATAATAAATCGTATATTACGATTAAAAATATATATTTTAAGTTCCACAGGGAAAAACTTTTTTGGATCTTGTGATGAAATATATTCCTCAATAATTATTTTCGGTTTATTTTTTTTTAAAATAAGTGGATTCAGTTCTTTACCCATCAAAATTTTATCAAAATTTTGGTATCGCGATAAAAATAATTGTTTTGAAACACGCACTTTTCGTAATAAATCAAGACCATTTTTTACAATATATACTAATCGTGAATTATCAAGATTTGATGGTTTTATAACATAATTTTTTGGTAAACTATCAAATTGTAACTCATTTATATTATCTAATACATGGTAAGTTTTTGGAACATTAATTCCTAGGTTTTCAACTATCAATTTACTTTCGTATTTATTTTTACCATCATAATTTATAATATTTGTAAATTTATATTTTTTTATTATTTGTAATTTATAATTATTCAAAAATTTCCAGTTAAAAAAAGATCTTTGTAACATATTAATAAATTTAGATGATGGTAAAGTATTTACTTTTATAAATAGATTCGTAGAACGAAAATATGTCTTATTTTTAGACTTTTCTGAATAGTTTATATCAGTAATTCTAATAAGATTTATTGATGATAATTTTGTATAATTTTTCTTTGCAATATCAAATACTGCTTTGTGAAAAAAATTATTGAACACATCACTATTAGTTGTTTCACTATAATCACTAATCTTACTTTTTAATATGTGTATATCTTCTTGAATCAACGATATAAATGAATCATTTATGTTATCTAGATTTGTTACAAATGATTTTTTATTAAATATTGAATAAAATTTATTACAAAATAAGTTTGGGAATACATTTATTGGAAAAAATATTATTGATTCAATTTCATAATTATTAAAATATTCATTATCCAAAGAAAATTGTTCTAAATCTAGCATAATAAATTTGTTAATTTTCGAGAAATTATGGAAAAATAGACTAAATATTTTTTTAAAGGAAACATAATTTTCATCTAAATTAAAAAATAGTATTTTCATTATCAATCAAAGATATTTTATTTTAATTGAAAACTTCAAAAGAGTTTATATCTTTTTTTTTTTTTATTTATTAGGATAATATGTGGAAAACGCATTATCATACAATACTCCAAAGTTATACTCAAACATTTATAAATTTAAGTAGAAACGATCGAATTAGATATTTATATATATTAAATCATAACAAAAATAATCTATTTAGATTTTATCTAAATATTCATAATAACATTGACCAAGTTCCTCACAACAACCGCAATATTAATCGCAACCACAATATTAATCGCAACCGCAATATTAATCGCAACCGCAATATTAATCGCAACAGTAATATTAACAACAACAGCAAC
>Ga0233412_10000831_pt1 | contig 17172 bp, 18 predicted proteins | sample Na_anoxic_4_MG_FD_180667 | JGI IMG/M metagenome (GOLD analysis project Ga0233412, IMG submission 180667) | Seawater microbial communities from Saanich Inlet, British Columbia, Canada - Na_anoxic_4_MG | ecosystem: Environmental > Aquatic > Marine > Inlet | place: Canada: British Columbia...
TTTGTATTTTTTTGTTACTGGAGAAAAAAAAAGAGATTTATTGTATAAAAATGAGAGCATTTACGTCTCAATTGTGTATGTAGGTAATATTTTAGATAAATAATTAAAATATTACTCTTCATTCTTGTAGTATAAAATCTCCCAAATATGAATCATTTTCTCCCAAATATTCCACGAAATAACCTAAATATTCACAAGTTTTTGGACATGTAGTTTTGTCCAAAAAACTAAAAATATTGAATTATCCACTACACATTTCACAGATATTTTCTTCTTGAAATTGATTATCGTCAGTTTTAATAGCAGTTTCAGGTTCTAGTGTAAATTGTTGTGCTTGATGTTTTCCTTTTCTTCTTAAATAATAAATTCCAGTTTTAAGTCCTTGGTTCCAACTATAAAAATGCATTGAAGTCATAGAGTTATAATTAGGTTCTTCTAACCATAAATTCATAGATTGACTTTGGCAAATAAATGGAGCCCGTGCAGTTGCCAAATCAATTAAGTGTTTCATTGGCATTTCCCAGACGATTTTATATTTTTCTTTAATTTTTTCTGGAATAATTGGAATGTGTTGAATAGAACCTTTATTGGCAATAATATTATTTTTAATTTTATCGTCCCATAATCCTAATTCGGTTAAATCATCCATTAAATATTTATTAGCGACAATAAATTCTCCTGCTAATGTTCTTCGCATATAAATATTACTGGTGAAAGGTTCAAAGCATTCATTATTACCAAGTATTTGACTGGTGCTTGCTGTAGGCATTGGTGCGATCAATAATGAATTTCTTAATTTATTAATTTTGATGCGATTTTTAAGTTCATCCCAATTATATCTGGATGATGGTGTATGATTCCATAAATCAAATTGTAATATTCCATTAGATGTTGGTGATCCATCAAACGTAATATATGGTCCTTTTTGTATACTAAGTTCAATTGATTTTTCAAGTGCAGCATGATACATAGTTTCAAAAATATATTGATTAATAGTTTTAATAATAGTATTAGTTTCCGTATTTTCACTATAAAAAGGTAGATTTAATAAAGCAAAAGTATCAGCTAATCCTTGAACCCCAATCCCAATAGGTCTATGGCGTTTATTGCTAGTCTCAGTTTTTGGTGTAGGATAATAATTAATATCAATAATATTATCTAAATTATTAGCTACAATTTTAACAACTTTATGTAATTCGTTAAAGTCATAACATTCATTAAGATTCTCTAATGTTGTAATTCCATATTCTAAAACTTTTTCTCTATTAACAAATTTATTTAAAGCAATACTTGCTAGATTACAAACAGCAGTTTCATTTTTATCACTATATTCAACAATTTCAACACATAAATTACTGGATTTAATAGTTCCAAGATTTTGTTGATTAGATTTTTTATTACAAGCATCCTTATATAAGATATAAGGTGTGCCTGTTTCCATTTGACTATCAAGAATTTTAAACCATAATTCTCTGGCTTTAATGGTTTTATTACCTTTATTTTCGGTTTCATATTTAGTATATAAAATGTTAAATTGTTCTCCATAAACATCTGAAAGTCCAGGACATTTATCAGGACACATTAAAGTCCATTCGCCATTATTTTTAACTCTTTCCATAAATAGGTCAGGTGTCCATAAAGCATAAAAAAGGTCTCGTGCTTTCATTTCTTCATCACCATGATTTTTTCTTAATTCTAAGAAATCCATAATATCACTATGCCATGGTTCAAGGTAAACTGCAAAGCTGCCGTTTCTTTTGCCGCCGCCTTGGTCACAATATCTGGCTGTTGCATTAAAAACCTTTAACATGGGAACGATACCATTGCTGGAGCCATTTGTGCCGCGAATTTCACTGCCATTAGCCCTAATATTGTGTATATGAAGTCCGATACCTCCTGAATGTTTAGAAATTAATGCACATTCACTCAATGTATTATAAATGCCTTGAATGCTATCATCTTCCATAGCGATTAAATAGCAAGAACTAAGTTGTTGTCTTGGTGTCCCTGCGTTAAATAATGTTGGAGTAGCATGCGTGAAATACAATTGTGATAAATAATAGTATGTTTCTTCAACTTTATCAAAATTATCTTCATGTAAAGCAATGGATACTCTCATCCACATATGTTGTGGTCTTTCAACAATTCTATTATTAATTTTTAATAAATACGATTTTTCAAGTGTTTTAAAGCCAAAATAATCAAGATTGTAATCTCGGTTGTAGTCAATGATTGATGAGTAACGTTCATGATGAAGGATAATTAAATCAAATATTTTTTTATTAATTAATGGAGAATGTTTTCCATTAACATCTTTATAATAATAAAGTTCATTTATAATGTGATAATAATTAGATGATGTGGTTTTATGTAAATTAGAAATAATTAAAGCATTCGCTAATTTTTGATAAGCATAATTCGAAGTTACTAAACTAGCACATTGTTCACATGTTAATTCATCAATTTTAGTAGTTTCAATACCATCATATAATTGGTCAATAACTTTAATAACAAGTGCTGTAACATTAAGTTTAATATTAATTTCTTTGCAAATTTTTTTAACTCTGTTTAATATTTTATCAAATGCAATATCTTGTAATTCGCCATTTCGTTTTTTAACTTGACAAACATCAATTAAATCCATGATAATAAATATAAACAAATTAAAATCGTAGTTTTAATATATTTTCTCCTAAATAAATTTTTAAATTGTTTCTATAAAAAATAAAAGCATATTATATATATATAACTATGCAATACACATACGTATATTTAGCAATTTTAATAATAGCTTTATCTTTTTTACCATTGACAAAGCAATTATTTGGAATAAAAGAAGGTTATGATAATTTGAGTATAAAATTAGAAAGCGGAAAATTTCCAAATTCTATGGAAAATCCAATTTTAGAATGTGACTATCCAGTAAAAGATAAACCTCAATTAAGTGGTCTTTCAAGTTCTAATATTTGGCAAGAATATCCAGTTTTCCCTGTAGGTAATTATGAACAAAAGACTAATAATATAAGATATTGGAAGAACCCTAATAATGGTAAATGTTCTCCTGCGAATTTTTGTAATTCTATTTATAACGATAAAGAATTAAGTATTCCAGCTGCTCCTGCACAACCAGCGTGGGATTCCGGAATTCGTGTAAATTTTTACGATTCTATTGAATAAAAAAATATAAAATTTTAATATTATATTTTTAAATAAATTTATAAGTTAGTGGTATCTAAAGATAAAATAATATTGGATTTATTAGGTTTATTTAATTTTTTAACCTTAGGACTGGTTTGTTCATTTAATTTTAATTTATCAATATCTATAAAACATTTTTTATTTGGTAAATCAGGCATTAAATTAGGTGATTTTTTATTTTTCTTAGTGTTTTTAACACCAATTCTTTTCATATATTTATTATCAATTTTTTCATCTTGTATGATATTATATGCGTCTTCAAAATATGAAATAACACTATTAAACCAATATTCATTTCGTTTAACTAATACACAACTAATTTTTTCCAAATAGTAATATTGTTCTTTTAAAAATATTTTATCGTCATTTTCAAGCATTATAGTATCTTTCCATTTAGAATACTCAAGTTCATCGTTATCAATATATAATGGTGCGTAGTAATATTCCGGATTACACTCATTATTATTAAACATTAAAATTCGTCCATAAAAATCATAATTATTTTTTTTATTGTTATATTCTTCAATATCTTCACATTCTTTAAAGTATGTTTCTAAGAAGTCACATTCATCGAGATTACATACTTCCATTTGTAATTGCATTTGAATCCAATATTCATATTTTGGAATGCCATTAATTTCTCTATTGACAATATTTTTAATTTCTAACATACGACCATATAGATGTGATTTAGTGTCTACATTAATTCCATCAGGACTAGCCCCTATAAAGTTATATTTATTATGTGGAATGCAACCATAATCTTTAACAAATGTTTTATACATATATTCATATATCATTACGGAAACAGGTTCATATTTAACGCCTTTATGCAGTGGTGAATTAATATTAACATTTTTATATTTTGCCATATTGAATGGTGTGCATTTGTCAATTATGTATTGATTTAATGTGCTTTCTGATTTTAAAATTTTCCAAGCACTACTTGCCGTAATTAAATTCTGTCTATATATATACCATTCATCAGTTCTTTGTGTGGGTTGAGGAATATTATCAAGATATTTAATTTTTTTATCTATAATATTTGGATCATTAATGATATAAAATGTTGGACCATTACATCTAGGTATTCCTTTAACTGAATAATATATTAGAAGATTATTTGTAATTTCATCAATTAAACAATTATCAGTTGTATCATCTAAGCTAAGTGTTATTTTAACAATTTCTAGAATATAATTAATGAAATAATCATTAAAATTGGGTTCACACATAAATCGTATAATAGTTTTTTTATAGATTTCGTCTTCAATTAAGTTATATATAAATTTGATTAATTTTTCATACTCACTATTAGTATGAATTAAATTTATGTTCTGTGTATTTATATCGTTCATTTATAGTATATTGTTTATTAAATATTGAATTATCTTCTTTAATATAATATAATTAATTTAATGTTATATCAATTTTTATAAAAACTAAAGTAAGTTATTATATTACTCAATATTAATTTTCTTTTTAGGTCCTAATGATTTTGTTGAATTGTTTTTTTTATCAATATTTTTAAATGTAAAGTTTTTGTTAATTTTATTAAAAATAAGACCAGGAATGGAAATAATTTCTTCTTTTTCCTTATCATAATTAATATCTTTAATTTTAGTTAATCTTTTTCTATCCAAACACTCTTTAAGGTATTTTTTTAATTGTACTTCTTCACGATTAGATAGGTCATTATTAGTAATATATGTTTCAGCAAATTTATTTAGTTTTTGTATTTTAGTTAAGTTAGTAAGTTTATTCCAAGGTTTTTTAATATCGGTAGTCTCTTTTTCCGTATCTAATATAAAGTTTAAATTTTCTTCATTTGTAATATAGTTACTTTGAACATTTCCAGTAATCGGTCCAGCTTTCATTAACATATTTTTATATTCAATATTTTTAAGTTCTATACATTCTTCGTTGTTGGTATGTCTTTTTTTTCTTTTATCAATTTTTTCTTTTTTAGCATCTTGATGTATTTGTTGTGGTGTTGTAAATATCATATTATTTGAAGTATCCATATTGGTCCAATATTTATACTATTACTTTTAAGTTTAATTCATTTTAATAATAAATTAATAATATAAAATAATGAAGGTGTGTAAAATAAAAGGTAAATCAAATATAAATAAAGTATGTGAAGAGAAAGATTTAATAAGAGAGAATGTAAAAAAATGGAATATTGATGAAGAATATTTTAAAATAGAAAGGCAAAAAGAACTTTTAAATAGTAAATTTCAACAGGTTGATGATAAAATTACAAAGTTATGTATCAATGAATTATTAAAAAAAATAAGGTCATATAAGTCTCAAGACATTAAAAAAGATAGATTTGATGAAATAAATTTTATCCAACAAGAATTATTGATAGAATTATTACTTAATAGTGAATTAAAATGTTATTATTGTAGTTGTGATGTATTTATATTGTATAAAAATATCCGCGATGATAGTCAATGGACATTAGATCGCATAGATAACGAAATAGGTCATATAAATAATAATTTAGTAATTAGTTGCTTAAAGTGTAATTTAAAACGTAGAAAACAAAATGATAGAGCATTTTTATTTACAAAACAATTAGTTATTGATAAAGTATCGTAACCTGTTGAAATTTAAAATATATTATAATTCGTTAAAATATAAATTAAATATAACTTTAAAAAATATAAATAATTATGAATAATTCAACAGGTAAATTAAAATGGACGGATGGTTCATTAAATGAAAGAACGAATAAAAATGATAAAGATAAATATATAAATAATAATATTAATGAAAGTGAAAAATATGAATCAAATAAATCAAATGAATGTTTAATGGAAATGGATTCTAGATTATTTCGGCAACCTGTTGAAGATTTAAAAATGAATAACAGGAAAGAAGAACATAATCAAAAATTTTTAGAAAGAGAACAGATAGCAAATATAAATTTAAATCCATTCATGATAAATTCTAATTATGTAGAAGATTTAGTAAATAGGGATACATTTTTAATACCTAAGGATAGTAATTTTAAGTAAATTATTAATATTTAAATAAAAATATTATTTAAATATTACTAAGAATGTAAAGTATTGATGACTACAAAACGATTTACAACTCAAAATGATTTATTATTAGCGAATATGTCAAGTTTTTACAAAAATGGACATTTAGATACAATGTTAGAGATAATTAATGGTAATTCTAAGATTTCGCTGCGAATAGTAGATTGGTTTGTTACAAATTTTGCGAAGAAAAATTTTACTATTTATTGTTTAACAAAAGATAATTATACACGTAGATTTAAAGTGTATGAGGATTATAAACTTAAATTGAAGGCATATTCAAAGAGGCGTTTTGATCCTTTTTGTAGATGGGATCGTATAGCATTTCCATATAAAGATAGTTATATTCAGACAACATTAGGTCAATTGAATTTTTTTAAATGGGCGATTGAAAATGATATAGTTGAATATATTGTAAAAAACTATCAAGATATAGAAAAAGATATGAATAATAGAAATAGTTCAAGTAAGAAAAAGGACAAAGAGAAGGACATAGACAATAAAACACGTAAAAAAAGAGAGGAATTATCTATATCTGCTTCAAAAAGTATAAAAAAAGAGGATGTTAAAATAACAGTTAAATTTAATTGATATTGGATAACGAATTTAATTTATTTTTAGTTTAATAGATAAAAATAAATTATTAATAGAAAATATATTATAATTAAATGGGTAATCAATCATCTACATATAATAAATTAAGTTTTAAGGATATGCAAGAGTTTATAAATTCTAATAAAGATGTTATTTTATTAAGTACATTAAAAGATTCCGAACAATATTGTCTTATATCAAATACAATTTCGTGTAATAATGAAGTTGAATTAATAAATAATTGTCTAAATAAAAAACATAATATAAATATTGTTCTTTATGGGAAAAATTGTAATGATTCTTCAGTATATATAAAATATGATCAATTGTTAAGTTTAGGTTTTTCTAAAGTGTATTTATATTTGGGTGGTTTATTTGAATGGATGTTATTACAAGATATATATGGGAGTGATAGTTTTCCTACTACAAGTGATGAATTAGATCTGTTAAAGTTTGGTCCTTCCTGTTACTTTAAAAAATTATTAACTTATTGAATAAGTTGCAATTATTATTGGCTAATAAATTTTTTAATTTTTTCTAAAAATAGGTCATTTCTAATTTGTGTTAAATTATCAATCGTATCCTGTGTATTTTCAGTTTCAATAATAATATCACCATCTAATGTTAATACATTATTACTTTTAAGAAGCCATTGTGTATGACAATCATTACATCTAATAAGATAATGTAAAGGTATTTCTTCTTCTCCTACCCTTTTTCTTTTTTTAATTCTATTAATAGCCGTTTCAGGTTCAGTTTTAAGATAAATTATACCTTTAAGTGGAACATCTTCTAGAAATTCATCAAACCATTTAAGATAAATTTTAAATTCTATTTCGTCAATAAGTTTGTCTTCATATAACATTTGTGCAAATACATTTTTATCGGTATAAACCGATCGTTCAGTAATAATAATACTGTTAGGATTATTCTTAATAGCATTTTTAATCATTGATAATCTTGAAATATATGCCATCATTTGAAAAGCGAAACTATATTTTTCTTGATTTTCATAGAAACATTGGATAACATTTTTATTTTCACTATTTTTAATATCTGCCCAAATAGATACAGGTTCTTGTAAAAATATTACCTTTTTATTATTAGTGAAACCAATCTGCTTTATTAATTCACCGAGTGTAGATTTTCCAGAACCAATATTTCCATCTAAACTATATAGTTCGGTAGTCATTTTTATTATAATTAAATATTAACTAATTTTTAAGTAAATTAATCGTAAATATAATTAATGTTTTGTTTTACTACATTTAATACATTAATTTGGATAATCAATTTTTCATAATATTATTAAATTATATGTAAAAGTCATATAAATATTATTTCTTAGTAAATTAATAACTAACGTAGTAAATATGGATTTGAATCAAGTTAAATTATCTAAGGGTGAATGGAATTCTATTGAGATTCCTCTAAGTGAACATGAAAAGTATATTTCAAATTTAATTATTAAAGGTTTTGATAATCCAGATATTATTACAAATAAGTCACTATCATTAGCATCATTTTTAAAAATAACTGTAGATGAAAAAATACATAAATATTTATATAAATGTTATTTTGATAAGGAAATGTCCCGAATTTATCGCGTTTTTAATGTTTCTGTTAATAATGATATATCAATAAAAACACTTAATATCAAAAAAAAAGATAAAATGAGAATTGATCATATGAATAGGAAAATAGATGATGTCAAAACAAATATATTTGAATTTGTAGTATTAGACTTAATAACAAAGTTAATTAATTACCACAGTAATGATATAAGACTTATGTTTAAAAATAAAGAAATATTAAAAATTATTGTAACTTTAAAAAAACTAATGGTGTTACATATATCTAATGTAAATATTATTTTCAAAGGTAGAATATTAGATTTATTAACATTAATAGAAAATAGTTATTTCAATTCTGAAATTTATTTTGAATTATTAAAACATTCTCATAATATTCTTGAAGATAATGCCCATTTAATTAAATATCGTGATGATCAATTATATTGTCACCAAAAGGATTTATTTAACCATATTAATAATCCTAATCCTAAATTAGTTTTTTATTGTGCACCTACTGGAACTGGTAAAACACTTTCACCTCTAGGAATTTCTTGTAAATATAAGGTTATTTTTGTATGTGCTGCAAGACATGTTGGCTTATCTTTTGCTAAATATGCGATTGATTGCGATAAAAAAATAGCATTCGCATTTGGATGTGATGATAGTAGCGGCGTAAAACTACACAATAGTTCAGCTATAGATTTTATTAAAAATAGAAAAAGTGGTGGAATTTTTAGAATTGATAATACAAATGGTAAAAAGGTTGAAATTATGATTTGTGATATTAAATCTTATTTATCTGCTATGCATTATATGATGGCTTTTGAAGAAGATACATCAAATATTGTAATGTACTGGGACGAACCAACTATTACGCTGGACCATAGTTCTCATAGTATACATTCTGAAATAAATCGTATATGGCAGAATAATAAAATTCCTAATATTGTCTTATCATCAGCAACATTACCAAGTGTTACTGAGTTACCTGTATTGGTTAATAGCTATAAAGAACAATTTAATGGTAATGTTTATCAAATTAAAAGTAGTGATTTTACTAAAAGTATATCAATATTAAATAAAGAAAATAAGTTATGTTTACCTCATAATATTTCTTGTAATTTTCGTGAATTAATTGAAAATGTAGACTTTTGTGTTAATAATAAAACATTGATGAGATATATGGATTTAAATGAGATTTGTAAATTGTTAGTTTTTTTAATTAATCATGAACAAATAAGTATAAGTGATTTTAATGAATATTGTTATAAAAATATAGACGAATATAATATTAAGAATATCAAATTATTTTATTTAAACCAATTAATCTCTATTAACAAATCAGGATTTGATTTAATACAAACTTTAAATGAACAAATAAAACCCTTATATAAAAGTACTATTTATGTAACAACCAAAGATGCCTATACACTTAAATATGGACCGACAATATTTCTAACGAATGATGTTAATAAATTAGCAACATTTTATTATAATGAAAGTAATATAAACGCGCAAATAATTAAGGAATTAGAAGATATAATATTATTTAATAATAATTTAAGTAAAACTATCAATGAACTTGAAAAAGAATTAGAAGCAATTCTATCATCTGTAAATGAAGATAAGGTAGATTCAAAATTTGATAATGATATTAATGTTAGAAAATTAAATAGTGAAATTAATAAATATAAAAGTTTAATTAAAACTATCAGTTTACCAAATATTTTTATACCTAATAAACCTGAACATTTTGATTACTGGAATAGAACTATGAAAAACGTAGCTATAAATGAAGATTTATTTAGTGGAAATATAAATGAAAGAATTGTAGAAGAAATTATGACATTAAAAATAGATAATATTTGGAAAGTTTTACTAATGATGGGAATTGGTGTATTTAAAAATCATTCTAATAAAGAGTATTTGGCTATAATGAAAAAATTAGCAGATGAACAATGTTTATATTTAATTATTGCTGATTCAGATTATATTTATGGAACTAATTATCAATTTTGTACTGGTTATTTATCAAAAGATATGAATGATATTTCATATGAAAAACTTGTTCAAGCTCTAGGCCGTGTCGGGAGACATAATAATAAACAAAATTATAGTATTCGGGTAAGAGATAATAGTTTATGTGATAAGCTATTTAAAAAACCAACACATAAACCTGAAGTAGATAAAATGAATGAATTATTTACAATTGAATTTTAGAAAATTAGTCATCAAAAATTTATATAATATTTTTAATGACTTATTAGTTATATCTAAGTGGGTCTATTGAGTCAAACTTATTTCCATAATGGATTGAACGCCCTTTAATTTTTCTAGGTTTTATATCCTTCATATATTCTTCTTTGAAATACTGTTTTGCAACCTTATTTTTTGACGATTTTCCAAAGAAACCACTCCCTTTCATTTTCTTATTTTTTGTTAAATTTCTTTTAATTCTTCTTCTAATGTTTTTTTTAGTTCTTCTTTTACCTTTACCGCCCCTAAGTTCATCAATTCTATTTTGTATTTGATTCATTTTATTTAAAAATTTTTCAGTATTTGGATTATTTACATGCTTTATTATATCATATGATTGTTTAATTTGTCTGTATTGATTATGTAATTGTTGTATTTCAGTATTATTATTATTCATATATATATATATATATTAATAATAAATTTTATTTTTTTATCCTTAAATATCAAATCTATTGTATTCAGTTGTAGTTTCATTGTCTCCAATATTTGTGTTAAATTGTTTGTCAATTTGTAGAAATAAATCATAATCAATGTGTTCATCTAACATAAGATTATCTTCTGGTTTATCTTCGTGTAATTCTTCGGTTTTATTTTCGTGTAATTCTTCTGTATTATTGTTTTTTTGCTCGTTAAGTATTTTACTAGATATACTTTCTGAATCTTCACTAGATTCTGTTTCACCATTATAACCAATATCAGTTATAACTTCATTAATTTTTGGTTGTATATTTATTTGTTCAACAGGGTTGATAGTATCTTTAATTACCTGTTCATTTTTACAATAATATTGATTAGTTTCAATTCCTAATTTTTGTAGTGAACGATAAAGAGTATGTTTATTATAGTTTTGTTTATAAAATGTTTCCAATGACATTAAAGCATCTTTAATTGAAAAATGACTAGTATATAATATTTTTTCTTTTAATTTTACAGAGTTTGAAAATACTATTGGAATATCAAAATCACATCCTTTTTTAATGTCATAGTCAATTTTGTGTGAGGAATATATATTAAATGTATTAAGTAACTCAAATATTGTATTTTTTTTATTATTTCCAAGATTAAAAATTTCGAAATTAGATTTTTCATTAAAATTTAATAATTTATTAACTATTAATGTTAAATCCATTATATTCATATAATCACGAGCAAATGTTCCATCTTTTGTAGAATAGTTATTACCATAAATACTAAGGGTTTGTTTACTAACTAATATAATTAATAAATAATGAAAAACATTAAAAGAAAAAAGTTTATAATTTTTACCTAATATTCCAGATGGATGATAACCAGCAACTTCAAATTTTCTTAATATATAAAAATTAGTATTTTTATTTGATAAACTAAAATCGTGTATAATTTCTTCTTGAATTAATTTTGATTTACCATAACTATTAGGTATATGTTTATTAAAAATTTCTTGCCTTTCATTAAAACGATTCGTAATTGTTAATTTTTCCCCATAAACAATCCAAGAAGAAAAATGAATAAATGTTTTAATTTTAAATTTATTTGACATATCAAGCAAATTATTTATTATATTTAAATTAATGCGATAAAAATCAGTTACTGAATCAACATTTTTAACCTCAGCAGTATTTATAATAACATCAAAATTATATTTTTGAAATACCTTTTCTAGTAAATCTCGTTTTCTAATATCTAAATTATAAAAATTAAGTATATTCGTATTTAATTTATTATTTATTAAATTACTAATGTTATTAAATGTATTTTGTTCAGAATTTGAAAGATTGTCAATTAAAATAACACTATGATTTTGAGATATTAATTCTACAGCTATATGGCTACCTAAATATCCTAATCCCCCAGTTATACAAATAAACATAATTATAGTAGATATATATTATTCAAAAATTAAACAAAATTAATATTTAAAAAAATTGAAATGATTTAATAAAATTAAATGTGATTTAATCTTTAAGTAGATAGTAGTTTATTATAGCTCGTAATAAAGCAAACGATGGAGTGTGCACAAATTAAGACCCATAAAATTTCATTCACAATTACAGATATAGTTAATGTTGAATTAAGAAGTAATATTTTGAAAAAATGCGGTTTTAAGACATATGAAAAGTATTTGTTATTTAAAAGCAAAAAATATAATGAAGAAAATACAGAAAGAGAATGTCATCAACTAGGTGATTTATCTATTGTTAATTTAAAATTTGATATTTCTAATAAAATGCTATTTAATATTCATCAATTACCAGAGGAAGTTAATGAAAAATGTAAAAAAAATGGATTAAAAATGTTTACTTTACCTTTCAACCAATTTGACTTAGATAAGAATTCAAGTATATTTTTAGATAATAAAAACGAGTGGTATTCTATTCTATCTTTATTAAATTTGACACAAAATAATCAAGTTCAGCTATATGTTTATGTAAATACAAAAAAAAAGTCAAGAAAAAATGAATATAAATTAGTGGAAGAAGAAACACAATTATCAAGTAATGAAACAGAACCTGAAGTAAGTGAAAATATTGAAGAAAATGATATTATTAAGAAGCTTAAAAGTAAATATAATTTTGAACTAAAGTATAATGTAGCTACTTGTAATAGTTATATTTTAAGTATTTATAGAAAAACAGATGGTATGCAATTATTAAGTAATGAAGATGTATTATCTAAAGACGAACAAGAAACAATTCAACACATTCTAAATTCATATGATTATAGAGATATATATTGGAGCCATGAATATAATGGATATATTTTAGGAACCAAGATGTGTGATATTGTAGAAAATATATTTATAAACTAAAGTTCGTTAATTAAATAAAAAAATATCTATTTTTTATTTAATAGTTAATTTTTAAATATTAACAAATGGAGAGCTGGATATCCTAAATCGTGGATTTTTTTTAAATATGCAAAATAGTCAGGAGCTTTATCAGTTTTAATATTTGCCTTATGCTTTAACGCTTTTTTGATTGTTTCAAATAGAGCATGTCGAGAGTGATCGTTAACAAAATCAACATATTCTTCCTCTTGTAATAAAAAGTATTTTTTGTAGAGTTTTAAAACCTTATCATTAAATCTCATACTATCTTTTGCCATAATATATATAGTAAATATATTTTTTTCTTGAAACATTAAAACTTTTATTTACTAAATGAAGGAAAAAATATTAAGATTTCTTAGAATTAAAAATATTAATACTAATTAATGGATAATATTATTTCATCTTTAAATTATGCATTAGGATTTAATGAACGCAAGAAAAAAAGTGCAGAATTGTTATCTAAACATCCTCATCAGGTACCGATTATTTTATATACAAATATTAAATCTAATATAGAAATTGTGAAAAATAAATATTTAGTTTCTAAGAATGTTAAATTTTCACAATTTATGATTCAGGTAAGGAAACATATTAAAATAAATTTTAACGAAAGTATATTTTTTCTTGTAAATAATAAAATAATGCTGTTAAATGAATTAGTAGAAACCCTATATAATAACGAGAAAAGTGCTGATGGGTTTTTATATATTTATATTTGTAAAGAATCAACTTACGGATGATACATAATATATTGTTAACTTGCTAAATATTTATTCTTGTTATAATTTATATGTCAGGAAGAATTAGAACAATGGGAGCAGGAAATTCTGGTTCGTCATCACGTGGAGTGAATGTAAATGGTATTCAAAAATTAACACAGGGTTTACCACCTTCAATCGGTGCAAATTCTGCTATATATCATCATATCCAAACAAATGCACATGGAAATAAAAGAGATTGGGTCTTTCCTATAAATCAGTTATCAGGAGGTGTAGGTAGATATAGTGGGATTAGTGCGCCAACAGCTGATGGAGCTAGAAATTTTACACCATATCAATATCCTTATCAAGTTGCTCCAGCTGTAATTGATGAAATGTTAATTGATTTTAGCGATTATTCAGTTGCTCCTATATCAGCACCACCTTCAATACAACATCCTCCTGACCAAATTTGGTCTGGTGGTGCACAACCATATTTCCAGAATAGTACTACTGAAACTATTACAACAGCTCAATCTGTTGATATTGGAGGAAAATCATGGTATACAGGCGTTAATACATATAATAATCCCGGTCAAGGTTCTCCACATACTCCTAAACTACAGGTTGAGCAAACAGCCCCCAATGAAGCCGCATTCAATGAACTATTAAAAGGTGCAACAATTGACTATTCATTTTATTTTAGATCTGAAGGAAATAGTGCTGATGGTGCTATATTAAAAGTTTATAATGGAACATATCAAGGTAATGATAGAACAGGGATGAATATAAATATAGAAAATAAAGCAACTGGTATCGATGTTTATACATATGATTTCAGTGGTGGTTCTTTTCCAATTTCTAATATTGCTACAAATTTAACGTTTCAACAATGGCATAAAGTTGATGTAAATATAAAATTTGACATAAACCATGATCCAGATTTAGAAGAATTTACGTATAGTATTAATGGTAGTCCACCTGTTATACTAGATTCTTGGATTAATAAATGGAGAGCAGACAACCTTTTTACCTTATCATATGGAACACCATTAGCTATTGCTGCTTCAAACGCTCCAACAGGGTGGTATATGGATAATATTTATTACAAATATCAAAAAGGTTAAAATTTATTGACTTTTGACTCTAATATGTTTTCTATCTGCTATATCTTCTTCAAGAAAAAAATCTATTACATCCATTGTATGTATTCCATTTATTTGTATATAATTTAGTTTTGTTTCTTTATCTAATTTAATACTACCATTAGTGCTACATTTATTTTTTAATGTTTTGAGTATAGCAATATAGTCATATTTTGTGTTAAGATTATAAATAGAAGTGTAAGATTTTCTAGCATTTCTTTTTGATAATACTATGTAAATCCGTGGGTCATCAAATAATTCATTTTCTTTTTTATTATCATTATTATTATTTTCATCATCAAAATCTAAATTATTATTATTAAAATTTAATATTTGGTCTGTCATTGATTATAAATATATAAATATAAAATCTTTTTATATATTTAATAAAAATATTAAGTTATTGTATAATATTGGGTTCATTAACGCTTAGTCAAACAATACTTTTAGTAGCAGTATTCTATCAATTGTTTTCTATGGTTAATCACAAATCTACAAAAGTTGTTCCATTAGCTTTTTTACTACTAGCATTTGGTAATTTAGTATCATTTTATGAATATTATGGTAAAAATAAAACAATTTCATATTATGATTTAGCTATCCTTATTTTGAATTTAGGTATTTTTTATTATGGAACCAAGTAATGTAATTATTTTGCATTTAGAAATTATAATATAATAAATTAGATTTTTATTATATTATTTTTCAAATTATTTCAAAATTATATTTATTTTTTATTTTTTCATTGAATATTTCTAGTTGTTCTTCTAACTCATAATCATTTGGTAAAACCATTTTTAAAGTTTGTCTTTTTCCATCTGGTTCTCTTCTATCAAATATTAAATGGGGTTTCCCTCTACTATCTTTATTACTTATGTATTTTGGTAATTTACTGTCGTTTGTAGGATAAATATTTTTTTCCAAATCTTCTACTATTTTGTTAGCTTGAGCCAATTTTTCTAGAATAGGAACTTTTACTGATTTTTGTGAAGATTTTGGTTTATCTAATTTTGGGTGTTTTTCAACTCTAAAAAAATCTCTATATAAATTTTTTTCTTTGTTATAACAATCTTTTCCAACAAATACAACATATTTTTTAAGCATATCTTGAGTAATTCCATCTGGTAATGGTTGTGCATTATTTTTTCTTTCTCTTTTTGTTCCTTCTTTAATTCCAGTTGTATTTTGTCGTTGAATTTCTTGAGAAACAACACGTAAATTATCAAAAGTATTATTTAATGGGTCTTGATCAATATGGTCTACACTTATATTTTTTGTTCCTTTACCATTTCCATGACAACCAGTAATAACTTGATGGATAAATAAACTATTATTTCCTAATATATATCCTGTTTTATGGAAAGACCATATAATTTCTTTATTAATATTTTTTTCAAATTCAAGAATTTTTTTATAAGATTTGGGGCATAATTTACATATAATATTTTGATTACAAAGCATTAATAATTCTTCTTTATTATTTTCATTTAATATTTTACATATAGGATTTTTAAATTGACCTGAATATTTACCTTTAACTACTATATTACCATCTGTTATATAATCAATAACATTATATTTATCTATCAATTCATTAAAATTTTTAGAAATAATTTTTACATTTTGTTTTCTCAAATCAAATTTATTATTATTATGAAATATATAATGATATTTTTCAGGATTAAAACTATATATAAATTCAATAAGAGTAATAAATTTTCTATTTATTCCATATGAAGGATATATATCATCTTCATTATGAAATATAAATTTTTTATGAAAATTTACAATTTTTTCTAGATACATATCATCAATAATATATATTTTATTATTAGGATATAC
>Ga0233412_10000832_pt1 | contig 17160 bp, 14 predicted proteins | sample Na_anoxic_4_MG_FD_180667 | JGI IMG/M metagenome (GOLD analysis project Ga0233412, IMG submission 180667) | Seawater microbial communities from Saanich Inlet, British Columbia, Canada - Na_anoxic_4_MG | ecosystem: Environmental > Aquatic > Marine > Inlet | place: Canada: British Columbia...
TTTAACCCAATTCTGAACAGCCCCCAGGTAATTACCAATGTGTAACGACCCTGTAGGCCTGGCCCCGCTTAAAACAACTTTCTTAGACATCATAAACCTCCGTCATATTTATTCCACCAACTGCTGATGCATACATTTTATCAGACAAATACGCCGACAACCACATCAGCTATCCAAAGAAATGCTTCCCTGAAGGGATATACTAATGTATTTAACACCGAACTCAGTGCTCTAGGTGCGATTATTATGAATAAAATCAATGCAAATGCAACATATCTCTCATACTGCATAACCTTGAAATAGTATTTTTGCGGCAGAATCCCGTAAAATATCCTCGAGCCGTCCAACGGAGGTATGGGAATCAAGTTGAATACCGCAAGGTATAGGTTGACGCTGAATAGCATTAGAAAGAATTCCCAGAAGATCAATGTGAACTGCCCCGGAGCCCTTGTTGAATACAGGGCAACCATTATCTGGATGGGAAAAGCTGTAACGAAGGCTATCATGAGGTTCATCAACGGTCCGGCCAGACCTACTTTAACCATATCCTGCTTCGGATCCTTGAAATTCATAGCGTTCACAGGTACTGGTTTTGCCCAACCGATGCGTGCAAAAATCATCATAAGCGTGCCAAGCACATCCAGGTGTTTCAATGGATTTAAAGTTAGCCTGCCTCTCATCTTTGCAGTGTCATCGCCGAGTTTATGGGCTACCCACGCATGTGAAAATTCGTGGAATGTAAGTGCTATTATCAATACAGGAATTATATATAAATACTGTTCCCAGTTTGCTAGTAAGTTTTGTATTTTTTTGTCCTCCCGGGCATTGCCCTGTGGTTTTAATCATTCTATCAGAAAAGGGGCTGTTCTACAATCAGCCCCCCTTCAAAATAAGCGTTATTAACTGTTAAATGTCACCTTACGACGCCGAACCATGAAAGGATCTTACGCCAAAGCAGCTTGAAGAATCCGGCTTTTTCAGTGCCTGAATCTGTAAGTATTGAAACAGACCCAAGTTCCTCTCCATCAAGTATATATTTTACGGTTCCGATTACAGTTTCTTTATCTACAGGAGCTTCAAGGCTATCGGGGATTTCGACTACCCGTTCTATATTTTCATAGTCGGACTTCTTAAGCAGGAAAACGGAATCTTTCTCAACATAACTTCCCACTTCAAGTTCGATGCCTTTTTCAACAGGTATAGCCCCTGCCGATACGCCGCCGTCTTCAATGGTAAAGAAGTCAAACTCCAGGAAACCATAGTCAAGAAGCTTCATTGAATCTGCAAACCGAGCATTTGTATTGGGTGCGCCCATGATAACAGAAACAAGTAAAAAACCATCACGTTCAGCTGTTGCCGCCAAGCAGTGGCCGGCAAGTGTGGTAAATCCTGTTTTAAGGCCCGTTGCCCCTTTGTAATATTGTATGAGCTTATTCCTGTTATATAGGTCTACCTGGTCATCTCCGCTGCGGAACGGTTCGTAAATTTTCGTAGTGAAATCAAAAATCTCCGGATAAGTCTGAGTTAGAGCCAACGCCAGCTTAGCTGTATCTTCAGCAGTTGAATAATGTCCTTCGTCAGTGAGTCCGGTACAGTCGAGGTACTTAGTATTTTCCATGCCAAGTTCTTCTGCGGCTGCATTCATAAGCTGAACAAATGAGGCTTCATTTCCCATAATAGCTTCAGCCACTGCAACTGCTGCATCGTTTGCCGAATGAAGCTCAATAGCATTAAGCATTTCCCTCAGGGTAAACTGTTCTCCAGGTTCCAGCCATACCTGCGAACCACCGAAACTGCATGCATATTCGCTTGCAGTAATGACTGTATCATAAGTGACTTCGCCCTTTGCCAGCTCCTGCATAATAATATAGGTAGTCATTATTTTTGTAAGGCTGGCCATTGGGTATCTGATTTGGCTGTTCTTTTCGTGAAGCACCTGGCCAGTCGTAGCCTCAAGAAGAATGAAGCTTCTTGATTGAAGCGCACTGATGTCCGTGGAGAGTACCATCTGGTTGACTATGTTGATATCAAAATCCTCATCCTGGGCCGAAACTCCTGCGGCCATCCCGGTTATGAGGCACATACATAACAGAATCACTAATAATTTTTTCATTTTCTCTTCCTTTTCTTCAGTATGTTTCCCTGCCGTTTTTCGATACCCTGCCTAAAATCAACGAAGGTATATCGGGTTTTTCTTTAGAGAATTTACATGCGGCTTTGAATTCCTCCGCATAAGCTTCCAGTTTTTCAATATCCGAATACAGTACTGCGATTATATCACCGGATTTTAACCTGTCGCCAGGTTTCTTTTTTAGTCTGATGCCGGCAGAATAATCGATTGGATCTGTCTTCTTGCTTCTTCCTGCGCCAAGGTTCATTGAAATAATTCCCACACTCATAGCGTCAAGGGCTGCAAAATAGCCATTGTTTTCAGCTACTATTTCAAATTTATTCGCAGGTTGTTTAAACAGGCTAAAGTCGTCAAGTGCATTCGCATCCCCGCCCTGGCCTGCAATCATTTCCAAAAGTTTTGCATATGCACTTCCGTCGCTAATTTTACTTTTAGCCATTTCAAGCGCTTCTTTGTGGCCTATATCACTTGTCATGAAAATCAATTCACCGGCAAGCGCTGTCGATACCCTGTATAGGTCAGTATCTTCCCCGCCGCCCTTTAGGATTTCAACCGCTTCCATGACTTCAAGTGAATTACCTATAGCATATCCAAGCGGTGCATCCATCATGGTTATCAGTGCGGAAATATTTCTTCCGTTGTTTAGACCAATCTCAACCATTTTCTCAGCCAATTCAAATGCGCTTTTGGCATCTTTCATGAATGCGCCGCTCCCGGTTTTAACATCCAGAACTATGTTTCCTGCACCTGCTGCAAGCTTCTTGCTCATGATACTCGTTGCAATCAAAGGAAGGCAGTCTATTGTTGCTGTTACATCCCTCAGTGCATATAGGATTTTATCAGCCGGAACCATGTTGCCGGACTGGCCGGCTATGCAAATACCGGTTTTTCTGTATGCCATCTCAAATTCAGCAACGGTCATATCTACTTTCAATCCAGGTATCGATTCTAGTTTATCAACTGTACCGCCTGAATGCCCAAGGGCGCGTCCTGACATTTTTGCGACCGTAAGACCTGCTGCTGCACAAATCGGACCGGCAATCAATGATGTTTTATCGCCTACTCCGCCTGTACTATGTTTGTCGACTGTAATAAGTTCGTCAGAAAATTCCATCATATCGCCTGACCGGGCCATCAGCATACAGAGATCAGAAGTTTCCCTTCCGTCCATACCGTTGAGATATATGGCCATTAAAAGAGCCGTGGTCTGGTAATCGGCTATGCTTTTATTAACAATACCGTTTACAAAAAACTCAAGTTCATCATATGACAAAGCTTTTCCATCGCGTTTTTTGGCAATAATATCGAACATTCTCACATCGCCCACATCCTTTTCATCCGCATATATCAATATTACAACATCCCCCCCAACTTTTCCACCTTTGCGAATTTGCCCGAAGGGCTTTTTACGATTATTACGAATTTACCCGAAGGGAAATGCACTGCTTTTATGATAGAATGAGAGTATATTCTTCAGGGGGTATTACCATGGAATATTATAAAGACTTGAGTTATCTCGGCATCAACAGACTTGAGCCGCATGGGGCTTCCATTCCATATGGAAGCATAGAGGATGCATTGCAAAAGACAAGAAGCACTTCTTCATACTTTAAAAGCCTTAACGGCGTCTGGGATTTCTATTTTGCGGAGTGCAAATATGACATTCCAAAAGGTCATTTTAAAGTAGATTATAATGCATCCGATTGGGATACCACTCCTGTCCCGTCATGCTGGCAAGCCCAGGGTTACGGCACCCCGCATTATACAAATTCAGTGTACCCGATTCCAAAGGATCCGCCGCATATACCCGACCGCAATGAAACCGGAATCTATAGGACTGAATTTACAGTTCCGGCAGGCTTTGCCAATAGACATACAATCCTGCACTTCGGAGGAGTTAATTCTGCATTTACCGTTTATGTAAACGGGGCTGAATGCGGCTACAGCCAGTGTTCACATATGCCATCTGAATTTGATATCACCGATTTTCTAGAAGACGACTTGAACCTGCTAAGCATTGAAGTTTATCAGTTCAATTGTGCAACTTATCTTGAAGACCAGGATTATTTCAGATTTTCAGGTATTTTCAGGGAAGTGTACCTGTATTCCATTCCTAAAAATCCCATTACTGATTTCTATGTTGAATCCTCACTTACTGATAATATGAAAGACGGCCTCCTAAATATCGAATGTTCATATGAAGGTCCGGGAGCTGAATTAATTTACTACCTCTATAACAGCGAGGGAACTCTTGTAGCCGAAAAATTGTTGAGCAGCGAAGGAAAGGCCGTTATAGAAATCGATTCCCCCTCAGCATGGACGGCCGAAGACCCTGTCCTGTATACAAGCATAATTGTATTGTTCAACAATATTGGAGAACCTCAGGATGCAAGGTCGCTTCGCACTGGTTTCAAAAGGGTTGATATTGAAGAAGGCATTTTTAAAATCAACGGCACACCTGTGAAAATAAAAGGTGTTAACCGTCATGATACTCACTTTCTCCTCGGGCATGCGGTTACAAGGCAATCAATGCTAGAAGATATTATCCTAATGAAACAAAACAATATAAATGCGGTTAGGACATCCCATTATCCTCCCGATTCATATTTCCTTGACTTATGTGATGAATACGGCCTTTATGTAATTGACGAGGCCGACCTTGAAGCCCATGGCTTTGAATACAATGATCCCGAATACGACGTGTCTGACAAAGCGGAATGGCGCCCTCATTTTGTAGACCGTGCCAGGAGAATGGTCATGCGAGACAGGAGCCATCCCTGCATTATAATGTGGTCTCTGGGCAACGAAACAAGATATGGAGCCAACCACCTTGCTATGATAGCAGAAATAAAGAAACACTCCTCTTCCCTTCCGATACACTACGAACGTGCATTCGAAGCATCCGGTCCTGATGTAATCAGTGTCATGTATCCGCATATTGATGAATTGACGGCCCAGGGCGAAAAATCCGGCGATCCGCGTCCGTATTTTCTATGTGAATACGGCCATGCTATGGGAAATGCCTCTGGAAACCTTAAGGAATACTGGGATGCATTTTACAAATATCCGCGGCTGATGGGCGGCTGTATCTGGGAATGGGTTGACCATACCCTCCTGACCATGGATGATGAAGGGAATATGTTTTATGGATACGGCGGTGATTTCGGTGACATACCGAATGATGGTAATTTCTGCATGGACGGCCTTAATTACCCTGATCGCACTCCACATACGTCATTGATTGAGCTAAAGAAAGTAATGGAACCAGCTAAAATTGGAAATGTGGATTATTCGAACCTGACATTTGACATACTGAACACAAATAACTTTAAAAATCTCGATTACCTTGACTGCAGCCTTGAATTACTTAAAAACGGATTCATGATAGATGAGGCCACACTCGAATCTCTTAATATCCCTGCCGGGGCTTCCCATACCTACTCATTGCCTTTCGACATAGAACCCGGTGCCGAGTACTGCATAAATATTTACTTCACTCTGCGCAACTCAACTTTATTCGCTGTCAGAGGTTCTGAAATCTGCAAAAGCCAGATAGTCTTTGAACATGAAACCGCCTTCGCAGAGCCTTCTCTCTCCATGAATGTCAAACCTGAAATAGAATCTGACGGCCGCTATTTAAGAATAGCCGGGGCTGACTTTCAGATGACTTTTGATAAACTGACATCGGAAATGACCGATTGGTTCCACCGAGGTGTTTCATTGATAGACAAAGGATTCACTCCTGATTTTTTCCGCGCTGCTACTGATAATGACAAACCAAAAATGCGTAAGATATGGCTTGACATGGGTCTCAATCGGATGATTGGCAGAACAGAAGCATTCAATTTCTCAGAAAGCAGTAATTCAGTAGCCGTTAACACAATCAGTGTCATATCTGCAATAGGTAAAAAGCCTCTCTTCAGGGTAAAAACCGAATATGTCATACATTCAGATGGCACCCTCGACCTGGAATCCGAATTCGAGCCTTTCAGGGAAACTGAATATATACCGAGAATTGGTCTGGAATTCAAGGTCCCGCTGTCAATGCAGACTCTGAAGTGGTACGGACGCGGCCCTCATGAAAGTTATTCAGACAGGTGTCAGTCGGCTCTAATGGGAGTCTATATAGGAGATGTTTCCGAACAGCTTGAGCCCTATGAATATCCCCAGGAGTCGGGTAACAAACTTGATACAAAATGGTTATCTTTTACAGATAAAACCGGGAATGCACTTATGGTTATATCAGATTCCCCTGTTTCTGCCAGCGCTCTCTTATATTCATCCGCTGAATTAGATAATGCCAAACACATGAAAGACCTGTCTCCTGACGGAAGTGTATGTGTGCATATCGATGTTGCCCAGACAGGAATCGGCAACAACTCATGCGGCCCGGAAACCCTTGAAAAATATAGGCTATATCCTAAGAAGGTCTCCCTGAAACTAAGATTGCTGCCCTTCCATAGGAACGAGACTAATGAGGAAGAAATATATATTGAAAACACAATATAGCCGAATAGATTATTGAAACTATCTAATTTAACTTATTCCAGAACTCATCCGGCGAATTATCTCCGTCAATTTTGAATTGCGGACCAAGCTGAGTCTTAATATCTATTCTTTTGTGACACCAGACACATTCCACCATTAATTTTTCACCTTCGCGAGATATCTGACTTGCTTTTACCTTTAATGTTACACCGCAGTGCGGACATTTCACTTTGTTCATAATAGTCACTCCTTAAGTTTATAAATGTATCACTGTTATTTTGGTCAGTTTCAATTCCCATAATCATACATAGAAACAGCTCCAATTCTTTCGTTAAGCTCATTTAGAATTGCAAGCCTGCCCTGTTTAACGAAATCATCCCTATATTTCTCAATAGCATCGTATGGTGATAGTGTCTTATCAAATAGGTATTCAATTGCATTATCTTGGTTCGGGTCCCGCTTATATCCATTGTCAAGGTATGTGTATTTTTGATTAAACACATTACTTTCAAAAGATAATTTTGCGGATATAGTTTCGGCGATTGCAACGCTTTCCGGCACCAGTGCAGCCTCTGCATTATAGACAGGCTTAATTTGTTTCAGATTCAGCAATACTCCCGTAAGCGGTTCCTGTTTTAGAGGCATGCCGTTTATTACATAATAATCAATATCTTCAATGCCAAATCTCAGATCTGCATAGTACTGTGTATCAGTAAATAATCTGTTGAATAATTCTAATGTCCCGTAAATGTTCTTCATCGCCTTTGGAAACATATAAAAGGCAATTTCATTTCTGATTTCGCAGACATTAGTATTGTTCAAGTGGGTAAGATAATAGCCGCTTGCCCTTTCATATGCCGATTCAGTTGCAAAATATGGTGCAAATCCGAATTTTTTTATATCGAAAACTATGTTATATTCAGTGGCAAGCTCTTTGTTGAAAACACCATGTTCAGTTTGTCCGGGCATATCATAAACCAGCAGTAACTCCTCGTTTTGAAGCTGCCTGATAAATCCTAAAGCATCTTCAATATTTTCTGAGAAAATGCCATCCTCAAAAGAGTTCGTATTAGGATTGAAAACCCTTGCATTGTTGGTCTTTGAATCTACATATACATTGAATGCCCTGAAAATATCAGCTGTGCAAGGCGTAAGCAACGGGAATATCACCATCGGATAAAACGTATCGTCGGCAGCATTCATTTCCTTTGTTTTAAGGAGGTATTCATAGAATTTAGGGATTGTATCAGGAACAACAAGATTAAGTTCGGTAAGATATGTTTTGTTATAGTACCTTGGAACAATAAACCTGTCACTATAGGCTGGTACAGCATAAATTGAGCCATTGATAATGAGCGGGTCGAGATACTGTTTATCTAAAAATTCATCCCAACCGTATTTTTCATAGTACGGGGATAGGTCGTATGCAAAGTCGCCGTTGCTTAAACGCAGCACCTCTGTGTTATATGCATATGCTGCTGCATCAGGATATTTCAAGTAAAGAACACCGTCCAACTCAATGTTTTCATCATATATGTAATCAGCATTTAGAATCCTGTAATCAACGATTATTTCAACACCCAATTTCTCATGGATGTACGTCTGCCAGTCTGAAAGCCTGAAATACTTCCCTGTATTATCTGCGGTATATATAATATTCATCGAAGCTGCTTCGCTTACATCACCCGGTATAGTTACCGACGGCGAAAGAGACGGACTATTGCTTTCATTTCCGGGATTTGGATTCACAGTCGAATTCAGATCCGGATTTATTGAAATGTCAGGTCTCAGGGTTGAGGTTTCATTAATTTGCGCTTTGCATCCTGAAATAAGAAATATGATAATAATAATCGGAACCAGAATTTTACTAATCCTTATAAAGCTGGTATTCATCGCGAGCCTCCTGCTATAAAAATAATACACCATGCTTTATAAGAAAAATAACGTATCCTGCGAACTATACATTACTGAATACGAACTATACCAAAAGTATCTCTATTGCTTTTTTAATTGACTCGTAATTGTTCTAATTGCTTTTTAAAAGTTTTATGCAGAACCAATTATTTTCTATAGGCCGGACTTTTACTCAGATCGAGGTTAAGTAATCCAAAATTGCCCCATTATCCTATTTATTTCAACCTAATTATGTCAGTCACTCTTCAATACCAATATGACTATCAAAAATAGGCTAATTTATCAGATTATTAAAGTCTATTTCTATTCAATTCAATTGTATGCGATAAATTATGATGGATTTAAATGGTTAAATGTATATTTGAGAGAGATTTTGTTATTTGTTTTGTACATTGGGGTAATATAACCGTGTAGCAAGGGAAGTTAAAACTATTTTCCTTAAATATAACCCCCAACAGCACCATACCCCATTAAGGTGCATTCCAATACAGTCGCCGGGCCAACCTCCGGCGGCTGTTTCTATAACATGCCGTACCGCAGAATCTGAAGGATTCGAGGAACGGCATGGCGGATGGAAACTGCGTGCGGCGTATATAGGTTAATTATTAGATTCTATTTTCTTATATCAAGATTAATTCTTCCATCTTTTATCTCTATGATTCTGTCGGCTTTTTCTGCTATTCTCCTATCATGGGTTATTACGATAAAAGTGGTATTAAATTTCTCATTAATCCCTCGAAGCAATTCATATGTGCTATCGGTTGTATCGGAATCGAGGTTTCCTGTAGGTTCATCAGCCAATACTATTTTAGGATTGTTGATCAGCGACCTGGCAATTGCAGTCCTCTGTTGCTGTCCGCCGGACATTTTCGTTGATAAATTATTCTTTACTTCTTCCAGACCAACAAGCTTAAGGCTTTCCTCTGCTCTCTCTTTTATTTCTTTCGTTACTTTTCCATTCTTAATCAGATAAGGCATAAGGACGTTTTCCATTGCTGTAAATTCCGGGAGTAGATAGTGGAATTGGAATACAAATCCTATAGTCTCATTACGGTAATCCGCAAGCTGGTTTGCATTCATGGATTTTATATCTTTTCCATTTATCAATACATCCCCGGTTGTTGCTTTATCCAATGTTCCGATAATATTAAGAAGAGTACTTTTCCCACTACCCGACTGTCCTATAATAGAATTGAATGACCCTTCTTCAAAAGATAGGTTAATATCATGCAGGACATGGTTTTTAACATCGGTGCCGTAAATTTTATTAACATTGATTAGTTCAAGTATTTTACTCATTTTTATCTCCCTTAATTATCGCGGATTATATCAATCGGATTGAGCTTAGATGACCTTATAGCCGGAAGCAAGGCCGCCAATATTGATGCAACAATTGCAATCAGTCCTGAAAGTGTAATAAATGAATAGTTTATATAAAGGTCTATAACAGGTGTGCCATCGGGATTCACTGCAAACTTTGTAAAGGCAAATGATAATCCCAATCCCAGCAATATTCCGAAAACAGCGCCAAAAAATCCAAGAAGCAGTCCCTCAAACAAGAATATGTAACTTGTAGAGGAATTCCGGATACCCATAGCTTTTAATATGCCAATCTGCCTGGATTTCTGTATAACTGTTATGGCAAGAACACTTGCAATCGCCAGGACTACAGAAACCATAACAAAGACCTGGATCATATAGCTGGAAATGTCCTGCCCCTGGAGTCCGCTTAAAAGCGACTCATTCTGGGCTTTCCAGTTTTCAATCTCCAGGTTATCTCCTAACAATTTCCACTGGAGTCCCTCAGCTATCTCATCCGCAATGAAAACCGAGTCAGCATCCAATTTTATCTCAATCGAAGTCACAGCCAGTCCTGTATCAAATATGTCCTGTGCACTTTTTAGTGTTACAATTCCCCATCCGGTATTCAAGCTTGCTACCTTTAAATCAAAGAATCCTACTACCGTTAAAGTCACGGATTTATTATTAAAGGTCGTCACATTAACCTTATCGTTTAGTGATAAAGAATACTCATCCTTCAAGTCTATTCCCAATATGATTTCACTCTCATTTCGGGGATAGGTGCCCTCTTCAATACGGTCGTACAGGTTATATATCCCATCAGCCTGGTCAATGTTGAATCCTCTTATAAGAATGGACTGTGAATTACCGGAATACTCAAGAAATGCTGCATTATCCATCGTCCCTGAAACAACTGTGATGTCGGAATCAGCCGCCTGTATTGAACCGATTAATTCATTATAATCATAAATTCTTTTATCTTCTGATTTTGATGAAACAGTAATCTGCGGGGAGTTCCCGATTGTCTTGTCAACCAAACCTTTCTGCAGGCCCTGGATCAGAGAACCGATGAATATCTGCACGGACACGCCGATTGCAATGCCTAGGATTATCAGTAATGTCTGCCCTTTATTTGATTTTAGAAATCTTAATGCAATCTTTAAACCTAATCTCATGACTGCACCTCGTTGCCGGAAAGCTTAAGAATATCATCAAAACTATTAGCGAATATATCAGCGCCTACGGTTCTTAACTTATTCTCCTCATCATCATGAAAGGCGTAACCGCCGACAACAATTCTCAGTGGGTAATCTACAGAACTTCTGAGTTCCTCAATCATCCTTTTCGTTGCTACAAGGTGGAAGTAGTTACTAACACTTATGGCGACTACTTCAGGTTTAATTAAACTAACAGCATTATAGAAATCTTTATATGGTGTGTTTCCACCAACAAAAATGGAACCATATCCACAGATGGTGAAAAAATCAGAAATCATCCTAGCGCCTAAATCATGGTATTCATCCGGCGGACACAACACCACAGCTGTCCCCTTTACCGGCATGTTTTCAAGATTTCTTTTTTCTATGACATAAGGGTAGCTGTTTTCTACAATGGTTCTGACAATTGCAGTTTTCACATGCTCTTTCCAAATACAAATTCTCTTGTCTTCCAAATCGCATTCAATATTATTCAATAAGGGAGTTAAAACATCGGTGTACAAGTCAATGACACTTATTTCCTCATTTCGGAGTTTTTCAAGCATATAATTGACAGCTTTCTCTTTGTTCTCTTCATCAAAATAAACTTTGAATTCCTGGTATATTTTATCCATGTCAGCCTCCTGTCATGATTTTTTCATTCTTTTATATTTACCCAAAAGAATAATAATATATCGTACATTTATTCAAATTTATTGTGTGGACTTAGTTTTTTCAAGATAGATTAGGGTAAAGTTGTCTTTCCAGTGTTCTTCTTTATAAGAAGTGTACCCAAGTTTTTTATAGAGATTTATATTTTCATAGCTTTGACCACCGGTAAAGAGCCATATCCTAGCAAGACTGTCGCAGTATTTTTCGGCTTCATTCATTAACCGGCTGCCTATTCCCTGCTTTTGGAAATTATCAGCCACCGACAGTCTTTTAATTTCTGCGTCATCTTCACCGTAAGCAATCCTTATGCTTCCCGCAATTACACCGTCGATTTCTGCAACAAGGACAACCAGTTTGCTTGAGTTAAGATTGATTTCGTCTGCAGTTTCAACCATGGGAGGTATGTCATATGCATCATATTTATCCGCCTGGACTATAAAAGCCTTTTTCTGTATTTCCAGAATCCTATGTATATCTTTAGGGGTAGCGCGTCTTATAATCAAATCCATTAATATAACTCCAGAAAACTATTTGCAGTGTACCTTACTGTGAACGGGTCAAGTAGTTCAACTTCCTTGGTCCTGCTTTTGAATACCCGTTCAGCGTCTTCAAGCCTTAAAAAACGCATTTCAACTACCACTGGATCGGCTATATCATACAGATTCATTTCGGAAAGGCTTTCAGCTGCTTCTTTAACTGCTTCATAAATTTCATCAACAACCCTTAGAGGATGTTTTAGAACAGCAAGGTTGCGTCCGATAGCTTCTTTTGTCACCACGGTTTTTACCCATGGCAGTGATTCATTGGTCTGAGCTACCGCCATGTTATCGCTGGCCACGAATATAACCGGGGCTTTTAAGAGCCTTCCGGCCGATGCTGCATCAATTTCAATCTCACCGACGCTTTTTCCATTAAGCCTAACATATTGATATGTGACAGAACTGCATGTGTGTGAAAGAATACCTGAATATGTATCGGCCATGGGATGATAGCCAATCAGTAATACACCATCAATATCCTTATCATATAATCCGGGCCATCTATGCTTAGCACCTACGCCTGCAACTATGTCAACTCTTTTATCAAGTTCCATATAATCAAGGTTCAGGCTGCCGTTGTGGTTGTCCCAGACATAAACTTTATCAGCTCCGCTGTCATATAATGCGGCTACTGCGGAATTTATTTCCCTGACCGCCTGTTTAATAGCGAATAGATATTGTTTTGACTGTGTCCCGAGTCCTTCTTTTGGAAAACCTACGACACCGGCAATACCTTCTAGGTCACAAGCTATCGCAAAATTCATGATTATACCTCCTGCTTTCCTACTTTATAGTTTTTACATGCCTCAACGGTCATTATTGCTCTATCATACAATCTTAATATATTTACGCTGTTATGTATAAGAGCTTTTCGTCTGCCGTTAACATGCCTTATGTTAGGGTTATATCTTCCCCATCCATACTGCCTGTATGTCCCGCCGTCATTGAATCTACCGTTAATAACAAATGAGATTGTCTTAGGTCCTCCGTCTACTATAACGACTATATGGTTTACTCCTTCGATAAGTACACCTTGGTCACAGCACCACGAACTTAAGGACATGCCATCACTAATTTCAATCTTAATCCGAATGTCACCGGTCATTACAATTTTAATACCGCTGCCGTCCATTTTGCAATTGTTAAAAAGCACAGTTCCTGAACCAGGGAGTTTTTTTAACAGGAAATCCATGCTGAAACCCTTACGAAGATCGCCGGTGCATGATGCCGGGCCGATGTGTGCGAATTCAAGCATAGGCGATGGGTCGGGAAACTCGCACTCGCCGGGACCGCCGCTAAATATTAAGCCATCAGCTGTAATCTTCCTATCAGAATCCCACTCAAATAATTTCTCAATGAAATTACTGTCTATTAGATGTGTCCTGGCAATATCCTTCTGGGTCTCAGTAATATATGTCCGTCCGTCTTTTTGTATTAAATCGGGATAACTTATTCTTGTATATGGGTCATCTAAGTATAACAACACCTCTGGCTGAGACCATTTGATTATTTTTCCATCCTGCCCGTCTGCTTCCTTACCGGCAAGGCACCATACAGGGTTGCGGTCTTCGTACCATTTGCCGCCATGGTTATGGAACCAATACAGGAAATCCCCGTTTTCAAGTTTCCATACGAAATTAGCAGCCCTGGGATTTTTAACCGGCATATACGACGGCTCATCCCAGCTGCGGCCTTTATCCCTGCTGTAGGAATATGCTGCACGGCCGTCAATTGTTCTATATACCACAAAGAATGTTCCGTCGCTTAAAGAAACATAGCTTTGTTCTTCAGCTATCAGTCCTCCGCCTTTTGGAGCCCTTAATCCAATATCTCCTTCCGGAAGCGTTTCGAACTCAAGTCTGCTGATGTCTTTTTCCGACATAATATTAGTGCTCTTTACCAGGACGCCCTCGCTCTTTACAAAAGTTCCTTCGCCGAGTTCTCCAATTTTATGTATAGAAAGATATGCATCATCTCCGTCAATAAGGGGTTTGCCGACATTCCAAAAGAACATTATTTCACCGTTGTATGGATTTTCATAATCTATGCGGAACCTTCTGATGGGAACTTCTCCCCGTTCATCAGACCAGGTTTTACCATTGTCATCGCTGTATCTGAAAACATAATAGCCCTGTGAATCGACACGCCTGCAGATGCCCCCCTCAAATGGAGGGTCGTTGGCAATTAATTCCCTTGTGTTATCTTTATTAAAATTATAGAAGCAGTAAATTCTGCCGAAATTGGTTTTCAACAATACAGAATATGAATTTTCAGGGGCTCCGGACGGCTCCATTCTGCAGGACTCGGGCCAGGTTTTACCGCAGTCAGTGCTTCGCATTGTCCGAATGTATTGACCGGGCATACCTTCTCGGTTTTCGCCGGTAGTCAGGCAGCACACCCATGCCCCGTCGTCAGCTTCTACAACATACGGCTGGTCACTATAATATTCTGTTGGGATTTCAAAACCATTGTCAATATTTCGCCAATCCATTTTTCCTATCCTCCCTGCCATACAGGTAGGTGAGTATGGCTGCTGCAATACATACTACCAGTACAATTATATATCCTATTCTGATATTACCATATCTGGTTACTAATCCGACTGTGTAAGGTCCCATAACCATTCCAATTCCATAAACCGCTTGATAAAATCCCATGGCGGTTCCCTTCTTTTCTTTTGGAATGTTTTTAAGACATTGCCCCATCATCAGAGGCAGTATCATTCCCATTGAAAGACCAGCTATAATCTGTAGGAAATATAGTGCAGAAGGATTCTTTATAAAAGGCATAAAAACGAATGCGATTCCTGATAAAAGGAATGCTAATGTTACGGTTTTCTTCGGACCTAGTATTCTTTTTAGAATTGTACCGCTTAACAATGCACTACTTATACCTGTCAGTGTGAACAGCGAGGTAAGGAAGCCTATTGAAACATCACTCATACCCAGGCTTCTGGCAATAACAGGAGTGAACGTATATGTTGTTGCGAAAACTGCAAACTGAAAAAGGGCGGTCAGGCCTGCTGATTTATAAACATCCCTGTCTTTTATTATTTCTAGCAATTCCTTAACAGAATGCTTCTTATGATCATCACGATATCTGTCACCAGGAAGTGTGGCCCATATTAATATGGCTGCCCCTGCGACAATTCCACCTATTAGGAAAGCCCATTTCCCACCTATGAACTGAACTGCAAGGCCACCAAGGAATATTGCAGCCATCCTTCCGGTTTTATTCACAGCACTCAGGACACCCATAACCTTATGGTTATCTACATCTCCTGTTATTTCAGTAATGTATCCCGGAAACACTACGAACATGGCTGCTGCAATTCCAGCAATACTCCTAAAAAGCAGCAGCTGTACAGGTGTCGCTGACACACCCAGACCGATGCTGCTAATGCATGCGAATAAAAGACCTGCACCAATGAACCATCTCCTATTCCTGATTCTATCAGAAAAAATTCCCACCGGCAGTCTAAGAACCATCTGGGCAAATCCATATGACCCGGAAATCAGGCCAATCATAGCTGCATTTGCGCCCATATCCGCGGCGTGGTTAGGAAGAACCGATCCATATGTGTACAGACCGAACCAGTATAGTGCTGTAACAATATAAAAAATTATAGCGGTTTTTGATGAATGTCTATCGGTTTTATCAGTCATGCTCTTTTAAGGAAATCAGCGTTCTTGATTAGGTAATCGAGACCGGAATAAATTGTTATGATGACGGCTATACCCATAAGAATGTCGTCAAGATACCACATGTCTTTTATAGCACCGTTGAAAAGTTTCGGAACAATATCATTAAGCATATATGCCACTATAGCTATTATCTGCATTATAGTTTTAATCTTACCCCAAATGCTTGCAGCAACGATTTTTCCCTCACCTGCCGCAATCATCCTTATTCCCATAACCATCAGTTCACGGGCAAATACAATCAGTATTATCCAAGCCGAGAGGTTGAATCTTACCATGAGAACAAGTAATCCAGCCAGCACAAGTAATTTATCTGCTATCGGATCAAGAAACTTGCCCAGATTGCTTACTTCGTTGCGTTTTCTGGCAAGGCTGCCGTCCAGTATATCGGTAATTGCCGCAATTATGAATAGAACTATAGCTATGAAAGGTCCGGCATTGCTGAGAAAATCCTGCAATCCCTGAGGATACCAAGTTGCCGCAGGCATAGCGAAGAACATGAACACCGGGACAAAAAATATCCTGAGCATGGTTATTTTATTCGGCAGAGTCATAAAATGGCTTCTCCAATCAAATCATAATCCCTGGCTTCAAGTATTTTTACACGAACCATATCACCGGATTTTAAAGGTTCAAAAGAGGCTACATAAACTATTCCGTCTATTTCCGGGGCTTCGCCATATGAACGCCCTTCGTAAAAAATACCATCGTCCGATACATCGCCGATTATTATATCATATATGCAGTTAACCCGTTTTTCATTATTATCCAATGATATATCCCTCTGGACTTCCATTATGCTATCCCGCCTTTTTGAAGAGATGGAAAAGTCAACTTTATCCGGGAGATTATATGATGCAGCGCCGTCTTCATCAAAATATGTGAAAACTCCGACCCTTCCGAATCTGCTACTTACGATGAACGATTTTAGAATATCGAAATCATCTTGGGTCTCACCGGGAAATCCTGTAATGAACGTGGTCCTGATAATGACATCCGGGATTTTATTTCTTAATTTATTAATAAGTGCAGTATATTCATCAAGCGTGCCCTTGCGTCCCATAAGCTTTAAAATCCCATCCGATGCATGCTGGAACGGAATGTCCAGATATTTTACCAGTTTATCCTCATTGGCAATGATTTCAATTAATTCATCAGTTATTAATTCAGGATAGCAGTACAGCATCCTAATCCATTTTAGCTTATCAATCTTTACC
>Ga0233412_10000833_pt1 | contig 17158 bp, 29 predicted proteins | sample Na_anoxic_4_MG_FD_180667 | JGI IMG/M metagenome (GOLD analysis project Ga0233412, IMG submission 180667) | Seawater microbial communities from Saanich Inlet, British Columbia, Canada - Na_anoxic_4_MG | ecosystem: Environmental > Aquatic > Marine > Inlet | place: Canada: British Columbia...
GCCGAGCTCACCCTTTTGACCTTTAGAACCTTGGTCACCCTGTGGGCCCGCTTCTCCTTTTTGACCTTTTGTTCCGTTTCCATCAAGACCTTTTTGACCCTTATCCCCTTGAGGACCTTGAGGACCATTGCCGCCATCAGCACCAACTTCACCTTTCTGACCTTTAGTACCCGCTCCTGTGGCTCCTTTTTGGCCATCCTGACCTTTTTGACCTTTAGAACCTGTAATACCCTGAGCGCCTGTATCACCTTTTTGACCTTTAGTACCTGATGCACCTTGTGGACCTGTTGGTCCCTCAGCGCCCTGTGGGCCCTGTGGTCCTGTTGGACCTTCTGCGCCTGTACTTCCTTTAGCACCTGTATTACCTGTAGTACCATCAGAACCTTTAGGGCCAATTTCACCCTTCTGACCCTTTCCTCCCTGAGGACCTGCGGGGCCCGTAGTACCCTGAGCGCCTATTTCACCTTTCTGACCTTTAGAACCCGCTTCACCCTTGGGGCCTGATGGGCCTGTGTCGCCTTGTGCGCCCTTTGCTCCTGCATCGCCCTGTGCGCCCTGTGCGCCTGTTTGACCTTTTTGACCTTTTGAGCCGCCACCGCCACCTGTTATATAATCATTAATATCCTCAACGTGCCCGTAGATATCTTTTAGCTTCAATGTATCATCGGAAGCGTCAATAAAAATAGAAAGGTTATTTCCGTCTCTTGGCGAGGGGCTGTTTGATTTACCGCTTTTTATAAGAGCCATGTTGTTTTTTATTATGTTGTAATACAAAAATAATCTTTTACTTTCACCTCGTAATAAAATTTAACTGCAATATCTGAACGATATAATTTGTTTCTAAAAATAAAAGTTTATAAGTTTGTCGTGTAATCAAAACAAAACAACATGGAAAAGAAATCACACAAAGCTGTATTTATTGATGTTCAAAATCAGAGCATTAGTGAAGTAGAAGTCCCACAAGAAGACAGGCTAAATGCCCTTTATGAGTTGCTTGGTTGTACTATGGTTGAACGAACCACTATCGACCCTGACCACGACCTGATAATTGACGAAGAAGGTTTGTTTAAGGAGGATAATCGGTCGTTTGCTATGGGCGGATATATGTTTGTGGGCAATGCTGTTATTATGGGTGTTGATAGCGAAGCGGGAGAGTGGATAGACCACACTATTGATATTCCGAGACTAACAGGCGCTATCAGATTCCCAAATGAGGAAGAAACTCGCGAAATTTTTGAGAAAACTCAAGACAATCAAGAAGACAACATAATAACCGATTGATGAAAGTTTCAGATATGTATAAAATTGTTAAGGGTGTGTTGTGTGAAGACAAGCGCACTCGTGACAATGACCATTTGTTAAGTGTCATTATTTGGCACAAGCAATTAAAAGCATCGGGTCGGGACATTACTAAAATGAGTGCATACGACTTTATGTTGCTTTATCGAGATAAGGAACTTGCAAATCACGACACAATCACAAGAGCAAGACGTAAGGTACAAGAGGACAATCATTTGCTTAGGGGCGACAAACACAGGCTCAAGCATGAAAAGCAAGAGGAGATTAAAGACGATTTACGCTCTATATCTTAGTTGTTAGAAAAAATAATTCGAGGTTTCTTGTTTTATTTTTAAAAACAATTATATTTATCCGAATCAAAAAACTTTCATCTTGTTATGGCACAAAAAACTCGCAACAAAAACGTGAAGTCCGCTGAAATGTTGGAATTCATTTTAGGCTTCCTTAAAAGCAATCAAGGACTACAAATAAAGTCTAAGGAAATCTGCAAAGAAATTCAAAACGAATTTAATCTTAATCACCCTCCAAGTGAGTCGTTAGTTCGGTCAATCGTTCATAGGCTTCGTATGGATTATGGTTATTGGCAGTTGAACGCAAGTAATCGAGGTTACTCTTGGGACGACAGCGACAAGAAGTATCAGGCGTGGAAAAGTATGTTCCAATCGCAGATTACCACTATGATAAGGTGCTTGCATCGCATGGAAACTTCTTATGTTTCAGATGTAAACCAATATTTAAAAAGCCAAGGATTTAAGCCTTCTACTGAATGTAGGTTTGACTTCTTCCCGTTGGACTTGAATTGGTCGGGCGTTCCGCCAATTTTGGATAATTTTATGTTTAAAATGTCTACTCAACCCCTGAATGAGCAAGAGCAAAAAAAATTTGATGCACTTCCTGATTCAAAGAAAAGAAACCTCAAGTATCAAAAGAAGAAAAAGAAGAAAAACACAGGCGATAAGCGTGGTGAGTTTTTCCGCTATGTTAAGTCTATACGCAAAGAAGGTGAGTCTTGGAAAGAGGCTGTAGTTCGAGCGAAAGAAATAAGAAATCCGATAGAGGTTGATGCCCAAGTTAAGGGTGGGCTATGGTCACGATTATCTAAAAACTTATCCCTAACTCGCGACACTTGATTTTATAAACATTGAGACGCAAGAAGAGCCCCTGCACAAAATGTGGGGGCTTCTTTTTTGAGCATCACCTATAAAAAGGCCTATCTCTTAATGAAAAGCGTCAAAACTTGAGTGACTGCTCATGGTCATGTTTGCATAACCACCTCCTGCGAAGTTTGAAGCCTCTTGAGCCGTAACATCAGGAGCCGCTGCGCCACCTGTTTCACCTGTGGTAACATCACCTGTACTTACCGCACCTTCTACTGCGTCAACAACCTTGTCGCCGATAGTTGAAGACTTAGACGCTTTCCACGCACGACCTGCAACATAAACGGCTACACCCAAACCCGCGAGGCTTAGTGCGTAACCTACTACTTGATTTACTTTCATCTTAACTTACGCTTTTTGAGAGGCTTTCCATGCTGCACCTACTACATAAATAGTCAATGCTAAACCTGCTAAACCTACTGCATATTGAACTGCTTTGCTCATAACAAATATTTTATTGTTTGAAACAAATATACCTCACTTATATGTTCCGTGAAAATTTTTAATTGAAAAGAAACCCCCGAACGTATTTCAGAACGGGGGTAGGATTGCCTATTGTAATCAAAAACTTCTATCGAATATACGGGCTCAAAGAAAAAATTGGTAGGCATACCTCCCGTAAAAACAAATGTATAAAATTATAAGATTCTTTTAGGTCTTTTTTTCTGCATTTGCTAATTTAGCCTTGTTATGGCGAACTCGAATAAAAAATACCTACCGCAGAAACTTTTTGCAAAGTTAACTCGTGTGGCAAAAAAGGAATTTGATAAGAATCCGAAAACAAAAAAATCTTATCAAGAGACTCAAAAATGGGTTTCAGCAAATTTGTATCCTCTCTTTAAGGGGGAAAATCCAAATAAAGTTAAAATTGCCGACATAAAAGCGGCTTTAGATTCTGTCCTTCAGGGACAAATACCGCAGCGCAAGAAGAAAATTCAATGTGGCGATGTTTTTTCTATTCCTGATGGTGATATACTTGAGTTGAATTGGTGGGAGCTTGAAGACACATTATTTAAACTTGACCCTATTGTTCAGTCAAGGGTAAATGCCGAGGGTTTTATTATTAGCGATATACTTCCCGCAGGAGAATTGTATTCTGATTCTGCAACCAAGCAGGCTGTTAATCTCATTCGAGAAAATCAGGAGAATCTATCAGGCGCTACATGGGTTGGTGTTCGTAAACTCAAAAGAAATAAAAAGAATGATGGAAGTCCTTGTAATTACTTTATAGATTTTGTTTTAAGCACCGATGGCGATGTTGATTATAGTGATGAGGTATTTGGTGAGCAAATAAGTTTGACTCCTGAGCAAGAGGCAGAACGTGAGATACGTCGAGATAAAATAGAAAAAATAAAACGTGAGCGTGCCAAATCACGGAGGGCCAAGCAGCGTAAACGTCCTAAAACAACAAAACAACCCAAGACGGCTACACCTCAACCCGATAGAGAAAAGCAGTTAGTAAAAGCGCTTGAGCTATTGCGTAAGGATTATGACGATGGGATTTTTACAAAAGCAGAATATAAGAAAGAGCGCTCTAAACTAATTTCTAAATTTGAAGAGGGGGGCGAAATCTTATGAGTTACTTCAGGGAAAAGAGACATATAAAAGGTAGTTACCTGCGCTCGCTGAAAAAACTTCAGAAGGGCAAGAAAAACTTTTTAGTTCGTGAGGGTACGGATTGTTGTGAGGTCATTATAGATAAGGTTTGCTATGTATATTCTACCTCAAGCAGATTTCCTATAAATAAGTTGTTCTTGTTTAAAATGGTGAAACGAGATGCTCTTCAATTTTTAGAGGCGCATGAAGGGGTATTTGCCCCCGATGAATACCCTACAGCTCATTATAATGAAGATTTTGAGGACGATAAGGGTACTATTGTAGGGTTTGATATTAATCACGCATATTGGAGAATTGCATACAACCTTGGAATTATCTCAGAGAAAACATATAGAAGGGGATTGGGTAGTGATTGTAAAGCAGTACGATTAGCCGCATTATCTACTCTTGGTCGTAAGAAAGCCTTTAAGAAATATGAGAAGGGAGAGGCTCTAAAGGAATTTGTGATAACTCAGGAGCAACAGGAGAATCTTCAACTACTTTACACAATCATTCGATTTAGTTGTTTTGAAATGATGTTTGAGGCATCTAAAATTTTAGGCAATGATTTTGATGCTTGGAAAACTGATTGTATTTACTTTCGTGACACGGAAAAGAATAGAAAAGCAATGGACGAGTTTTTCACTATGAAAGGATGTACATACAAAATTTTAGAATTTGACACACCCGAGATTTGATAGCCATAACAATAATCGGGTTAGGGGGGCATTTGCTCCCCTTTTTTTATTTTCTTAAATAAATTTTGTTATATTAGCCCCGTAATCAAATTTTTATTTATGGAGCAGGTAGGAGATATTCCAACTAAGTCTTTTAGCAAAAGTGAATTAAATCAACGATATGAGCTTACTCGATTTATTGAAGGGGGAGAGCCGTTTTGTGTTTTAGTTCCTCAAGACCCCGAAAACCGCATAAACACAGGCGGTATGTGGAAGTTTGGTGTTGTAAAAAGCAGCAACCCAAAGGAGATAGATTGGTTTTATAACGGCCAAGTAAGAACAAGAAATAGAAAAGAGGCTCGTCAGATTTATACGCTATTGCAACACTATTGTCAGTTGAAGAACTTAGGCGAGGCATTTGCATTTAAAGTTCGCCTTAAAAACCCCAAAAACTGACGTTTATGTTTATTTTAGTAAATAATGTTTGGCGGAAACTCAATAGTATTTTACGACCACGGAGAAGTGGAGGAACGGATTTTGTCAAGGTGGTCAGACTTACGTCATTTTCTACAATCAAGAAAGTTAGATATGCGATTTGTTACTCTTCCTGACGAAGTACATATTCTCGTATATGACAGGAACTCCGAATATGATGTGTATGCGGAAGTCAATTCAGCGGCTAATATGTTTGTATCTACTTTACAGGGGCATTTAGACGAAGTTATAAAGGGTAATGCTATCGTAATACAAGAAGACGCTTTACTAAACTTAGAAACTTAATGGAATTATCAATAGACACAAAAATTGGGGTAATCGACTTTTCCTACGATAAAGATAATGATGAGGTTATTGCCTACTTAAATGATGGTTGGGATGAGTGGGAAGGTATCAAAGACTTTCCACAATCCTTTGGTGAATATGTTGAAAAGCATGAGCTCAACCTTAAAATTACAGACCATTGGAATTACGGCTCGGAATCGCATTATACTACCCTTTCCTACGATAGTATGACTGAATATTTGGCTTATGCTCATCAAGACTTTCAGCACTATTTAGAGATGAATCTTAAAAAGATAGGGCTAATTAAATAAAAAAGGGGAGAGCGCAAACCCTCCCCGAATCAAGAAACTTACCCAAATTGAGACACAAGATACTTGGGTACTACTAATGTAACGACTTATGAGGGACCTTATAATAGAATACAAAAGTTTATTCGCAACAATAAAAAACGAAAATAATTTCAGTTGGCACTCGGACACGCTATATAAAATGGTAGATAACTTCGTGCTAAAGCACAAGGGGTTAGGTGTTAATTCAGATGTGGTAGATGCGTTTAGAGATGACTTGTATTATGAAATAAGTGAACTTTCTAATAATGAGAAATGAGCCGATTAAGTTTTATCAATTCTTTTTTTCGGGGGTAGAAAAGCCAATTATAATGGAGGCTAAGAGTAGAGAGTTGGCCGACGCGATGCTTGAGGAGTTTGGCTCTCGTATTGGCAACCCAATACCTTACGATAGGCTACAAGATATAAGAATAGAAATGCCCGTTACAGGGATATCCACTCGCATAAGAAACGGGGAGACATACGTTTGGGTAGGGAGTGACCGAAGTGCTGATGGATGGATGTTAGAAGAAGAATTCAAGAAACGAAGTAATGAAAGCAGAAAGAAAGATTAGTCAGTCCTTTTTAAAGGAGTTTACTAAATACTTGCAAAATGAAAGTTGTGGCTATCAGGTTGTAGCTAAATATTATGACAATATGCAATTCCCTTCCTCTGAGGCGCAGTTGTTAGGTCAGTATTTCGAATATGCCGCCACAGGTCAGCTACCAAAATTCGGTAATTTACCTGAGCCTAAAATGGTTTCGGGCGGTAAAAAGATGTCTATACCTTTTGCACGAGCATTTGAGTCTGCTCAGTTTTGTAAAGAAATATTTAAAGAATACGGAATTGAAATTATTGAAACGGGGCTGAAATTAGAAGGCGAGCGCACTACGGGTGAGATTGATGTTTATGCAGAATGGAATGGTGAAAAGGTTTTTATAGACCTAAAGTATTCTGCCGCAATAGATGATAAATGGAGTGAATTTGGTTGGGAAACCGAATCCCTTGCTCAGAAGGACAACCTTATGATACAGGGAGTACACTATAAGATGTTGGCGAAAGAGTGCTTAGACATTGAAAACATACCTTTTTACTATTTTATTTTCTCAGCCAAGAATACAGATTATGCTAAAATCATTCATCAAGAAGTGGATGAGGGCAGATTTGTAGAACATGAGATTGTTGTAGACAATGTTTATAACAAACTAAAGCAGGTTCCTATTACCTACTTTAAGCCAAAGCCGTCCTTAAAGATGTGCTCTTGTTGCCCTATTGAGAGCTGTAATGCTCGAACAAAACTTCCTCTAATTGAAAAAGTATATTACTAATGGGAACCACTCAGCTAATCAAAAATTTTACCTCAACTATAGAGTTGTACGAACGCGAAAACCTACCAAAACTACTTGAGGCTCATAATATGTCTCCTGCCAAGTTTACGCAGATTGTTATAACTGAGGTTAAGAAAAACAAAAAGATGCAGGAGGCGTTCTTAAAAAACCCTCAGTCGCTCTTTGCTTCAATATTTCATTGTGCAGAATTAGGGCTTAACCCTTCAGAACACATAGGTCACTTTTATTTTATACCCTTCAAAGGTGGCATTAAACCTATTTTAGGATACAAGGGCCTTGTAACACTTATCCTTCGTAGCGGAAACATTAAGAAAATTTCTTGTGAAATTGTATATGAGGGCGATGAGTTTGAATACGAATTGGGATTGGAGCCCAAACTTTCACACATACCAAACTTCGATTCAGATAGAAACGTCGATAAGATTCGTTGGATTTATGCAGTTGCAAAAACTATTCATGACGAATATATTTTTAAGGTAATGACAAGAAAAGAAATTATGGACATCGCTAAGATGGGTGAAATGCGAAATTCTCTATACTTTAATGATAAGAAGGACCCACAGAATTGGATGGCTAAAAAAGTGGTTATAAAGCAGTTAAGTAAACTTTTACCCAAGGATTATTACGGACAAAAAGCGGTGTCGATGGATGATGTTGTTGAAGGCGGTGGGTATATCACAACAAATGACCTTAATGAGGTCGAACTTGTCGAAGAAAAAAGTGAAAGACCGAAAAAAGCAGGAATATATTCAACTCTCTTGCATCAAGAGAATCTTAATTCGTAAATTTGGTTCGATAAGTAGAAGAGCCTGCGCTACTCACTTTGACCGAAAATTACTTTACTAAAACATCGGGGGGTTTCGAAAGAGGCCCCCTTTTTTAACCCCTGAACCTATGGACGATTTTGCTGATTTTATCAACGAATTAACTCATGCCGAGCAACCAACCTGTAATCTTGAGAACCCTGATTCTTGTGAGAACTGCGGAAGTTAGTCCGTAATAAGAGTAAATCCTTTCGTAGTAAGGCTTGTCTTAGCCGTTGCTCCCGCGCCTGAAGGCGGAGCAGAAGGAGTTTGACCTCCAAGGTTTATTGTCCCCGAATATCCTGTATATCCTGTTGTTATTGTATCAAGGTCTATCAAGATTTGATTTACAACCGAAACAGGCAATTCATTTTGATTCAATATTAGATTTATCGCAAATGCAGTTCCCGTATTTTCCAATTGATTAAGTTCGGCAATAGGAGGGAAGTTGCTAAGTCCTGAATCGTTAAAACGCACTCGGAACCAACCATTACATTTTATTGGCGTAGTAGTGTCCTCAAATGAAAGGGTTGAACTCTGATTAATAATTAATTGACCCGTAGTGTATGTATCTTCTTTGGATTCATATTTGGTATTGAAACCACTACCGATTACAAAATTATCATTGAACTGAAATAGATGACGAATTTCATTATTAGTAATACCAAGAGTAAAATCGTACTTAGCGTTATTATAACTCTCAGCCACCAAATCATTGATTCCTGCCGTTCCAAGATTGAAGTCGGTATTAGTCGTGAATGTGGCCACGGGCGTTACCGAAGGTCCATCAAGGTCTAAATCAGTAAGATTTGAATTATTGATTTCAGGCGTTGTAAAACCTGTAGGGATAGTTCTTGTACTATTGTTATAGTATGTGAAGTTTGTAAGGCTTGGTAATTGGTCAAGCATTCCCCCCGCAGAAGTTAAGTCACCTGCATTATCATCAAATCTCAAGGTTGTCAATCCTGACCATACCTGAGGGTCGAAGAACAAAACATCCGTATTCATTCCGTCTAACACCATTTGGGTCACCTCTGACGCGTCTCCTGAAGGAAAAACGATACAACCACCCGTTACCCCCGCTGAAGGGGTGTAAGTGTAACCCTGAGTCGCTAATCCATCGCTGTCCACAAAAATGGGCTGAAGGCTTGTGGCTTTTGGTGAAGAAGTTGTCAGGGTTACGCTTGCGCCTGCATCGTTAACCCCTGTTCCGTTTAATAAAAATAATACACGAATACCATAATTATTAATTAAAGTAAGGGCGTTAGTGTTATTTACCGCATTGTCTATAGCGCCCGAATAGTCCGCATTGAATAGGCTCTGATTAGGATAGGTTTCAGCGCGCAGCGTGCTTCCAACGGGCATAGAAAAGTTGTACGCAGCCTGATAGGTGTCGATTGGATTGTAGGTTCCGAGTCTGAGGCTAATATCGCCATATTCAAGGTCTTTGTTTAGAGCATATATGATGTCTCCTTGTGACTCAAAATATCCAATTTGTAAGGTGGACAAAGCCTGAGCGCAGCCCTTGACGGTAAAGTCTGTTAAAGAGGTGAAAAGTTCTTCGTATGGGATTTGACCTGTTTTCCTAACCTGAACAGCTATGGTGTCAACCCCTCCAAAAGTCTCGCTTGCCAAATCCCACTCATAAGAGGTGTCCGCACCAACCTGACTCATATTCGAAGATGAGTTGCCTAAAACCTCAACACGAACAGGTCGAGAGAAGTTATTTTTAAGTCTTACCGATATTCCGCTTGTCTCTCCCATTATTCACCAAAAAAAGTTGATTCGCAAATTTCTGATATCTCAGATGTCGTGTCAAAAGACAAAACCTGAGCATCTATTACGGATTTGATTTCTTCTTCCGTTGTTGCGCAATAGTAGTTTTTAGTTGTAGAAACACGAAAATCACCCTCGTCAAAATAAATAATTTCACCTTCATCGTCATAGATAAGGTGAAAGAAAGTGCCGATTGGTGATTCTTTTATTGTTGTTCCGTTTACTTCAGATGTTGTAATTATGCCCTCCATTATAATTCGTCTACAAAGCCTTCAAACAGGTTATTAAGAGTTTTAGACTGCCCTTCTTCTAATTTAGTATATGCGTCTTCATAAAGACCGCTTCTGTTAAGAAAGTCGTAGTCAAAAGTTTGTCCAACTTGTTTTAAGTCTTTCTTCGTAAGGTTGTTTTGCGTCGACTCCTTTACAAGTTCTTTTGATTCGCCTGATTCTTGAGCTTTTTCTATTTCTTTAACGTCAGAAGGGTCGAACTGCGCGCTATTAAAGTCTAATTGTGTAGTAGAGTTTGCTAATAGGTCTACGCCAAAGGATGTACGCCCGTTAAGAATAATTCCATTATCCTCAAATTGTAATTTTATGCTTGTCTGAAATTGATACGGGTCGGTATCGGGGACAATAACATGGGTTTTGCGCGAGCCGTCGCTATCATACTCATTTACATATACTTTCTCGTTTAACTGAGAAGCGCTGTTGGTTTGAATATCTACGGAATCACACACATAGACATTTGCAGCGAGACTTTCTACGATTTCGTCGTATGAAGTATCGTTTACACTATCCGCTGTAAGCAGCGGGTCTGTAAAGGTGGTTATTGTAGGTGCGTATGTACCCGCCATTTATCATCTCTCTAAGATTACCTGTCCTGAGCGGTCTGTTACCATTAGACCTCCTGACTTAGAAGGAAATACTTTTACACCCTTCTCGTTGTACAAGATAGAGTTTAATTTATTCAGTTCCGATTTGCTTTCACCCGACTGAATAGCTGAATTCATAGCCTGTAATGCAACTGCCGCATTTTCTTGCTTTTCTGAATCACTCATTGACGCTACATCGGGCGCTGCATATGGATTTTCTTCTGATTCATCTTTAGCTAATTTTATGCTTGGCTTGCGGAAGAAGTACAACATTAAAATCGTTACCCCTGCAACAATAAGTACATTTTTTGTTTCACTATTCATCTTATCTTTTTCTTAATGCGAGCACTATGCCGATAGACAATATTCCTAAGCCCATAAGTATTAATGCAAAATTTCTTACTTGATTTGTGCCTCTTGAAAGCTCTAATTCTTTTGCCCTTGCGTAAGCATCAAGCATCAAACGCAACTGACCAATTTGACTATCGTTCTCTGCCATTTGACGAGCAAATTCTTCTTGCTGCGCCTGAGACATAATAGACAGGGCTTCTTCTAATTTTCTGCGTTGCTTAGAGTCCCACGCTGAAATTATGAGTTGTCCACCCGCTTCAGCGACCAAAACCGCAAATTGTGCTACTTTTGCTCCTTTTGCAGCGGTGGTCGCCACCTTGCTTCCTGTTGATGCTACATTTCCTACGTTAGCCACGGCTCCAATATTTTTTAGTGAGTAAAACAACTAAAAGTACCGCTCCTACGGCTCCCATAATATATACAGCGTTCTTTTGACGCTTAGTGCTTTCCTCAAGCAGAGTCTCTCTATAGTCATCAGCAGATTCGGCTACTTGCTCGTTCATTGCTGCTGCCTTTTGATTTTGAGACTGCTCATACGAGGCCAATTCTGCAGCGTACAGACTTGCTTCAGCAATGCGTTCATCAGACTTGCGTTTTGCGCTTTTTTGGACGGCTGTGGTAATAACACCTGCTAAAGCGATACCTCCGTATATTAATATGGGTAAGAAATTTGAATTATTGTCATCACGATTCGCGTTGAGCATTTGATTCAAATTATTGACAAAATCTTTTTTATCGAGGTTCTCGAAAGTCTTGTCCAAAAGTTGTTGACGCGTTGGATTACGAGGCAATAGCACACCTTGTCTACTCAAAAACCTCATCATGCTTTGTGGATGGTAGTAAATAAATTTTACTAATTCCTTATCGTTTTTATCCAACTTCATTTTCATAATATCTAAAATAATTTATCCCAAAATTTTAGAACGAATGTCCAAACGGCTCCCGTTACAACCATTCCGCCCGCCATTTTAGCTTTATATGCTTTGTCCTTATCAATATATTTTTGATGAGACTCCACTTGTTTTACAAGACCCACCTGTCCATAAGTCGCATCGCCAATTACGCATTGTTGAATACGAGTGATAGAGATATCCATTTCTTGCATCTTATCCTTAATCCACTCGATATCCTCGTGGCTGACCTGAACTGAATCTTTGTTTTCTAACATTTTACATTCCCATTTCTCCAAAATGCTTCTCGAGCAACAAAGACCTTACGCACTCGGTGTCTTTAAACACGCTAACCGCAATAGTATCCTTGTAAATGCTCAAGAAAGCACTTGTATTTTGTAATGTTCCTTCATGGTCCTTAGCAAATTTTTCCACGCTCTTACGCATGAAAGGAGCGGAAAGGTATTCATAACCTAAAAGGTCAATCTTTCTACCCATAATTTGCAAGAATGTAACATCCTCTTTAGGCTGCCAATCCTGACACATTGTATATTTTAACGCCCCTTTCTCCTCGCTATCGTCAGCAGCAATACGGATTTGAACATTTGAGTTTTCGGTTCCATACTGCTTTGAATGTCGATTTATGCCTTTCAGCATAATCTCTTTTGTCTTCTCAAAAATCATAAGTTTCTTATTTGTTCTTAAACACAAATATAAGTGTTCTTACAAAGCCAATCTTTGAAACCCGTAAGAGGTTTTCCAAAGCCATATTCTGACGAAATATCTGAAGAGTATTCGTAATCTCCAATCTCTATTGGCAAGTTGCGTGTAGAGCCTCCAAAAGTGATGTTTGCCTTGCCCTTAATTCCAAAGACGACGGGTTTTTGTTTGTAAACATTGTCTAAAATTGCCAACGCCTTATCTTTTGTCTTGTTTATGTCAAGGGTAAAGGTTAAAGGCGCAGGGAATGTTGAATCAGGCTGAACCATAAAGCCCTGATTAGACTTTGCATTACCTACTAAATCGCCTTGGTAATAGAAGTCTAAATCATAAGAGTTTACGCTCAACTCAAAATTCGACGGGTTTATAATATCCATAATACCCTCAAATGTGATTTGATTATTGCTCACACCTGTAGGTAATAGATATTTGATTTTGTAGTCCCAATTTAGCGCCAAGGCCAACTGCTTTTGGAAATAGCGATACAGCGCAAAAGCACCTAAACCACCACCTACGATAAAAAGAGCCGTTTTAACTTTCATTACTTGGTTGCTTTATAGTATTTAGCCAAATCCTTATAAGTTGTGAATTCTTGCTCACTTAGTGCGAACATTATATATGGTAAATCTTTCTTACGCTTTTGACCTGCTACTTTTACGGGAATCGGATAAAAAGCTATCCAATTTTCGTCCATTTTCCCAAAAATAACCCCTCTAAATTCGAATCGTTCGCGAACGAAAGATGTAGAGTCGGTTATGAACGAGTCATTGATAACCTTACACCATTTATTAGTACAATCTTTAGCATTCTCACGAATCAAATCAATCAGCTTATCGGTTGGCATAGTCAAGGCCGATTTATCGCTTAGAGAACCCGCATATTTCAGCAAAATTGCTTGGGACCATTGTTTTGGAGGAAGAAGTGGATAGTCTTTAGCCATTTCAGACATAACCTCTGCATAACGCTCCTCTGAAACGCATCCCGTCCAACCTCTTCTATTAAGGAATTTATATCCTAAAGGGCAGTCACTTTGCTTGGTAGGGTCGGCATATTGTCCGTTACCCATGTGTACACGACCTGAAAGTACAGGCGGATATGTCTTTTCCTTTACAATCCCGTTTTTTCTATCTTGAATTGCTTGTTGCGCAATCTTGGAAATGCGATTACGTTCATCTTGCCAATCATTGTACTCTTTGATAAGACTATCATTAAGTAATCCTTTTTTATCCAAAAAGCGTAAAATATGGCGATTTCTATCTGAGTTGCTCATGATGCCACCCCGTAAACTCCCTAATTCATCTTTGAATTTAATCCACTCTGCCCAATCACTCAACCCCCCCGAAAAACGAGGATGTTTGGATTGTTGGAGTTTTGTGATAAAATTCCATTGCGTTTCGCTTTGAGCATACCGTTTTTCGGTACTTGGATTATTGGCAATTGCCTGTGACCGCATTTTTTTCCAATACTCTTGAGGCGCGATAACATCGGCCAATCCTTTTGGATTTGCAGGGCTTGTAGCAGGTGTTTCTGAGTCAAGCATTAACTCTTCCTCTAATCCTTTTGGGTTTGCAGGGCTTGGTGACCAATTACCATCGTCTACTATTTCATAATTAGCCGTGTCTTTTGCCTCGCTGCCTTCATCTGCTACTCGCTCGACATCTTTTTCAAGCACCTCAGGATTTGCAGGACTTGGGATTGGCTCACTTGACCTGTCTAATCCCGCAGGATTTGCAGGACTTGCTATTGGGTCACTTGTAGTTGAAGGACCCGTAGGCTTATCTAATCCCGATGGATTTGCAGGACTTGGTATAGGCGCGTCAGATTGAGACACTTGAGTTTGTGTCTTTGACTTACTATTCCAATAAAGGAGAGCAATTATTCCGCCTGCTATAACTATCGGGTTCATATTTTATTTTTTAGTCAGGTAATAAAAACCAAGACCTACAAGGCCATATACTAATATTGAGTTCGGTAGAAAGGAGAATACACGCTGCTGCGCGTCTAAACGGCCTGTGCTACGAGTCAATGCACCAAGTGCTTTTTCGCCTTCACCTACTACGAGGCTACCTATTTCTTTGCTTTTTTCCAAAGCGTCACCTGCAACATCCTTAGCGGTGTTTACCAAGTCACGTCCTTCTCGTTCTGCTATGCTATCAAGGTCCTGAGCGCCCTCTGCGAATTCAGGTTCGATAGGGTCAAAATTTCCTTCCATTGATGCAAAACGGCTTGGGGTACTAAGACCCAATTGACGATTCATTTTCATTTTCTTCTCTTTTTTAATACTATATAAAACATTCCAAATAAAACTACGGCTGCTCCTAAGCCGTAAATCAAATACTCTTTCAATGCAAGTTCGCTGCCCAATGTAGAGTTAACCTCTTCATAAGCGGCCTGTTGCTGTCTTGATAATGTGTCGGCATCCATAGAGGCCAATACAGCGGGGCAATTTGCGCTTGCATAAGTGATTTCGACCCTCTGAAGGCCGCTTGATACGGCTGCTCCATAAAATGTATTTACACGCTTTTTATTTGCCGACCCTTTAACCGCTGCTGCTGCATACTGAGCCTTCAGGTCTTTTAATATTAAACGGATTGCTTCGAGCTTAACGCAATCCTTATTTGCAATAGCGTCTCCAATAATGTTATTGGCATATATTGCTGCATCCTCCTTAATTTTTCTATCAAAGGTGGTTATTTTATACTTATTGTCATTTACTATCTGAGCCATGCTTTTATTTTAAAAAGTTATTGGAAGTCCGCTTTTCATCCAAATAGAACGGAGTTCTTTTATTGTACCCGAATTACTACCAAGTTCCTTATTGTACCAACCAAATAAATCTAAGGGAGCACCTAAATAAGGAAGTGTACCGAATGCCGAATATAGAGGAGAGCCATATTCGTTATATACTAATCTTAAATCAGCCCCATTTAATGGTTTTAGACTATTTACTAAAGCTGTTTCATCCGTTCCTAAATCATACATAGCATTATATTGATTTTGGGCTATTGTATTTGCTTGACCTTTAGATATAGTAGGTGAACTCGCGTCATTTGGGGTTCCCGACATGGTAAAATTCTTACCACCCGCTTGGTTTTTTTGAGCTTCTTCTTGAGCTTCTCGTAAACCGTCTAAATTAAATATTCCCAATACCTTTCTAACCGCAACTATAGCAAGGACTGCTCCACCTAAATATAATAACGGCATCCAATTACCTTTTATAAAGTTCCCTGTTTTTACAAGGCCCTGACCTGCCTTTTTGCTTAGTTCCGCTACTTTTTCTGAATTTGCCATTAGTACATTACCATTTTTTGTTTTTCAAAATTGCGTATGAAGTTGTTAATCAAATCATAACGCTGCTTGTTTTGGGAACTTGGGCTATGTTTGAACACCTCAAGAAACGCTTGATATGCTTCAATTCTTGGATAGCCCAAACTCAAGTAGATAAGCAGGGCGTTGATATCCGCCTCACTTTCATTATCAATGTTGTCGTTTAAGTAGAAATGAGCAAATTCGTGTAGAAGAATAGCCATCCTCATTGGGATAGTATACTCCTCGAACTTAGTCTTACTTACTTGAATGCGCCCTGTTTGTTTTGATATACGAGCAGGGGTGTTTAATATTTTCCCGTGATTACTACGAATCTCAGGAAGGTATTCAATCAAGAACCGCCCATCTTGTGAACGATAGTTTTTGTTTACCTCTAAATATGGTGCATTAAAACTAAACTTCTGCGCAAAGTTTACAAACGATTGTACCTGAACGCTTCGGATATCTGATGAATCCATTCTTTTTTGAAGAGGTACTTTTTTGATGTTTAAGACTTCAAAAGTTCCCGTATTCTGACCCGTTCTTAATTCAGTATCGTCAACCACCTCAACAACCATGTTTTTAGGGGTCATCGGAAGACGAATCAAAAAGTTTTCCTGTCCATTAATAGTCTTGTAGCGGTCAGTAAAAACACGCTTAGGCCCATCCTCATCATAAACTTTGAGGTGGACCTTGGTTGGCCTGCGGCTTGCAATAGAAATCGAAAGGCTCTGAGGTTCGAATCGTGTATTTACTCTATACTTCATTATGTTCTTGGTATGCCATATGGTGCTCTCACACCGCCGTTTGCGTCATATTTTCTTTGGTCGTAACAATATGGTTCAACACCATATCCGCCATAAGTATATCCATTTGCAATACATTCTTCTCCATCTCTAATTTCGGAGGGTTTAGGCTTATTTGCCTCTGCCTTAATCTTTTTCCAAAGTAAGTAACCAAGGGCTCCTGCGCCCGCAAACATCAATAATGTTTTTGTCTTCATAAGTCAAATTACTTAATGCGGAAAATCAAATCCTTCCTGAGCAATTTCTCTAATTTGAGGACCGATTTGACCTAAAGTTGCTCCGTTAGGGTTTTGAACACCCTTTTTAGACAACTTTATCCATATTCTTTGATATAAACCTAATCTTTTGGCAGGGTCATATAGACCTGTATTTGCATCTTTACCATAGAAATCGGTAACCTTGGTATATACACGATTTTTGAATACTTGCGAGTATCCTGACTCTCTA
>Ga0233412_10000835_pt1 | contig 17146 bp, 39 predicted proteins | sample Na_anoxic_4_MG_FD_180667 | JGI IMG/M metagenome (GOLD analysis project Ga0233412, IMG submission 180667) | Seawater microbial communities from Saanich Inlet, British Columbia, Canada - Na_anoxic_4_MG | ecosystem: Environmental > Aquatic > Marine > Inlet | place: Canada: British Columbia...
CAAAAGTATGTTTCTATCGGTCATCATTTTGTTTTCTCCAGCTTTCGAACAATGGAGCAGAGAGCTTTCAAATCGGGGTCGTCCAACTGTTCAGCTTTAAAGGAGGATATCTCTACTTTGATGGCGTGACGCAAAACGTCTAACTCTTCTGGTGTTAATTTAATATTCATTTTATTTATCCTTTGAGGGTTTATTTAAAGTTTTGAGGAGTCGAATAGCCTCTGGAAACAGAGAATCATCGCGGTTATTCGCCGCGAGGTTGCGCAAGAGCCAGCGCACATTGGAGGACTTCGAGATATCTCGCCTTAAAAGCGGGATATCCCAAGATTTAAGAGTCATCATTGATTGCAATAGTTTAATATTATCTGTCATGGTTTAAACATCCTTCTCGATGGGTGAAGTTCCTGAAAACATAAGGTTCATAAAAAGTTTTGCGTCTTCTTTATTGGCGTTCAACGCCGATTCTTTGCCAGGAGCGGTTAATTTGGTGTTTGCTGCTTCCATATCCGCGATTGTTCGGATAGTTTCAGAGCACGCCCCTGCGAAAATAAGATTAGCAAAAAATATTCTGGTGTTTTGTTGATTTTGCGCGAAAGGTCCGACGATAAAATCCATGATAAGTCTCCTATTTTGAGTTAATAATCTTTTTTATTGAAGTTCTTTGATATAGACATCGATAAGAACGCCATCTTTTCTAACCATCGCAACATGTTCATCAAGATACTCGATAAAAGTCGCGATTCCCGAGCAGATTCCCTCGTCGGGGTCAACCCAATATACTTCGTCGCCATTCTGAAATTCTTTTATCATGATTATTGTCCTAATTTTGAGTTGATAGCGATAAGCTTGGTTGTTTCTGGCATTTCAAGAGTCATAGCGATACCACCCATCGGCAATTCGTCATCAAAAGCAACGGACCAGCCGGCATTCTCATGCACGACCAAAGCGCGCCGGAATTCTGCCTCATTTGAGAATTGAAAGGTTGAAGCGGTGAGACTTGCGGTGATTAATATAATATGGAAAAGCATGTTTAAACTCCAATGAGTTGCGATGCGATAAGCATCAGGTAACAGGTTGCGAAGAGTGATAGTAGGCTTAGAAACTCGATAATTGATTCATTCATTTAATCTCCACACGATTCAGGCTGGCTCCAGTTCTCATACTGCCAATCGCTGATTTGACCGTCCTTGCAAAGCGAGTCCGTCCAATCGTTCCAACCCTGCTGCCGAGCCGGCCAATCCGGGATTCCGTCTGCTTCGTGCTCGGTCTGAATGAAGGGTAAAATTGTTTCGTTCCATTCGCTAACGGCTTGCGCCCATGTCATTACTTTATAAAGGTTGTTCATATTGTGTTCCTCTGATGTTTGATCAGTTTGTGTTTCTTGATAATTCGGGGCGTATTAGATTAAAACCGAAATCTGACTTCGAGTCCGGTCGCTTCCTGGATTTCTGCCGGGCTAGCTTGCACTGTACTATCAATCCCTGGATTGCCAAGAACCTCTTTGAGATATGCATTGCGGTGCTTAGAGGTTGTCACCGAATATTTGCGGCTGTTGACAAGCACGAGGTTTTCTCGCGCATGCATCACGACGACTTGAGGGACGCCATAGCTCAAGAGGGCGGTATATTCCCCGGTTTGTACGATAGTTTGATTTGGCTTGTAGTTGGTGATTTTCATGTGATAGTCCTTGTGTTGTTGATTATATTGGGCGAACCCAATTGATTGTGATATTTGAAGTGTAACCGTTAGTCACGAAAAGCTTAGCTTCTTCCTCGTCTTTCGCGTATACGGTTGAAGTGTCGGCAAAACCGGTTGTGTTATGGGTCCAGGCGACGATAAATGGTGTACGTTTCATATAGGGACGTCCTCTCTCTCTGTAATCATATTATACCGCGAATGGGGACTTATGTATACATTTCAATTGTCAAGGGAATGTCAAGGACGATATACTTGTTGCAACCTTATATATGTGCCGCGCATTTTTTTTAAGTTCTTTTGATATCTCGGTGGCCATTGACGTCGACGGGGCAAAACGTATTTTAGCCGGCGAAATAGGCAACAATTCCGAAAATGGTTAGGTAGGTTAGTGATACGATAATTGCAATCTCTGCGAACCTTGTAGATGGCGCTTGTTTCATTGGTTTTCTTCCTGTTATTGGGTTGTTGGGTTGTTTGGGTTGTTTGGGTTGTTAAAAGCTTCTTACACGCATTAATTGGCGCGAGGCTAGCGTGCATATTAAACCTACCCCATAATTCCCCGCTGGGTCAAAATAGCAATAGGTCAAGGCTAATTCGACGGTTATCGTCAACGAAGAAGGGGCGCTTGGTATATAAGGAATATCTAGCAAGATAAAAAGGGGCGCGTCTTCCTTTGGGTAGTCTCTCGCCCAGCGGAGCGTAACAATATTGCCTGGCGTGAGGCTAGCGCTCATGGGGAAATTTTACGAGCGACGTGGTATCAAAATAGAAAGTTTCTCCTAAGTTGCTGGGCTTATCCTCGAAGCCGTAACAATAGACCCGAGCGTAATCCGCGATACTTAAAAAGAAATCATCGCCATCGCCGTCGATATCCTCTTCTGTGTATACGTCGTTCTCTTCAATTTCTAAAACAATAAACCGATTCCATCTGCGCTCGTTTGAGCGTTGCTCATCCTCGAAACCTACGATAGCGCTGTCAACACAAGCGACAATATCTCCTGGCTTAAACTCCATTTTTAAATTCCATTTATTACGCTCCAGACATAATCACTCTCGAATAAATCTTGCTTGGTCAAGATGAACGTGTCTCTCTGATTGATTTTCCAATATCTAGGCTTAAGCCCCACAAGGATGCACAAGCAATCGATTTGCATTCTGTACGGGCTTTCTGGTAAATCTTTTGTAGGATGCAATCTCTTGCTCGAAATAACCAACCATCGCGATTTTGTCGGGTTGTGAGTTATCAAATTTCCTGGTTTAAACTTCAATGACTTCATATTGTTACTCTTTTGAAAAAAAAATCTGCGGAAACTATTTCTCATGGGGCGCCGTGTGCTCGCTTAAAACCTCGTAATATTGCGAGGCGCGGTTAATCCAGATGTCTTTCTGAGATGTTACTTTAGACCAGGAGCGACCGGAAAAAATCACATATGTTCGAAAACCCTGTCCGCCATTTTCATGAAATTTCGGATGCAATAAAGATATTTCAATTTCCTCTAATAATAAATAGATGACGCCAGTTCTAATATACCGTATGATTTGACCTGCATGATATATATCGCCCACATAATAAATAGTTTTATGAAGACGATAACACCTGGTATGACCGATTCAATTTATTCAAGTTAATATCCCAAACTTCTCCTGATTTAAGGTTATTCCAGGCTGGAACATAGTACATATATACCGCGACCCTGATTCTGGGTAACAGGTTGTCATCTTCTGGGACTTCTTCCAAGACAATCCCCCTGCACCGGTGCTTCTCATCAGAAGTCACAAACTGAATCAAATCACCCTTTTTCATTTTTCAACTCCCAGACATCGGGGTTAAAGTTGCAAAACGTCTCAATTTTGTGTAGCTTAGAAAGCCACGACGAGTCGAAAGTTATAAATAGTTCTACATTATCAATGATTCCTGCTTCCCATGGGTTTGGCTCTTCCCTGATATTAACGATAATGCCCTGTATCTCTGGCTTATTGTTCATGCTGTAAGTGGCAATATCTCCGGTTTTAAACTTCATTTTTTAAGCTCCAATGCTGGTCTTTGAAGCCGGTCATTGTGTCAATATCGCTAACTGCTGTCGGGTCATCCTCGTCGAAAGTTATGAATAAATGCACGTTATCAACGATATCTTTTGTCCAGTAGTTCTCAGTTTGCCAGTGCTTCAGGATAATCGCTTCAACGAGTGAGCCTAAACCCTGCATCGGTTTATGAGCTATTAAATCTCCGACTTTAAATTTCATGCTTTCCTCCAGTAATAATCGTCATCAGAAGACTCAACCACGACATTCGTTAAAATCAAGGTTTCCCCTGGTGAATGCCGGGGGTAATCCTGGGGTGCCGCCCACACTAGATAAAGGGTATAATCTGATAACCCAGGAACCACCGGATGATTCTCAAGCTTTACCACAATGCATCGGGCATCGGCTTGACCGTCGACGACTTCTTCGATTAAATCTCCCGGTTCAAACTTCATTTATCACCGTCCAATTATCATCGTGGTCGCTTCCATCCTTTTCTTTACAGTACCAGGTATCGGCTAGCCCTGCATGACTGCATTTACTTAGTCCAGGTTGGACACAAACAGCATCCAATTGCATCCTGAAAACAGTCGGGCGCCTGCGTGGACCTTTTTTATTTATCTGGTAAGTTTCAATAACAATCCAGAGCCCGCCGTCTTTCTTATGCTTTAATAAATTTCCCGGCTTAAACTTCATGTTAACCTCCATCCTATATACATATTATACCAGATTTTAGAGGGAAAGTAAAGGAAAAGTTTGTCAAGAGAATGTCAAGCAACCAACCTCCATTTCGTAGGGTCCAGGTCGATTATCTGAAAACTATATAAATCTCCTGGCTTCCACGCACGAGTTTCATCAAGTAATACATAAGTTTTAAACAGTCTTTTCGTGACCTCGTATATAACAAGTCTCGACCACTCGCCACGATGAAGGCTGGGGATACAGATTATATCCCCAGCTTTTAAATCTTCGACATCATCGATTTTTAGGTGACCTTCAGTCATTGATTGCAATTACTCGCTCATTGGTCTGGAAGTAAGGGCGTTCTGCGTGAGCCTTGGTTGTCATCCACATACGCTGACACTTGCTGGGAACAGGCTTGGGAGCCTCCATATCGGTCAAGACAATATGACCATCAAATTTATTCGCGTTTACCCACTTGGTTGGAGCATCAAAGCAGGTTCCACCATGCTTATAGCGAGTCTTCTCGTGGCGTGCTCCCTTCTTCCAGACATGAATATGCTCCTCTGCAACCTCGGTATCAAAAGGAACAATCGTAAAGTCTGCGATGGTTGCCAGCTTTTCAAGCTCGGAATAAAAAGCTGTAAGCATTTCATCGGAGACGCTGCCCGATTGGTCAATTGAAACCGCTATTTTCGCTTGACGCTTTGCCTTGCGACCAGGATGGATATAAGCATACCGACGATTTAATCTCTTGATTGTTGAGGTTCTATCTGCTCTCTGGCTTGCCTTAACGAACGAGCGCAGGATTGAACGCCAGTTGACTTTAGGGGTTATAACCTCCTTAATCGTGCGCTTCATCGACGCAGATACCGAACCGAAGCCGCGAGACATCGCCTCGACATAAGCCTCTTTAATTGCTTCCTTTAGGCGTTCTTCTGCAATCTTCCTTTTCTCGTCGGTTCCATCAGAAGAGCCCCAATCAGAATGGTCATCAAAGCCATTTCCAGAGCCAGAGCCGGGCTCGTTCGATGGTGCACCTTCGCCACCTTCGCTGCCCTCTTCGCCCTGCTCCCCTGGCTCGCTTTCGCCTTCTCCTTTTTCTTTCTCTTCTTCTTCACTTTCTGGTAATAAAGCCATGTATTGTTCTGCAGATAAGTGCGGCGCAAGTCCGGCAAATATGCCAATAGTTGGGATACACGCCATATCCACCGGCAAAAGCGAACTTTCGACTTTGTATCCTGTCGACGTCGTGGAATCTGAAGCAAACACAGTTAGTTCGCTGTTAATGGCGAGGTCGGTGGCAATATTCCATTTCTTCGTCATCTTTCCAGAGGGAAGGCGAGAAGTAACGTGCAAAAGCATGATATGGTAGAATTCGTGCAATAGTACGCCTTTAACGTACTTAATATCCTGGTCTAGCATCTTCGCCATGAAGTCAGGATTGTAAAACAGTTCAAACCTGCACTTATCCTCATTAAAGCGAACGCCAGCGGTAGGAACCGACTTAGAAGCTACCTTTTCCATCCGTCGCGATAAAGCGGCGAAGAAAGGCTCATCTCGAAGAAGGCCAACGATATGTTGATTGAGGTCGAAAGGCGGTAATTGCTTTTCGCCGTCTTTTGTGAAGGAATTAGATAAGGTTGTCATAGTGTAAGGCTCCATTCTATATATACATTATACCAGATTTAAGAGAGAAAGTAAAGAGAAAGATTGTCAAGAGAATGTCAAGGGAAAAGGAAGGGGGCAATGTGCCCCCAACCTTATGGGCTATCACACCGCGTTTATTCCTTGCTTCCGAGAAGTTTAATGAACTCTTGAACTTTTCCCTGCTTGACTAGCTCGCCATGGAAGCGCGAGCCATTCTCTGCAGAAACTTGGCTGTTTGCTGCTGTTAGAGTCGTGAACAATTTCATGCGCGCTTCGGCTGGAAGAACATCGAAGTAAGAAACCAGATTGACGATTTGAGCCTCTTCGATGGGTTTTTTAAATACGTCGGTTGCGTCAATCTTTTCGATAGCGCAACATGCTCGACTAAACCAAAGTCTTTAGTTTTCTCAATCTTGCCATGAATCAGAATATCTTCAACAGTTACTTGGCGCTCGTAATTTTCAACGAAGTCGCGAAAGGATACAGCGGCTTCAAAGCCGACAAATCCGTGGGATAGGTTGAAAAGCAGCCCCAAATCTGGGCTTTCGTCGTCAAGCATGTTAACTTTTCCGAGCGTATTGCTCAAACGGTGCCATGAGCGGCGAGACGGATAAACAGTGCCGGGCTCGAATTCGCCTTTATGCTCCAGGTGGTCCCTGTTCTGGTTAATGAAATCCCAAACAAGGGCATGAACCTCGGTTTTCCCCCAATTGAGCCAGTCTTCGATAGAAGGCTCAACGTCAAAGCAAACCCAGCGGTCAAGTTCGGCAGGGTCCATGTCCGCGACTTGGTATTGTGCAGCATGAACGCCGCCATTGACCGCACCGAATACGACGCTACCGGGATGGAGTTTCCAGCCGTTGATTTGGCGCGAGTCGCCAAGTTGGAAGAAGCCCTGGCGGACTTCAGTTGTCGCCCGGTCAACTTCATCGAGGAAGAGGACAACGGGCTCGGTGCAGGCTTTTACGAGCCAGGAGAAGGGGCGCAAGGAAGCTGCCTTCTCGCCGTTGACGGTAACCTCATGAGGAGAGGGAAGCCCGAGAAGGTCGCCTTCTGTCATTTGAGACGCACGAATCTCGACGACCGGTAATGGAGTTTCACCGTCCTTAATGGGACAGGTTTTATTTTTAGCTTCATCCCAGGTCAAGCCGCTAGCTGTTTGGTAAGCAACCCAAGATTTGCCGATGCCGTGACGTCCGCGAATGAGGACGGAATAGAGGTTGGATTCGTCACCCGATAAAAGGGTAGGAATCATGGAATTGAGACTTGCGAATGTGATAGAAATAGTCATTGTGATAGCTCCGGACTAGGGGGGGTTAAATTTGATTAGTTGTTAGCTGTTTCTCTAGCTTACATATACATTATACAGGGTTTTGAGGGAAAAGTAAAGAGGTTAATTGTAAAGAGAATGTCAAGGACGATAAGAGGCTTACAAAGCCCCTTGCCAGTGCTTTCGTCGTTTATAAATCTCTTTAATTTTCTTGTCCTTGGAGCTAAACCAACCTGCAGGCGGGGCAGGTGGCGGAACTGGTGAATCAACAGTTAGAAAGTGGTTTCCAATATGCTGGGTGCGCCAATGGGTGCCATCTTTTAGCTCTCCTAAAAGGCGCTCGCTCAAAAACAGTCCTAAAAGCTCTTCATCGAACGGTAACCCCAATGCATTCTTCCAACGAACTCCCAGGAACCCCATAGGAACGGTGAAAAAAGGAGCGGGCTGGGCGCCGGTGTGTCCTTCGGCGGCGCTGTTAAAATACCAAACTTCTCGGTTCCATACATTGATTCCAAGCCAGTTTATATCTGTTACAATCTGCGGAATTCGATATCGGGTGCTCCCGTGCCTATCATCGGGGTCCACGAGGGCGCTGTTGGCATCGCTCGAAACTATGGCGCCGACACCGACTCCCAGGCGAATTAAGTGCCGATAAAAACTTTTCCTGAATTCAGAGTTTTTACCTCTGGTTTCTTCCATGTTTTCTTTCAGGGTTGTGCAAGTTGCGCGGTTGTGTCCGCCTTCATCACAGTATGAACACTTGCGGTTCTTGCCGGATGCGTTTCGCTTTGCTTTCTTGAGGTCATGGACGCGAACGGCGTAATATTCATCGCCGTGCTCTTCGCGCAGGGATTCGATACGTTGTTTTAAATCCGGACACGACGCTTTATTGTGTCCTTTATCGTGACAGTATGAACAGTGAACGGTTCTTTTTCTGGTTTCGTATGAATATGCCATTGTGATAGCCTCTAAAAGTTTGTGGTTGTTTCTCTAGCTTGTAATGTAATTATACCAGATTTTAGAGAAAAAGTAAAGGAAAAGTTTGTCAAGAGAATGTCAAGAGAGAATAGACCACTCTTGACGGTGGCTGTTCATTTTACCTTTGGGGCTTTTTTAAGCCAGCGCTCTTGAATCTGAATCGTCTGTGACTCGCCAAAAGGTAAAATCGTGTAGTTCTTGGCGCCCTTTGCAGCAGAATTGATAGGTCCGTCGGTAGAGAGCACGATTGCAACGCGGTCGCGAAACGCATAAGCGTAGGACCGAGCGGTCTTGCGCACCTTTACCAGAGAGCCAGAGGGATAAAGCGCGTCGGCGGCGATAGTTGCGATAACCTTTTGGACGTACTTATTTTCAACCATTTTATGATAAAGCTTTTCGCTTGGAATATAAGTTTTATCCTCGGAAATGGTTCGGGCTGCATCAGCAAAATAAGGAGGATTCATAAGATAATAGTCTGCGGCGACTCGTAAATTATGGGATTTCTCCTCATTCCAGGCGTTTGTCCATGTTTTTTTAGCGGCGATGACCTCTGGTGAATACCGCGCCTCCATGCGTTGAAAAGCATCCCATTGTTTATCTGTCAACTTGCCCCACTTGCGAGCGTTCTTCCCTAGGGATTCTGCGAAAGCGCGTTCAGATTGAGATATATTATCATTGTCTAGAAAAATATTGAGTCTGTTAGAATGTTCGGACATGGGTGATACTCCTATTTTGTATACCTACATTATACCAAATTTTAAAGGAAAAGTAAAGAGAAAGATTGTCAAGAGAATGTCAAGAGGTTTACTTAGAAGCTCTCTGGGCATAGTTTGTTTAAATAAATCTGAAAACTGGTCGAAGTCCAAGTTTTGACTTTGTGTTTCAAGCCTTTCCTTTTATTTGTCATGAAATATATTTCAAATATATCAATGTCGCGAGGTTTGGAGCAGCGCTCTATCCTCGCAGTCTTTTTACTCAACACAATGAAGGATTGAGATTTTAATACATAGGTCTTGCCTACTTCGAAATCAGATGCATCAAATTTCATTATAATCTTCCACTAAAACCAAGCTGTATTCGCTCATTTGCATAATAGTTCCTAAATCTTGAGAGCGATACGGAGGTGAAGAAAAACAGTAAAGAGAGTAATAACCAGAACCAAGCGTGCCACGGCTTAAAACGATAAACCTCCAGGCTCGACGACCGCCCAGGGTCGGCCGGTCTAGCTGAACAATTTGCCCTGGCTGGAAGTATTGTCTTTTCATGCTGCTTTCTCATAGTGAAGTTATTACGTGAATCTCGTCGACAGGGAGCCACCCAGACCAGTCGTTGTCAACGCCTCGGAAGCAAATACAAATTTTCCCATCAATTGAGGAGGCTGTGTTGGTTAGCATTGTCGCTTCAAGCTCGACAATAAAAGACGGACCCTTTTCGTGAATACGATTTCGGGTCCGCTGTGATGCCCTTTTGCTAGGCTTCAGTATTGTTTGTGTTCCTTGTTTAAAATGGGATGTCGTCATCAAGTTGTTCCTTAATCCACTCGGGGCACTCGCCCTCTAAATCTTCTGGCATTTCATCATAATCTACTCCATAAATAGGTTCTTCCTTATAATATTCTTCAATAGCTACTTGGATAAGGTCATTTAGTATTGGGTCGTTCATTTTAAGCTCCTGGATTGATTGGTGATATAAATAGGGCGAGTGTGCCACCTAGCAACACTTCACAACTGGTCCCTTGGTCGTGACAGGATTTGAACCCGCGCCTCTCTCCCTATTTATACATACATTATACACGTTATTTAAGTTAAAGTCAATGGTTAAATTGTCAAGAGAATGTCAAGACTAGAAAAAGTCTTTGAGGGTTTTAATTTCTCCATACTCTTTCTGGAATTGATCTCGCTTCTTTTGACTATCAAAGCGAACTACCGAAACATCGTCACCGAGTGAGCCGGTCACTCCGAAGTGTTTGGGCTCCGAGTTATCACCACCTCGCTCCTCGACGCAATCTGGACACTCATTGATGTATCCTCCGACGAGGCGCTTCTGGCGTGAGTTGACATTGAATTCTATTTCACAGTGTTTACAAGTTTTAATCATGATTTACCTTTATGGTTCTGGGTTAAATGGTACGCTAGGGTGGATTTGAACCACCGACCAATCGCATATAAGACGACTGCTCTCACCCCTGAGCTACTAGCGTGTATGGTACTCGGAGAGGGATTTGAACCCTCAATCCCATCGGGCGACAGATTTTACTTTGTAACAAACTATCCTCATTTGGCTCTATGTGGTTACCTTTTGTATCTTTATTCATTCTTCGCTCTCCTTCAACTCACTATACCAACAAGGTTCCATATGTGCAACCTCTGGATTATGTGGGTTGGGTATAAACTGCGCATCAAGCGATCCATCGCCATCATAATAACAATAAAAAGAACCGGTGGAAATCATATAATAAATTCCCTCTTCCTTACCTTCGAAAGAGTCTCTATCGGAGATCTCACCTCTGTATTCTACCTGCTTTCCTTTATAGGTCTTTGGGCGGTTATCGCTCATTTCGTTCTCCTTAAATCGCCTTCATTTCTGAAAGAAGGTCTTCATAGTTCTCAATGTATCCGCCACTGGTTTTGCCGTCCAGTCGGTTTAGAAGATTGATAGATGAGAAACCTGCGGAGTATGCCTTATCTTCTTCTGGATATTCTATTACTTTATTATCCTCGATGCTTTTGATAATCATATCGTCAAGATCTCTGATCTCTTCTGCCGCTCTGCGGTTGAGGGATTTGAGTTTGATGATTTCTTTTTTTAGTTCTCGTAACAAACTATCCTCACTTGGTTCTGGATGGTTACCTTTTGTATCTTTATTCATTCTTCACTCTCCTTCATGTTTCACCAAATCGCAGGTGCGTAATCCAGTCCTATCGCCAGCGGTCCATGATTCATGAGAGGAGAAGACGATATACGAATTCCAGATTCGATGCTTGACAACGAGATAGTCAGTGTCCAGTCCAACCCCAAGGAGGATGACCGTACTTCCCTCAAGTCCGCCACGAAGAACGGTTCTTAATTGTCCTGCTTTAAGCTCGTCTTTCATACCACCTCCAATGCGAAATCCTGAATGCTCTTTAAATTAAAAACGAATTCGACCGGTCGGTTTTGTCCAAAGCGCTGCAGTGCATTGTGGCTATCATATATTTGATACATCTTAAACGCTCGGGCGCCCTGCCATCTTGCCGAGCACGATTCGGCGCCGGGCATTTCCTCCAACAATATCCACAAAGATTCAACGCGCTCCTGCGTTGAATACAATTTTACGGAATATCTTAACATTTGCCCTGGCTTTAAGCTATTGATATCTAGCATGGCACAACTCTCTTTTGTATACCTACATTATACACGCTTTTAGAGAGAAAGTAAAGAACTAAATTGTCAAGAGAATGTCAAGTCGTCTTTCATTTGACCTCTAGAGTGAAGCTGCTGGAATTATGCGGACCAAAAGAATAACTGACATTACAATTGGTGTCGATGGAGTTTCTGCTATCGTATAGATGATATAGTTTAAACGTTCGGCATTCGCCAGATTCGATTTGCTGCTGATGGAGTGGAGGATCATCGCCGGCTGGGTGTTCCTCTTCCTCCAGCACTATCCATAAAGATTCTATCTTAGGCTCATTGTTGAATCCGGCAGAATATTTAATTATCTGTCCGGGTTTGAGATTTTTAACGTCTAGCATGATACAGCCCTCTTTTCTATACCTATATTATACAGTATTTTCAGGTCTGTGTCAATGATTAAATTGTCAAGAGAATGTCAAGAGACTTATTTATATGTTTTATGAAATCTCGTTTTGCTGCCTTGACTTCCTCGTGATATATCAAAGTTGGTATCCTATCTGCTTTTTTAAGTTCTTGATTCAAAAGTTCAAGAATTAATATGGAAGTTGTATGTTTCATCACCGCTCCATATCGTAGATTACTCCGTGAGCAGAAAAATAATCCTGTGCGAATTCATCAGTTATATAGCCTCGAATGGCCATCTTAGTTCTCGTCTCTGGTTTCTTCCACCCCGATGGTCGGAATACCGCACCATCGGATTTTCTGATGAAAGCATAAACGGTACCAGAATATCCCCCGAAATCGCTCCTGCTTTCCAAAATTAATTTCCAGTAAGTTCTTCCTTTCTTTTTCACCAAGAGAGGGGGCTTTGTTTCAGATAAGTACGATTTACCGATGACTGTTGAAGTATAATTCTTTGAATAAAGAGCATCATGGTTGTCATCGATTTTCACTTGACACCTTGGTAACAACATTTCTAAACGATGCTCGATTTCTAATTCCGAGTAGCTATAATTGATTTCTGACATGTTAATCTTCTCACTATTAGTAATTATACCATAAAATAAATAATTTGTCAAGGGTTCTTTAAGAGTCTCTCAAAGAATTTAACAACTCTATTTTCAGGGGCGGGTCTTCTGGGCTTTGATACAGGATTATTACCCTTTGTTCCTTAAAAGAAAATACAGTTATTGCTATAGTTGTTTCAAGACACATCATCGATGGAACTCCAGGCGGGGGCACATTCTTATAAAAGTATTTGCCGCCCGTGATTGTCTCGGCATCTTTCACTATTAAGCCATACGAGTATTCTGGCTCTCGATTTATAGCCGCCGCCCTGTGCCACCATCTTACGACATCGCCAAGCTTGTAGGATAGTGATTTCATGCATGTTAGGTTCCCGCGTGCTCCTGAATTGTCATAATGGCGTCGTAGGCTTTGCCTTTGATATCAAACAGCTTTCCTATTTCGTCGGAGTTTCTTAGGTTCTTGAAAACAATATTTTCAACTGAATATTCACCGCCTTGCTCTAGACCAGACTGGCGATACATTCTGATTTTGTCCGCCAATCTATCAGCTTCGCCGTAAGCCTCTTCATATTTTTTTTCTTTATCCAGCTTAGATATAAGTTCAATAATATTCTCGAAGTAATCAATCTTCTTTTTTATGTCCTCTTCGCTTACTTGGAACTCTGCTCTTTCTGGTTCGATGAGCCATTCGTCTTTGAGAATCGAATATACCCCTGTAGAATAATGGGGCTCGTTAACGTCCTGTATGTATACTTCAACCTCGTGACCTTTTATCATAATCTCATGGTTCCTATTCCAAATCGTTTTTGCATATGCAAGATACTTTTTAATCAATTCGTAGTCCTCATCGATAGCGGTATAATCAATGACAATATGCAAATCTATATCTGATTTCTCGGTCCAATTATAATTTGACATGGAACCTGTAAAGGTGATATCCAGGACTGGAGCAGCAAGATCAAGCCCATAGTAAAAGTCTTCAGCGATCGCCAACAACTTGTCAGATATTTCTGCGTTCAATTGATTATTCTCATCCCAGATATCTCGATTTAAATCTTCTTTAATCTCTGGAACGACACTCTCTGCCTCTTCCATTGGTCCGAGTCCTGACTTGCCCCTCGGCGGTCGGGGGAGTGTGTAGGGAGCGGTGTTTTTATTGCCACCCATAGACAACACCTTCATAAAGCTGTTGCCCTGGTCCACATATGCCTTCTGCACATCGGCTGTGGTTTTCATCTCTGATAAGATTTCAAGATATTCGTTCCACTCTTTAGTCATTATTTTTCCTGCTTCCCTTTTCCAGTCCCGGATACTTGGCATAGACCGCCCGGTTAGTTGGTGCAAACATAGTTGTCGTGACCTTACCGCCATCGTCGGCTTCGGCTTCGGCTTCTTCTTCGGCTTTCGGCTCTTCGGGTGACGCCAACTTATCAATCTTTGCTTCCAGCCTGGCAAACAGACGCTTCATTTCCCTCGATGAATCTTGAATCATAGTTTTAAGGCGCTGATCTTCTGCGACCAGGTATCCAAATGCTTTATTCAATTTTTCACCCTGCAGGGCAAATTTATCGTTAGTAAGGAAATCAAAGATACCCTCCTCGACAACTTCTCCTTCTGGTACTGTCATTTTGCCAGCTTCTTCCTTGATCAAATCAATAAGCCTAGCTTTTGTAATTTTCATAGTCTCTTCTCCTGCTGTAATTAGTCACCATAAACCTCTTGTTCCCCATCTTGATAAGTTATACGTGTTTTATTGCTGGGGTGTGGTTCGATATGTACTTTGATAAAGTCTGTCATCGAGTCGAAAATAGCGATACCTCCCCTTGGAGGCGGGTAAAGCCAATGGACTATACACTGTCCTGTTCCCAAGACAACGCCTTCGATGATGACTCCCTCACCTGAAATGCCACTCTCATCATATGTTCTGCAGACGGTAAAGGTTTCAATACCTCGGGGCGCTAGCTTTGGCCTCGGTTGTGGTTTTAAATCCTCCACTGTTGGTTCGTTTTCTTCTTCTGTTTTTTCTTTTTCTGCGCTCATAACCTTCCTCCAATATACTCTTTCAAGACAGTATAAGTATCTTCATAATTTTCAACTGCATGCACAATATCGTTTTCGTCCATCACTTTGACGACGCTATAATCATTTCCATCTTCATCTGTCCGGTCACCAAAGAAAGCGATGGTATCAGTGGGGTGAGTTTCTCTAATAAATTCCACGGCTTGAGACTTATCCAAGCCCCAAGGGTAGATATCAATTGATATTTCTCCTCCCACCTTTACATCTATTTCTGGATATTTTGTCATAAGATTGACCGCCATTCGCTTTCGCTCTTGCATCCTTTTATCCCACCTAGCATAGTCGTGCCTCTGTTCTTTGTTCGCTGATCGTCCAAGAATGCTGAAATTAATCATGCCTGGTCGATATTCGATATGATTATTGGTGCGACCTTTGTAATTCGATTCCAGCAAGAGTCGTTCTAATTCTGTGACAATTTCTTGAGATGGAACAAATACATTTTCATATTGTTTTTTATCATCAATCCAAAACTCATTGGCAGAACTGCCAAAAATTCCTTTACATTCTCTCAATATATCTTCGGGTATTTGCTCTCTAATCTTTGAGATATCACTGCCCGATACGAGATATACATAATTAGTTTTTACAAACCCTCGAAACAAGCTGGCGAATTCAGGGGTCATCGGCGTTCTTGGTGGAGTTAGAGTGCCATCCACGTCGAATAGAAATATCCGGCGCCATGAAGTGCGTTTTATTTTGATCATTAAGCCTCTCCAGCCGGCTCAAAGTCTTTCAACATTTCACCTATCAAGGTATCTTGCAGATCTTTCATGAGGTCATCAACATTCTCTTTCTTAATTTTGGACGAGTCGTCTAATTCGTCGAGCATAAGCCATAGAGATTTCCTCTCCTCCTCGGATTCTTTAAGGTCTTCTTTCAAAACATCTAATGTTTCTTCCATTTTCAAGATCTCTTTAATCAATACTTCTATCTCGCGGTACGGGGCTAAGCTAACCGAACGCAAAATAAAATACCACAGTCTTCTAAACATAGTATTGTCTCCATTAATATACATATATTATAACATCGATGTTACTCAATGTCAAGTAGATTATTTATTTTTTTACTGAATAATCCCGCTGTCCTCAATATTATCGATTATATATTCCTCGATTGAATATCCTATCTCTATCAATACACCCTCTGCAGGGATGACATCAAAATAAATTGTGTTATCAGAACTTTCATATCGCCAACCGTAAAGTGGTACACCATTCTCGAATACAACCAAAGTATCGTCCTGCGGGAGATGCTGTAGGGTATACCTATCATAAGGGTTTATCTTCGATGTTGCCTCTTCGACACCAGATGACCAGTCGGACGCACAAATATCAATCACATTCCCCTTAAAGTAGTTTGCAGCTTCTATATACCGATAGCCAGTATCGATGCTAGAAGGCGAGCTAACACAAACAGAGTTAACTGGGTCGACATTAACGATAGAAGCTACATAAACACTGTTTCTGAGCGTTTCATACCATGTTAAGAAGTCATTAACAGTCATCAAGCTTTGCTCCTTCTCGTCTGATACAAACACGACTAAAAGTGCAGCGGATCTTCTTAGCCATGTTTGGGCATATGCATCATTTAAAACATAATTTTCAACAGCCCCGAAGCCTGCCTCACCGCCGTCGTTGGGTAATTGATTATACATGTTCAGGGCGTCAGCGTAAGTTGCACCTTGGGTTAAAGGAAAGGTTGTAGCTTGTGTATAGCTCCCAAAAGCGCCGGCGGTGATCATCTTTAAACGCCAGTTAATATCAGTGGGAAGATTATTCATCATGGCTTCTATCCCAAGTAATAATTCGGTATCGTTATTATTCATAGAGCACGAGCCGTCGATGACCCAGAGGATATCAATGCTCTCGTAAGCTCCAACCTGGACAAAAGAGTCAATCCAGATATCAATCTCGGGCGAAGGTGGTAGCGAGGTCGCGCCAAGGTGATAATCTAAATTGGTTGTGCACGAGACAGAAGACATGAGAAAGAAGGTAAAAGTTGCCAGCATAAAAACAGAGATGAATGTTTTAAAATCCGGCATTTTTAGAGTTCCTTGCCTTATCTAAATTATAAAGTAAATATACACTGTCGATCAACGTTGCCGGGGCGATGTATACAACGGAGCCGATGAGTTGCCTCCCTGGGTTTCCGTTACTACCGACCATGATTGAAACAACAACTCCGACGAGTTCACCCTTCGAATTGTAGACTCCGGAGCCAGATGACCCTGGCCATGCGAATGAGGACATCGCGATGTCGGTACCATAGGCGTCTCCGGACATTTCCCCCTCAAAAGTAAGTAATTGATTCGGTCCAGGGAAGCCAGAGTATATTAATTTTTCCCCTATCCGAAAACTATTAGCTCTGTTAAATTTATTTGGCGATCCACACTTCAGAGCAGGGA
>Ga0233412_10000836_pt1 | contig 17134 bp, 21 predicted proteins | sample Na_anoxic_4_MG_FD_180667 | JGI IMG/M metagenome (GOLD analysis project Ga0233412, IMG submission 180667) | Seawater microbial communities from Saanich Inlet, British Columbia, Canada - Na_anoxic_4_MG | ecosystem: Environmental > Aquatic > Marine > Inlet | place: Canada: British Columbia...
ATTTTTTGTTACCAGGAATTAGCAAGACAACCTTGGGTATTAAATAAATATTAGAATAAATCATTTTTTAACATAAATATATACTACTCGCTAAAGAAAAATATGGTAAAATCTTTCGCCACATATAGAAAAAGGAGATTTCCAATTGAAAAGATTTAGAGAGCCCCTTTTTGTTCTTTTGTTAGTATTCTTTTTGCAGTCTTGTGCCGGATGGGCAAAAAACATGGATTACCACCCTTTTGATGCAAGTAAACTTGACAAGCTGACTCCGGGAAAAAGTACGGTAGCTCAGGTAACAGAAATGCTTGGCGCCCCTAGCAATATAGTCAAGCTATCTAATGGTAATGCATATATCTACCGGCGTTCTTTAAGCAAAGGAACCGGTATTTGGCTTTTGATTGTAAGTTTTGGAAACTATGACAAGCACTATGATCAGATTGTCATTTTTTTTGATAAAAAGAATATCATGACCCATTATGGTGTCACCTTAGATGCAAACAAGGCAGCTTATGGTCTCCCCTTTTAAAATATTTCCCTTTTTTATTTACCTTTTCATCGTGTGTAGCTTAATGACCGGATGTGTTTCCTATAGGGTCATAAAGGCGGTGGAAGGAAGGTCAGTTCCTAATATCTTTGAGGAATTCCGGGTAGGAACGACGACACTTCAGGAGGCGCTGGAAGCCTTAGGTGCTCCGGATCAGGTGGCAGAACTGGAGGGGAAGGATGTACTTATCTACCGGAAATCATTACTGGCTAATAGTGGGCTATCCTTTGGTATACCGCTGACTGATATCTGGGGATCTGGTTTTGATTTTTCGGCCTATGGGGAGCTTGTTCGCTATGATTTGGTTTTACTCTTCTTCACACCGGAGGGGATGCTGAGCAATATAGCCAGTGAAAAAGGCTCACGCTATCCCTATTTAAAGACAATTTTTTCTGATAAAAAAGGTAATTAAGCGGGTGATTTTCTCGAGCGACTGGAGATAACAGAAAATAGGGCAGGTAAAACTATAATGGAGGCAAAAAGGCATGCACTAATGCCGATACATGCAACATATCCCATACTCCTTAAACCAGGATAATGTGAAAGAGCAATGGAGCCGAAGCCTACCAGGGTGGTAAGAGATGTTAAAACAACAGCCCTGCTGGTGTGACTCACCCTCTCCACTATATGGGCATTCTTGCTATGGTGAAAGGCATTAGCAAGATGAACCCCATCATCTATGCCGATTCCGATAATCATGGGAAGAACAATACAATTAAGAAAATTGAAATCAAGATGAAAGATGACCATTATGCCAGTTAAGGTCACCAGTCCAACAATAAGGGGGAGGGTTGATAAGACCAGTAATTTCAGACTTCGATAATACAGCAGAAGGACAATTACGATAATCAGCCCTGCCAACCGCATACTTGTCTTTAGGTTTTTGATGATGATTTCCTTTAAATCTCCGGTGAGCAAATTGGCACCGGTAAGTTTATAACGATCCTTTCCTATTCCCTTATCTTTCAGTTTCCCTATAATTAGCTCTTTTAACTCGTTTGTGTCGGCCCTGGACCAAAGGTCCTTTTTAGGGATGATATAGGTAACAATCCTGTAAGATTCACCATTCCCAAGAACAAAGAGCCGTAAAAAATTACCCGTCTTTGTAGTAAGAATCTCTGAAGGAAGAAGAATTTTGTTTGTTGATAGGGCTTTTGATAAAACCTTAAAATAATCATCGTAGAGAGCTGACCTCTCAAAACCATTGTCTTTTAGCGCCTCATCAAATGTCCTTCTAATACGTCCTATGTTAAAATATTCAGGGTGGTTTTTGATATATTCTGCGTTGATCATTTGTTCACTGGGGGAGGGGAGGTAGCCGCTGATCGATTTAATTCCAGCAATAAGTCGTGAGCCATCTAATCCCCTCAATGCCTTATATATGGAGGCATTGATTTCCATGCAATCAGACTCGGAATTACCTTCCACAATCAGAAGAACCTGACCGGTTGAGCCTCCAAGCCAGTCTGTTACCTTATCCTGAAGAATGAGCACATCGTGATCGGCCTGGCGAAAATTCTTAAGATTTTCATCGAAACCTATTCTACTGCCTATGATCCCTAACAGACATATAATCATAAAACTAATAGCAAGGAGAGTCTTTGGATGTTTCCAGAGCATGCCTAATAAGACATTTAAACCAAAACCGGCTATAGTAATCTCTCTGCCATTACCTCTTTTTTTAGAAAAATAGACGAGAAGAGAGGGAAGTAAAAAAATCATAACCACCAGGCATAATAGGATTCCGGTGCCGGTAAGAATACCAAGCTCCCTGAAACCCCTAAAATCCGACAGTGCAATGGCATAGAATGCAAAGGCTGTAGTTATACCCCCGATCACGATACTCCCGCCTGTCTTTTGGAAGGTGTGCTTTAGGCGGGTAGATATATCGAAGCCCTTTTCATCTTGACCGCAATAACGGTTGAGAATATGTATGGCAAAATCGATTCCAAGGCCTATTAAAACGGCAGAGAATACACAGGTAAGAATATTGAGATGATGAAATACAATTCTCGCAAAGCCAAGTGTCCATATGAGGCCGATGGCAAGAGGGGTAGCAACATAAAAGATGACTTTTAGTCTTCGGAATGAAAGACCAAAAAGAATGAGTACCCCTAAAAAGGAAGTCAGTATAGTAACCTTAATGTCCCTTTTCGTAGTGGCCTCGTCTTTGATAGCGATCGGATACCCTCCTGTATAAGATATGTTAAGCCCTTTTATCGAAGTTTCATATTCCTTAGATAATTCTGACACAGATATCTTTTCAAGATCACGCACCTCTTCCATTAATTGTTTACTAAAGGCGACATTCTGGGGTGGTTTTTTTGGCTTAATAAATAAGAAATAAATGTTAGCGTTTTTGGTACGATAATATCCTCGTTGAGGTCCAAATGGATATTTTCCACCAGGGGGTGTTATGTTTGTTTGTATTAATTTCCTGAGCCCTAACGGATCATTATAAACGAGTTCTTTGGTTACAATGCTGAAAGGGGTCATCAGGAGCTTTTTGTTCTCGCGAACCTGACTTTGAATCTCTATATCAGAAAGTTTTTGGGCCAACTCGTTGAGCTCTCGAGTTTTCAATAAGACAGGGAAATATTCCATGTATGTTTGAAATAACAAGGAAAGGTGCCTCTCACTGCTTTTATAGTTAACTTCGTCGATTAATTTACTTTTCTTAAGATTTTTTACTAAAAGATTTACAAGGGATTCAGATTTGCTCTGGCTAAAGTCTGGTGGCACCTCAATTACAGCAACCAATACCGATTGAATCCCAAAATCCTCTGAAATTTCAAAGAAGGTCTTAACACTTGGATTATCTGAAGGGAGGAGTGAAAGGAGATTAAGGTCAAGTTTGAGTTGGCTCGTTAGAATAGTGGCAAATAGAGTCAGGATACCACAGAGAATAATGATATACTTATGGAAGCGAAATATGAAAATATGTAATGAGGACAATCTCTTGAGCTATGCTTTTTTGCTTTTAAGAAAATATTTTTCCCATAAGGGATCTGCAATCTTACCATATTCTTTGGTATACTGATCAATATCATCATGCAGGTCACTATATAGTATTTCTGCGCCCTCATGAGTGAAGTAGGCGCCATAGTCCTCGATAGCCTTTCGACTAACCTCTGGTCTATCGATCAAGGTGCAGGGGCGGAGAAGGTTTTCGTATACCGGAAGCTGGGAGCGGATGGACCGAAACATGGGGGATTTGATAGCCTCTTCAAGGGAACTGGTCCTGATATTATGTGTCGCAAAGTGGGCAAACACACAAGGTTCTATGTCTCCATTAGCATTGACACGAAAGTATTTTCTTCCACCAGATATACAACCCCCAACTACAGGTCCATCATTCCAGAAGTCAGCCAGCAATATGGATTTGTTAGACCGAAGATAGGTCAAACGTTCGAATTGGTATCCCCTTTGCTCGGGAGTTTGCATCAGATCAAGATTCGGTTCACGCCCAATAGGAACGTACATAAAATACCACCCAAGAATACAGCCCTTTTCAATCATAAAGTCAATAAATTCATCACTATTCAGGATTTCTGTATTTTGTCGTGTTAATATGGCTGAAAATCCAAACAAGATTTTGGTCTCTCGTAATACATCCATCATCATTCATTATGCGATCAAAATGTCCGACGCCCCTCCGTTCATCAGTCTCTTTTCGGTATCCCTCAATACTGATAGCCGGAATAACATTGCCAACTTCAACAAGTCGTTGACAGACCTTCTCATCAATCAAACTTCAATTAGCATACATATGGAAAAGGACATCGTTATGTTTTTCAAATATATCAAAGATTCTTGGATGAAATAATGGCTCACCTCCTGAAACCACACAGAAATACATGCCTATCTCTTTGGCCTGGGTCATGACCCTATCTATTTCATCAAAGGTTAGCTCAGCCTTTTTGTCATAGTAGCCGGCATAACAGCCATAACAGTTCAGGTTGCATTTCATGCTTGGGCTGATAACAAAGAAACCCGGGGGTAGAGTCAATCGTACTTTTCGGAAAAATCCTTTCTCTTATTGGTTCCCACCAGACAATGGTTGATGACAAAGGCTTTGATAATTGTCTTTCGATGGTATGGGTTGGCACCCCGTAATATTTTTTTTGTAATGGTTAAACTGGGATGGTTGCTATCAAATAGGTCCTTTATCCATCGTATCTTTATTACGTAATAATCTTTTTTTACGAGTTTTCTGCCAGCCAGGCTATAAGCGAATACGACCACTTAAAGACACTTTCATTTCTTATCCAGGAAAGGGTGGCAAAGAGAAAATTAAGGACATAAATTAAAAAATTTTGTTTTATACTGGCTAACATTGGTTTAACTACCTTCTTTACTCTATGTTTTTTATTTATTAACAAAAAGATCCTTCAATTGCAAGACAGCTTCGCCCATACCATAAATTAAAATACACCCTAATATGCTCCCTGCAATCAAAAGTGGATAACTGGCCTGCTTCGGTAGTCGAAGGAGTTTTGATAAAAGAACCCCAGTCCACATACCGCAGCCTTTAAGGGGCAACATGGAGATAGCTACAACCCCGGGTGTTCCCATGAGTTGTATCCAGTGGAAAAATTTTGATTTGTGGAGCCTCTCTTCTTTTTTTATGGTTCTTTCGTAGAGCTTTCGCATAAATAACCCATTAGAGATCCTGCCATAGAGATAATAAAAGAAAGGAACTTGAAGTGTATCCAGCATGACCACTACTGGTAGTAAAAAAAAGGCTCTGAAACCTAAAAACTGAGCGCTTAAGATGGCAACAGGCCTTCCTCCCAATATATAAAGTGGAATAAAATAAATTGCAAAATGATCAGCAAGATTGTTTTTTAAAAATAGAATAGCATCATACATGACTTGAAATGCCTATTTTAGCTGACGGCTCTGGTGAAAACCGTAGCTCACCCGCTTAATTTTGTTACGAATTTACTTTGTTTAAAATAGCCGATACATAAGTAAAATGAAAGTCTTCAAGTAATCGGCCAAGCCTTTTTTCTGTCCTTTGGAGCCGTGCACCCAAAATAAATTTTGTAACCAGAGGAAGTCTAATATGAGGATTATCAAGGTCAAATTCACGAGGATGGAGAAAAATGACTGCAGGCCTGCCTTGATTATTTAACTTTCGAATAGTTGTTTTGATAAGACTGTAGGGAAAAACTCGTAATCCCCATCCCCCACCCACGGGGAGATTGACAAGTGGAGTGGTTGCAACAAGGGGAGGGAATTCCCATAAATGACCTTGATCACATTTCAATCTGTAAGGAATTTTCAAATAACGAGGGTTACCGATTATAGGTAGAGGTGCCATGCTGGAATCATATTCAAAACCTTCTTGTTGCAAGATATCCAAGGCCCAGAGAGAATCATCCCGGATTGACCACTCTGGAGCTCTATACCCCTTAACAGGGCAACCTGTTATTGCAGAAATTAAGCTTACTGCCTTTGTTAGGTCTTGTCGGAACGTATCAGGAGTCATTGTATAAACCCGCCTGTGGGCATATCCGTGGGTGGCAATTTCGTGACCTTCTCTTGCGATTGTTTTAACCAGATCAGGATGCCTTTCTGCAACAAAACCGAGGATAAAAAAGGTAGCTTTGACCCTCTTTTGGTGTAGAATTTCCAATATCTTTACGGTATTTATTGTAACCCGGCTTTCTAATTGAGGCCAACTGGTTTCAGGTATGAGTTCGTCAATCCCGCAGATATGGAACCAATCCTCTACATCTACGGTTAAAATATTTTCAACGGTCATGGTTTTCTCTTTTTCAGTCGCTCTTTCATGTCTGCGTCATATAAAAAGGTCAAGGGAGTAAGGAACCTCCCTAGGGTTGGCAGAGGATCATCAATAGATAGTATGTCATAGGAGGTATTTCTATCCCAAAAATTGAAAAACTCGGGCACTAAACTTCTCCGTTTGGGATTGTAAATAAAATGGAGTATATCCCCTGGCAAAAGCCACCGACATCTTTTTCCTATTTGGTAATGTTCAACTGGTTTAAAACTTTCACCACGAGACATACGATACAGGAGATATGGAAAATTAACACCCGCTTCTACAGCCAGGGATAATGAACCCCAAAATCTCGGGTTGATTTCCATTAATTTTGGGATGTTATCACGTGGATCAACCTTAAACTCCACCATACCCACCCCGAACCAATTAAGAGCATTCAATAAGACCTGTGCCATATCACGGATATCATCCCATCTGACGCTTTCTCTTAATGTACTCGCACCCCCGGTTACAGGATATTCCCTTAAGCGTTTATGAACAAAAGAGGCTTTTACCCTTCCTCTTTCATCTAATAGAAAAGAGGCACCATAACCTGGGCCCTCGGTGGGGATACGTTCCTGAATCAAGGGGTAGGGAAAACGTTGATGGACTGATAGGTATTGTTCCATCAAATCTCCCGGTTGTTTAGAATAACATATCCCCACTGACCCTGAGCTTTTTTTTGGTTTTATCACTATTGGATAAGGGAGGCTGCTCTTAAGTTTATTAATCTGAGAAATATCATCTATATACCATGTTTTTGGAATGGGTATCCCATACTTTTCTGCCATTTGAAGGATTTTATCCTTGCGCTGGGCAAACGAGAACTTCTCAAAGGATACTATAGGGAGATATGTTAGGCGGGAAAATTCAGCGTGGTAGCGTGATATAAGATGTAAGGTTTCATCCTCCATAGGGAGGAGCATTTGATACGAAGCACGCGATAACTCCTTAAGAAGAAAGTCTATAAACTCCGAGGGCCTAAGATGGGGAGAAGGATACACTACAGCCCGATGACAATATTTTGAGAAGGCAGCAGTCGCTAAACGAGTGCTTTCGCCAACTGTGACCTTAATTCCTTTTTTTCCAAGGGCTCGAACAGCCGCGAGTGACTTTCTCCAATGACCATCGGTAATGAATACTTCAGAGCTCATAAGCTATTTTTTAGCATAATTCCGATTAAGGAAACAAAAAAGTCTATGGATGAATAGGTAGATGGCATAGTAACAGCACATAAACGTATTTTTCTTTACCATTCAATTTGCTGTCAAGCAATTTAGTTTTTTGAGTATTAAAAGACTATAAAATATAAAATGTACTTCTGCACACTTTAATCTTGCACAAGAAAAGTTCATTTGCTAAATATTTTTAACTAGTTCACCCCTCTCTCAGCGAAGTAGAATGATTTTATGGAATTTAAAGATAAAAGAGTAATTATTACAGGCGGCACAAAGGGGCTTGGGAAGGCAATAGCCCTTTCTTTTGCTCGAGAAGGCGCCTGGATAGGGGTAAATTATTCTTCTGATGATAAAAGTGCATCAAGGACAGAGGTAGAACTGGAAGACTTAGCAACAAAATCTCTTCTGTTAAAGGCAGATGTCTCTATCGGGTCAGATGTCGAGAGGATGATAGGTAGTGTTTTTGACGAATGGGAATATTTGAAATTCTTATAAGGGAAGGCGCACAATTGGCATCTAAAATTTGCGTGATAATTCCAGCATACAATGCCTCTGAGACAATAGGGCAAGTAGTCAGAGGAGCATTAAAATACATGCCCCTTGTTATAGTTGCAGATGATGGCTCAACTGATCATACAGCCAAGTTTGCTGCTGAAGCAGGCGGTGAGGTAATACTAATAGATAAAAACCGAGGGAAAGGACACGCATTAAAGATGCTTTTCCAGAGGGCTATCGATAAAGGATATGATGCTGTAATCAGCATGGATGCTGATTTGCAGCATGACCCTGAAAAGATTCCCAATTTTATTCAAATACATAATATACATCCAAATGACATAATCGTAGGTTCAAGAATGCATGAGAAGGAAAAGATACCAAGGGCAAGATATAATTCGATGCATGTTGCAAGGTTCTATGTCTCTCTTGCAGCAAACCAATTCATTGAGGATACACAATGTGGCTTCAGGCTATATCCTCTGTCATTAATAAAGAAAATCCTGTTAACAACAGATAGGTATGTCACCGAAACTGAAATATTGATGAAGGCAGGAGATGGGGGCGGTTTTATAAGGTCTGTAAGAATCGAGACGATATATGGCAATTATAATAGCCATTTCAGGCCGATAATGGATGTAGCTGCCATAACAGCTTATGTGATTTCTTATCTCATGATAAAATGGCTTATAGAAGGGGTATGTTCCAATAGGCCTTACTCGTATTCACCAAACAATATTCGTGACTTAATAGGTCGACATAAGATAATAGACAGGCTTTTTCAGGCTATAATCGTGCCCACAATTTTTCCTGGATCGGTCTTATTCTTAATCGAGTACATATTTTTCTCACCAATTATCAAGAATAATTTTGCGTCTATCCGGAGGCTCAATTCTGGGTTTTTTAAGATTACACTTGCAACATATATGCTTCCTGTTCTCGTGATGATTGCAATAATTGAGAAATCATGTAATGCTGTTGGGGTCAAGCTAAGGTTTTTGGATAGGATTATAAAAATGTTTTATCCTCATTTGTGGAAAGAAAAAGAGAGTGCCTAAAGGCAAATATATTGCTGGAGAGACTAAGAAATCCTTGTACAGTAATTCCAAGACCTGACTTTGCCCGCTTTAATCTTGCACAAGAAAAGTTCATTTGCTAAACATTATTTGTCATTTTGTCCCTTTTCTATTACTCTGGCGCATAACTTTATGGAATTTAAGGATAAAAGAGTGATTGTTACTGGGGGCACCAAGGGCCTGGGAAAGGCAATAGCTTTAGCTTTTGCTCGGGAAGGTGCATGGGTAGGCGTAAATTATTCCTCTGATGATAAAAGCGCATCGAGGACAGAGGCAGAACTGGAAGGCTTATCAACAAAATCCCTTCTCTTAAAGGCAGATGTCTCTTCTGGATCAGATGTGGAAAAGATGGTAAGGAGCGTTTTAGAGCAATGGGAATATGTGGATATCTTGGTTAACAATGCCGGAGTTATTAGAGACAAACTGCTCATGTTCCTTGACGAGAAGGATTGGGATCGAGTAATTGAAGTTAACCTGAAGGGAACGTATCTTTGCTCCAGGGCAATTATAAAAACTATGATAGCTCGAAGGTTTGGTCGTATTATTAACATCACCTCACCCAGCGCACTTACTGGTCGGGCGGGCCAGACAAATTATTCGGCCTCAAAGGGAGGGATAATTTCCTTTACTAAATCCCTTTCCAAAGAGATGGCCCGGTTGGGCATTACAGTAAATGCCGTCTGTCCAGGGATTATTTCTACCCCTATGATAGAAAATTTAGATCAGGAGACAAAAAGTAATTTATTAAATATGATTCCTATGGGTAAATTCGGCAAACCAGAAGACATTGCCAGTATGGTTCTCTTTTTGGCCTCAGAAAAAGCAGGATATATTACTGGTCAGATATTAACTGTTGATGGCGGTTTAACATGAAGAAAAACAAGAGAAACAACGAACTGGAAGAAATTGTCAATAATTCAGAGGCAATGTGCGAGTTCCTCAAGAAAATGATCATCGAGACCCTTAAGCTGGAACATGTTACTGTTGGGGAAATTGACAGGTATGCACCTCTATTCCGAAAAGGATTGGGCCTCGATTCCATAGATGCACTGGAACTTGTAGTGGCCATTGAAAAAATTTTCAATGTTATCATTGAAGACGAAGAGGTGGGTAAAATAGCATTTGCTTCGATAGATGCTTTAGCTCATTTCATACAGAAAAAATATGAACAGGGATAGTAACCCATGCAGTGGGTAGAGACAGAGGAAATTGTTAGGTTTAACGAGGTGGACGAATGGGGAATGGCCTGGTATGGTCATTATATGGCCTGGTTTGAGGTTGGCCGGCTATCGCTCCTAAGGCGATTTGATCTTCTGCCAAAGCAAATGGTGGACTTGGGTTATATAGCGCCAGTGATCAATTTACAATGCGATTTCAAGAGCACGGTAGGGTCCGGTGACCGTATCGTTATTAGAACGACTGTGGCTAAACCCGAAGTCGCTGCACTAACATTTAAATTTGAGATATTACTAAAAGAAAATCGAACGCTCCTTGCTCAGGGAGAGACGACACAGGTCCTTTTAACAACCAATAAAAAAATGATTTATCGACTTAGCGGGGAATTTGAAAAGCGAGTAAGAAATCTTGTGAATTACTGCTCACAAGAATAAAATCTTTCCGCATAGCGGCGATTATTTATATCTTAAATTGATATGAAAACCTGTGCTGTTATCCCAGCTTTTAATAATAAAACCACTATTTCTACAGTTGTTGCGAAAACACGACGTGAGATTGATCACGTGGTGGTTGTCGATGATAGTTCTACAGATGAAACAGCACGCTTGGCTGAAGATGCTGGAGCATATGTTATAAGGGTTTCGGAAAACAGAGGTAAAGGAAATGCTCTGCGGATTGGATTCCTATATGCGCTGGAAAAGGATTTTGATGCTATTATTACCCTTGATGCTGATTTGCAGCACGATCCATCTGAAATACCAAAATTTATTAAACATCATGCGATACACAGATCAAAAATTGTTATTGGGAACAGATTACAGGGTAAGGAAAAAATTCCTCAAATTCGTTACGCTAACAACATAATAGGAACATATACCTTCTCCTGGTTAATTGGCCAGCCTGTTGATGACTCACAATGTGGGCTTAGACTTTATGACCGTGAAGTGTTGGAAAATATTAAAATTCTGAATGATGGTTTTGAGGCAGAGGCTGACATTCTCCTTAGGGCAGGTAAGCGGGGGTATACGATAGGCTTTGTTCCTATTAAAACGATCTATTTTTCAAACCACAGTCACCGATCATACTACCGTCCTGTAAAGGATACTTTTCGTATCAGCATCATATTTCTCATGAATTTGTTCTGGAAAAATCGATGAACAAAAATACTGCCAAACGGGTGGTGGTAACAGGGCTTGGCATTATAACAGCCATAGGGGAATCAATACCCACATTTCAAAAAGCACTCTTTAATGGAGAATGTGGAATTGGACCGGTATCACTCTTTGACACCACCGGTTTTCCATGTGAGGTTGCTGCACAGGTAAAAATTAAGGATCTCAAAGAATTTTTTGGGGCTAAGGGAATCAAAAGGGTTTCGAGGTGTGATCTTTTAGGCCTTATTGCTACCCATGAGGCATTGTTAGACTCTGATCTGGATAGCGAAAGATGCTCTAAGAAAGACATTGGTGTTGTTCTGGGAGGTGGTGCAGGCGGTATGCTCTCTTGGGAGAAGTATCGACGCACCTCATGGTTAAAAAAAACCAAGGCAAGGCCATCTCCACTCCTTTCCATTGCACAATGCACTTTAACTGATTTGATTGCCAGTCGTTATAGGCTGACTGGATCTCGGGCCACCATTTCAACAGCTTGCTCTTCAAGTGCCACATCAATTGGTTATGGTTTTGATCTCATTCGATCAGGAGTTCATGAAATTGTTATTACAGGAGGGGGTGAATCCCTTTCAGAATTAACCTTTGCAGGGTTCAACGCTTTACGGCTTATGGACCCTGAATATTGCCGCCCCTTTGATAAAAGCCGTCGGGGACTCTCTTTAGGGGAAGGGGCCGCTATTCTTATCTTGGAAGATTATGAAAGTGCTGAACACCGAGGGGCGACCATTTATGCAGAGGTTCTTGGGTATGCTATTAATTCGGACGCCTTCCATATGACCTCACCAGACCCTGAGGCAGTAGGCATGAGTAGGGTAATGACAAAGGCTCTGGAGACAGCTAACGTAAGCATAGATAAAGTTGACTACATCAATGCCCACGGTACGGCTACCAAGATAAACGATCAAGTGGAAACCAAGGCTATCAAGAGGGTCTTTGGCGAAAAAAGTGCCAGAGCTCTGGCGATTAGCTCAACAAAATCCATGGTAGGCCATTGTCTTGGAGCAGCCGGAGCAATCGAAACGGTAGCCACAGTCCTGGCCTTGAGCGAGCAGGTTGTGCCACCTACGATACACTTAGAGAATTCCGACCCAGATTGCGATTTGGACTATGTTCCCAATAATTCCAGGGCACAGGAAGTCCGTATAGCCCTGAACAATTCCTTTGCCTTTGGGGGGAATAATACCTCAGTGGTTTTTGGCAGGGTTCAGGCACAAAAAAAGAAAATGAAGAGTCAAAAATGATTGATATTGCAATAACAGGTATTGGAGTAATCAGTCCACTGGGTGTGGGTCGAGAAGCCTTCTGGGAGAATTGCAGAAAGGCAAAGACAGGAATAAGAAAAATCACATCTTTTGACACGAGTTCCCTCCGATCTAATATTGCTGGCTTGGTTGAGGGCTTTGATCCACGTCAATTTATGCCCCCGAGTAGCTATCGGCGAATGAGCAGGATTTCAAGGATGGCGGTAGCCTCTAGCGTGGAGGCCCTGAAAGATAGTGGACTGATTCTAGATAGTGTCGACAGAGAAAGAATTGCTGTCATTATGGGAACATCATACGGTAGCAGTTCTTATGTGGAGGATTTTTATATCAGTCTTCTTAAAGACGGACCTCGAGGGGCCCAGCCATTTTTATTCCCAGAGACTGTCCCTAATGCTCCTGCAAGTCATATTGCCATGTTTCATGGAATAACAGGCCCTAATACCACCTTTTGCCAAAACGAGATCTCTGCTGAGAATGCAATTCTGTATGCCCAGAATCTGCTGTTACAAAATCAGGTGGATGCAGCCCTCGTGGGAGGAGCTGATGAGTTGTCGGCTATGCAGTATTCCTGTTACGATGCCGTTGGAGCGCTCAACAAAATCAAGGTAGAGAATGATGAGCCAATAAATCCTAAACTCGGCGATGGCCTCATTCTTGGGGAAGGGGCCGGGGTCCTGGTCATGGAAAGGCTCGATTTCGCTCTTGAGCGGAACGCAAAGATCTATGGAATTCTTAGATCCGGTGTAATTACAGGTGGTATAACATCCGTTGGACATTACGAAGTCGAAGGGAAGCAGATGGCACGAGCTATGTCACTGGTCATGAAGAAGGCTAACATTAGCCCTGATGATATTGATCAAATCAATGTTTCTGCCAATTTTTCCAGTGAATTAGATCGCATGGAGCATAATCAGCTTAAGAGAATTTTCAGAAAGCCTACAAAAAATCTACCGGTTACACCTTTGAAATATCTCATAGGTGATTTTGGGGGAGCAGGTATTATACGGGCAGCCGCCATTTTTCTTAGCCTCTATCACCAGTTGCCACTTCCCACAGTAAGCGCTGAAATATTGAAGGGCGACTCTGAATGTTCCCTGGCATGGAATGTACCTCTGACAGGTAAAATTCATATAGCACTGATGACCACCACCACTTTTGGTGGTGGCAGTACGAGTCTTGTTTTTACTAAAAGTTAATAATATGAAAGGTGTTTCTGATCTTTTAGACCCTAGAGTTAAGGCGTAGGCCTTTTATCCTAGTCTCTCTGGAACGCCAGAACTAATCCAACGGTTAGGTTATGAAGATTCTTCTCATCTCACCCAATGTTGAGTCTCTTCCCGATCCTGTTTTTCCCCTCGGCTTAGCATACATCATCGCTTCCTTAGAGAGAAACCGAATCCAGTATCAGGTTCTGGACCTTTGTTTTGTCCAGGACTATGAAACCGCTATTGAGTCTGCGATAGTCTCATTCCACCCTGATATCATAGGCCTGTCCTTGAGAAATATCGATAATGTGAGTTATCCAAATTATATCTCCTATCTCCCCTTTTACCGCCAAGTCGTTCAAACAATCAGGAAAAAAAGCCATGGACTCATTGTCATAGGGGGAAGTGGTTTTGCCCTGGTGGCTGACTCAATCTTGGAATATTTGGAGGCTGATTTTGGAATTGTGGGGGAAGGTGAGCTCTCCCTTGTCAAACTCATAAATCATATCGAAGCGAAGAAGGATCCTCATGGTAGCCTTAGACCAGGAATTATTGATTGTTCCCCTGAAATCATTGAAAACCTAGATGCCCTCCCGATCCCAGATCGGTCAGGATTCGACAACGATGCATATCTAAAATGGGGAGGAATGGGCAACATACAGACAAAAAGGGGCTGTCCTTTCAAATGTATCTATTGCACTTACCCTATTATCGAGGGGAAAAGAGTAAGATTGCGAAACACGAAACTTGTCTGCGATGAGATTGAGAGCATGCTGGAATACGGGATAGACAATCTCTTCTTTGTTGATAATACATTTAATTATCCTATAGACCATGCTCAAACCATCTGCCAGGAAATTATCAGCCGGAATCTACCCGTTAAATGGAGTTGCTATGCTAATCCCAGGTTTATCACACCAAGACTTATCGAATTAATGCTTGCCGCAGGCTGTACAGGTATTGAATTTGGAAGTGATGCTGCCAATCAAACCATGTTGGTCAATCTGGGCAAAAACTTCACAGTCAATGATCTCAGGAAGGCCTCTGCCATCTGCCAGAAATCAGGCATATCTTATTGCCATAACCTCCTTTTAGGGGGTCCAGGGGAGACAATGGAGACAGTTCACCAGACATTGGATGCAATAAACAAGATGTCCCCTACAGCCGTTATCTGCATGATCGGAATCAGGGTTTTCCCAAACACCAAGTTATCTCTTATAGCCATGGAGGAGGGAATGATAGGCATTGAGGAGGACTTTTTAAAACCAGTTTTTTACCTCTCTCCCGCTATAGAAAATGAAATCCTGCCTTTCATAGAAAGATTTTCAAAGGAAAACCCAATCTGGATATTCCCTGGTCTGAATATTAATATAACGGTGGAGCTGCAAAAGAAATTGCGCCGTTTCGGGATCAAGGGGCCTCTTTGGGAACATATGAAGATTGGAGAAAGGTTTAGGAAAAAGGTGACATATAAGTATTTCTGAGACATGAAAAATTCCTGAACTTCCAAGAAAGGACGGAAAAAATCGGTATTTTGTAAGACCATAAATCGCCTGTTTGTGTCGGCTTTGGTTTTGGCGACTGCTATTGCTGTTGCTCATATTGCTGAAGCTAAGGTAATCATAGAAGAGGTGGAAAAAGTTGCAGAGCGTGCTTTTACAGAGAGCCGAGTATTTGATAAGGAGGCAAACCTCTGGTTTGTTGAGATTGGAAGTGGCTGGATTTCGCGGATAACCCCCAGAGCAGAAAGAGAATCAGGATAAAAAAACAAAAAATCCGACCCTGTGTCTTACCCGTTAACTTTTCAATAATTGGTATTTTCCATCCGTATTTTCTACCTAATAATTCAGTCTTGACTTTTATTGACTTCTCGGTATACTAAATCACAACAATTTCCAAAATGCTTTTTGGTTACTTTTCATAACCCAAACCAGCAGGAGACAATCGTGAAAAAAGGACCCCTGAAGATGCCGCTATGAAGCCTCCGAAGGATTTTGATAGCTCCTTGGAGGCTTCTATATTTTAGTCGTGATAACGTAGGTCCTCTAAGAAAGGCAATCTTCATCATTTTCTTACCTCAACAAGTCGCCGAAGGGCGCTCTGAATAGTGTTAGAATACTTTCATCAGGAGGGGAGGGCAGAAAATGAGGGAAGATAATGAATAAGAGAGATTTGGTTTTCTGTATTCAATTGGTTATGGTGATACTATTCGTGAGTAGTTCTGCAAAGGGTGCTGATTGGCGATTTCCACTCGGTCTTACCTATGTAAGTGGTTTTGAGGACGTCATAGATATTTACGAGAGTAATATGGAAGCAGAAGGATACTATGTATATTCGGCAGACTACTCGCCAGTTGGTATCTCATTTCACCCATATGCTCAATTCGATAGCGGTTTTGGGGTTGGATTTGGCATTGGCCCTCTTATGATTATTATGGGTGATCGCGAATTTTTTGATATCCCCATCGGTCTGGATTTCAGATACACATTCATTCCCACGGCCAATACTACACCGTATATCCGTGCTGGGGGGAGGCATCACGCAGCAAGCGGGGATTATGTAGAGGGAACAACTCCGGGATTTTTTGGAGGTTTTGGTGTCGAGTTCTTAAGAGATAAAAAAGTGAATATGGGGATAGAGATATCCTATGATTCATCTGAAATAGAGCTGGAGAAAAAAAAGCGGTATCCGTATACTTCGACAAGTGAAAACATCCAGCCATGTGGGTTGATGTTGAGTATCTTTGTCATTTTCTAGGAACTTCGCCTAAGACCGCCAACATTGTAATGGTAGGGCCTGGCCTCAACATTAGATATTTGCAAAAGAAATTGTGCCGCATTGAGATCAAGGGCCTCTTTGGGAATATATGAAGGTATGAGAAAAGCTTATTAGGAAGAGATGATAGGATGACATCAGAAATCCAGCCGCGAGCACCCCCTTCTTCAGGGCTGATCCACATCTTCGGGTATTTACAACTACTTGTTAACATAAGTTAATAATATAAGGAGTCCTAATATGAAATTCTTAAACAAGGTGAAAATGATTATTTTTCCACTTTCAGTTTTGTTTATTTTTGCATTAACTGCCTGTGCAGTTAGAACCCCTGTCGAGCAAGTATCAATTTCCGAAATAAAACAAAATCTAAAGTATGAAAACATCATTTTTGGAGATTTTACGGCAGCCCCGGGTGTTAAATCCCCTGAAGGCCCGCTTCTAGAATGTAGGAGAAGCGCTA